>Ga0209889_1000314_pt1 | contig 12881 bp, 15 predicted proteins | sample GWRWN1_0_10_FD_187233 | JGI IMG/M metagenome (GOLD analysis project Ga0209889, IMG submission 187233) | Riverbed sediment microbial communities from areas with no vegetation in Columbia River, Washington, USA - GW-RW N1_0_10 (SPAdes)... | ecosystem: Environmental > Aquatic > Freshwater > River >... | reverse complement strand
CGTTGGCGGGCCCGCCGGCGGCCAGGTAGCGGTGGGCTTCACCCGCCACCCCGGTCGGGACCGTCGAAGAGGCCACCAGGTCGGGATCGGGGAGGGCCTCGCCCCCGACCGACACCAGCGGCACACCGGCAGCGACGCAACCGGCCCGCAGCCCGGCGAACCCCTCCGCCCAGCTGTCGACGCCCCCGAGCAGGCGCACCACCACGGCGTCGACATCCTCGAGGTAGGGAGCGCCCGCGACCCGGTCGGGATGGAACCATCGGACCCCGCCGACCTCAGGGGGCAGGTCCTCGACCACCGAGCGCAGGGCAAGCAGCTCGGTGTCGGCGTTGGAGCCGAATAGGATCACGGCTCCTCCTCGGCACGCATCGCCTCGTACCGGGCGTGCCGCTCCTCGGCCGACCACAGCGAGCAGTCCTGGCACTTGAATGCCGAGGCAGTCTGGTACCACAGGCAGCAGGCGTTGCGCTCCCACGCCCAGCGCGACCCCACCGGCACCACCCGCCCCGACCGGGCGAGCTCCGGGCGGGCAGCGACGAAGAACGACTGCACCCGCTCGCGGATCTCGGCTCGACGGTCGGCCGAGGGATCCATGAACGCCCCGAACGAAGCGGCGCACGACGCCCCGACGTTGCCCCACAGCAGGGCCTTGCCGATGCGACAGGCCCGGTGGGCGGTGCCGACCAGGCGGGCGAGATGACCGTCGATCAGGACGTCGTGCAGGGCCTCGATCGACGCGCCGGGACCGCCGACGAGGGCGGCGGTGTCGAGGCGGACGGCGTTCGGCCGACCCCGGCCCAGGGCGATCGACGTCGTCGCCGGATCAAGGTCGATGACCACCCCGCCCAGGAGCCACCCGCCGATCGCCACGGACGCGACGCGGAAGCTGTAGCCCTGCACGAAGAGCGACATGGCGACGTGGTCGGCCTCGGTGCCCCGCTCTCCCGTCGTGGACCGCACGACGCCGAGCAGGTGCTCGGGGTCGCTCACCAGCGGGCCGCAGGCCAACCACGAGTCGCCGGGCGGCGGCGCACCCACGCTCACCCGCAGGTAGTCGACCGTCGCCGTGATCTGCGAGACCACCGCCCCGGCCTCCCGGGTCACCGTTCCCGTCTCAGGTGAGCCCGCCCGCCGGTTCGGCCACGGCCGGGACCCGCGCGCGTCCCACGACCCGGACGGGGTCGACGAGTAGACCGAACACGGCCGCCATCGCCGCCCACATGATCGCCAGCCCGCCGATCGACTCCAGCCGGAAGTGCCAGACGACGGTGGTGTAGGCATTGGCCACCAGCTTGGTGGTGTTCACGGCGACGGGTGCGCCGATCAGGTCCTCGGTCGCAACACCCTCGAGGTCGAGCGGCTGCCCTGGGTCCTCGGGGTCTCGGATGGCCGTGTCGTCGACCTCACGAGCCGTCTCGAGCATGGCCGCGAGCACCTCGGGCGGGGCGTCGGCGGCGACCCGCAGGGCGGGGGTGGCGTCGCTGTCGGGTGGGGCGATCCGATCGGGGCTCGCCGGGTAGACGAGGAAGAGGGCCACCACCATCAGCGCGAACGCGCCGCCGGCGACGAGGAACCTCGGGGCGCCGTCCCAGCCCCGCTCACTGAGGCGCTGCCACAGCACCCACGCCGCGAACACCACCACGATCGACCCGGCCAGGAGCAACAGGTAGGCGGTCGTCCGGTCGGTGATCGTGTCCGGGTCACCGACGGTCGGTGGGTTCGGCGGGTACTTCAACGACGGGATCAGCACGACCGCGACGAAGCCCGCGGCCGCCACCCTGGCCACTCGGCCGAACTCGTTGCGCGCCGCGATGCGGTGATGCAACGCCGCCACGGTGACTCCGAGGACGATGCCCAGCACCATGCCAAAGATGACCGCGCCGAGCATCCCGCCCCATTGCTGTGTGGACCGGCTGAACTCGGCAGGCTCACCGGGAGGGAGCCCAATGCCGGTCGCGTCCTCGAAGCGCAACGCACGGCCGATCTGGGTCTCGGTCACGAACCGCAGGAACAACGCCGACGCCGCTCCCCCGGCCGCCCCCGCCGCCAGCCCGCGCAGGACGAAGCCCTTGATTCCCTTGTCCGTCATCGGAGACGCCTCAGTGGCAGGGCAAGCCGAGGGCGTGGCGGCCGTCGTGGAAGAACTCGTGGATCGTCTCCCAGTTGCTGACGATCCAGCCGTTCTCCTGCAGCACCACGTAGGCGCCGAAGAGAACCAACGCCATCAAGGCGAACGCCCATGCCGGAACGCGGATGTGCTCACCAGTCTGCGGAGGTACCGCGATGGCAGCCATGTCGATCCCCCATCTCTCGTAGGTCGTACCTGTCATGCAGCTGCAGGTCTCCTGGCTCCCAGATCACCGCTCTGCTGCGCCTTCCCAAGACGGCACCAAACCGTCCCAGTGGCCACCTGCAGTGTCACTCCCTGGTCACAGTGGCGAGGACCGCGCCGGAATTGCACCGGCTTCCCTTGGACTGCGACGGCAACCTATCAGACCGGCAACGCCCCGACTCGGCCGCACGGACCGCCCAGGGCCCATCCGTCCAGCTTGGGCCGGACACCCTGACCCTCGCCGCACTCGCTCTTCGCTGGAGCAAGAAAGTCCTGCTCAGGCTGCATGTTGTGTAGACGATGGGACTCGAACCCACGACCCCCTGCTTGCAAAGCACTCCGGGACGTCCGTAGCGGTGTCTACGGGACAACCGGAGTGCACGTCACAAGGGGTACGGCGGCCGCTCCCGTACGGCTGGGTACGTAGCGGGCCGGGACTCATTGGCTCCCCCGAAACGGTCGAACGGGTGGGATTCGGGGTCCCACCTGCTCACGCCGTGAGCCGCGAGTGACAACGCGAGCAACGCGGTGATTGTCAGCTTGGGAATTGGGCCAACCGCCGCAGCCATGCTGCGTGACCTGCGGTGTCGTCTCGTCGGGAGTGACCGTAAGCGACCGCCAAGGCCCCGAGCTAGTTGCACGCCTGTCGTTGCCCGCGACGTTGCCGTCAAGGTTGCCGTCAATGACTGCCAGGTCGGCACGGGCCTGCCCGCATGCGTGCTCGGGAAGGTCCGTGAGGCTTCTAGTCGCGGATCAGTTGCTTGAACGCGGGTTCGTCGCGGATCGGATCCAGGTCGGAGTCGTCCTTTGCGGAATCGCGAAACTCCTCCGACATCTCGATGGCGTGCCGGAGGTGATCGAGCGCGTCACTCGTCCGGCCGGAGAGACTCTCGCAGCAGGCGAGGTTGAAGAACAACATGGGATACTGCGGAGCGGCTGTGACCACGGCGCCGAGGCGGTCGGCGACCTCGGCGTAATCGCCCGCCTGATAAAGGGGGGCGAGCGGAGCCCAGAGTTCCCAGCCGCGGGCCTCGTACGCCTTTCCCGGCGTACCCTCCAGCGCGATGATGGTCGTCCCTTCCTCCCTGGCGGAGGCCGTTCGCTTGGTCCGGGGAGGGGCGAAAACGAGAGTTCCGGCCGGCGCGTCGACTCGGTTGCCGTCGAGCTCGAACATCGCGTGGCCGCGCAGCACGAGAAAGAGCTCCTGGTCAGCGGTGGGGTCGTCCTCGTCGTGTTCGTTGATGACGAGGTCGCCCGCGGCACGGGCCGTCCAAGCAGTCACTCCGAACGCCGTGATGCCCAGGTGGTGCCGGATCGGCCGATAGTGACATCCTGCGTCCGCAAATTCCTCGATCTCGTCCAGATGTGCAATCGCGTAACCAGCCATGGCCCCACCCATCGTCGCCGTTCGCCGTCGGCCCGGCGAGATCCAACAACCTACCGGTCCCGGCGTCATGGGACGCTCCTGCATCGACGTGAGAAGTAGTTGAGGGTGGCCCGCCTCGCGTGGGAGCAACGTCAAGGACTCGAACGCGGCGACGGGTCGGAGCAGCCTCGCCCAAGTTCGGCAAGCGGTGGCTACATCGACTGGAAGGGCGTGAAGAGACGGACCTCGCTGTCGGCCATCTTCGCTCTGAGCTCTGCGCTCGGCTCACCGAGGAGTTCGCCGGAGACAGAGCCCGTCGCAACGATCGCCTCCATTAGGTCGCCGATGTGCGCAGCGTGCTCGATGAGCGCCTCGGAGTCCCTGTACCGCTCGAGGACGATGCACTCGGACTGATCGTCGTTGAAGTAAATCTCGTACTGCAGCGTCCCGGTGTCCTTGGTCCGCACGATCTCCATGCATTGAGCGGACAGGCGCTTGAACTCCTCGAGCTTGCCTTCGTGAATCTTGAACCGAGCGATGCCCTGAAGCTCACTCACTGCTCCCGGCTCCAGACGCCTGCGTGAAACAGGTACTTGGCCATGGTGTTCTCCTTGTGTGACGGCGGCCCCGCTGGCCGCGTTCACACTGGGACGGAGCAGAAATCCAATTCTCGGCACCGCCGGCGGAGATTTCTCGGCACTGAACGACGCCATCACCGCGCGACGTGTCCAACGCGACGTCCCATCAGACGCCGAACGCAGCGGGAACGTGGACCTTGGGTGTATGACGACTCAGCTTCGCATCGGCCAGAAGCATGCGAGGCGCGACCGCGAGCCAGCGGTCGGGGGCAGGTTGTCACCTCGCTTCGAGGTGATGTCGGAGCGCTTCCCGGACGATCTGTCGGAGACAGGGACTCCCTCGTCTTCTGCCCGGCGTTAGAGGTCGTGCACCGGCCGAGCGAGCCGTCGCCGAGCAGTTGGTGGTCATCTTCACGCCCGCGCCGAGGTCATCTGTGGTGTTGCAAGTGCTGGTTGAGTCGCGCTGCTTGGCGCGTCTGATGGTCGCGTTCTGCGAGGTTGGGTGCGTTGCGGGCTGCGTCGGCATACAGGCGGGCAGCGAGCTCGAGATCGTTGTTCTTCTCGTGGAGGTACGCAGCGACCGCTTCCCACCGCGGGACTTGTTCGTCGACCTCGGCCAGCGCCGCTAGTCCTGCGGGCGCGCCGTCGACCTCGCCGACTGCGACCGCACGGTTGAGCCGGACGATCGGCGTGTCGGCGAACTGGAGCAGCCCGTCATACCACTCCACGATCTGGGGCCAGTCGGTCTCCTCGACACGTGGCGCGTCTGCATGGAGCGCGGCGATCGCCGCTTGCGCCTGGTATTCGCCGAGCTGATCGCGCGCGAGCGCAGCTTGTGCGATGTCGATTCCCTCGGCGATGAGCCCTGTGTCCCAACGGCTGCGGTCCTGCTCGGCGAGAGGCACGATGCTTCCGTCCGGTCGGGTGCGGCTGCGGCGGCGGGCATGGTGGAGGAGCATCAGGGCGAGCAACCCGTGGACCTCGGGGTCGTCCACCAGGGCAGCCAGCTGCCGGGTCAGTCGGATCGCCTCGGCGGCGAGATCGACGTCGCCGGAATAGCCCTCGTTGAAGACGAGGTACAGGACCCGCATCACCGTGCACACGTCGCCGGGACGGTCGACACCGGCCCGACTGACCATGCGCTTGGCGCGGCTGATGCGCTGCGCCATGGTGGGCTCGGGGACGAGGTATGCCTGAGCGATCTGGCGTGTGGTGAGGCCGCCCACGGCTCGGAGGGTCAACGCGACCGCCGACGACGACGTCAGATCGGGGTGCGCGCACAGGAAGTAGAGGCGCAGGGTGTTGTCGGCGCTCGGGATCGCGCCGGCCGGCGGTTCGGTGTTGAATCGGAGCTCTCGGTCGCGGCGCGTGGCGTCTGACCGCGTCAGGTCGAGGAAGGCTCTCCACGCGACTGTGATGAGCCACCCCGTGGGATCGGCGGGCCGCTCCTCCTCCCACGCCGCGAGCGCCCGGATGAGCGCCTCTTGTACTGCGTCCTCGGCCGTCGCGAAGTCCGCACCGCGACGGACGAGGACGCTCAGGACCCGTGGGACGAGCTCGCGTAGCTCGACGTCGTCCACGGTCACTGGGTCACGGTGGGCGGCGCGGCCAGGAAGGGTCGGACCTCCAGCCATTCGTGGATCGGTTCGCCGCCGGCCCCAGGTGCTGCCGACAGCTCACCGGCGAGCTCGATCGCTCGCTCGTAGCTGTCGACGTCGATCACATACCAGCCCGCGATCAAGTCCTTCGTTTCGGCGAACGGGCCGTCGGTCACCGGCGGCCGCCCCTCGCCGTCGTAGCGGACCCACACGCCGTCGGGCGACAGCGCCTGTCCGTCGATGAACTCGCCGCTGCTCTCGAGTCGAGCTGCGAAGTCGTTCATGAACCGGATGTGTGCCTCGACCTCGTCGGGCCTCCACTGGTCCATCGGGACATCGTTGACGGGCGCCGGCGCGCCTCGGTAGTGCTTGAGCAACAGGTACTTGGCCATGGTGTTCTCCTCGTGTGACGCCGGCCCTGCCGGCCGGATGCACCCGGGGACGGAGCAGGCCCCGAATTCTCGACATCGTCGCCGGGAATTCGGCACGAACGCTCTGAGAACGCGCTGGTCGGAGGACTGGGCCGTCGAGGAGCTCGTGTTCACGACCGCCAACGACCGGCCGGTCGATGCGTCGACCCTGCCGGCGGTACTTCCGCCAGGCATGCACGAGGGCGGGCATCGGGCGGTGGCCGCCGTATGAGATGCGACATTCGGCTGCCTCGCTGATGTCGGCCGCCGGAGTGCCGTTGGAGCACGTGGCCGACGTGCTCGGGCACAATGGGACCCGCATGGCGGCGCTCGTCTACCTCCACGTCCTGGCGCCCGCCGTCGAGGTCGGCGCGGCGCCGATGCAGGCGCTCCCTGGGGGAGCCCGATGAGGGCATTGGGTCTCCGGAACTGGGTAACCGGGCATCCGGCGCCGCCGACGACGGCTGATGCCCTGGTCAGAATGGGTGGAGACGATGGGACTCGAACCCACGACCCCTCCTGCTTGCAAACCAGGGCGGCCCGAAGGCTGTTCTGACCAGGACTTTCGCAGCTCAGCGGAGAGCGAGCACCTCGAAATTATCCGCTGATCAATCCGGGTTCTGGCTTGTAATCCTCGCCAGCCCCCGGTTATGGGGAGGTCTGGTCATGGACCGTACTACCGACGAGGCCGTCGCCGAGGCCCTGCTCGCCGCTCGGAACCTCGCTGAGGCTGAGCGTCTCGCCCGGCGGGCGTTCCACCGCGCCGAGGGGCGCCGGCGTATCGTGACCGCCGCCAGCATCGACGTCGACGACTTGTCCGAGCACGGGCGCTGCATCCTCGACTGGCTCGTCGACTGGGACGAGCCAGTCGACGATCGAAGGCGTGGTTGAGCTGGTGGCGCCAACTCGAGCTGCCGCCGCTGCCACCCATAGCGGAGATCGGCCATGACGGCGGTCGAGTTGGCACCCGACGACAGCAAGGACACGATGGCTGACCGCAGGGCCGCCGCCCGAGTCGCCTCCCGGGCCTCGCTCGCCAAGGGTGCCCCGCTAACGGGCGCCGAGCTCGGCCGCCGCTTCAGGCGCTCACCTCGCTGGGGCCGCCTCCGTGTCGCCGAGGTGCACGCCGAGGCGCCTACGGGCAACGGAACGCACCCGTGAGGCGATCGCTGTGTGGGCGGAATTGAGGTACCGCATGGATGGTCGCTGCTCAGCCGGCGACTTTGTGCAGCGGGAGGGGCCGGTCGAGGCCCGGCATGGTGTGCTCGCCGCGAGCGTCGAAGCGGATGCCTGAGCCGGCGGCGAGGTCGCGCACAGTGCTGGTGGCCCATACTTCGCCGGGTGGTGCGGCTTGGTTGACGTGGCTTGCGATGTGGACGCCGATGCCGGTGACATCGTTGGCCCGGCGCTCGATCTCGCTGGTGTGCAGCCCGGCTGTCACGTGCACGCCTAGGCTCAGAGCCGCGTCGCGCATGGCGCATGCGGCGCGGGCGGCGCGGGCGGGACCATCGAAGAGGGCGACGAAGCCGTCGCTGGTCGATCTCACGTGCTCGCCACGTTCGGCGTCGACGCAGCGGTGCGCGACGACATCGAAGTCGTCGAGCAGGTCGGCGAACCGGGCGTCACCGATGCGACGCAATACCTCCGTCGGGTCGACGATGTCGACGACCAGAACGGTGGCGAGGACACGTAGGGGTGATGCGCGGCTCGCGGGAACACCGAGCATGAACTCCTGGAGGGTCCTGACGATCGCTGTCGTGTCGCCGCTGAGGAGGTAGTGGTCGGAACCGGGCAGCACGGTGAGGCGGGCACCGGGGATTCCTTCCGCGAGCTGCTCGCCCTGTCGAAGAGGTACGACCGGGTCGTCGCGAGCGTGCATCACGAGTGTCGGCACGGAGATCGACGACAGGATGGGCGCGATTTCGATCTCGGTGATGAGCTCGACGAACTGCCGGGCGGCTCGCGGCGTCGCGGAGCCGCGCTCGTAGCGGGCGAGGAACTCGCGGCCAGTTGGTGTGCTCGCGATGGTTGGTGCAACGGTGCGGTAGACGGTGCCCTTGCCCCAGTGTTCCTGAACGCGTTCGAGCAAGTTGTCGAACCGTTCGCTGATGTCTCCCGTGACCCAGGTGTTGTGGAGGGCGAGCCGCTCGACGCGGTCGGGGTGCGTTGCCGCGAAGACAATCGACAGAGCCCCTCCCTCGGACGAGCCGAGCACGGTTGCACGGTTGACTCCCGTGGCATCCATGACGACCCGGAGGTCGTCGGCGCGCTGCTCGAGGGTCGGAGCAGTCTCGACCGCCAGCCGATCGGAGAGCCCGGTGCCGCGCTTGTCGAACACCACGACGCGGGCGAAACAGCTGAGACGGCGCAGGGTCTCGGCGATGCCGGGTTGCTCCCACATGAGCTCGATGTTGGTGGTGAACCCTGCGATGAACACGAGCGCGGGACCGTCGCCGAACACCTGGTATGCGATCGACAGCCCGTCGTTGTTCGCGTAGCGCGTGCGCGGGATCCTTCCGATCTCGACCACGGGTACGTCTGACGCCGTGCGGGGTGCGGGTGTGATCTCCTCGGGGTGGACGTCGGCGATGAATCGGTACCCGTGTCCGTGCACGGTCTTGATGCGCCTCTGCGCGCGCCCGTCGTCGCCCACCGCCCGGCGGGCCTCCTTGATCCGGGTGGTGAGCGCGGATTCGGTGACGAACTGGCTGCCCCAGACGGTGTCAAGCAGCTCCTCCTTGCGGACGACCCGGTCGCGGTTCTCGACGAGGTGCACGAGAACGTCGAACACCTGACCCTGCACCTCGACGACGCGACCGGCCACGCGCAGCTCCCGTCGGTCGGTGTCGAGCACGACTTCGTCGAACCGGTAGCGCATGTGGCTCACGACGATATGCGGCTGGGCGGCGTTCCGAGCGGGCCCGCCGCCCACGACGTCTCCACGAGATCTTCAGGCCCGCTCCAAGGACGGCAGCCCGGCCGGGTTGAAGGTGCACGAGGGCAGCCTCGTGCGGTCGCCCTGGAGGTCCTGGGACCGTTCCGGGACCCGCAACAAAGGAGATGCCGATGGCCACGACCGAAGCGAACGACACGATCCGCAACGGGGTCGACACCGTCACCCTCTTTGCCACGCTCGATGCCGTGAAGCAGCAGCCCGAAGCCGCCCGGTTCCAGTTCCGAGTCACCAACCGGTGGGTGTCCGGCACCCATAGCCGCGGTCACGTGCAGAGCTTCTTCGGTGTCGGCCAGGAGCAGGAGCGTGAGAAGGCGTTCGTGCTCGACGCCGACCACCCGGTCGTGCTGGTGGGCCGCGACAACGGTCCGACCCCGGCCGAGTACCTGCTCGCCGCGCTCGCCTCGTGCCTCACGGCCGGCATCGGCAACATCGCCGCGGCGCGCAGGATCGACCTCGAGTCTGTCGAGTCGACCGTCGAAGGGGACATTGACCTCAACGGGATCCTCGGCCTGGCGGACGACGTTCGCAACGGCTTCCAGCAGATCCGAGTTCGCTTCACGGTGCGAGGCGACGCGACACCCGAGAAGCTGCGCGAGATCGTCGAGCAGTCGCGCGCCCGCTCGGCCGTCTACGACGTGCTGACGAACGGTGTGCCCGTGTCGATCGACGTCACCACCTCCTGATCGCCGATGTCCGGGCCCTCCCGCCAAAGGGGCGCCGCGCCCGACCCCGCGAGGCCCACCACGATGCCCTCCGTCACGAAACACGACGCCGTGGTCGTGGGTGCCCGCGTCGCGGGAGCGGCGACCGCGCTGCTGCTCGCCCGCGCCGGCGGCGACGTCCTCGTCCTCGACCGCTCGCGCTACGGCACCGACACGCTCTCCACCCACGCGCTCATGCGCCCTGGTGTGCTGCAGCTCTCCCGCTGGGGCGTGCTCGATCGCATCGTTGCGGCCGGCACGCCAGCCGTGCGGCGGACCGGGCTCCACTTCGGGGACCGCACCGTCGACCTCGCCGTCAAGGACGCCGCGGGTGTGAGCGCGCTCTACGCGCCTCGCCGGACCCTGCTCGACGCCGTGCTCGTCGACGCCGCACGCGAGGCGGGGGCGCAGTTCCGGTACGCCACGTCGGTCGTCGACGTCGTGCGCGACCGAGGTGGTCGCGTGGTCGCCGTCGTCGGCCACGACGTCAACGGCCACACCTTCGAGGCCCGAGGGCAGGTCACGATCGGGGCCGATGGTGTCCGCTCGACGATCGCACAGCTCGTGGGCGCCCCGGTCACGCGTGCGGGCACGGCCGCCGCGGCCGTGGTCTACGGGTACTTCGATCTCGACCACGAGGGCTACGACTGGTTCTACGGGCCGGGGGTGACCGCCGGCGCCATCCCCACCAACGAGGATTGCACGCTGGTCTTCGCAGCTGCGTCACCGGAGCGGATGCGACAGGAGACCGTGACCGACATCGAGGCTGGCTTCCGCCGCGTGCTGGCGGCGGCCGCACCGCGCTTCGCGCCGCGCCTCGAGGGCCGCTCTCCGGTGGAGCGCTACCGCCGCTTCCCGGGTATCCCGGGTCACATGCGCAAGCCTTTCGGCGACGGATGGGCGCTCGTCGGCGACGCCGGCTACCACCGCGACCCGCTCACCGCACACGGCATCACCGACGCGCTCCGCGACGCGGAGCTCCTTGCCCGAGCGCTCGCACACGGCGGCCACACAACGCGCGCAACCACCCAGGCGCTTGACGAGTACGAATGGACACGCGATCTCGTGTCACGGCACCTGTTCGACGTCACCGAGCGCATCGCCTCCCTGCGCTGGACCCTCGACGAGGTCTCCCAGCTCATCACTGACCTCAGCGACGCCATGGGCCCCGAGACCGACCTGCTCACCGGGAGCTCGCACCCGACGAGCCGCGAAGCCGTCGCCTGAACGGTTCGGTGCTGGTTCGCCATGGGGGCACCAGCGATCCCCGCTCTCGAGGGATGTCCCAGAATGCGGGGGACGCTGCAAGTTGTGGAGACGATGGGACTCGAACCCACGACCCCCTGCGTGCAAACCATGCGGCTCCGTTGCCCGGAGGCCGCTGATCTGGTCTCGCCGCGGCACCCGACGGCCCCTAAGTGACTCGTCATGACCGTCGTTGTGGCCCATCTGTGGCCCGGGGCCTGGTCGGGGTCGGCCAGCACGCACAAGGGACCGCCACTTGACCAATCGCCGATCAGTTGGTCCTTGCACCTACTAGGTTACGGTTGTAGGTTACTGATAGCTAGCAGTCCGGAAGATCGGAGCAGTGATGCGGGAGGCGATGTTGGCGTTGCTGGCCAAGGAGCCGGCGCACGGCTACGAGTTGCGCCAGCGCCTGGCGGCCGCGTTGGGTCCGGTGGGCGAGTTGCTCAACTCGGGTCAGGTGTACGTGACGCTGGCGCGCCTGGAACGGGCCGGCCTGGTCCGGGGGGTGCAGATCGCGCAGAGCGCGGCGCCGGACAAGAAGGTCTACGAGGTGACCGCCGCTGGCCGGGACGAGGTCGCGGCGTGGCTGCTGGACTCGTCGTGGCCGCGGGTGGCACCGGTGGAGTTCCATCTCAAGCTGGTGGCGGCGGCCGGGACCGGGTTGGCCGACCCGGTGGCGTTGATCGATGCGCAGCGCCGCGAGCTGATGCGGCGGCTGCGGGACGTTCAGCGGCTCGCCGAGTCCCAGATCGTCGGGGACGACGGCGATGGTGTGCTGCTGTTGGAGGGCTCGGCGCTGCGGTTGCAGGCCGACATCCGCTGGCTCGAGGCGTGCGAGACGCGGTGGACAGGGAGGACGAGATGAGCGCGGTCGTGCGGGCAGAGGGTCTGCGGCGCCACTTCCGGGGTGACGGCGAGCCGGTTCGTGCCGTCGACGGGGTCGACTTGGTCGTCGCCCAGGGCGAGGCCGTGTCGATCATGGGCCCGAGCGGTTGCGGCAAGTCGACCCTGCTGCACCTGCTCGGTGGGCTGGAACGACCCGACGCCGGCACCCTGATCGTGGGCGACCAGCGGGTCGACGGGCTGTCGGAGGCGGCGTGGGCCAGGTTGCGGCGCCGCACGATCGGGTTCGTGTTCCAGGCGTTCCACCTCGTCGACGAGCTCACCGCCGTCGAGAACGTGGAGCTCCCGGCGCTGCTGGTCGGGACGTCCCGGCGGGCGGCCCGGCGCCGTGCGACCGAGCTGCTCGACCGCCTGGGGGTGGTCGATCGGGCCGGACACCTTCCCGACCGGCTCTCCGGAGGCGAGCGTCAGCGGGTGGCGCTGGCGCGGGCGCTGGTCAACGAACCCCTGATGGTGCTGGCCGACGAACCGACCGGCAACCTCGACAGCCAGGCAACCAACGAGATCCTCCAGCTGTTCGCCGAGCTGCGCGACACCCACCAGACCCTGGTGCTGGTCACCCACGACCCGCGGGTGGCGGCCACCGCAGAGCGGCTGCTGAGCATGCGCGACGGCGTGATCATCGAGGACACCCGCCTCGACGGCGGCCTGCCCCGCCAGACCTTGCTCGCCCAGCTTGCCGGGTGGGAGGCATAGATGGCGGCCGGACGTCTGGTGCTCGGGCTGGCATGGCGGAACGTGCGTCACCGGCCATGGCAGGCGCTACTGCTGCTGCTCGCCCTGAGCGTG
>Ga0209889_1000313_pt1 | contig 12888 bp, 16 predicted proteins | sample GWRWN1_0_10_FD_187233 | JGI IMG/M metagenome (GOLD analysis project Ga0209889, IMG submission 187233) | Riverbed sediment microbial communities from areas with no vegetation in Columbia River, Washington, USA - GW-RW N1_0_10 (SPAdes)... | ecosystem: Environmental > Aquatic > Freshwater > River >... | reverse complement strand
CAGCGTGGCGGCGACCGCCTTGAGGTAATCGCCGGTCATGCCCTCGGCGTACGCCTGCTCCTCACTCGAACCGCCCTGGACGCCGGCGACCACGAGCGCGAAGCTAAACCGCAACGCCAGGCTATCGTCGTCTCCTTCGATCTCGTTCGCGATGGTGCCGAGCACCGGCCCGGCGATGCGGGTGAACACCACCCGGTGCGGGGACTCCAGGGTGATGCGCTCGGTGAAGCGCTGGCCACGGAAGTCGATGTCGCGGTCGAAAACGGTGTCGCTATGCCGCGCGACGACCTCGCAGTACGTCATAGACGGGACGAACGGCAATGCGTTGTTGGCCTTCATGACCAGGCCGTCCCAGACGTCGGCGCGGGTCAGCTGCGGTTGGCCTGGCTCGTTGGCCGGTAGCTGGTGTGATACGTAAATCATGGGTGGCTCCTCTCCGCATCGATGACATGATTAGTGATCTCGCCCAGCCCATCGATCGCAACCCGCACGACATCGCCGTGGCGCAGGAAGAGTCCGCGCCCTGCCCCCACGCCCGACGGCGTACCCGTCGCGATGACGTCGCCGGGCTCGAGCGTGACCACCGTGCTCGCCGCGGCGACAAGCTGGTCCACCGCGCAGATCATGTCGCGGGTCGATTCATCCTGCTGCAAGGTGTCGTTGACCCACAGCCGCAGGCGCAGATCCTGCGGATCGGGCACGTGCCATGCGGGCGTGATGCCTGGACCAAGCGGCAACGATGTATCGATCGCCTTCGCGGCGAACCAGTCGTAGCTAAACGCCTCGGCCGGTACGATCTCACGGCGGTGGTATCCGCGTGCGGTGATGTCGTTGGCGACGCAGTACCCCGCGACGTGCTCGAGCGCGCGCTCGATCGGAATGTCGCGCCCGCGCACTCCGATCACCACGGCGAGCTCGGCCTCCCAGTCATAGCGGGCCGCCTCAGCGTTGCGGATCATGATCGGGTCCGTCGGGCCGATGACCGACGTGGAAGGGGGCTTGAGGAAGAAGAACGGCTTCCACCCGTCGCCGGGCACCTCGGCACCCATCTCGCGGACGTGCTTGCGGTAGTTGACACCGGCGCACAGCACCTTGCGCGGCCAACTGATCGGAGTCAGCAGCACGGCGTCATCCACGAGCGGCGCGGCCGCGTGCGACATCGCGGACAGCACCCCAGCCGCCTGGGCCCAGTTGTCCAGCAAGTCAAGCATGGTCGGCCACTGCTTGAGCTCGGGCGGCGCAACGATGTTGCCGTTGGCGTGCCGCACACCGAGGCGGGTCTCCACACCATCCCAAAAGGTGACGAGTGCGTAGGTCACGCCGGAGCTCCCAGGGTTGGCGCCGCGCCAGCCAACTGATCGTGTACGGCGGAAATGTCGAGTTGGTTCCAGCCGTCCGCCATGGCCTTGTCGAACACCGTCTTCGCGGCGGCGAACACCGGCAATTCGGTGCCGGCGGCGGCGTCGGCGATCTGCTCGAGGATGGCGTGCAGCGTCTCGATCGGACCCGGCGCTGGCGTCCATTGCCGGGTTCGCATCACCGGGCCGCGCTGCTTGAAGATCGCCGACGACGCGATGGATGTATCGAGCGTGTTCTGAACCAACTCCAGATCCAGGCCGAACCGGCCGGCGAGCACCATCGCCTCGGCCGCGGCCACGGTGTGGATGCCGATGAGCATGTTCGCCACGTACTTCATGCTCGCGCCGGTACCGAAAGCGCCGGTGTAGACCCACGGTCCGGAGATCGCTTCGAGCACGGGTCGGACGGCCTCGACGCTGTCTCGGTCCCCGGATACGAAGGTCGTGGCCAAACGTGGCGCCACCATGCCAGGACTGCCACTGATCGGGCAGTCGAGCATGTCGCCCCCGGCGGCTCGGACCGCGTCGCGCAAGCGGGTCTTGCTGGCGACGTCGATGGTGCTCATCTCGATGTGCACGGTGCCCGGCCGAAGCGTGCGCAGCGTGCCCTCCGGCCCGCACACGACGTCGTCGACAGCCTGGGCGTCTGGCACGATCGACAGCAGCACATCGGCGACAGCGGCCACCGCGGCTGGCGATGCGGCGCCCACGCCCCCCGAGGCGACGAGGTCGTCGCAGCCGGAGCGCCGGAACCCGGTCACCGCCATGCCGCGTGCCATGAGATTTCGCGCGATCGGAAGGCCCATCTTGCCAAGGCCAATGACTCCGACGTTCACCTTCGCCACTCTCCTTCAGGTTTCCGGTCACTCCCAGCTGTAGGTGCCGGTGCCGAGGGACATGCGGACTTGGACCGTGCCTTCGTTGACCCGCCAGCCGAAGACCTGAAACATGCGCAATCCGGCCACGACGAACGGATCAGAGGCCGCGATCTCGCTGGCCCGCTCGGCGGACTCTGCCCGCAGCACCGTGATGCCGGACCCCGGTCCGGTGCCCGGGCCGCTGGTCAACGGCCCGGATAGGAACACGGTCCCGTCGACCTCCAGTTTCAATACCCAGGCCAGGTGTGCGTCCAGGTGGCGCTCGATGTCGATCGCGGACGTGGACTCGGCTGGCGTCGAGAGCACGAGCCAGAAATCGTGTCCCAGTAAGGCGCTGCGATCCGGGCGGTGGCCGTCCGTACTCATACCCAAACTGTATACAGTTCTGTCTCCTGGTCAAGTGCTACGTGGGATGGGCATGTGTATGCACTTTGCCAGAGGGTCGGGCACAATGCATACATGCCCCGAACCCCGACGTTCGTGCCCGGACTGCGCAAGGTCGATCTGCCGGAGGCCCGCCAGGCCATCCCCGCGCTGCACGCATACCTACGCCAATGCGTCCTGGATGGAACGCTCACGCCCGGCACGAAACTGTCCCAGGTTGCGCTGGCCGACCAGCTCGGGGTGAGCCGGACGCCGCTGCGCGAGGTGCTGCGCATGTTGCAGGAGGAAGGCCTGGTCGAGATCGAACCCAACCAACGCACCCGCGTGGCCGGCCTGGATCCGCAGGAACTCGACGACGTCTATGCCAGCCGGATCCTGCTCGAAACGCTCGCCCTGTCCATGACGCTCGATGACTTCACCTCGGCTCACCAGCGCGAGGCCAAGGCGCTGCTGACGGCCATGCGCAAAGCGGCTCGTAGCGGCGACTTCGCGCTCTGGTTCGAGTCGCACGGCCACTTCCACCGCCTCATCACCGCCGGCGCCGGCGCCTCCCTACGACGCCAGCTGACCGTCTTCGCGGACCGAACCATTCGCTACATCAGGATCTATCAGCTCTCGGAGCCCACGAGTTGGCAGTCCGCCGGCGACATCGAGCACGCCGCGATCCTCGAGGCGCTCGTCGCGCGCGACGACCGGTCCGCCCTGTCGCGGCTCGCGCACCACCTAGCCCGCACAGCCGAGCGGGTGCTGACGGACTGCGCACCCGACTACAAGATCAACGCGGTGCCCCACGCGCTCGAGCTCGTGGAGCGTCGCAACCGGCGTTCGTAGTGGGCGCTGCGTCAGCCGGCCGCGAGGAACGGTTCGACAACCGCGAGAAACTCGGCTGTCTTCTCGATCATCGTCCAGTGCCCGCAACCGCCGATCACGTGCAGGCGGCAGTCTGGCAAGAGCTCGACCAGCTGTGCGGACGACGATTGCCATGGGACGACGCGGTCGTCGCGGCCGTGGACCATGAGGACGGGCTGTGAGACAGCGTTGAGTTCCGCGCCGGACAAAGCAAGATCGTCGACCCACCGCTGCCGAGGATGCGGGAACATGGCCGCCCATGAGTGGCGTACGGGCGGGTTGAGGCTCGCCTCGTAGCGCAGTTTCACAAGATCGTCGGTGATGAGGGTCCTGTTGTAGGCGAACAGCCCAATGATCTCGCGCATGCCCTCGACGCTGGGTTCGTAGGCCCAGACGGTGTTCAGACCGTCAGGCAGCGCCATCGCTACGCCCATCGTGCCCATCAGCACTATGCGCCGGATTGCCGACGGACGAGCGACCGACATCGATAGTGCGATCGCGCCACCCATCGAGTTACCGATCACATCGACCGCGCCGACGCCGAGCGCGTCGAGCAGCGCACACGCGTGATCGGTCCACGCCGTCCTCCCGTACATCTGCTTCCGGCCGGTGGCCGTGCCGCCGAAGCCGAGCTGGTCGGGTGCGATCACCCGCCGGTGCACGCTGAGCGCCAAAATGACCGGTCGCCAGTTCGCGACGGCGCTGACGCCCGGGCCGGAACCGTGCAGCAACAACAGGGGCGGGTGTCCACCGTCGACGTCGCCGGTGTCGATCACCGAGGTGGCGACGCCGGCGACGTCGACAAAGGTGGGCTCCAACGACCTACTCCCCCGTGTCCATCAGCTGCGGCTGGCTGGAAACCCGGCGCACCGGACCCAGCCACATGTCGATGGAGCCGACCTCGTCCGGGTCGAACGTCCTTGGCCGCCACGAAGCCTCATCTTCGATGCGCCGCACGCCGTGGGAGTACTCGTAGGTGAACCCTTCCGGACCGAGGAAGTAGAGGAACACCGCAGTCGACTGTGGATGGCGGCCGGGCCCCATCTCAATCTCGATGCCACGGTCCACCAGGAAATGCCAATTGCGGAACACGTCATCGATGGTGGCTACCTGAAAGTTCATATGGCACAGGCCCGGGCCGTCGCCCCGGAACACCGCAAGTTTGTGGTGTACCGGGTCGATGCGCAGCAGGCAGGCGGCATCGCCGATCCAGTCCGAGACGCGCGCGTTGAAATGCGAGCTCCAGAACCGGTACGCCTCGTGCACGTCGGGAGCATCAAGACACAGATGGCCGAATTCGGTGATGCCAGCGTGGCGGGTGAACGCGACCGGTCGGGTGATCGTCTCCTGCTGGCAGACCAGTTCCAGGCAGTTTCCGAACGGATCGTCAAATCCGATGAACGAGCGGACCCGCCGTGATCGAGCCGCCGCCGCATCGCCCCTGGTCACCGCGTAACCCGCTTGTTCCAGCTCGGCCTCGGCCGCCGCCAGCGCGTCCTCGTCGGCGACCGTGAAGCCGGAGGAGATGACGCCGGAGCGACCCTGCACCAAGGCCAGGCAGTGGTGCCGGCCGTCCGCGCGAAGGTGCGCCACTGCGACGTCAGCCTCGGTCGGCGGCGCAAGTTCCAAACCGACCATCGTGGTGGCGAACGATACCGCCTTGTCCAGATCGGCGACGCCAGTTCGAACGTAGGCGATGTCGGTCAGCTCGATCACGGCGAGCCCCCGGCTAGGCGAAGACCGGCGCGAGGTCGATGTAGATCTGCCAGTGGCGCACCAGGTCGCCGTCGAACGTGAGGATGTCGGCATTGGGGACGGTGACCCGCTTGCCGTCCTTACGCAGGTACTCCACGTCGATCTGGGCGACGCTCGTCTCGCCGATGTCCCAGACGTTGTGGACGTGGTGGGTCAGACCATCGATCGACGTGAAGAAACCGGCAACGGCCTCACGCACGGCGGCGCGGCCCACGGCCGGCTCCCCGTTGCCGAAGCGGAACACGACGTCATCGGTGAGATGGGCGACGAACTTGTCCGGATCGAACGCGTCGATGTCGGCGAAGATGGCACGGACGTCGCGGCTCATGGCGGACTCCTCTGCTTCATGGAGCGTGACAAAGTGTATGCAGTTCTGACCAGTACTGTATGCAGTTTGAGGCCGTTCGGCAATGGGTCTAAAGCGCCCGCGTCGGGGTGATGTTGTAGTTCAAGCGAAAAGTTGCCCGCGTCGTACCGCGTCCTGACCCGGCCGAGCTTGGGCAGATCGCGGCGTACTTCGCAGTGCTTGCGCAGCGTCGTCCCCGTGGTAGGCGACACGATGCGCAACATCGGCTCAAAGTCGGGGCTTCGGAACGTGAACCCGGGTGACCGCGCCGAAGGGCTCGCTAAGCTGTATGCAGTTTTGGCGGACGCGCAACCGTTGAGCCTCTGGTGTCGCGCGCCCGCGCTTCGAAATCGACGTTCACGCGTGCTCCAACACTTCCCGGACCGAGTCTTCCGACTTGAACACCCCGGCCGTGTCGCTCGCGAATTCCACGATGCTGCGCGGCGGACGCCCGGTGATCTGCTCAACGGTCGGCGTCGTGAAGTTGCCCCAATTGCCGGCGTACGCCTCGCCGTACTCAACGATGGCGTCGGCGACCCACTGCGGCAGCCCCATGGCGGTCATCCCTTCGCGGGCCGCATCGGACGGCACGCCGACATAGCTCACCGGCTTGCCGATGGCGTTGCCGATCGCCAGTGCGACCTCGTTGCAGGAGATCGACGCCGGACCGGTGAGCGTGTAGGTCTTGCCACGATGCAGGTGCGGCGCCTTCAAGACCTGGGCCGCGCACGCGGCGATGTCGCGCACGTCGATCATCCCGAGCCTGCCCTCGCCCATGTTCATGTAGATTGCGCCCTGGCCGGCGACGGACCGGGCGGCTCCGAACAGGTTCTGCATGAAGAAGTGCGGCTTGAGGATCGTCCAGTGCAATCCCGACCCTTGGAGCTCGTGGTCGGAGAGCGCGTGGAGCCGGCCATTGCGGGTCGGCGCGTCATAGCTGGCGCCGACGGCGGACATGCGCACGATGAAGCGCACCCCGGCCTGACGGGCGGCCCAGACGATGTTCATGCTGTGTTCAGGTGCGCGCGGGTGGACCGAGGTGAGCGACCACACGCCGTCGACGCCCTCGAACGCTGGCGCGAGCGTGCGTGGATCGTCGAGGTCGCCGATCACGACCTCGATGCCGCGCTGCCTAAGGCCCTCGACCTTTGCTTCGTCGCGGACGAGGGCGCGCCAACGGATGCCCGGGGCATCGCCAAGTTCGTCAATAAGCGCCGACGAAACGGCGCCGGTCGCGCCGGTGATGAGAATGCTATCGGGCATACGTGCTCCTCTCGGTTATCAGCGCTCGTTGCCGGCCTGCGGCCTCACGGGGTGGAGGCAACCGTAAGGCGGGCCGCGATGTCGGTGAGCGTGATCTTGCCGAAGCGGAATACCGCCTCGAGCATGAGCTGGGCGATGAACTGGTAGGGGTCGACGGCGTCGATGTCGGCGAGGACCTGTGCCACGTCTTGGCTCATCGCGTGCTCCCGTTCAGTTGGCTCCGTGGCGGAGCTTCCTAAACTGTATGCAGTTTCGGAGCAACGCGCAACTGTTGCGAACAGTCGGGACCCAGGCCGAGAACGGGCTCTCCGAGCACGGAGCCGATCAGGGGCGCGGCTCGGCTGACGGGCAGACTGCGGGACCGGTCAAAGATGCCCCGCTTGATGTCGGCGTTGAGGTTCAAGCCGCTGGCCGTCACACCCGCGATGATCACAGTCATGACCACGGACCCAGGGAGATGACTTGAAGGTATGCACTCTTCGAAACCGGCGACCGCGCCGCCGAACAGGAAAACGAACATCGCTAGAAAGATGCCCGGCAGGACGATCGCGTCCGCCAGTCCCTCGGGCGTACGCCGAATCTTCACCAGTATCCTGGCGAGCACAAGGCTGTGGCGAACGAGCGGGGCGCCAATCTCGACTGGTCACGCCCTTTCGCAGTCGGGGAACGCCTGGCGTTGGTAGAAATGCGGAATGGCATCCTGGCCGGCGGACCAGCAAGCCTAGGTTCCCGGGACGGTCGGCGAGTTTGGCCGCGGCGCCAGGCTCTGAACCCGGGACCTCTGGGCTTCGAGCATCCGGGTCCACGGTTCAAGCGGAGATGCCGACTGAGCAAGCAAACTCAATCAATGTTTGACGTCCGTTCTCAAACGATCTTAGTTACGGACGATGGCCTGACCTGCGGTACCTCATGATCGTTGCGATGCGAGCACAGCTGAGTGTCTCAGCGATCATGAGGCATTCGCCCACGCCGTCAGGTTTCGACGATCAACACCGTCATGCCATCTTGAGCACTATGCGAGTCCATGCCGAGCGGCCTCGGATCCGACGGGCCGCTGTGACGAGCGGGTCGTTGATTGATGAGTCGTGCGGGAGGGAGCGCGGCGGATGCTGGCCGCGGAGTTGGAGCCGGCCGCCACCTAGTGCGGCTCCCGCGGCTTGGACGGCAAAGGGTCTGCCATCAGCTGAGGCGCACAGCCGGCCGTTGACCGCCTCCATGTTGAAGGCGTCCGGCTCGAACCGGCTCGCATCGGTCAGCCCAGCCACTCCCAGCCGCTCTTCGTGCTCCGGGTGCGCCCTGGTCGGCCAGCACCTCCACCAACTCTTCGTAGCCCCAGATCCCGCCGCGGTCATCGGGCGCGGTCGCCGCCCTGCCGCCCGGCGCGGCTCGGTCGGCTGTGGTACTTGCTGTACGGCCACGCTGGCGACATGGGTGTCGGTGTCAGAGCTTTCGGAGGCCGTGGATGAGCCGTTCCATGAGCTGGATGGCTTGGCGACCCGTGGCCGGTGGTGGCTCATGGATCGTGATGACTTGTTGCTGGGCCAGGTCGGCGACGACGACTCTGGTGACGCCGATTGGGATCCGGAGGTGGGCGGATATCTCGGCGACCGAATGTAGTCGGTGGCTGCACAGGTCGAGTACACGGCGTTGTTCGGGGTGCAGAAGTGCGGCGGAAAGAATCGCTCGCCCGAGTTCTGTCGTCTCGATCAGGGTTTCGAGCGCGAGGTCAACTTTCGCCCGAGTGCGTCCGCCGGTGATGACGTATGGGCGGACGATGGAGCGCCGGTGATCGCCCTCGTAGGAGTCGGTGTACACGCACCTCCCTTTGCGGCTACGGACAGTTATCTACCCGGGCGTGGATGTGATCGGCGTGGCTTCGTGGCTGGCATCTGCTTCCTGGAGGCAGACGCCGCTAGTGTTGGTGTCCGGCCGTTTTGGGGATATGCCTGCTCGTGGTACGCCTTGAACCGACAGCGCAGCGGCGTCGGTGGGACCCGTTCCTTGACGCTAGGCCCGTCGGGGCAAGGCCTCATTGGATCCTGCGCGGGGTTGAGACTGGAGATGGCGGTCGGGGTCGGAGTGGCCCGGTATCGATCCGTCAAGATGGAGATCATCGTCGTGGCGCGGGACGATATTTTGGGCCAGCACGGTGTCTACCGCGGTTCCGTTCCCGTTGGTCGGGCGGTAGCGCACGCTCGCGGCAGTCACCGACGAGCCGAGCACGACGCCAGGCCGCCACGAGCCAGCACAGAACACCCAGACTCGGGCACCGCCTTGGTACTGGTCTGGGCGGGTGACGTGGTCTGTGGGTGGTGTCGTGGGGTCAAGAGTCGGAGCAGACATCGTGCCTCCCTCCGCAGTGCTTGCTCTGGTCGCAGCGGCTGCAAACGCGCGGCGCCGGATGCAGGGGGCCGGCGCCGGGTGCGACTGAGCATCGCAGGCGAGATGTCGACGTGCAAGGTTTCACAGCGAAAGACATATCGCTGCAATGGCGCGGCGCGCCGAGTTTCAGTTACGCTTTGTTGGTCAAACTTTCATCGTGAAAGATCGACAGCGAGGCATGTATACGTCGGCACGTGTGCTTCCAGGGAAAACGAGATGCCGTCCCGGAGAGCCGCCGACGCGTCGGTTACGCAAAGTAGTTGAGGCGGCGCGACCCGTTGCCGGCAAGTGAGCGACCACCGTCCCACCAGGAGGACTGAAATGAGCAACGACGATGATGGCTGGATCATGTCCAGTCGCTCGGGCGGCAACGGCGGCAGCTGTGTCCAGGCCCGCCGGCACGACGGGCTGATCGAGGTGCGCAACAGCAAGGCCCACGACGCTGGGACCGTGCGGTTCACCGTCGAGGAGTGGGACTCGTTCCTTTACGGGGCGAGGCGGGGCGAGTTCGACATCCTGCTGGCCGATTGATCTCGAGCTACAAATCCGGGCCAGTTCCACGATCGACGGAACAAACGGGTTTCACTCTCCAACGACGAACACCCTCAATCTCTCAGATCGTCGACCAGCCGGCGGCCCCGGCTACCTATGCCTTGCGGCCCACGCCGGCCAGAGCGGCCGACTCGGGCGGATGGCTCACGAAATCCTGCGGATCGGTCGGCTCGGGTCGCCACTGGGGCAGCCAAACGAGACCCGGCTCGACCATCTCCAGGCCCTCGAAGAACCTGGCGATCTCGCTGTGGCTGCGCTCGTTCAACGGGGTCGCTGTCCGCTGCCGGTAGATGTCCTTCATTGTGGCGACGTCGCTCTCGCGGAGATTCTGCTCTTGGAAGGTGCCGTGGCTCGCGACCAAGAAACTCCCGGACGGCAGGGCTCCAACCAGCGTGGCAACCGCGTCAAACGCGACATCGTTCGGGACGAAATGCAGCACGGCGACGAGTAGAAGCCCGACCGGCTGATCGAAGTCGATCAATTCCCGAACCTGCGGGTTGTCGATGATCGGCTGCGGGTCCCGGAGGTCGCCGTGGACCGCGGTGGCCCGCGGGTTGCCCACCAGGATGTCCCGTCCCTCGGAGACCGCCACCGGGTCGATGTCCACATAGACCACATGTCCGCTGTCGACGCTGGCGTCGACGACCTCGTGCACGTTGCCCTCGGTAGGGATGCCCGAACCGATGTCGAGGAACTGGCGAACCCCGTGTGCGGTTACGAACCGGACGGCCCGCTGCAGGAACGCCCGGTTGGCCCTGAAGACCAGCGGTAGCTTAGGAAACATCTGGGCCATCATCGTCGCGGCCTCCCGGTCGGCGGGGAAGTTGTGGGTCCCACCAAGGTGGAAGTCGTAGATGCGCGCGGCCGTCGCGGGCTTCGCCTCGGTCACTGGTCAGTCCCTCTCGCTCTTGGATTATTCTGGGCATGACGATCTTGCGGAACCGGTCCCTACCGGAACTCAGCAAACGGCATGGAAGCCTCGCCGAGCCACTCGAAGATGCGGCGGTACTGGAGTAGCTCAGACGGCTCCTCAAGATACAGCGCGCCGACGTGGGACTCGAGGTAGACCACGTCGGGATCCTCGGCGTCGTCGAAGTCGAGGATTCGGAACGCGCCGGTCATCGCCGGATGGGCGCCGACCGCGAACGGCAGGACCCGCACCTCCACATTGGGCAGTTTCGCCATCTTCATGATGTGATTGGTCTGCGCCCGCATGATCGACTCGCCACCGACGACCCAGGCCAGCGCGCCCTCGCCGAGGATGTAGGTGAGCCGCGGCGGCGGGTTGCGGGAGAACATGGTCCGTTGTCGCTCCAGGCGGAGTTTCACGTGACGGGCCGCCCCCTCGTGGTCGCCGGGCTGGGCCGCGGCGTAGACGGCCAGGGCGTACTGCTCCGTCTGCAGCTCCCCCGGGATCAGCTCGCCGTCGTAGGAGCAAATCTTGCTGGCGCTCGCCTCGAGTCCGATGTAGAGCTTGAACCAGTCGGGAACCACGTTGCTGGCGTCCCACCACTCCTGGTGGGACGTGCCGACGGCCAGCTCAGCTAGCGCGTCGGTGGTGCTCTGATCCACTCCGTACAGCCAGCAAAGAGCCCGCACGTTGGCCGCGGTGACCGGAACCTTGCCGGTCTCGATCCGGTGCAGCGTCGGCTCCGAGATCCCCAACTTCGCATCCACGACGTCGCGTCGGCTGCGTCCACTGGCGGCCCGCAGCCTCATCAGCCGCCGACCCAGCGTACGCCGGACGACCCGCTGTCCCGTGACGGGCATCTCAGACCTCCATTCAAGCCCATCCGCATTCAAGCCCATCCCGTGGCACCCGGACCGCCCCGCCTCGGCGGCGCTCGGCGCACACACTTTACCGAGAGTGGTCCCATCATCACAGCCTCTGGCCCGGCGGTGGCCGCCATCGGCGATGTGGACCGCGCCCGGCGGGCGCTCGCGCGTGCGTTGGTCAGGGCCCCGCCGCCCGCCTGCGTGACGGCTGCCGCGACACGTGGCTGCGCCAGTCTTTGGCGCGGTCGACGATGAGCTCAGGATCCATAGGAGGGATCGGCCACCGCGATGCCGAGCACTGGATCATCGTCGACCGGCGCCCGCTCGTGCTGATCGGTGCCGCAACTCTAGCTTTCTCCACTTGTTGATCCAGGTCCTAAGTGGACATACCACAAGAGTCTCTTCTTCCAACGACGCACGTCGTCAGCCGTTGCCGGCTCGGCGCCCGGCCGTACGCCGCGACGCCAGCTCGGAACCCGCCTGGTCGTGACACGCTCACCCGGCACCCCTCGCCGACACCATCGACGATCCACACAGGACAGCCTCGTCTGGTCCGCGGCCGACCGGCTGCACCACAACAGGTGAAACAGCATCCGGCAGCACCGCAACCGGGTCGCCCACCCTGGCCATGCCGGCCAGGGTGGGCCAGGCGTCAAGAACACCTCACACAGCCGCGCAGCCCGCGCCGCATGAAGGCAACGAGGTTACCGGTTAGCCAGACAGCCACCACACATTGGCCGCGAGCACTCGGGCCACCACGGCCCCAACCCGCCGATAGCGTCAACCCACGCACATGCACGCCTCGGCAGTGGCCAAGAACGCTGCGGCAGCGTCGGCGTCCACATTGTCATCAGCCCGCACATCCACAACCACGCCCGCACCGCGACATCGACGAAGCCCAACTCCAACGTTTCGCTACGCCGCGGCGCAACGGCCAGGGCAGCAGTCCCCCCCGAAATTACATAGGCGTAGTTTCCGGGCATAACGCTATTCCCCCGCACCTCAGATATATGAGACGGACCGCCCAGATGCCTCAACAGAATTGAGACTGCTTAAGATCATTTGAGAAAGGACATCGAGGCGAGTCAATCAAAGATCAACAACTGTCGGCCTGTGACGGATTTGAACACCTGGTGGCACGCGGTCCCGATGACGCCTAGGTGACAAACGATCAAGGGCTTGATCGCCGTCTCGGCGATCAAGCCCTCTACCTGGTGTTTCTTGGTGGGCGATACTGGGTTTGAACCAGTGACCTCTTCCGTGTCAAGGAAGCGCGCTCCCACTGCGCCAATCGCCCGAGGCGGGTGCGGGAATCGAACCCGCGTACAGGGCTTTGCAGGCCCTT
>Ga0209889_1000312_pt1 | contig 12907 bp, 13 predicted proteins | sample GWRWN1_0_10_FD_187233 | JGI IMG/M metagenome (GOLD analysis project Ga0209889, IMG submission 187233) | Riverbed sediment microbial communities from areas with no vegetation in Columbia River, Washington, USA - GW-RW N1_0_10 (SPAdes)... | ecosystem: Environmental > Aquatic > Freshwater > River >... | reverse complement strand
CGATCTCGAACCACTTCGGCTCCATGGTCCTGGCCACCGGCAACAAGAGCGAGTACGCGGTCGGCTACGCGACGTTGTACGGAGACATGGCGGGGGGATTCGCGCCGATCAAGGACGTCCCGAAGACGCTCGTGTACGAGCTCGCGAGGTGGCGGAACGCCGTGGGGGCGGCCGAGCCGCCGCCGATCCCGCGGCGGGTCCTCGACAAACCCCCCTCGGCCGAGCTGAGGCCCGACCAGAAGGACACCGACACGCTCCCGCCGTACGAGGTGCTCGACCCGATCGTGGAGGCGTATGTGGAGGACGATCGGGCTCCGGAGGACATCATCGCCGAACGCGGTCTTGACCCCAAGCTCGTCGACCGGGTGATCGAGATGATCGACCGGGCCGAGTACAAGCGCCGGCAGGCGGCGCCCGGGATCAAGATCACGCCGAAGGCGTTCGGGCGGGACCGGCGCCTGCCGATCACGAACCGCTACCGGCGTTTCGGCAGCCCGTAGACTTCGGCGCGTAGGGGCGGTAGCTCAGCCTGGTCAGAGCAGGGGGCTTTTAACCCTCGTGTCGCGGGTTCGAATCCTGCCCGCCCCACCACATGGAACGTGGGCGTCGTGGAACGTGGGCGTCGTGGGGTCGCGTTAGGGTCGCCTCGATGCGACGGATCGATCTGGTCGCTCCTCGCGGCGCGATCCTGCGGGCCCAGTCGCCCGAAACCCGGCGCGAGCGGATGCGCGGACTGCTCGGTCGCCCGTCGCTCGGCCGCGACCAGGCTCTCCTGCTGGAAACCACGAGGTCCGTCCATACGTTCGGCATGGGGTTCCCGATCGGGGTCGCGCTGCTCGACCACGACCACGTGATACGACGGATCCTGCACGTACCGCCCAATCGGCTCGTGCGGCCTCGGCACGGGGTCCGCCACGTCCTCGAGTATGCGGAGGGCGCCGACCTCCGACCGGGAGATCGGCTCCGGATCGTCCAGGCCAACTGAGAGGCCAGCCGGGGCCGGCCGCTATACTTCCCGGCGCTGCCCCCGGGCCGGGGGCGGGGTGCGGCATGGACCGGGCCCCCATCGTCTAGCGGCCTAGGATTTCGCCCTTTCAAGGCGGCGACACGGGTTCGAATCCCGTTGGGGGCACACAACCGAATAGCACACGCGCCCGTAGAGGAGTCCGGCCGTCCTCACCGCCCTGTCAAGGCGGAGATCGCGGGATCGAAGCCCGTCGGGCGCGCGAGGCTGCTGGCGGCGAGCGGAGGCTCGCCGCCAGACGTCGTTTCGAGGAGCGGATCCCGAGCCGACACCGTTTCCCCTAGCAGGCTGCTCGGAAAAGCGATGCCCTAGACTCGATCCAAGCGACGGGAGGGTGTCGAACACGTCCGCTCGAAGAGCCTCGGATCTCCTCGTCTCGTGCCTCGAGGCCGAGGGCGTGCGGTACGTGTTCGGCGTGCCCGGCGAGGAGACCGTCGACCTCAACGAGTCGCTGTCGCGCTCGTCGATCGCGTTCGTGCCGGTGCGTCACGAGCAGGCGGCAGCGTTCATGGCCGACGCGTACGGCCGCCTCACGGGACGCGCCGGCGTCTGCTTGGCAACGCTCGGTCCCGGCGCCACCAACCTCATGACGGGGGTGGCGGACGCGTTCCTCGACCGAGCGCCCGTCGTCGTGCTCACGGGACAGGGTGACCTGGAACGGATGCATAAGGAGTCGCACCAGTACATCGACGTTCTCGAGATCATGCGCCCCATCACGAAGTGGAACGCCCGCGTCGGCGATCCCGCGATCATCCCGGAGGTGGTTCGCAAGGCATTCAAGGTCGCCGAGGCCGAGAAGCCGGGATCGACGCACATCGAGCTGCCCGAGGACGTGATGGCGGCCGATGCCCAGGGCGAGCCCCTCGCGCGCAGGACATCCGCGCATCCCGACGCGTCGTCCGCGGACATCGCTCGGGCCGCCGAGCTCATCCGCGATGCCGAGCACCCGATCGCCCTCGCCGGCAACGGTGCGGTCCGCGGTCGAGCGGTGAGCGTCGTTCGGGCCTTCTCGCGCAGGAGCGGCATCCCGGTCGCCACGACGTTCATGGCCAAGGGCCTGCTCGAGCCCGACGACCCACTTTCACTGGGCGCCGTCGGTCTGCAGCCCGGCGATTACCGGCTGTCCGGGTTCGTCGAGGCCGACCTCGTGATCGCGATCGGCTACGACCTCGTGGAGCACGCGCCTCGGCACTGGAACCCGACGAACGACAAGACGATCGTCTGCATCGATTCCCTACCGGCCGAGATCGACGAGCACTTCATCCCCCAGATCGAGCTCGTCGGCGACATTTCTCGCAACCTGGAGCGGCTGACACGCAAGAGCGAGCGCACGCGGAAGCCGGGCGGATCCTCGCGTCTGCGAGATGCCGTCCTCGAGCGCTTCCGCCGTGCGAAGGACGACCCGGAATCTCCCCTGCAACCGCCCAGGGTCCTCTACGAGCTCCGGCGGGCGCTCGGTCGGAAGGACATCCTGGTCTCGGACGTCGGGCTCCACAAGCTCTGGATCGGTCGGATGTACCCCGCCTACGAGCCGGACTCGGTGCTCATCTCGAACGGCCTGGCGGCCATGGGGTTCGCCCTACCCGCGGCCATCGCGGCCAAGCTGGTCCACCCCGACCGAAGCGTGGTCGCGGTGAGCGGCGACGGCGGCTTCATGATGAACGCGCAGGAGCTCGAGACGGCGGTTCGGCTCGGCACCGCCGTCGTGAACGTCGTCTGGGAGGACGGCGGGTTCGGCTCGATCTCGTGGAAGCAGGAACGGCGGTTCGGGCGCCATTTCGGGACCGAGTTCGGCAATCCGGACTTCGTTCGCTTCGCGGAGTCGTTCGGCATCCCCGGATGGCGGTGCGAGACGGCTTCCGACTTCGCGAAACGACTCGACGAGGCCCTCGCGACGGACGGCCCGTCACTCATCGCCGTGCCGATCGACTACTCGCCGGACGTGGCGATCGTGGGCGAGCTTGGAGAGGAAGTTCCGCCGACCTGACCGGGGCGGTTGCCCTACTCGGACCTCGGTTCGGCCTCGCCGTCCTCGATGTAGTCATCGGGATGGTCGACCGCCCCTGGAGCCTCTTCGCGCACCGACATCGCCACTTCCTCGGGTGCGACGAACGGGTCTCGCTCCTCGACCGCCTCGGCGACCATCTCCGACTCGTCGTCCGGAACGTCCTCGTCGATGATCCCCAGCTCGTCATCGAGTATGGGCCGACTGGGCCGCTCTTCGGCGAGGCGCGAGTCGATCGGCTCGCCCCGCTCCTGCTCGTCCGCCGTGGTGCCGAACGACTCGGCGCCGAGCGCGTGATCCGCGTGCTCGATCATCTCCTCGAGGTCCTCCCCGGAACCATCGTCCCATCCATCGTCCGGGTCTTCTTCGGAGCGCCGCTCGCGATCTTCGACGTCTCTCATGCCGAGACTCCTCTCCGGTGGTCGAGATCCCTCTCCACATGAATATGATGGCTCAGATCGCCGGAACTGGTCCGCGGTCACGATCGCGGCACCTGGTACCACCGGATCCTCGGATCTCGATCCTGAGCAGCCATAGGTGCCTACGAGGGCTTCGATGAATCTTCCGCCGGTGCCCGCGAATCTGGAGCGGGCTGCGGGTTGGTCGTGGCGGGTGCTCGTCTGCGCCGCAGCCCTGGTCGCCGTGCTCGCCGTGCTGTGGTACGTGCGCATCATCGTGCTGCCGGTCATGATCGCGCTGACGATCACACCGGCACTGTCCCCTGTCGTCCGGTTCGTCCGGAGCAGGCTCCGACTCGGGCGCTCGGCAGCCGCGATCGCTTTGCTCGTGGGACTCGCTGTCGTTGCCGGGCTGATCGCGATCGTGACGACCTCGGTCCTCGCGCAGTACGACGAGCTCGCCTCCTCGGTCTCCCGGGCCGTGAACGAGATCGCGGACTGGCTCGAAAGCGAACCGTTCAACCTCTCCCTGGCCGAGGATCTCGGGCCGTCCCTCGCAGATTCCTGGCGCGAAGCCTCCGGGTACCTCGTTTCGGGCGCCCAGGCCGGTATCGGCCTCCTCGGCGGCCTGGTGCTGGCCGTCTCCATCCTCTACTTCGTCCTCCGCGACGGCACCTCTCTCTGGGACTGGATCCTGCGCCGGTTCACACCGGAGACGCGGCCGGCGGTCGACCGAGCGGGGCAGAGGGCATGGGTCGTGCTCGGCGGCTTCGTCAGGGGAACGGCGCTCATCGCGGTCGTCGACGCCTCGTTGATCGGTATCGGTCTCTGGGTCTCGGCGTGCCGCTCGCGTTCGCCCTCGCCGTGCTCGTCTTCCTGGGTGCGTTCGTGCCCTTCATCGGCGCGTTCATCTCCGGCCTCGTCGCCGTGCTGGTCGCCTTCGCGGACGGAGGCTGGGAGATGGGACTCGCGGTCCTGGCACTCGTCGTGGCGGTGCAATTGATCGAGGGAACCTTCCTCCAGCCCATCATCCAGAGCCGCACCGTGGATCTACACCCCGCCGTGATCCTGCTCGCGGTCGCCGCCGGTGCGTCGCTCTTCGGCATCATCGGCGCCTACCTCGCGGTTCCTGTGACGGCGGTCGTCTTCACGGTCGTCTCGTCGATCGGCTCGGACTCGGCAGCGCCCGGTGCGGTCCCGTAGCGGGCCGCCGGCTATCCAGTTTGCGTCAGCTGGGCGGGAGGCGTGAAGGCTCCGTACGATGAGGTCTCGTCACCGATCCTGGGAGGCGTCTGATGACCGAACACGCGAAGTCGGACCCGTCGACCGATCGCGGGCGACCGGCTGCACCGCCGCCTCCTCCCGCCTGGCGCAACTGGCTGCTCGTCCTGGGTCTCGTCGTGTCCACGGTGATCTTGTTCTGGCCGCGGGGCGCACCGAGCGTGACGGAGCTCAGCTACACCGAGTTCCTCTCGCGTGTGGAAGCCGGCGGGGTCGCGACGGCCGTGATCGATCCCGGCGGGGCCGTCTCCGGGACGCTCGAGAACGGTGGGGACTACGCGACCCAGATCCCGATCGCCCTCCAGGACCCCGGCCTCGCGGAGGAGCTACGAGCGAGCGGGGTCGAGATCACCGGCGAGGCCGAGCCCGGGGCCACCGTCCTCAGCGTCATCCTCAGCTTCCTGCCCTTCCTGCTGTTGATCGGGGTGTGGCTGTACATCGGCAGGCGCGCGCAGCGCCAGCTCGCGGGCGGGATCGGCGGGATCATCGGGTCGCGCGCGAAGGTCTACGACGCCGAGGCCCCGTCGACCCGATTCAGCGACGTGGCCGGCTACGAGGGCGCGAAGCAGGAGATCAGCGAGGTCGTCGACTTCCTGAAAAACCCCCAGCGCTACGCGAAGGCCGGTGCGATGGGTCCGCGGGGCGTGCTGATGGTAGGGCCGCCGGGGACCGGCAAGACGCTCCTCGCGCGAGCCGTTGCCGGCGAGGCCGGGGTCCCGTTCCTCGCGATCACCGGCTCGGGGTTCGTCGAGCTGTTCGTCGGTGTCGGGGCCTCGCGCGTTCGCGACCTGTTCACCGACGCGAAGAAGCGGGCACCCGCGATCGTCTTCATCGACGAGATCGACGCGATCGGCCAGCGGCGCGGTGCCGGGTTCTCGACGAACGACGAACGCGAGCAGACGCTGAACCAGCTGCTCGCGGAGATGGACGGGTTCGATCGATCGACCGGCGTGGTGGTGCTCGCGGCGACGAATCGCCCAGAGGTCCTCGACCCGGCGCTCCTGCGCCCCGGGCGGTTCGACCGCCACGTCGAGATCCCCCTGCCGAACCAGAAGGAACGAGCCGCGATCCTCACCGTCCACGCGAAGGGCAAGCCCCTCGAGGCCGACGTGGACTTCGATGTGGTGGCTCGGAGCACGCCCGGGTTCTCCGGCGCCGATCTCGCGAACCTGGTGAACGAGGCGGCCATCTTCGCCGTGCGTGCCGGGCGCGAGACGATCACCGCCGAGGACTTCTCGGGAGCACGCGACCGCATCCTGCTCGGCCGCCGGGAGGCTTCGAACGCGCTGCTCCCCGAGGAGAAGCGCGCGGTCGCCGTCCACGAGGCCGGTCACGCCGTCGTGGCGGCGCTCTCGGAGAACGCCGACCCGGTCGCCAAGGTCACGATCCTGCCGCGGGGCCGGGCCCTCGGGGTCACCGAGCAGCTCCCGGAGGACGAGCGGCGGATCTACCCGGAGAGCTACCTGCTCGACTCGCTCACGATCCGCCTGGGAGGGCGCGCGGCCGAGCGGCTCGTGCTCAACGAGATCTCGTCGGGCGCGTCGAACGATCTCGCCGGCGCCACGCAGCTCGCGACGAGGATGGTGCGTGAGTTCGGGATGAGCCCTCGCCTCGGGCCGGTCGGCTTCTCCGAGGACGGTCCGCAGTACCTCGGCGCTCAGCGGCTCACGACCCGGCAGTACGCGGAGGAGACCCAGCGTGTGATCGACGAGGAGGTCTCTCGGCTGCTGAAGGACGCCGACGATCGCGCAGGTGCGCTCCTCGAGTCACGCCGTGACGCGCTCGAGGAGGTCGTCGCGCTGCTCCTCGACCGGGAGACGATCGACGGCGAAGATGTCGAGCGGACCCTGGGCAAGGAGCGTGCACCTGGCGTCACGGTCGTGATGGACGCGGAGCCGAGCTAGGGGCCTGACCGCCTGGATGCACGCACCAGTCTTCTCTGCAGTCTTCGCCCGGGGGCGGAACCGATTCGGGCTTGATGGCGCAAGGTGAGGTCGCTTCAGCTCTCCACTCCTTCGCTACACTCAAACGCGCTGGTGATGACTTCGGCGGTGATCTCTGCCAGGTTCTCTACCGGCTCGGGCCAGGTAGCTCAGTTGGCAGAGCACGCGGCTGAAAACCGCGGTGTCGGCAGTTCGAATCTGCCCCTGGCCACCTCCGTGGAGGCTAGTTCAGGCTTTCGTGCGCCCGGAGCTCCGCCGAGCGCACCAGCACCGACTGGTACAGGTCGGCCGAACGCGGGAACTCCTTGTCCGAGAGCGCTCGCAGGGCGTCGTGGATGTCGCGGGCGCTGTGATCGTCGTCCATCTCGTCCCACGAGAGCATCCCGCAGAGCGCGCCGTAGTCGAGCTCGAGGATCGAGCCGGGATCGAAGAGCGCGAGCCACTGGTGCATCTCGAGCACGAGATCCCCGATGGGTCCGAGCTCGGACTGCCGGAGCACCGGGACGGCGTCCTGGGCGCGGCGAAGCGCCTTCCGCGTGGTCGTGAGGTACGAGAGCCGGTGCCCTCCTTCGACCTCGAGCAGTCGCCGCTCGTCGTCGTCGAACAGGACGAACCAGCGCACCGGGACGTGCCAGGGACTGTGCATGATCGTCGACACCTGCCACGGCTCGCGCCGTCGCAACCGCCGGAGTTCCCTGGTCGCTCGACGCGCGCTCGCGTCGCTCACGAACGTCGCCGGGTCCTCGAACACGGCGGCCTCGCGGAACGAGAGCATCCCCGCGAGCACCCGCAGCGCCGTCCGCCACGGACAGATGTGGTACCGACCCTCGACCACCTTGACGTAGGCGCCGTCCTCACCGGTCGGGACCAAGATCCCCGCTCCCGCCGACGTGACCTCCTGCCGGTACCGGGGCGGCCCGAGCCATAGGCGCCCGTCGACGATGTGCCGCTCCCAGTGCGCCTGCTCGTGCGGCGGGAACGCCTCGAGCGGCTGATAGACCCGGAGCTCGGCCGAGGGGACCACGGCGTTCGAGTGTATATATGCTCCCCTGGCTCCGCTCGCTTCCGAACTCCCTCCGCCGGAGGCCGCCACGCATGACCGAGACCGCGTCCGCCGACGTCCCGACCGTTCGGCTCGTCGATCACGATGGTGCCGTGGTGGGCGACGTGGACGTCGGACTGGCGGACGACGACCTCCGCGAGCTCCTCCGGCTGATGATCCGTTGCAGACGGCTGGACCGCGAGTGCTGGGCGCTCCAGCGCCAGGGCGAGCTCACGGTGTACCCACCGTTCGAGGGCCAGGAGGCCTCACAGGTCGGCAGCGCATTCGCCCTCGGCCGCGAGGACTTCGTGTTCCCCTCCTTCCGGGAGCTCGCGGCCGCGATCGTGCGAGGCGTCGACGTGGTCGAGTACCTCCAGTACCACCGGGGAACGTGGCACGGTGGCCCCTACGACCCGATCGCCTCGCGGTTCGCGCCGATCTGCGTCCCGGTCGCGACGCAGATCGTGCACGCAGTGGGCTGGGCGATGGGCGCGAAGCTCGACGGGATCGCGGCATGCTCACTGGCGTACTTCGGTGACGGCTCCGCCTCCGAGGGCGACTTCCACGAGGCCGCGAACATGGCTGCGGTGTTCCGCGTGCCCGTGGTCCTGTTCTGTCAGAACAACGGGTGGGCGATCTCGGTCCCGTCGAGCGAGCAGTACGCGGCGCCGATCGCGGCTCGGGCGGCCGGCTACGGCTTCCCTGGTGTGCGGGTCGACGGGAACGACGTGCTGGCGGTGTTCGCCGTCACGAAGCAGGCGGTGGAACGCGCCCGAGCCGGTGACGGCCCGACGCTGATCGAGGCGATGACCTATCGGGTCGGATCGCACTCGACCGCCGACGACGCCTCCAGGTACCGCAACGATGCCGAGGTCGAGGCCTGGCGCGAACGCGACCCGATCGACCGCTACCGGACGTACCTGCTCGGATCGGGCGTCATCGACCACGCGTTCGTCGGCGCATGCGACGAGGAGGCGGCGGCCTGGGTCGCCGAGATCCGCGTCGCGCTCACCGCGCTCGGCGAGCCGCTCGCGAGCGAGATGTTCGACAACGCGTACGCCGATCCCCCGGCGACGCTTCGCCGCCAGCGTCAGGCGCTGCTGGGCGATGGCTGAGCTCACGATGGTCGCGGCGCTCAACGCGGCGCTCCGCGACGCCCTGGCCGGCGATCCGCGGACGCTCGTGTTCGGCGAGGACGTCGGCGAGCTCGGCGGCGTGTTCCGTGTGACGGAGGGCCTCCAGTCCGAGTTCGGACGGGAGCGCGTGTTCAACACGCCGATCGCCGAGGCCGGGATCGCGGGGATCTGCGTCGGGCTGGCGATGGCGGGCTGGCGGCCGATCGCCGAGATGCAGTTCGAGGGCTTCTCCTACCCGGCGCTCGACCATGTCATCAGCCACCTGGCGAAGTACCGCGAACGGACCCGGGGCCGCGTCGGCGTCCCGGCCGTGATCCGGATCCCATCCTTCGGCGGCATCAAGGGCAAGGAGCACCATGGCGAGAGCCCCGAGACCTACTACGTCCACACGGCCGGGCTGAAGGTGGTCGTGCCGTCGAGCCCGCTCGACGCGTACCGCTTGCTCAGGCTCTCGATCGACGACCCGGACCCCGTGATCTTCCTGGAGCCCAAGAGCCGCTACTGGTCGAAGGAGACCGGCGAGCCGACCGTGGACGGCGCCGGGATCGGGCGTGCCCGGACGGTCCGAGACGGCGGTTCGTGCGTCGTGATCGCGTACGGCGCGATGGTCACTCGATGCATCGAGGCCGCGGAGGTTCTGTCCGCCGAAGGCATCGAGGTGTCGGTCCTGGACCTGCGGTCGCTGGTGCCGCTCGACGTCGAGGCGATCGGCGAGGCCGTTCGAGCGACCGGGCACGCGGTCGTCGTGCACGAGGCGCCCCTCACGCTCGGGATGGGCGCCGAGATCGTGGCGCGGATCGTGGAGGAGGCGTTCGACCACCTGGAGGCGCCGGTCGCGCGCGTGACCGGCCCGGACGTGCCCTATCCGCCCGCGTCGCTCGAACATCGATACCTGCCGAGCGTCGAACGGATCTCGACCGCGGTCCGCAGGGTCGTGAGCTACTGATGCCCGAGCGCGTCTTCCCCCTGCCGGACCTCGGGGAGGGGCTCGAGGAGGCGGTCGTGAGCGCGTGGCTCGTCGCCGAGGGCGACACCGTCGAGCTCAATCAGCCCTTCGTCGAGATCGAGACGGCCAAGGCGACGGTCGAGGTGCCGGCGCCGTTCGCCGGGACGATCTCGAAGCTCCACGTCGGCGCCGGGAAGACGCTCGCCGTCGGCGCGCCGCTCGCGACGTTCGAGGTGACGGGATCGGTCGGCGCGACGGCCGTCGCGACCACCCCGGCTGTGCGCAAGCTCGCGAAGGACCTCGGGGTGGATCTGTCCGACGTTGCTGGTTCTGGGCCGGATGGGCGGATCACGCGGGCGGACGTCGAGAGGTTGGCAGACTCCGGCCCCGAAACCGAGGATATCGGGCGATCGACGACCGTTCCGCTGTCGCCGACGAGGCGGGCGATCGCCGCCCGCCTGACGAAGGTCGCCGCGATCCCGCAGGTGACGACGTTCCGGACCATCGATTGCTCGGCGTTGGAGACCCATCGCGAGAGTCTCCGGGTTTCGCCTCTGCCCGTGTTCGTGAAGGCCCTCGCCGAGGTGTGCCGAGACCACCCGGAGCTCAACTCGAGCTGGCAGGGCGAACGGATCCTCCTGTTCCACGAGATCCGGGTCGGGATCGCCACGAACACCGAACGCGGACTGATGGTTCCCGTGCTCGCCGACGTCGGTTCGCTCGGGATCACCGAGATCGCGGCCGAGATCGCGCGCCTCGCCGAGGCGGCGCGCTCGAACACGCTGTCGCGCGACGCCGTTGTCGGGGCGACGATCGCCGTCACGAACACGGGCAGCTACGGCTCGGAGTTCGGGACGCCACTCCTCAACCCCGGGCACGCCGTGACGATCGCGCTCGGGGTGATCGAGCCCCGAGCCCTCGTCGTCGACGGCGTCGTGCAAGCACGTCCGGCGTGCACGCTCTCGTTGACGTTCGACCATCGCGTGCTCGACGGGGCGACCGTCGGCCGGGCCTTGGGCGCGCTCGTCGAGCTCCTCGAGTCGCGGGAGCGCCTCGAGGCCCTGCCGCGCTGACCGGTTCGGTATCCTCCGGCTCGTGAAGGGACAGAACCTCGTGACGCCCGAGGACACCGGCAAGCGCGTGTCGTTCCAGTTCGAGTCGCCCAACGGGTACCTCGGCGAGGTGGTCGGGCTCTTCGAGTTCTACGACCACGAGGCCGCGACGTTCCTGGTCCGGCGCAAGGATGGCACCGTCGCACGGGTGCCGGCGCGAGACGTCCGGTTTGGCAAGGTCATCGAGCCCTGAGCGCGTCTCCGGCCCTGCTCGACGAGCTTCGAGCGCTCGCCGTCCCGCTCGCCCGCCGAGCCGCCGAGATCCAGCGGGACGGACTCCGGAACGGGTTCGAGGTCAGCGAGAAGTCCGCCGCGGGAGACCTCGTCACCGAGATCGATCGGGCCGCGGAGCGGGCGATCGTGGACGGGATCCTCGCCGAACGACCCGACGACGCGATCCTCGGCGAGGAAGGTACGGACCGGAACGGGACGACGGGCGTGCGCTGGGTGATCGACCCGCTCGACGGAACGGCGAGCTACGTGCGCGGGTACCCGGGCTACGCCGTCTCGATCGGAATCGAGGTGGCCGACCACCCGTCCGTCGGCGTGGTGGTCGACGCCCTCGGCCGGCTGACGGTCGCCGTCACGGGGCGAAGCGCCGAGCGGGACGGGCGCCGCGCCCGGCCGTCGGAGCGGAGGACGATCCACGATTCGGTGCTCGCGACGGGCTTCGGCTACGACCCGGCGATGCGGGTCCGTGAGGCGCGCACGCTCGTCGAGGTGATAGGCCGGGTCGCCGACGTCCGGCGGAGCGGTTCGGCGGCCATGGACCTGTGCGCCGTGGCGTGCGGCGAGGTCGACGCGTACTTCGAGCTTCATCTCGCCCCGTGGGACACGGCCGCGGGCCGCGTGGCCGTGGAGGCGGCCGGCGCCGTGTTCCGCGAGGTCGCTCAGGCCGACGGGGAGGTGTTGACGGTCGCCGTGCCGACGCAGCTGCTCGAGCCGTTGCTCGGGCTGCTCGGTGATGCGGGGCTGGAGACGGGATAGCTCGCTCGTTCGACGTCGTGCAGCACGACCAGCAGGTCGTCGACGTTGAACGACGCGGCCGCGAACGCATCCGCACCCCGCTTGTGGCTCGTCGCAGGGCGTTCGAGCGGGTCGGGCACGCGAGCGCCCCGCCGGTCAAGCGCGCACGGCCCCGATCGCGAACGCCGGCATCCCGGTCTCGCCGGCGCGAGCCACTACCTCCCCCTCATACTCTTCCGGAACGACGAGCACCATCCCGATCCCGAGGTTGAACGTCGAGCGCAGGTCCTCCTCCGATGCCTCCGCCGCCACGCGGACCAACTCGAAGATCGCGGGGACCGGCCACGACCCCCAGGCGACGTCAGCCCGGAAGCCCTCCGGCAGGCAGCGCGGCAGGTTCTCGACGATCCCGCCGCCCGTCACGTGAGCGGCGGCGTGGAGCAGCCCGTCGCGGGCGAGCCCAAGCATCAACGGCGCGTAGATCGCCGTCGGCTCGAGGAGCTCGTCGACGAGCGGGCGCTCGAGCGGCGGGACCACCTCGTCGAGCGGATGCCGGTCCAGTAGCGCATCCCGCACCAGCGAGTACCCGTTCGCGTGCAGACCGGTCGACGCGAGACCGACCAGCACGTTGCCGTCCCGGACCCGGTCCGGCCCGAGCCGGTGGTCCTCGTCCACGATCCCCACGCAGAACCCGGCGAGGTCGAACGCGTCCGCCGCCATCACGCGGGGATGCTCCGCGGTCTCGCCGCCGAGGAGCGCGCACCCGGCGCGGCGGCAACCCTCGGCCACCCCGCTCACGATCGCGGCGACGCGTTCGGGTTCGAGCGTGCCCGCTGCGAGGTAGTCGAGGAAGAACAGGGGCTCTGCGCCGGTACACACGACGTCGTCGGCGCACATCGCGACCAGGTCGATCCCGACGGTGTCGAGCCGACCTGCGAGCCTCGCGATCTCGAGCTTGGTGCCGACGCCGTCCGTCGCCGCGGCCAGATACCTGCCGCCGCCGATCTCGAAGAGCCCGGCGAACCCGCCAACTCCTTGGGCGAGCTCGGGACGC
>Ga0209889_1000311_pt1 | contig 12913 bp, 13 predicted proteins | sample GWRWN1_0_10_FD_187233 | JGI IMG/M metagenome (GOLD analysis project Ga0209889, IMG submission 187233) | Riverbed sediment microbial communities from areas with no vegetation in Columbia River, Washington, USA - GW-RW N1_0_10 (SPAdes)... | ecosystem: Environmental > Aquatic > Freshwater > River >... | reverse complement strand
GAAGGGCGGATGCGACGACCATTTCGCCACGATCCCGTCCGGGCGAACCAGCGGCACCCGCCGGGCGGCGGCATACCCGAGCACGGCCGGTAGCGCCAGCCAGTAGACATAGCACTTCCACGCGAGCGCCGCCGCAGCGTGTGGAGTTGCCTGCCAGCGCTCCTTCGCCGTGTCCAGGAGATCGTCGAGCGCCTCGCCCGAGACCAGGGCCGTCGCTGGCACCCATCCGGTGGGGTCTGAGACGGTCAGTTCGGGGGCGATGCCGTTCAACGGCGGCTGGTCAGCTCGGGCGGCCATCGCGCGCAGCGTCTCCCGTACCGGCGCCAGTGGGTCGGCGGCGGTCTGCAGGGTCGTGGCGATCATTGGTTCTCGCCACCTCTCCTGCGGCAAGCCACCTCGGCCTTACCCCCGTCTCGTGCCCGACTGGACCGAACGCTACTACGGAAAGGCTAGCCTAACCCTGAGCTCCCGCCCGGCACGGCGTCGTATCGGACGCGAATCTGCGGCACCCCCAAGCGCCACAGCGAGCCGAGTGTGGCGCGGACCATCGGCGGCGAGCCGCAGACGAAGAAGTCGTGCTCGGGCCACGGTCCGTAGCGCTCCACCACCTCGCTGATGTTGCCCTGCTCCCCCGCGTAGATCTCGTCGTCACTACATGCCGGCACGACGGACAGCCACGGGTAACGCCCGGCCAGATGATTGAGGAACGGCAGATCATAGAGATCGTCGCGGTCGCGCGCGCCGACGAAGACATGCACCCACCGCGAACGGTTGTACCGCGTTAGCTCCTCCACAAGGGACTTGATGGGTGCGAGTCCCGTTCCACCCGCGACGCACACGATATCCCTTGTGGAGTGACGGTCGAGGGTCATCGAGCCAATGGGTGCGCCAATGCGGATGACATCCCCCACCTGCAGCCGTCGTACGAGTGCCGCCGAGACCCAACCGTTGCCGGGAGCCCGAACATGGAACTCGAGTGTCCCGTCCGCCCGGGGCGCGTTCGCGATGGAGTACGTCCGCCACACGCGAGGCTGGTAGGGGCACTCCAGGCTGACGTACTGCCCCGCGCTGAAGTCGAGTGGCATGAGCGGGCGGCAGGTGAAGACCGCGATGTCGCGGGCACGACGGGAATGGGCGACCACCTCGGCGTGCCAGTACGGCGGGTGATGCGAGTCGCCCTCCGCGCCACCGAGCATTTTCGTGGCCATGGCGTCGTAGGTGTCGCGCCATGCCTGGTCATACTCGATGGACCAACGCTCACCGGCGTAGACCCGCAAAGAGTCGAGCAACGCCGTGCCCATGACGCTGTAATGCTCGGGCGCGACGTGGAACTTGCGATGGTCGCGGCCGAGGCCCCGGAGGAGCTCATCGAACCGCTCCGGGTCGTCGACCGACTGAATGATCGAGACAAGGGCGGCGAGAAGCCGTCTGCGCTGCCCGGTCATCTCGACCGGGAAGAGTTCGCGCAGGCTCGGATCGGCGAGAAACATGCGCGCGTAGAAGTGGTTGGCGAGGTCGTCGGCTTGGTCCTCGACGTGCGACCAGCTTTCCTTGAGCAACAGGGCCAGGGTGCTCATGTGCGCCTCACGATAGTGACTCGCTGTAGGGGTTTGGCGATCGAGCGTGTGCACTGTTCCCAGCGTGCCCACCCGCAAACGGTGGGCGTCGGACATCGTGTGCGACGATCTCCGCCGTGGAAGTGTTGGAAACCGCGCAAATCCGGCCACGGACGGTGATGCTGCGCAACGAAGTACTGCTCGTCCTCGGCGTGTCTCTCGGCGCCTCGGCGGCCTACTCGGTCGTTTCGCTCATCGCGAAGCTGACCGCTCCGGCACCACTGGCGCAGCAGACGACGGCCCTCAATCAGTCTCAGGCACCGGGCCGACCGTGGCTTGATCTCACGTACCAGCTCATGGGGATCTTCTTCGCGGTCGTGCCCGCGCTGCTCGCCGTACATCTGCTGAATCGGGACCACCACCCTGCTCGGGCGGCCCTCGGGCTCGACCTCCGGCGTCCATGGTTCGACCTGGGTACGGGCACCGGCCTGGCCGCCCTGATCGGAATCCCGGGGTTGGGGCTCTATGTCGCGGCCCGCGAGCTCGGCATCAACACGACGGTCGCGGCGGCGAACCTGCCGGATGTCTGTTGGGCGGTGCCCGTCCTGATCCTGGCCGCGGTGGCGAATGGAGTGCTGGAGGAGGTGGTCATCGTCGGTTACCTACTGACCCGGCTGCGCGATCTCGGCTGGCGCACCTGGCATGCGGTCGCGGCGAGCGCACTGCTCCGCGGCTCCTACCACCTCTACCAGGGGTTCGGCGCCTTCGTGGGCAACGCCGTCATGGGTGCGGTCTTCGCGCTGTTCTTCCTGCGTACCAGGCGGGTGGTTCCGTTGATCATCGCCCACACCGTGTTGGATGTCGTGGCGTACCTGGGCTACACCCTGCTGCGCGATCGGGTCAGCTTCCTCTGATCACCCGATAGTGCGCTGTCGCCCGCGCCGCCACGTCCTCGGTGCTCCGCCCGCCTTGAACGGCCCCGGCAACAGCGGCGCCAAACGGCATCAGACGCGCCGCGACGCGCCGCGCCACTAACCCGCTGGCGAGCCGACCCGCGTTCCGGGCCGCGGCGAGCGTGGGCTGGGTCAGGCGGGGCACGCGCAGTAGCTCCACAAGGTCGTGCGCGCGCTCCGCGCTGGTCGGGTCGGCGCCATACGCCGCGGCGATTGTCAAGACCAGTCGTGCCTGCGTATGGGCGAGCACCCCGGCAGCGGCGAGTGATCCGAAAATGCCGGCCGCTCCGCTGGCCGCGCCCTGCTGGCGAGACACCCGCGCGAATGCCTTGGCCGCGAGACGCGCGAGGCCGTCCGCGGGCGCGTTTGGATAGCGGTCCCTGGCTCGGACGATCCAGTCCCGCGCCTCGGGACCGAGCTGGTGCACCGCCTCGCGGGCCAGATGTTCCGCCGCGTAGCCGGGGTCGGCCACGATCCGGGCCCAGAGCGGGGTCTTCCGCGCCTGACTGGTCGCCGGTCGCGGCGCCTCGGGCGCCGCTCCCGTCGGTTCGGTCGCTGGTCGCGGCTGTTCGATCGCCGTTTCCGTCGGCGGGGTGGCCGCGCCGTTCTTCGCCGCCTTCACAGGCATCGCCGGCGGAGTCGTCCGCTTGGGCGGCCGAGGCTGGGCGCGGGCGACCGCCTTGGTAGCGGCACTCTTGCGCGCGGTGGCCGTTGCGGCGGAGGTCTTCTTCGCAGGCCCAGACGCCGGTGCTGCGTGGGCTGGAGAGGCCTTCCTTGCCGGCGTCTTGCGGGGGGTCCTGCTGCCGGCGTTCGTGGTCGAGTCCTCCATGGTCGCCGAGCGTAACTCGCCCCGGGCGCGGAAGCCGTACTCAGCCCGATTAGTGAAGTTGGTCGGAAATGGGCGGGTCGGCGGACACCGACGTACCGCCCGAGGTTGTTTCGTCGGGGGTCGGAACGGTGCTGGTTACTGCCCGTTCGGTATCTCGCCGATGGTTGCGCAGAGTGATGCGGAGCCGGGACCTTGACCACATACCCTTGGGGCCATTTGCTCTGCTCACTGGGAGGCAACAGCGCGCTGACCTGGGACTTCGCCGATTCACGCACAACATCCACGGCCACTGATGTAACGTAGAGTTACTGGAGCCGCGCAGGGCCGGATCGCGTTCCGCCGGCCCGCCGCGGACGGGCACCAGGGTGGTCGGCGGGTGCGCGCCAGCATCGCCGCGCTCCGCCGGCGTCCGAGTTCCCACGTTCCGGGCGCCGGCCACACGGCTTCCGCGGCTCCGTTCACGAGCGCCGATTGTGCGCACCCGGGTACCCCTAGAAGCTCCGGACTACGGTCCTAACTGGACAAGCGGCTCGCCGTAAGCCGCCCGGGGTCGCGCGCCTCGGTGCCCGGGCCACTGCGGCGGTGACGAGCGTCACCGCGCTCCTGGCGCTGATTGTGCCGGGCGCCCCGCTCGCAAGCTCGCGGATCTGGCGCGAGCAGCCAAGTCGCTTTGGCGGCCCTCTCGCCGTCCCTGTATCCTCGATCGGCGGCGGCCCGTGCGCGGATCGCCCAAGGAGGCTTCGCCTAGTTCGGTCTATGGCGCCGCACTGCTAATGCGGTTGGGGTTTTAAAGCCCCTCCCGGGTTCGAATCCCGGAGCCTCCGCGCTTAGCCACCATGTACGATGGTCTTTCACCGGCGCCCGTAGCTCAACGGATAGAGCATCTGACTACGGATCAGAAGGTTGGGAGTTCGAATCTCTTCGGGCGCGCACTATCTGAACAGCACAAACGCGCGGGGCCGGTCGATCATGACCGGCCCGGACAGCATCTGGTGACAGCAACGCCGCTCATGGCCCGCCGTCCTCGTCATCCTCGAAGAGGTCGCCGATCTGGTCCAGCGCGGTCCGCTTGTCCTTGAGCGAAGCGTGCCCGTAGACGGTCATGGTCATGTCGAGCGTGCTGTGTCCCACGATCTCCATGACGGTCCGCGGTGGGACGCCAAGGGCCAGCAGCACGGAGACGCATCCGTGTCGTAAGTCGTGGAGCCGGATGGCGGGAAGCCCGGCCCGCGCGCCCGCGGTCTGAACCAGCCGGGTGCAGTTTCGAGCGTCGATTGGTGTACCGACCGGCGTGGTGAACACGTAGCCGACGTCCGGCCACCTGTTCCCCAGTTCGCTCCGTTCGACCGCCTGCCGGTTGCGGTGCTAGGCGAGCGCCTTCACGACAGCGCTTGGCAACGGAACGGTTCGGCGCGAACTCCGACTCTTGGATCGTAGACCTCTAAGCCGCCGCCGACGCGATGGAGGCCGCGACGAATGCGGATGACGCCGAGCTCGAAGTCGACATCCTCCCAGCGGAGCCCCAAGCACTTCGCTGCGACGAAGCCCGAGCACCACGAATACGACGAACATTGCTGACAGGCGGTCCTTGCGTACGTGGACGAGTAGCCGCTTCGCCTCGGGCACGGACAGGGGTTCGCGCTCCGCACTCGCCGGCCGCGGCCTTGGCCCGGCCGATATCGCGGACGCGTTCGCGTTGTACGAGCAAGCCTTGACGCTGATGGAGGTCGGGTTGCGTTTCGGTGTGAGTCGGGCGCGGTTCGGCGGGCACTCAGCGGGGCCGGGCTCACGATCCGACCTCGTGGTCGCCGCGTCGGCTGAGCCGTCAAGGCGATCCATTCAGCGAGCAGGGGGATGGGGCGCCGAACGGTCGTACCGCGCCCCGATCGACTTAGCCGTCGGCGACGGAGAAGACCTCGATCCCTGCCGCTTCGGCAGCGTCGAAGCGGGCGTCGCCGCGGGCGACGAACGCGACCACGGGCAGGCCATGCACCGGGTGCCGACCGCCCCCGACGGGCGCAGAGTGCGCTCCCGGTCGAAGGACGCTCGCGGGCCGGCGGGAAGGGGGTGAGCACGTCGCGCTCACCACCGATCAGATCGATCCGCTGCTATTCGAACCGCACTTCTTCCGGCTTCGTCATCCGATGCAGAACCGGCAACGTCGCCGCGACCAGTCCAAGCGCCGCCGCAAGCCCGCCGCCCAACGCGAAGTAGTAACCGGCGCCTGGGTGGACCCGAATGGTGGCACCGTCTGGCGCGAAGGCACTCAGGATCGACGCGATCGCGGGGATGCCCAACCCGAGGCCGATTCCGGCGGCGATCAGTGATCCGGCAACCAGCGGTAGTGCCGCCTCAAGCAGGATGACGATGTCGAGCGTTCCGCGCGAGACGCCGCTCACGCGCAAGAGGGTGAATGGGCGCCTGCGTTCCAACAGACCGCCACCGATCGATATCGCCAAGCTGCAACCGGCTGTCACAAGGGTCAGCACGATGAAGGCCAACACGGCTCGCTCGAGGTTGGTGTTCTGAGCGTTGCTGGCGACAGCGACCTCGCCGATCGTCTCCGGCACCGACGTACCGTACTGACCGTTGCCTGACGTCTGACCTGCTTCCGGATGCCGAGAGGCGGCCTCGTATGTCGTCAGGTAGGTACGAATTCGTTCGAGCGTGCTCGGGTCGTCGACCTCGATCAGCATCCCGGCCAACGACAGCGTGCCGACGTCTTCCAAGCTCTGTGGGCTGCTCGGCGTGACGACCGGCAGGCTTTGGTAGATGCTCAGCGGGCTATCGCCGGCCAGGACGTTCTCGGCCGTGACGACCACCGACGGCGCATCACGTGGACACGAGCCAAGCGCACCGATCTGGGCGAGGCTCGCACACGTGGCGATGAACGCTGCTGGAGGTCCTGGAGCAGCAGGCGGATCCGCACCGGACGTGCGTTGCTGAAATGCCGTGAACGCCGGGTTGGCATAGAGCGGTACGACCGCTGCCCCCTCGTAGGATTCCATGGCGCGCACCAACGCCGCAGCTCCTTCTGGTGGAACGCCCGGTACGAGCGGATCCGTGTTGAACGGAACACGCAGAATGCTGCTCAACGAGCCTTGGCCTGGCGGGTTCTGTGCCCGGTTGAGTGCCGGTACCAGCGCCGACACGAAGGAACCGATGAAGACCGCCAACACCAAACTGCTCACCGTACGGAATGCCTGCTTCGGGTTGTCGGCAAGGCGGCGCGTGGCCAGGAGCGACGACGCGCTGCGGGTGGTCCTGGCCACCAGCTTCGCCACCTGCGTCGTTAGCCAGGAGCCACTGAGCACGATGCCGACCATGATCAGGAGCAGGCCGACGAACAACGTGAACGGGTTCGAGTCACCGGTCTGCCGCAAGCTCGAGCTCACCTCCGTCGCCGCGCGTGGGAAGAGCAGTACGCCCGCGAGAAGGGGTATGAGTCGCCATGCTCGTGGTCGTTTCGCAACAGACGATTTGCGAGTGACACCGAGCGGCGAGATCTGCACCCGACGCAGCGAGAGCAGCGAACCAACCATGGCGACACAAGGAACGGCGACGATCGTGCCGATGTAGCCCCGCAAGGTCGGCGTGACATCGCCCGGGAAGAACTGCGTCCCGGTGAACGATGAGCTGGCGAGAGCCGGTCGTACGGCCACGAAGACGAGCGAACCGAGGAGCGCTCCGAGGAGCGCTCCGACGACGGCATCGACTGATGCGAGGGCGTTGATCTGGCGTGGCGTCGCCCCGATGAGTCGCATGGCGGCGTAGCGCTCCTCGCGTCGGGCCGCAGACAGGCGCGTTGCCGTGTTGATCAGGATGAGGAGCGGGAACAGGACGGCGAGTGCTGCAATTAGCAAGACCTCCCGAGACCCGCTCGACGCATGAGCGGCACTCGAGATGCGGGAAACGGCCACCGTCCCGTGCTGCTGCAGTAGCTGCTGCGGTCTGGAACCGACGATGATCGCGAGTTGGTTCGGAGACAACAAGCCCACCGGTTCGATGGTGCCGATTTGCCGGCCAGGGAAGCGGTCGCCGAGCTGGTCCCTCGGCACCGTCTGCAGCAACGAGGCGAGCGCCGGCGACGCGTAGAACTCGCCGGGCTCCGGCAGTTCTGCGACACCGGGCACGACCGGCGCGTTCGGGCCAGCTGCTGCGAGCTGCAGATGCTCGATGGACTGTCCCTGATAGATGCTCTCGCTGTAATTCCACAGCAAGACGTTCGAGCTCGCTCTCGGAGGCGCGGTGATCGGGCTACCCGATGTCGATTCCCACGACGGCCGGTTGCTCGTCAGTTGCAGCGCGTGGTAGCCGGCGAACACACCGAGCAGGATCACGACCCCGACAGCCACCGCGGAGATCGTCAGCAGCAGTCGCGCCAAGGCCTCACGTCCGCCCTTGAGCGTGAGCTCCAACCCGAGGCGATACATCACAGGGCCGCTTCAGCCCGACTCCGGGCGATGTTCGCTCGGCCGTCACGCACCATGACCTCACGGTCGGCGTAGGCGGCGATCCGCGCATCGTGCGTGACGATCACGACCGTCGTGCCTTGTTTCCGCGAGATGGTGACGAGCAACTCCATGACATGTTCGCTCGCCAGGGAGTCCAGTGCGCCGGTCGGCTCATCGGCGAACAACACCTGCGGTTCGATGGCGAGCGCCCGCGCGATCGCGACTCGCTGGCCTTGGCCACCAGACATCTCACCGGTTCGCTGCCGCTCCAGGTTCTCGATTCCAAGACGGGGGAACCAACTCCGAGCGACTGTGTACGCCTTCTTCCTGCTTGCTCTGTTCAGCAGCAGTGGTAGCGCGACGTTGTCCTCGGCAGTCAGTTCGGGAACCAACTGGCCGAACTGGAAGACGAACCCGAACGAAGTTCGCCGCAGGCGGGACCGCCCGGCTTCGTCCAACGTGTCGAGTCGCCTGCCGTCGAACCAGACTTCGCCACTGTCAGGCTCGACGATGCCCGCCATGCAGTGCAGCAGCGTCGACTTGCCGGAACCGCTCGGCCCCATAATCGCCAAGATCTCGCCGCGCGCGACAGCCAGAGTCGCGCCTCGGAGGGCAGGCGTCGCTCCGAACGCCTTCTTGACGTCTCTCGCCTCCAACAGGTGGTCACTATCGCTCACGTCGAATCTCCTTCGCGAGTGGTTTCAGCCTTCCCAGGGTGACGTCCATCCACCGCAGGTCAGCTTCCAAGTGGAACAGCGCGTAGTCGGCCGTCAGCCTCTCAGACAAGCTGTCGCTTTCCCTTCGCAATGTCGTGAGTTCGCGCATGCGTTGGATGTGAGCGCCGCGCTGCGCGTCGAGGTAGACGTCCGGTTCCTTCTCTAGGAGGATCGCCGTGACGACCTTTGTGAATAGAACAGTTTGCGTGTCCGGCCGCTGTTCTTCGGGTGTCGTGAGCCAAGTCTCGAGGTCATTACGGCCGAGTTCGGTGATCGCATAGAGCCTTCGCTCAGGACCTTTGCTCGGTTCGATCGCACCTTGCGTTGCGATCTTCTTGTCGCGCAGCAATCGCGATAGCGTGGCATACACCTGTCCGAAGGCCAGTGGCTTCTGTTTCCCGTAATAGAGGTCGTAGTCCTTCTTCAGGTCGTACCCATAGCTTGGTCGCTGACCGATGATCCCGAGGACGGCGTACGCGATCGACACGCCGTGACTATACATCAGTAGTATAGTTGACGCCATGGAACTTGAGGAACTCGGCGGAAGTGGCGGTGGCTGTCGCCGATGACGATCCCTTGGTGGGCTTGCGGGCCGCCGCACAGATTCGCGTAGAGATGGATCTGATCGAGAGGCAGTGCTCGTTCGCCGAGCTCGCAACACCGGGGGTGACGTGGACCCAGATCGCCGCGGTGCTGGGGTTTCCAAGCAGGCGGTGCACAAGAAGCACGGTGGGCGTCGCTGGTTGGGCGGCGTCCGGACCACGTCCGCGCGCGCAGGCCCGGCTGTTGCGGATCTTCTTGGCGACCTCGTCCGGACCACCCCGCGTGCGCGGGGAGCACGCCCCTCCCGGTACAGCTCAAGCAGCCGCGCAGGACCACCCCCGCGTGCGCGCGGAGCACGCAGCTTCGCACTGGAACGAGCGCCGTTCGATAACAGCAGGGACGAGCGCTGGCGCCCGGGTCTTTTGGTGTGCCAACGAGGACACCGCAACGATCATGATCGGACACGACGACGAGACCTGGGACATCGCCTTACTGATGCCCGTCGCCGTGGTTGAAAAGATCGCCGCCCTGGCCGAGGATCGGCACCTCGACTGACAGTACCGGATGACAGCAACCGCAACGCCTCGCCCCGGACAAGCATGGACATGCCACGGCATCTGACCAGCAGTTCGCGACGCGGCTGGACCGTCCCACGCGACCTCGCCAAGCCTACGGATCAGAAGGTTGGGAGTTCGAATCTCTTCGGGCGCGCAAGGTGGACAAGGCCCCGACCAGCGTAAACGACGGTTCGGGGCTTTGATCGTTCTCGTCCGGGCTGAGCGCAGTCACCTTCACCCGCGCCAGCGACGTGGGCAGGATGTGCCCTTCGACCATCTGCCTGTATGAGTCGGCGGTGGCTTCGTCGAGGTGCCCGGCTTCGACCTCGCCGGCAAATGCGCACGTCAAGCCAGCGGGTCAGGTACGCGGCCAGCGTCGGGGTTCGCCCGGCCGGCTTCGGGCGGCCCGCCTAGACCGCCGCGAGCAGCCTGCGGCGTTCGCGTATGGCCTCCTCCTCAGTGTCGCCGTAGGCGATTTTCTTACGTCCGGACGGGAGAGTCACTGCGGCGCACCACTTGCCGTCCGACTCGCGCTGATAGACGGATCCCTCGCCCTTGGGTGTTCTCTTCGCCATCCGTCAGCCCGCCTTCCGGCGACGTGCGGCCGGCAGGAAGCCGCGCAGCCGCGCCTCTCGAATCCACCCGGCCATGACCGACCCGATCGCGGACCTCATCGGCGACTACCGCGCGTTCACGGCGCGGCAGCGCGACCGCCTCGCCGCGCGCGGCATCGATATCGCGCCCTACGAACTGAGCCACTTCGCGGTCCGCGTCCCCGAGTGGGACCAGTACGTCCACCTCCGGACGGTCCTCGAGCGGCACGCCGTCGCCAACGTCGAGAACGTCTGGAACGGACGGCCGATATCCATGATCCTCCTCGCCGAGCCGCTCCGCGTCCTCGACGGCCAGGTCGTCCCCCTCATCGAGCTCATCCCGCCCGTCCACCAGCGTGTCTACAAGATGGGCCTGGAGCACCTCGGCGTGGTCGTCGGCGAGGAGGTCGACGCCTTCTCCCGTCGGCACCGCGCAGCGCTGACCGGCCAGCAGTTCCAGAGCGCGACGAACGAGCCGTATTACGTCCTGTTCGAGCATTTCACCCACGTGAAGTTCCACCGCCGTTCGCTGCGCGCGGTGATCGAGCTGAAGGGCGGGACGTTCGATGGCGTCCACCACGTCGACGACTGGGTCCCGCAGCGGCTGGTCACGGCGACCGGCCCGAACCCCCTGCCCATCAGGTGACATGAGGATCTCGACCTCGCGTGACGTCCCGCCGGAATCCGCCAGCGTGCCGGAAGCTACCGAGGCGTCCGTGTGCGGATAATGCTTGGAAGCACAGGGGGGTTCTCCATGCAGACCCGCTCGTTCCCCTCCACCCCGGATGGCCGCTCCCCTGCCGGGGCCGAGATCCGGCACCTGATCGAAGGCGAGACCGGCGGCATGATCCACTCCACCGTCCCGCCAGGTCAGGTGAATCGGGCGACCGTCCACGCCACCGTGAGCGAGTTCTGGCATGTTCTCTCGGGCGAGGGGCAGATATGGCGACGAGACGCCACTGGTGAGGAGACGACCGTTCTGGGGAGAGGCGTTTCCATCGACATTCCCGTTGGGACGGCATTCCAGTATCGCTGCACCGGTGTCGACCCACTCCAGTTCCTCTGCATCACAATGCCGCGCTGGCCCGGCGACAAGGAAGCGACGGTCATCGAGGGGCCGTGGAAACCGACTGCTCCCGAAGGTTGACGACAGCGTCACCACGTGTGGATCGTCCCCCTCGGTGAGCGTGACCCGGATCCGATCGGGTGCCACGGCAATAGCCGACGTCCAGGTGTTCAAGAAGTCGATGAGCCGTTCCACCACACGCGTTCCCAGTCCCGCTGCTCAGTCATGCACCAAGCATGTGGCAACAGGACTGAAGCGGCCCGCGGATTACTCGCACACGACGCAGCAAGTGCGGGCGTCTTTCGGCGCTCCGGCCATGTGTCAACGGCCATGTGAAAGTCCCCACGTTTGGACATCGAATGTCCCCACCGGCGGCCATCTCAGATCATGGTTGACTCCGCATTCCGGGCCCCCCCGCCGTTGTGCCTTACGCCGGTGAGGCCCTTGCGGGCGACGTCATCAGTGTGGATGGCCTGAGCGGCGACTGTTGCGTCCCGCGGGCGATGATCAGCCGGTTGGCGGTCGCCGTACGGTCCGATCGTGATTGTCGAACGATGAAGTTCCACCCGTCCGACCGAGTCGACGAGCATTGTCCATCTGTCCAACCCGCTATTGGCCGGCGGCAAGATTCCTTCGCCGGGGTCTCACGCCGCCGCGCTGAAACTATCGCCGTCGAGCACAGGTACCGACCGGCTGGAATTGATCTCGCCAGCGATGGCCACGTCCTGCGGGAAACCGTAGCCGGCAAGTTCCCGGCCACCTGCGCAGACAGACAGCAATTCCGGTAAGCGCTGAGCGGCCTGCCGGTAGACCGCGGCCGCGGCCTCGGCCTCCGGGGACAGCGGCGCGATGCCCCGGTCGGCCAATCCGGCGAGGAACGCTCCTGCCCCCCACAAATCCTCCACCGCGGGGCGCAGAGTGCCATCGGTCCAGCGTTCGCCGGCAGCGATGACCGCGATCGCTGTCCCCGGGGCCTCGCGAAGGCGGCTTGTTGTCCAATCGGCTGCGGCTTCGGCGTTGCGTAGTGAAACTCCGATCACGCGCGAGCCGGCGGCGGCGAGATCCAGAGAGATCGCGGAGCCATTCGGCGAAGGCAGCACCAGACGTTCGATCCCATGGGATCGCCGAATTGTCGCCGGGGACAGGCTGACCTGACCGGGCAGTGTGGCTCGGGATCGGCCGACCGCGAGCACGGCATCGTGACGTTGTGCGTGGGCGAGCGCTGTGCGATCGCGCCAACGGTGCGGGAAGACCTCAATGCCTTGGTCGACGGCGACGGTGAGCGCGGTCGTGAACCACAGGACATCCACGACAGCGACCATCGAAGATCCGAGTCCGACTGCCTCGGCCCCCGCCGGTCCCCAGTCGAAACGAGCACGGAAGCCGTCCTGAGCGTACGGGCTGTACATGATCAAATCTTGTCGCCGGACGACGCTCGCCACAACCCTTTGCGCGCCAGAGTCCTGCCTCGGCTCCGGGGAGGTTGTGGTGTCCACTGCCAGGGGCTGAGGCAAGGAGCGGCCGCACGGGGCGCCGACGCGCACTACTCTGCTTGATATGCGGGTAATCCTCGGACCTGGGAGGGTGCCCGCATGGCTTGGATGGATCTGTGCTTGCAGCGCGCTAAGAGCGCGTCGGGTGATCTT
>Ga0209889_1000304_pt1 | contig 13055 bp, 15 predicted proteins | sample GWRWN1_0_10_FD_187233 | JGI IMG/M metagenome (GOLD analysis project Ga0209889, IMG submission 187233) | Riverbed sediment microbial communities from areas with no vegetation in Columbia River, Washington, USA - GW-RW N1_0_10 (SPAdes)... | ecosystem: Environmental > Aquatic > Freshwater > River >... | reverse complement strand
GGCGGTCGCCCCCGCACCGGCGGCGCCCTGCCCGGCGGCATGCCCGCCGGTATGCCGGCGCTCCCGCCCGGCCTGGACCCGAGAGCGCTGGACCCCGCCGCGCTCGAGTCCAATGCGATGCCCGACTTCAAACCTCCGAAGCTCGACTTCTCAAAGTTCGGTAAGGGACGCAACGGCAGCGGCGGGAAGTAGGCGAACCCAGATAGACTGGCAGCTATCCCCCCCACCGGAAGAGGACGACATGAGTGTGGCGCCGACGATGCCGCGGCGGCAGGAGTGGACCGTGGACGACCTCGCGGAGCTCCCGGCGAACTACCGCTACGAGTTGGTCAACGGAAGGTTGATCGTGCCCTCCCCCACGGCACTTCATCAAGACCTCATGATCGATGTCGCGTTGGCGCTGCGTGTGGGCTGTATGCCCGAGTACCTCGTCAGCGTGGACCAGTCCCTCAAGGTGAACCAGCGGAACGAGCCGCGACCCGACGTCGTGGTGATCCGCGCCGAACGTGCCAACCGGTCGCCGGTGCCGGTCACCGACGCGATCCTGGTTGTGGAGATCATCTCACCGGACTCGACTTTTCGGGACATGTACGAGAAGGCGCACGTGTACGCCAGGGCGGACGTACCCACCTACTGGGTGATCGACCCACTGCACGAGAGGTTCACCCTGACCGAGATGCTGCTCGGCGCGAATTGCGAGTACGAGTTGGGGGTGCACACGTCGGACGTCTTCGCGACTGATCGTCCATGGAAGGTGACTCTCGACCTGCCGGCGCTGACCGCGCGGCGCGGCGCCGTGCTGGAGGCGGGGTCGTCGAACGGCTGACCGTCCGGTAGGACTATGGACATGGCCCGGCATGTGCGCGGAGTGGTCCTGCCCGAAGACGACGTCCGCGATATCTGGCTGGTCGGCGACCGGGTGACGTTCGAGTCGGTGCCGGGAGCGGTCACGCTCGCCGATCGTGGGTTTATCCTGCCCGGCCTGGTCGACGCTCACTGCCACATCGGCATCCGGCCCGGTGGCGGGCCCATCGAGGCGGTGGACGAGGCTCGCCGTCTTGCCGGCGTCGACCGTGACACAGGCGTGTTGGCGATCCGTGACGCGGGCTCCCCGTACTCGTACCCAGAACTCGACGATGACCCCGACGTACCGCGGCTGGCCCGCGCGGGCCGCCACGTCGCGCCCGTGCGGCGCTATCTGCGTGACATCGGCGTCGAGGTCGACGCGACCGACCTACCGCGCGCGATGAAGGAGCAGGCGGCCGCCGGCAACGGCTGGGTCAAGCTCGTCGGTGACTGGATCGACCGCGCGGTGGGGGACCTGGCGCCGGCCTGGCACGTAGACGCCATGGCGGGCGCGGTCGCGGCTGCCCACGCGGCGGGCGCCCGGGTCGCCGTGCATACGTTCGCGGAGGAGTCCGTGGCCGCGTTGATCCGGGCCGGGGTCGACTCTGTGGAGCACGGCACGGGGCTGTCCGAAGAGGACATCGACGAGATGGCCCGCCGTGGCACGGCACTTGTGCCAACGATGATCAACGTGGCGACGTTCGGGAGCATCGCGGCGGCGGCCAGCGACAAGTTCCCCGCGTATGGCCAGCACATGGTGAGCCTGCGGGACCGGTTCCCTTCTTTGGTGGCGGCCGCTTATGAGGCCGGCGTACCGATCTACGTCGGCACCGACGCCGGTGGCGGGATCGAGCATGGCCAGGCGGCAGAGGAGATGCTGCTGCTGCACGAACGGGCCGGAATGTCCACCGTGGACGTGTTGCGGGCAGCCTCGTGGGGAGCCCGGGCGTGGCTGGGCTTCCCGGGTCTCGTGGAGGGTGGCCTGGCCGATCTGGTCGTCTACGACACCGACCCGCGCCGGGATCTGAGCGTCGTCCGTACGCCGCGGCTCATCGTGCTCCGTGGCCGCTTAACTCGACCGTCGATCATGAGCTGACCGTCGTGAAAAGGCGTCGATCATGACGTCCAGGTCATGATCGACGGGAAAGGTAGGATTTCGGCTCATGGCGCGTGTGCTGACTCCTCAGGCTGAGGACTTTCCCCGCTGGTACCAGGACGTCGTGGCGAAGGCGGAGCTGGCCGAGCCGGGTCCGGTGCGCGGATCGCAGGTGATCCGGCCGGTCGGGTATGCCATCTGGGAGCGCATGGTCGACGAGATGGACGCGCGCATCAAAGCGGCCGGCGCCGAGAACGTGTCGTTCCCGCTGCTGATCCCGGAGTCCTATCTGCGGCGAGAGGCTCAGCACGTCGAGGGCTTCTCACCAGAGCTCGCCGTGGTCACTCATGGCGGCGGCAAGCCGCTGGACGAGCCGGTGGTGATCCGGCCAACCAGCGAGACGATCTTCGGTGAGTTCATGGCCAAGTGGGTGCAGTCGTACCGGGATCTGCCGCTGCTGCTGAACCAGTGGTGCAACGTGCTCCGGTGGGAGATGCGCACCCGGCTGTTCCTGCGTAGTGCCGAGTTTCTCTGGCAGGAGGGGCACACCGCGCACGCGACCGAGGCGGACGCGCGCGAATACGCCCGCAAGATCCTGCACGAGGCGTACGAGGACTTCATGGTCAACGTGCTCGCGGTCCCGGTGACGGTTGGGCTCAAGACCGTCCGGGAACGCTTTGCCGGAGCGACGCGTACCTACACGCTCGAGGCGATGATGCGCGACGGCAAGGCGCTGCAGATGGGTACCTCGCACGAGCTTGGCCAGAACTTCGCCAGGGCCTTCGAGATCGACTATCTGTCGGCAGCGGGTAAGCAGGAGTACTGCTGGACCACGTCGTGGGGCTCCTCCACCCGCATGGTCGGCGGATTGATCATGTGTCACGGCGACGACAGCGGCCTGCGGGTGCCACCCCGGCTGGCGCCGATCCAGGCGCAGGTGACGGTCGTCAAACATGGCGACGGGGCACTCGCGGCGGCGGCGAAGCTTCGCGACGCCCTGCGCGACGCCGGCGTGCGGGTCGGCTTCGACGAGCGGGTCGACATCCCCTTCGGCCGGCGCGCCGTCAACGCCGAGCTGCGCGGATATCCCGTGCGGGTCGAGGTGGGCCCCCGTGATCTCGCCGCGGGCAACGTCATCCTCGTGCGTCGCCTCGACGGCTCAAAGACGCCCGTAAACATGGCCGACGCCGTGGGGGCGGTTGTGGCGGCGCTCGAGTCCGACCAGCAGGCGCTGTTCGACGAGGCCGATGCACGCAGGGTTCAACACACGGAGGACGTGAGGACCCTGGCCAACGCAATCGAGGCGGCCGGGGTCGGGTTCGCCCGCCTTCCGTGGGCGAAGGTGGGCACCGCCGGCGAGACGAAGGCGAATGAGCTGGGTGTGTCGGTACGCTGCCTCATCCGGCCGGACGGCTCGGTGCCGGACTCGGAGGATGAGAAGGGTCTCATCGCCTACCTCGCCAGGTCCTACTGACCGCGATCTCTCGGCTAGGGTCACACGCGATGACTCTTCAGGTCGGGCGCGTGGTCCTTCGTCGCCAGTTCCAGCGCGAGGACCTGTTGGGCCGGGTGTGGATGGGTCGCGTGGCCGCCGACGACGAGCATGGGCTGTGGCTCTGGGTGGCCAGCGGAAGCGCCTACCGCGATATCGGCGCCGCCGATGGCCGCGCCTTCCGTGAGGTCCCGTTCGCCGAGTGGGGGCGCACGGCCAAAGCGATGCGCGAGATCACCTGGAGCGGGGACATGCTGATGCTGCACCCGCCGGGCGAGGCGTACTCGGTCTGGTTCTTCTTCGAGCCCGAGGGCGCCTTCCGGTCCTGGTACGTCAACCTCGAGGAACCAGGCGTCTGCTGGGACGACGGGCACACCGCAGGCATCGACACCGTCGACTACGACCTCGATGTAGTGGTGTTGTCGGACCGTACCTGGCGGTGGAAGGACGAGGACGAGTTCGCCTACCACATGGCTCACCCCGATGTCTACTGGGTGGACGATGCCGAAACGGTCCGTGCCGAAGGGGAGCGCGTCATCAAGGTCGTGGAGGCTGGGGAGTTCCCGTTTGACTGCACCGGCACCGACTTTCGCCCCGATCCATCGTGGTCGGTGCCGGCCGTGCTACCCGCCGGGTGGGACCGGGCGCGGGCCCGTGCCGGGTGACGGTCATCACCATCGGGTTGATTAGTGGGGTGATTCGTGTCGGGCCGAGGCGATCTGGCAGAATCTCTATCTGGTATCCGGCGCGCGTCCGGCGCCCTCTACCCAGGCGCGTCGCCAGTCCTTTGTAATCAAGAGCAGCGGGCCACACTAACCCCACGGTGGCGGTCAGCACGCTCGCCTTATGGCTTCGGCGAAGCTTGCGAGCCGAACCATCTGACAATTCAGGAGCGAGCAGAAGTGGCCGTACGAATCCGGCTTTTGCGGATGGGCAAGATCCGCAACCCCCAGTACCGCATTGTTGTCGCCGACGCGCGCACCAAGCGCGACGGTCGGGCGATCGAGTATGTCGGTCTCTACCACCCCAAGGAGGACCCCTCGCGCATCGAGGTCAACTCTGAGCGGGTGCAGCACTGGCTCTCGGTCGGCGCCCAGCCGAGCGAGCCGGTGATCGCGATCCTCAGCAAGACCGGCGACTGGCAGAGGTTCAAGGGTCTGCCGGCGCCAACCGAGCCGCTGAAGGTCGCCGCGGCGCGCGCCGACCGCAAGGCCGCGTACGAGGTCGAGGCGAAGGCCGCGGCCGGTCTCGTTGAGACCGAGACCAAGCCGCGGAAGGAGCCCGGCAAGAAGGCCGCGAAGGCCGCCAAGGCAGCCGAACCCACGACTGAGGCTGCCGAGCCAACGGCTGAAGCTGAGCCAAAGGCTGAAGCTGAGCCAAAGGCCGAGCCGACGCCTGAGGCTGCCGAGCCCACCGCCAAAACTGAGCCGAAGGCCGAGGCCAAAACTGAGCTGAAGGCCGAGGCCGAGTCCGCAACGGCCACCCCGGCCGAGGAGTCCACGGATGCCGGCCCCGACGCGTAGGGCTGACGGGGCGCTCCGCCCTGTGCTCGAGCACCTGGTGCGCGGCATCGTCGAGCACCCGGACGACGTTCAGGTGCGAATGGTTGACGGTCGCCGGGGGCAGCGGCTCGAGGTGCGGGTACACCCCGACGACCTCGGCACGGTTATCGGCCGCGGTGGCCGTACCGCGAAGGCACTCCGCCAGGTGATCACGTCGATCGGCGGCCGTGGAGTCCGGGTCGACATCGTCGACCCCTACTAATGCAGCTCGTCGTGGGCCGGATCCTCCGACCGCACGGCCTGCGCGGCGAGGTCGTCGTCGACGTACGCACGGACTCGCCGGCAGAGCGTTTCGCCGTCGGGTCGGTTCTCCGGACCGACCCGGCGGCGGCCGGGCCCCTGACCGTCGAGGATGTCCGGCCCCATCAGGGTCGGCTGCTGGTCACCTTTGAGGGCGTAGCGGACCGCGACGTCGCCGACAACCTCCGCGGCGTCCTGATCTGCGTCGACAGCGCGTCCGTACCGGCGCCGGAGGATCCCGACGAGTTCAACGACCACGAGTTGGTCGGCCTGCGGGCCGAGACGACCACCGGCGAACACATCGGGGACGTGGTCCGGATCGAACACGCACCCGCCAGCGACCTGTTGATCGTGCGTCGTCCGGACGGGCGGAACGCGCTCGTGCCGTTCGTGCGGGCCATCGTGCCCGAGGTCGACGTCGCGGGCGGCCGGGTCATCGTGACCCCTCCCGACGGCCTCCTCGACCTCTAGCCCCACCCTTACCCCGATCAAGGGCTTGTGGTCGTGGTTCGATCACCAAAGCGCAACCATAAGTCCTTGATCGCGGGAGTTGAAAGGGGCAGGGATGCGGGTCGATATCGTCACCATCTTTCCGGAGTACCTCTCGCCGCTGGACCTTTCCCTCATCGGCAGGGCTCGAGCCGCGGGCCAGCTTCACATCACCGTGCATGACCTTCGGCGCTGGACCCACGACGTACACCGCACAGTGGACGACACGCCCTACGGCGGTGGCCCCGGCATGGTGATGCGGCCGGAGCCCTGGGGGGCTGCGCTCGACGCGCTGGTCCCCGCCGAGCAGCCCGCCGAGCGGCCCGCCGAGCCGCCCCCCGAGCCGCCCGCCGAGCCGCCCCCCGAGCCGCCCGCCGAGCCGCCCCCCGGGCCGTCCAGGGTGATAGTGCCGACCCCCGCCGGGAGCCCGTTTACCCAGGCGATGGCGCACGAACTGGCGGCCGAGGATCACCTGGTCTTCGCGTGCGGCCGGTACGAGGGCATCGATCAGCGGGTGTTCGACCACGCCGCTGCGCGCGCGAACGTGAGCGAGATCTCTATCGGCGACTACGTGCTCTTCGGCGGCGAGGTCGCCGTCCTTGTCATCTTGGAGACGGTGAGTCGGCTGCTGCCCGGTGTGCTCGGCAATGCGGACTCCTTGGTGGAGGAGTCGCACGCCGACGGACTCCTCGAGACGCCCGTCTACACCAAGCCGGCAACGTGGCGTGGACTGGATGTCCCCGAGGTCCTCCGGTCGGGAGACCACGCGCGGATCGCCCGATGGAGACGGGATCAGGCGCTCCTGCGTACGGCCGTCCGCCGGCCCGACCTGCTCGCCGCGCTCCCTCCGGACACGCTGGACAAGCGTGACGTGGCGGTGTTGACGGGAGGCGGATTTCCGGTACCCGGGGCCGATATGGCAAAGTAGTGGGGTTGCCGCGCGAGGCCGCAGGTCGCGAAAACCGCAGGCCGGGTTCGTGCGCATGATCTCGCGACGTCTTCTTTGCGCCAGACGCGAGCTCAAACCAGACCGCACACCGCCTGACGGTGTGCCATGACCGACGAGGAAGCAGCGATGAACACGCTGGACGCGCTGGATGCCCAGTCATTGCGGACCGATCTCCCGGACTTCCGCGCGGGCGACACGCTCAAGGTGCACGCGCGGGTCGTCGAGGGCAGCCGGTCCCGGATTCAGATCTTCCAGGGTGTGGTAATCCGCCGCCAGGGTGGCGGCCTTCGGGAGACCTTCACTATCCGCAAGGTCAGCTTCGGCGTCGGGGTGGAGCGGACCTACCCGTTGAACAGCCCATCGCTTGACCGGATCGAGATCCTCACCCGGGGCGATGTGCGTCGCGCCAAGCTCTACTACCTGCGCGATCTTCGTGGCAAGAAGGCGAAGATCAAAGAGAAGCGGGACAAGGCAACCGCAAGCTGATCATCGGGACCTTTCTTCAATTGCCGTTTAGCCGGTCCCACGGCGTGGACCCATACCTCTAGGCTTGCGCGTGATGGACGGCAAGGGAAACGAGCGCGACGACCTCGGCGAAGCGCAGGTCTACTACCGCTACGGGCAGGATGACGGCCCGGGCGAGGACGCGTTTGCCGACGACGGTCGGCCAGACAACGTGGGCTCTGGATCTCCGCCGCCCGGCTACCGTCACGCAGCCGGCACGTTCGGCTCCCCCAGCTGGGACTCCACCGACGCCGGCATGTCCGGCGGCAACCTCTACCCCGGGGGATCGTCGGCAGCGGGCGGAGAGCAGGGCTACCCTTCGTCGTCTTACCGGCCACCGACACCGTACGGGGAGGCGGGGTTCGGGCAGGCGGGGTTCGGGCAGACGGGGTACGGGCAGACGGGGTACGGGCAAACGGGGTACGGGCAGGGCGGGTACGGGGACGATCAGCCCCCTCGCGGGGAGAGCGGCATCGGCCGCTTCGGGGCTGACACCTACGAGTGGGGAACCACCCCTGACCGGGACGGATACGACGGTGGCGCAGGCGTCTACGACCAGGCTGACACGGACAACTTCCGGACCGGCTTCTTTGGTCAGGGAGGCGATCCGAGCCAAGCCCACGTTCCGGGTCATCGCGGCGCATCGCTCGACGACGACGCTGCGAGCGAGAGTCGTGGAGACATTGAGCCGGCCCGGCTGAATCGACTGGCTCGCCGGGCCGAGTTGTCCCAGGACGACGACGAGGAGCGGCCGGCTCGCGGGGCCCGATCGGGGCGGCACACCATGCCGCTGTGGCAGGAGTTGCCGCTGCTGCTGGTCGTTGCGTTCTGTCTGGCGGTGCTGATCCGTACCTTCCTGCTTCAGGCGTTCTACATCCCGTCTGGTTCGATGGAGCACACGCTGCTCGTCGGCGACCGGGTTCTCGTCAACAAGATCGTCTATGACGTGCGCCAGCCCGAGCGGGGCGAGGTGATCGTCTTCCGGGGCACCGACAACTGGGCGCCCGAGAACTTCGCCGAGCCCAGCGGTGGTCTCCCGGCCCGCGTTGGACGAACGCTGGGTGACCTGGTCGGCATCAGCCGGCCCGGTGAGAAGGACTTCATCAAGCGGGTCATCGGCGTGCCGGGCGACCGGGTGTCGTGTTGCGACCCGTCGGGTCGCGTCTATGTCAACGGACAGGGCATCGACGAACCGTACGTGCTCAACAACTCGCCCGAGGAGGTCCCGCCAGACCCGCGAGTGTGCCGCTCGCGCCGGTTCGACGAGGTTCTCGTGCCGCCCGGGCAACTCTTCGTCATGGGCGACCACCGAATCGTGTCGCAGGACTCGCGCTGCCAGGGCACCGTCCCGATCGAGAACGTGATCGGCCGCGCCTTTGTGATCGTGTGGCCGAGCGGCCGCTGGGATACGCTCGGTGTGCCCGAGACATTTGCAAACGTCCCTGGACCGGTCGCGATCGGTCCTCCCGGCCCGCTGCCAGCGCCGCCAGGCCCGGTCGGAGTCGGGGCGGTGGTGACATTGCCCATTCTGGCCTCTTTGGTGGTAAAGGTGCGTTCGGGACGGAAGCGGCGATGGGCACCACGTACGCTTCCCAGGTGATTGACGAGCGGACCTCCAAGCCTCGCAGCAGTTTCTGGCGCGAACTGCCGATCCTGCTGGGTGTGGCGATCCTGGTCGCGGTGCTGGTACGCGCCTTTTTGCTCCAGACATTCTTCATCCCGTCGCAGTCGATGGAGCACACGCTCAACATCAACGACCGGGTACTGGTCAACAAGCTCGTCTATGACGTTCGCGACCCTGACCGGGGCGAGATCGTAGTCTTCCGGGCCCCGCTCGACTGGCGCTCGGACCCGACCGAGGAGGACTTCATCAAGCGGGTGATCGGCATCGGCGGCGATCACGTCGTGTGCTGCGACGCCCTAGGTCGCATCAGCGTCAACGGCATGGCGCTCGACGAGCCGTACCTCTACTCGAACGGTCCAGGTACGGCGGATGTGGCGAGCGAGGACGCTTTCGACGTGGTGGTCCCGACCGGCCGGCTCTGGGTCATGGGTGACCATCGATCACAGTCGGGCGATTCGCGCGAGCAGTTCAGCCGCCACGGCAGCGTCGAGCGGGCGACCATCGCGGCCGATGATGTGGTCGGGCGGGCGTTTGTCCTGTTCTGGCCCCCCGGCCGCGCGGACTGGCTGTCGGTGCCTGAAACCTTCAGCCAGGTTCCGGAGCCGGCTGGCGGTTAGGTGCGCGCGGATGGCCCCATTAGGCTGAGCGGTTATGGCCACGGCGGCATCGGTCGGTACGATCGAGAACCCCATCCCGCGCCGCGCGGCGAGGGTTGTTCTCGTTGACGGCGGCGGACGCGTACTCATGTTCCGCGGTTTCGATCCAGGCAGGCCTGCCGCCCGCTATTGGTTCACCGTCGGTGGAGGGCTAGACGACGGGGAGACGGCGGCCGAAGGCGCTGTGCGGGAGTTGCGGGAGGAGACTGGCCTCTCGGTGACCATGGAGAGCTTGGGTGGGCCGATCTGGCGTCAGACCTCCGACTTCCCGTTCGACGGTCGCTGGTACCGCCAGGAGCAGGACTTCTTCGCGATTCGAGTGGACGCCTGGGAGGTGAACATCGACGGCTTCGATGCCCAGGAACGTCGGTCGATCGACGGGCACCATTGGTGGTCGGTGGAGGAGCTGATCTCGACCGGCGAGCGGTTCTACCCAGTAGAACTGCCAAACCTGCTCCGCGAGATCCTGGCCGTGTGATGCAAGCCACTCCGCGGACCGTCGTCCGCCGTGAGAGTGGGCTCTACGCGTTGGAGCGAGCGCTGCAGCGGCGTGGGTTCGCGCTCGTCGCGGGCGCCGACGAAGCTGGGCGGGGAGCGTGTGCCGGACCCCTTGTCGTTGCCGCGGCGATCCTGCCGGCCACGCGGCGCGGTGAGGTGCCCGGACTCGCGGATTCGAAGCTGCTCACGCCGCTTGCCCGGGAGCGGGTCTACGACGAGGTGCTGGCGCGGGCGTTGGACTACGCGGTCGTGGTGATTCCCGCGGCAGAGGTGGATGTGAGAGGGCTGCATGTGTGCAACGTCGCCGGCATGCGGCGGGCACTCGCGGCGCTGACGCCCGGCCCGGACTACGTCCTCACCGACGGGTTCCCCGTGGATGGCCTGTGCGCACCGGGCCTCGCCGTCTGGAAGGGCGACCAGGTCGCCGCGTGCATGGCCGCGGCCAGCGTGCTAGCGAAGGTGACCAGGGACCGGATCATGGTGGAGCTGGACGGGGAGTTTCCGACGTACGGCTTCGCCGAGCACAAGGGCTATGTCACGGATGAGCACGCGGCGGCGTTGCAGCGTCACGGGCCGTGTGCGCAGCACCGCTACTCGTACGTGAATGTGGCCGCGGCGGGCGAGAATGTGGCCGCGGCGGGCCTGGATGCCGTACTCGGGTCGGCGCGACGGCGTCGGCGGAGTACCGTCAGCGTGGCGGCCGTCGCCAGCCAAGGGGAACCGGCAGGTGTGGGCCCGGTGAGCGTGATGGAGGGCGGGTCGGGATGAGCACGGAAGATCTCGAAAAGTACGAGACCGAGATGGAGCTGCAGCTCTATCGGGAGTATCGCGATATCGTCCGCCAGTTTTCGTACGTCGTGGAGACCGAGCGCCGCTTTTACCTGGCCAACCAGGTCGACGTGAGCGTGCGCAACGTCGACGGTGAGGTCTACTTCGAGGTCGAGATGCATGACGCGTGGGTCTGGGATATGTATCGTCCTGCGCGGTTCGTGAAGAATGTTCGCGTTATGACGTTCAAGGATGTCAACGTCGAGGAGCTGGAGAAGCCCGACATCTCACTGCCGACCGAGGGCGGCTTCAGTTCGTAGGCTCAGCGGCTCGTAGGCTCAGCGGTTCGTAGACTCAGGAGTTCGTAGGCTCAGGAGTTCGTAGGCTCAGGTACCAGCCCGTCGCGGCCCCCGTCGGCCCGGCGTGACCTGATAGCGTCCAACGCCGGCGAGGTCTTCGCGGTCTTCGAGCTCGCGTCCGGCCCGTTCCCGGGTGACTCGGTCGTCGAGCAGCAATCCGAGGGTGGCTGCTTCGATCGCCTCACCGCGTATGCCCCGAATGCCCCGAATGCCGCGGATGACGAGAGTCTTGAGGTGTATTACTACTCGCCGGAGAGGCGTACCTGGAACCGAGATCGAGAGGTGTTGTGCCTCGCCGCCACACCTCGCGAACCACAGGCTCGATCCGCGACTAACCCATCCCGGGGCCCGTGCCATACCAGATCATCGGGGGTACTCGCGCGTCATCCACAGGGCAGTAACTTATCCACAGATCTTCGCCGGGTCATCGCGACCGCCCGGCATTCTTGCCATCGTGGCCCGCATGCAGTCTTCCTTTCGCCGCGTGACGCTGCTGGCCGCTTCGCTCGTTCTCGTCGCCTGCGCGCTCGCCGTCATCGGGTCGGTCACGGCGGATGCAGCCTCGGCCGCGATCACCGCGCGCTCGGCGCCGCCTTCGGTCTGGACGTGGCCGCTGGACGGAGTACCGGTGGTGGTGCGGGGCTTCGCGCCTCCGCCGCGGCCGTGGTTGGCCGGCCACCGCGGGGTGGATCTTGCAGGGCGCGAAGGGCTTATCGTACGGGCAGCGGGGCGCGGCGTGGTTGTCTACGCCGGCCCCGTCGCGGGGCGGGGCGTCGTCAGCGTTGACCATGCCGGCGGGCTGCGTACGACGTACGAGCCGTTGTCCGCCAGCGTCCGAGCGGGTCAGGTGGTGGCCGCAGGGGAGTCATTGGGGGCGCTGGAAATGGGCCACGCCGGTTGCCCGGTTGCGGCGTGTCTGCATTGGGGGCTTCGCCGCGGCGAAACGTACCTCGACCCGCTCCTGCTGGTGCGGCCGGCTCAGGTTCGGCTCAAGCCGCTCGCTCACTGGAGCGAGTGGGGCGAGCACTTCTCCACACGATCCCAATCAGGCGCGAGGGTGAGCCTGGTTGTAGACGCGCCGGAGTCGCTCCTTCGAGACGTGCGTATATATCTGCGTGCTCGACAGCGAGGCGTGGCCCAGCAACTCCTGCACAGAGCGGAGGTCAGCGCCGCCCTCGAGCAGATGGGTTGCGGCCGAGTGCCGCAGGTCGTGCGGGGAGGTGTGCGGGAGGCCAGCGGCCGCCGCCCATGCCGTGACGATCTGGCGCGCTGTCGTGGTGTTGAGCCGAGCGCCACGCATGCCGAGCAGGAGGGCGGCTCCGCTGTTTGATCGGGTGAGGTGCGGGCGGCCGTGCCGCAGCCACTCCTCCAGAGCACGTTGTGCGGGCGCTCCGAAGGGGACGGTCCGTTCCTTAGCGCCCTTTCCGATCACCCGGACGACACGCCGGTTGAGGTCGACGTCATCGAGGTCTAGGCCGCACAGCTCGGAGACACGGATTCCGGTGGCGTAGAGCAGTTCGAGGACGAGCGTGTCGCGCAGCGTGACCAGATCTCCGGGACGCTCCGCGCCGGTCTGTCCATTCTCGCCGATGCGAGCGGCGACCATGAGCGTCTCTGCCTGGTCCGCGCGTAGCACGTGTGGGAGCTCACGGCGGGGCTTCGGACTGGCTAGCCCACCCCCGACGTCGCGGGCGAGGAGGCCGTTGCGGTGAGCCCAGGCGGTGAAGGTCCGGCCAACGGCGGCCCGGCGGGCCAACGACGCGCGTGCTGCCCCAGCCGAGCGCAGCCGCGCAAGCCAGCTGCGCAGCACGGCGAGCGTGAGGCTGTCTGGTGCCGGTACTCCCATGCGCACGGCGTGGTCGAGCAGACTCACCGTGTCGGCGACGTAGGCCCGTACGGTGTGCGGTGAACGGTTACGTTCAGACGCAAGATGCCTGGCAAACTCGTCCACTGCGTCACGCATTTCCCCAGG
>Ga0209889_1000302_pt1 | contig 13064 bp, 13 predicted proteins | sample GWRWN1_0_10_FD_187233 | JGI IMG/M metagenome (GOLD analysis project Ga0209889, IMG submission 187233) | Riverbed sediment microbial communities from areas with no vegetation in Columbia River, Washington, USA - GW-RW N1_0_10 (SPAdes)... | ecosystem: Environmental > Aquatic > Freshwater > River >... | reverse complement strand
AGCGTCGTCCCGTGCAATGAGGCCGCCGCGACGAAACGTTCCGGGTACGTTCCCGCGGCGCCCATGACGTACCGACCACCCATGCAAAAGCCGATGGCTCCCACGCCGCCGCGCCGCACCCACTCAGCGCTGTCGAGGAATTTCAGGATGGCACCGGTGTCGTCCATGACCATCTGGTTGCTGAGTTTCGGCCGCGCTTGTATCTCGCGGAGCGCTTGCCCTTCCAGTCGATTTATCGAAATGGTCTGATTGTTCTCGTTTCTAAACTCGAAATGTAACCTTTTGCCATTGCGGTAGTAGAAGTCCGGGACCATGCAGTAGTACCCGACTGTGCCGACGCGACGGGCGATATCGTAGAGTTCCTCGCGCACCCCCCAAATGTCCATGTAAATGATCACGGCCGAAAAGGGTCCGTGCTCTTCGGGGTGTGTGACAAACGCCTCCATCACTCCTTCGGCAGTCTTGATCTCGACGAATTGTTCTTGCATCTGGACGCCTTCAGGGGTTTTTGCAAGCGCAGCCACAAAAACCCACGCCAAGGTTTATATATGCAAAAGGCCCGGCACCGCGCAAACGAGACGCGAAGCATCAGCCCAAGGCATCCGAGCTTCTCCTGTTGACTATCCTGCTTTCATTCGGCGAATCGGGGCGCGATGATCGGAGCTTTTTTTTCTTGACTCCAACGACGCACATCGACTAGCTTCCGACATGGAAGTGGTGGCGCCTGGTTATCCACATCATGTGACCCAAAGGGACGTGGGCTCACCTCTATACTCGTAACGATCGTAGCACGGATCTCGGAGACATTGCGCCGCAGTTTAAGCTCTGCGCTACCAAAATTCGAGCGTGGTCGCGTGATGACAAATCACAGGGAGCTGATCGTGGTTTTGAGTTCCAGGAAGGAAACACCCGATGTTCCAGCTTATCAATGGCTGTATAGAATGTGCAGAATGTCGAAATGAGATTCTATATACCGACGAATTCAATTGTTCTTACTGTGGCGCCAGCCTCTGTGATAATTGTCTTTTTTCCCATGAAGACGAATGTTCTCTGTCGCTCTTAGTTGGATAGCCCGCCGTCGTTGGGGGCGGTGGGAAGTGGGTAGGTCCGAATCGTTGCAGCGGAGTGACTGAGACTTTTTCTTTCACAAGAATTGAATTCTCAGGAAGGCGGAGATCAGGGATTCTGGACGTCCTTGCCGGCTTCGTAGCCCTCCTCGTAGCCGCGCTTTTTGCCTTCTTCGTAGCGCTCTTTATCGCGCTCCTTCTGGGCCTCCTCGTAGCCCTGCGAGTATCCTTCGGAGTATCCACGATCGTAAGCGTCTCCCGGAGCCGGAGGCGGCGATGGTGGCACGGAATAGGACGAGTAATAAGAATAGGCGGGTGGATAATAGTTTAGATAGTAAGGATAGTAAGCGTATCGCGGAGGATAATAATAAATGTATGGCCCCGGGTAGTAGTAGGACCGAGGATAGAAGGCCCGATTCAGAACGATTCCGGTCGCTACGCCGCCAACGAATCCGGCGGCTACAGCGCGCCCCGGAAAACCGGATCTGACGACAACGGCGCGGCCGGCAAAACCGGGTCTGACGACAACGGCTCTACCCCGCGACCAGGCGAAAGACGAGCTGGGGACGGCGATCAGTGCGATCAATACGATCATTCTGATGGCTTTCATAGCTTTCTCCCACCGATGAACCGTGTTAAATTCATCACATCTTTTCGGCGAAGACAAGACAGGTGAGCTGGCGGGTAAGATTTGTCCAGTCGAGCCTCTTTGCGTATTTCGCCCGTCACACCAACTCCAAATCCGCCCAGACTCCGACGTGATCTGAAGGCCAAAGAGTGGGATTATCTCGGGCGGGCTTGTTAAAGGAAAGACCTGAAGTGCGGACTTTAATCGATTCTGTAACCCAGATGTAGTCGATGCAGCGATCGAATCGCTCCCATTCGGGATGGGTGGGGCTGCCGCCGGGTTCCTGCAGCGGTGAGAACGCGGTCGCTTGGGTTTGAGTCGGACGGAACGCGGCGGACATGAGCCGGATTGACGGCTGGTCCGGCGCCGCATTGAAGTCGCCGCAGACGACGGAGAAGTCCGCGTCGTCTCGGGTTCGCATCCAGTCCAAGAGTTGTCGCGCTTGATATTGCCGCGCAGCATCTTCCACCCGAGCGGCGATTAGATGAGTGACGTACACGTCAAGGAGTCGTCCGTCGATCTCAAAGCGGGCCACGAGCGCGACACAGTTATGGGAGCGGTAGTCAAGGTTTGCGGTTTCGATGACTGGGTAACGCGTGAGCAACCCCTCGGCCTGAGTAGGCGAGTCATCGCCGACTTTGGACTGCTGCAGCAGGGTATATCTTACATGCAGCCGTTTCGCGGCGGCGCGCTGAAGCCAACGGCCGGTTTGCTCCGGTACATGAATCTCGTTGAGCGCTAGCATATCGGGTTTCAGCTCGCCCAACTGCTGGACGATGAGCTCCCGGCGGGCTTCCCAACATTTATGATTTTGCTCGAGGTTTAGGGTCGCGATGCGAAGGATCATGTCTGAGTCTAGCCCTTAATGACGGGAAGCTCAAAAGATTTGAGGGTGGCGGCATTAATGAGGATAAGAAAGCGGAAGGGTCTGTCGAACTCGAGAAAGGCTAGAAGGTGAACCATCAAGTTTAGCGTTTGTAATTTTCGCTGCCCCAGATTTCCTTTAAGAAGCCACTTTTCTCGAGGTTGAAGACAAAGCTGTTGTCGTAAATATCTTCGGGTTTTCTCCTGATGACCGTTCCACTTTCACGGGCAAGCTCCACGGCGTCGGCGACCGATTTCCCGGGCACCACCATCGTTCGGTCGACGATTTCCTTGGCATAGACATTATAAGATGACTGGAGCGCCTCTTCGTCCTTGGTCCGCATCGCCTTGGCGATGGCGGCTTTGGCTTTGTCGGGATTTTTCTCGACGAAATGAACGATTTCGGCGAAGGCCGCAGTCGCCCGTTGGACGATTTCGGGGCGGTCGCGCAGCATCTTATAACTGGTATGCAGCGAACTGTAGATAAACGGCAGGTCCAGATCAATCAGGCGATAGAGCACGTTGTAGCCTTCGTTCTTGGCGCGGACATCCAGAGGCGGCGTGATTATAACCGCCTGTACCACGCCCGCCGCCATTGCCTGATAACGCTCACCCTGGCTGCCGCCGATGGGCCGGATCGTCACCGCGTCCGGAGGCATGCCGAATTTTTTCACCACTGCGCGCGAGAGCCGGTCACTCAGGTCTCCGGCACGCGCGATACCCATGGATTTCCCCCTGAGGTTTTCTGTGCGCTTGATTTCTTTTCGTGCCACCAGCACATAAGGCAGCTTCACCAAGGGAGACGCGACGAGCTTTGCATCGATCCCTGTAGCCAGACCGGGTATCGTCCCGTCGGCAGCACAGTAGGTGAATTGGACCTCGTCGCCAGCCAGAGCTGCCAGGTTTTGCGCGCTGCCGCGGATAAAAATATTCTCGAGTTTCAAGCCATACTTATCGAAAAGACCGTTATCGAGCGCTGTGTAAAGGTGGACAAAGCCTCCCGAAACCGCGCAGGTGGAAACTCTTAAAGATAGGGGCCGGTCGCCGGGTTTGGCGAGATAGGGATTGGCGAAAGAGTTAAGAGGAACCAGCGGCAGAGAGAACAGGAACGCAAGAATTCCTATCTTCATAGTGTGAAGGGGAATCTATGACAATCCTCTGCGGCATGCAAGTTCAATGGGACTGCGGCAAATTTCGGGCGCGGTAATTCGTGCGCCGATGCCAGTTGCTTCCGTCAGGCTCCCGGGTGGAATCACGAGACTCTTGACGGAATTCGACCGTTTGTATGATACAAGAAAGCAAATCAAGACCCGCCAAACGAGATCGTTACGGCACTAGCGGTTTTTAAAGAACGGAGATCGAAGCTATGCAGCTGCGGAGTTTTTGCTGAAGCGGTAAATTCAGCCGGATCGAAGGGACGCGGACAGGAGTCACGATCAAAAAAGGAGGCGTTATGTTCGGTTATCGAGCCAGAATAGGTTACATCTCTCCGTCAGTGATTGAGCTGAACGCCTACGATTTTTATCGCATCGTTCCCAAAGGAGTCGGTCTGATCGCTGTCGCCTGTATGGTGGGAGGATGGAAAGAGGACGCGTATAAGCAGGCACTGTCCCAGGTTGAAGTGTGCGCGAAAGAGCTGGGCAGGCGCTCGTGTGATTTCATTATCCACGGTGGGGCACCGCTGGTATTGAGTCAGGGTAAAGGCTTTGAGGCCAACTTGTTGGAGACGCTTCGAAAGATAACCGGGGTACCTTGCACGACGAGCATCGTGGCGGCGATGGATGCCTTCAGAGATCTTTCCGCGTCGCGTTTAGCGGTGGTGGATCCTTACCCTCCCGACCTTAACGATAAGATGGTGAAGTACCTGAGGGATTGGGGCTTTGAGGCTGTCTCGGTTGTGAGCCTCGGCACGACCTTTACTGAATCGAGCATTGCCTCCATTGCAGACATCTACCGGGCGGCCAAGAAGGCGGTGAAAGAAGCGAGCAATGCGACCGCGATCTTTATTCCATGCGCAAATTTTCCTGTCGTCGATGTCATCGAGGATATCGAGACCGATTTAGGATTGCCGGTCATCTCCAATATTACTTCTCAATTGTACGTGGCGTTCAAAGCGATTGGGATGCGGGAAAAAATCAACGGCTATGGAAAGCTGTTGCGCATGTTGTAAGAAATTGTCGGGAAGATAACCCACTAGACGTTAATCCGCACGTAAGAGGTAAGATTCTCGCCTAGCACAAGGGAAGGAATCGCCAGTCGTAGTGGATATTCCGGGGAGGTCAGCGCATGGCAAAAATAAGAGCCGTTGTTGTAGAAGGCGATCGTGAGCATGGGTACAACCGAGTTCAGGTCTTGTTTGGGCCAAACTTTTTTCTCGAGATAGTCGACAACGATGGTCGTGTGAGCTTTCTTCTGGGAACCCATCACGAGGCATTCAAGGCGGATGCTTCCGAAGCAAAGGCAGAGTTGGAAACCTACATTAAGGAAATTATGGAGCGGCACCCGGAAAGTATTTTTGAAGAGGACTGATGCAGCCTGGAGGAGGAAGGATATATCGATCGACTGTACAAATAACGCCGAAAGGAGAGTTCAAGCATGGGACGCATTCGCCATTTAGCTATTGTAACGGAGAATCGAGAAAGACTGGTAAAATTTTACACCGAGGTTTTTGGCATGAAAGTGGTGGAAGGTGTGGGTCCGGCGATTTATCTCAGCGATGGTTATATCAACGTCGCGATCATCAAGAAGAGACCTCACTACAAAGAAGGTCTGTATCACTTTGGCATTGAGATCGATGATGTTGAGGCTCTAAAACCTCTCTGCAAAGAGTTGGGAGCAACTTCGGAGATACAAAAGCGACCGCCGAATCGAGAGGCGGAATACCGAGTTGCAGATCCTGATGGCAATCTGATCGATCTCTCGCAGCACGGCTGGCCAACGTAAGTCTATTTTGGCCGGCCGTTGCCCCGCGCGATGCTGTGGTTGACACAACAATCGGCGATCGGTTACTCTCCAAACCAACGCGGGAAATTTACCGGTTGAGGCCCTAGAATTGGGGCCGTAGCGTGGCCGACCAATGTTTATTTTGAACCTCCACCCTACGCGTGCTGCAACTCTGCAACGCAAAATCCGGTCAACGGAAATTTTTTTCAATCATTCCCTTCTACTCAGTTCGATGCTGCAAAAAGGAATTTGTTCTCGACCATGAGCGATATTTTTATTAGTTACGCCAGTGCGGATCGGGAGCGGGCTCGCTTGCTCGCCGATGCCCTTTCCCAAAAAGGATGGTCGGTGTGGTGGGACCGCACGATCCCTCCGGGGAAGGAATTCGACCAGGTCATCGAGGAGGCACTGGACGCCGCCAAATGCGTCGTCGTGCTATGGTCAAAAACGTCTACGGCATCGAGTTGGGTGAAAACCGAAGCCGCTGAAGCGATGCGGCGAAAAATACTAGTGCCCGCTCTGATCGATGAGACTAAGATTCCACTTGAGTTCAGACGCCTCCAGGCTGCGGATCTTTCGCAATGGCAAGGCGAACACTCCCATCCCGAGTTGGAGAAATTCTCCCGGTCCATCGAAGAGAATATCAATAGCACGGTTGAACCTGTTCCCGACGCCAAACCTCCACCCCAGCCACCGCCGATGCGGCCACAACCTGTCGAGCCGCCGCGCCCTTTGTATACCCGTCGAGAACAGCCGGTGGCCAAGTCTCATACCAAGTGGGTTGCGCTGGGCGTCGCCGCGCTCGTCGCCGTATTAGCGGGCTTTTTCTTCTACCGAGAGCATGCCAAACGTGTTGAGCTTGAACAGACAATCGCCAGGGAAAAGGCAGAACAGGCGGAGCGGGAGCGGATAGCCAAGGAGGAAGCGGCCCGCGAAGCAGCTTCGCGCAAGGCGGAGGACGACCGTCGCGCCGCCGATCGAACGGCACAAGCAAAGGCCGCACGGGAACAGGCCGAGCGGGCCGCGCAACTGAAGGCTGCACAGGAGCAGGAACGAGCTGCAAAAGCAAAGGCCGCGCAGCAGCAGGCAGAGGCGGACCGCGAGCGCCAGCAGAGGCTTGCCTCCGCACCCAAGAGCATGAACCTGGACTGGAATGACAATGCGATACGTTACTCCGGAACACTGAGTTGGACCAGCGCAGATGCTTCGCTGCGCTTTACGGCTTACGATGCGCGCACCGGGTCACGAATAGGAAATTACACCTTGCCGGCGCAAGTTCCCACACAGGGAAGATCAAATTACGTCGTTTCCGGAAGCATCTCGGTATCCAGCGATAGTGTTTCTCCCTATCCCCATGAACACAGCATCAATCTTTATTTCAACACCGGGCAAGGCGACGGCTCGCTGCGCTTCATACAGAACTGTCCAAGGCCGGGAGAATGTTATCCGGGTCGGTGACCCCATCGCCCGAGCTTAAGACCACTTTCAGTCTGACCCTCCGTTACGACAAGCGACGGAAGAAAGATATACCCCGGGGACGCAGTGTCTTGAGACACTGCTACTCCGACAGCTTTTTCACCCGTTCAATGACCTCCCGCGGTTGGTTCATCACCTCGCGCATCTCGCTTTCAACTTCCTCGCCTGTGAGGGTCTCGAGATCCATCCGGCTCTTTTTGGCTTCAGCGATGACTTCCGGTTCTTTGAATGCCTTGAGATAGGCCTCGCGGAGAATTTTTACGCGGTCTGCCGGTATACCCGGGGTCGCAATCAACGGTCGTCCCAGAGTTGCAGACACCAGCATCAACTTGGCGACGTTTCGGCTTAGGCTGGGCGTCTTTTTTTTATCCATCAGCTCGTTAAGCGTGGGCGCGTCCGGCAGCCGAGAATCCTTTTTGGCGCCGGTCTGAACGATGTGCCGGTCGAAGCCGTTTTTATGCCACGTAAAATAGGGCTCGCGTGCAAAGTGGGTGGTGATGCCGGTGCCGCGACAGTGAATCTCCCCCTTCTCAATGGCCAAATCAATTTCGACCCCTCCTGGATAACCCCTTACATTGTTTGCCTTAAGGCCGAGGGTTTCTTCTAATATGTTGAGCACGATCGTGGTTAGATCGGATGTCCCGGTGGCGCCGCATTTGGGGAGTTCCGTGGCTGTCATGATATCTTCCACGGATTTCCACGGCGCATCGGCTTTCATATAAAGCAGCAGGTCCCTTTGATCTACGCTGCCGATGTAATTTAGTTTGCGCATATCGAACTGCGCTTCTTTGCGCTCCAGAAGCTGGTCCAGATAGATTCCGCTGCCTATCATCCCTAAGGTTAAACCATCCGGTTTAGCGACGCCGTAAACATAGTTGGTCGCCGTCAGCGAGCCGGCGCCGGGCATATTTTGCACGATGATGTTAGGATTTCCGGGAATGTACTTGGGCATGTGACGTGCAAGAATCCGGGCGTACTGGTCGTAGAGACCGCCGGCGGTAAAACCGACGATGATACGGATCGTCTTCCCCTGGTAAAAAGGCGCGGTTTGAGCTAGCGCGGAATCGGGTAGCGGTTGGGATGCAATGAGCATCCATCCGATGACCACCGCCGTGAGCAAGCGAGAAACGCTGCCAATGAATTGAATCGCCATGAGGCACTCCTTGGGTTGATTTAGGGACTAGCTTATATTGAGTTTTATCATCATCTGCAAATTCACCCGCCACACTTCATCAATCCACTGGGAATGTCCCCATTATTGCGCTATAAGTCCTTCCCACATCGTCCCTCGTGGTTTAGGATCGGCGAGACATGCAAAAATAGGTAACGCAAGTTGGCGACGCTTCCTATTCAGATGCGATCACAAAAAGGGAGGTTACTATGGCGACAATCGGAAGGCTCCTTTGCGCAATGACGCAACAGAGTTTCATCCAGGTGTGCTTGGTTGTGGTCTTGCTCGGAAGCTTGGTTTGCCCGACTTCCGCCCAAGAAGCTCCAAGAAAGCTATTGGTCGCTTATGCTGGGTTGATCTCTACGCACACGAGCGTCTGGCTAGGCGAAGATCAGGGCTTTTTTAAAAAGCACGGTCTCGATGCCACCTCTGTTTTTACAGGCAGCGGATCCGTGACGTCTCAGGCGTTACTCGCAGGCGAGGCTCGAATCGCCTCCACCAGCGTCGGTCCCACAGCGGGCGCCGTTGGAGCGGGAGCCGACCTCGCGATTTTAGCGGGGTTGATCCACATTCTCCCCTATCAATTTTGGGTTCATCCTCAGCTACGCCAACCTGCGGATCTGAAGGGGAAGAGAGTGGCCATCAGCACCTTCGGCTCCGGCAGTCACCTGGCGGCTGAAGTGGCGCTGCAACAACTTGGCCTCGACCCGGCTCGCGATAAGATCGCGATCATCCAGGTCGGACAACAGCCGGAGAGAGTGGCGGCCCTGCTCACTGGTAGAATTGATGCGTCAGCTCTGGATCCCGGATTCGCACAGACAGCGAAGGATAAGGGGCTCACGATGATGCTCGACATGACCAAGGCTGACATTCCCTACTTGAATACGGTCATCGTTGCTTCACGGAGCTATGCCAGAGAGAACCCGCAACTTATAGAATCCTTTCTCAAAGGCACGGTGGACGGTTTAGCCTTTCTGCCTAACCCAGCCAATGAGAAGGCGGTGAAGAGCGTGCTGGCCCGTCGCTTGAGGCTCACTTCCCCCCAAAGCGTTCAAGCCATGTACGATTCGACTTTGGAAATCCACGCCAAGACCAAAGTTCCAAATGTCCCGCTTGCAGGCGTACAAAATATGATCGATGCTTTATTACGAATCAATCCCCGCATGGCCAAGCTCAAGGCGGCAGATCTGGTCGATACTTCTTTTATCGAGCGGCTGGAGAAAAGCGGCTACATCAAAGAAGCGATGAAGCGGAGTGGTTAGTGGGTCTTTAGCTCGAAAGAGTAGGGCGTGGAGAAATAAAGATGGGTTATCTTCCTTTAGAAGAGCTGGCAAAACTCGATGTGATCGAGGCCGGAGACTATGAGACTGCAGTGGAGGAGATCTATCGTTTGGGCTGGACCGACGGGCTCCCTGTGATCCTTCCCACGCCTCGTCTCGTCCAGAAAATTTTGGATTATCTCGGCCGTGATCCGCAACAGGTTATCGGGATCATACCGCCCTATCAGGGCGGAGCCACCGTGGAGAAGATCGCTGTCAACTGCGTGATGGCCGGCTGCCTTCCTGAATATGTCCCGGTAGTCTTGGCCGCATTGCGCGCCATGTTGACGGATCGCTTCAACCTCAACGGTGTTCAGGCCACCACTCACTGCGCTGCGCCTCTCCTCATCGTGAGCGGGCCCGTGGTCGAGCGGCTCGGCTTTAATTCCCGCGACAACGTCTTTGCTGGCGGATGTCGTGCCAACGCCGCTGTCGGAAGGGCGATCCGCTTGATTCTCTGGAACATAGGCGGAGGCCGGGCAGGTGAGCTCGACAAAGCTGTGCTGGGCCATCCCGGGAAGTGGTCTCACTGCATCGCTGAAGAGAAGGAATGGAATCCGTGGAGGCCTCTCCACGCGGACCGGGGGTTCGATTCCGCAGAAAGCTGTGTGACCGTCTTCGCTGGCGAGGCGCCGCACCATATCATGACTGGAGGGGGATACAGTACACCGGATAAGATCCTCACAGTCCTGGCGGATTCCATGGCGACAGTCGGCAACAGCACCATGCAGGCCGGTGGAGACATGGTCCTGGTTATCGGGCCTCTTGTGGCGAGACACTTGGCTGACAAGGGCTATAGCAAGTCTGATGTTAGAGAAGCCCTTATCGATCGGGCGCGTAAGCCGGCAGGTCTCATGAAGGCGAACGAATACCTAGGCGAGAGTCATCCCTTCCACTTCAGCCGCTTCACGGACCCAAGAGACGATGCTGCCCTTGTGCCTCTGATCCGACGGCCGGAAAATCTCCTCATCGTTGTTGCAGGAGGTTGGGGATCAGGAAGCGGGATATGCGCCTCTATCCCCGGTTGGGGACAGCATGGGGGTTTTGCGGAGACCGAAAAAATCGATTTTCCCCAATGACGATTCGTTGGCCACGAGAGGAGACCCAAGAATGTCGATTCGGATGATGAACCCTGTCGCGCAGCCCCATATTGAAACTTTTCGCAGACCCGTTCGAATCGAGGAGCTTCACGGGCGACGGCTTGGATTTCTCTTCAACGGTCACGTTTCTGCCGTGAAGTTCTGGAAGCAGCTCGAGGATCTAGTCGCGGAGATTTACCATCCCCGAAGCGTCACTTCTCTGCGGAAAGAAAATACCTTCGCGCCCGCCGCAGCCAAGAGTGAAATTGCCGAACTCAAGACCCATACAGAGCTAGTCGTTATAGGCGTCGGCGCCTGAGGGTCCTGCACCAGCGGCTCCGTGTGGGACGCTATAAGGCTGGAAAATGGGGGCATACCCACCGCAGTGGTCGTTCACGACGTCTTCGCCGAGGCGGCCAGAAAGCAGGCCAAAGCCGGGGGGATTCCTGATCTCAGGTTTCTCATTTATTCCCAGCCGCCTCCGGGGGAGACGGAGGATCAGGCTCGAACCTCGGCGCGGCGGGTGGCCGAAGCGCTCCAGAGCTTCGTGGTCACGCCGTGAAAATTTTCGTCCTTGACAGGGCAAGATGCAAGACAGTATGGGAGAAGAAACTCTTTCAGAGGGGGTATTATGAAAAAGATCCGCTTCAGAGCTGGATGGCCAATTGGGAGATGGCTCGCCGTCTTTGGACTGTCGTTCGCGGTTGCCACCCAGGCGCTGGGCGCAGCTCCCTATTATGAAGGGAAGGCCATCGAGGTCATTATTCCTTTTCCCGTAGCGGGCGGGTCGGATATCTGGATCCGCACGATCACACCGTATCTTGATAAGCGTATTCCCGGCACTCCCAAATTCAACTTCCGCAACATCGGCGGTGGCAGAGGCATCCCAGGCATGATGGAGTTTGCTGTCAAGGCCAAACCGGATGGACTTATGTTGCTGGTAAGCTCGGCGACCAATTACTTTCCGGTTCTCCTGGGAGATAAGGCAGCCAAGTACGACTTTCGCCAGTGGAAGCCGTTGCTCGTGAATCCCGTGGGTGGCGTAATGTACGCATCTCCGGCCGCAGGTATCAAAAGGGTGGAGGATCTCGCCAAAGCCAAGAATCTGATTTATGGCGGGATCAGCGCCATTGGGCTCGATTTGATTCCTCTTATCAGTTTTGAGCTGTTAGAGATGGACGCAAAAGGCGTGCTCGGTTTCAGGGGTAGGGGAGAGGCGCGGATTGCCTTTGAACGGGGGGAAACCAACATCGACTACCAGACGACTCCTGCCTATAACGCCACTGTGCTCCCTCTAATTCAGGAAGGCAAAGCGATTCCTTTGATGAGCTTTGGCCAACTCGATGACAGTGGAAATATCGTCCGCGACCCCGCAGTGCCCGACCTCCCGACGGTTCCCGAAGTCTACGAGAAGATCAAGGGAAAGAAACCTTCGGGCAAATTCTGGGAGACTTACAAGGTCTTTATGCCTTCGGCATTTGCCGTGCAGAAGATTCTCTGGGTCAAGGCGGATGCCCCGGCCGAGGTGCTGCGGGTTTTCTACGCGGCCGCGGACCAGTTGGGAAAAGATAAGGACTTTCTCACCAAGACCGACAAGGTTTTGGGAGGCTATCCGCTGTTGCGCGGCGATCGGCTCGAAAAAACCATCCAACAAGCTTTCCAAATCGATGCGGAGACCCAACGTTTCGTCAGGGAGTGGGTGGGCAAGAAGTATCGCGTGAAACTCGACTAGGGTAGAGGATTGGGAGTATTGGCGTATTGGGTTTTAAATGCATCACTCCATTACTCCACCACCCCAGCACTCCATACTCCAACGCCCTACCTCGCTCCGGCTGAATCGCTAAGACATGTGGGATGCCGCCCTAATCGCGCTTGAGAGGTTTGCAAATCCTCATCATATGGCCATGCTCATGGCCGGCGTATTGGCCGGGACGGTCATCGGTATCTTGCCCGGCCTGGGAGGCATCGCCTGTGTAGCCATCTTGCTCCCTTTCATTTACACAATGGATGTTCACTCGGCGATGGTCCTTTTGGTCGGATCCCTCGCGGTGGTCCATACCTCGGATACAATCACGTCAGTGCTGATCGGCACTCCCGGCTCGGCGGCGGCCGCCGCCACGATTCTCGATGGTCATCCGCTGGCCAAGCAGGGCCAGGCCGGCAGAGCCTTGAGCGCCGCCTTTTTGTCGTCGATGATCGGCGGCCTCATCGGCGCACTGTTTTTGACTCTTTCCCTGCCCATCGCGCGGCCTCTGGTTCTACTCTTCGGCTCTCCCGAGTTGTTGATGCTCTGTGTTCTCGGCCTCTCCTTTGCGGGCTTTCTCACCGGAGGCGCGCCCCTAAAAGGCGGTCTCTCGGCGTGCCTCGGACTCTTGCTGGGAAGCGTCGGCTCGGCTCCCGCCGACGCGGTCGATCGCTACACCTTCGACCAGCTCTACCTGTTGGACGGAGTCCCCTTGGTTGGCGTCGCACTGGGAGTCTTTGGCATCGCGGAAATTATAGATCTCCTAGCCAAAG
>Ga0209889_1000301_pt1 | contig 13081 bp, 12 predicted proteins | sample GWRWN1_0_10_FD_187233 | JGI IMG/M metagenome (GOLD analysis project Ga0209889, IMG submission 187233) | Riverbed sediment microbial communities from areas with no vegetation in Columbia River, Washington, USA - GW-RW N1_0_10 (SPAdes)... | ecosystem: Environmental > Aquatic > Freshwater > River >... | reverse complement strand
GATCGACGAAGAAATGTTGAGAAAGGGGCGCGGCTGCGGATGTGGTTGGTCGTTGGGCTCGGCAACCCCGGGCGGGAGTACGAAGGCAACCGCCACAACGTCGGCTTTCTCGCAGCCGACCTCATCGCCGCCAGGACCGGTACGAAATTCGGCCGGCACCGCCGCGCGGTCGCCGACGTGGTCGAAACCCGCCTCGGTCTGGGGGCAGAGGCGCCACAGCTGATCATCGCCAAGCCGTTGAGCTATATGAATCTCGCCGGCGGGCCGGTCGGGGCGCTCGCCCGTTTCTACAAGATCGAGCCGGCCCAGATCGTCGCCATACACGATGATCTCGACCTCCCGTACGGACAACTCCGCGCCAAGCTGGGCGGCGGCGAGGGTGGGCACAACGGGCTGCGTTCGATCTCGCAGTCTCTGTCCACTAAGGACTATCTGCGCGCACGCTTCGGCATCGGGCGACCTCCGGGGCGACAGGATCCGGCGGACTACGTCCTCTCCGACTTCTCCGCGATCGAGCGCAAGGAGCTCGAGTTCCTCGTCGACCGGACCGCGGACATCGTCGAGTCGATCATCATGCGTGGTCTGGAGTGGACGCAGAACGCGTATCACGCCGGCTGAGGTTCTCGTTCTGCAGCGCCCTCCTGTCAGCCCAGCATTCGGGAACATGTCGCAACCGGCTGTGGCGGCCACCACTAGGCGCTTCATCATGGACCAGATCTGCGCTTGAATTCAGGACAGACGGGACCGGACCCCCCGCTCAGCCCCTAGCCGCACCATTGAAGGACCTCATCCCATGACCTCGGTGGCCGCCTATCGCTTCTCCCACCTCGACGCACTGGAGGCCGAGAGCGTCTTCGTGATGCGCGAGGTCGTGGCCGAGTTCGAGCGACCGGTGCTGCTCTTCTCCGGCGGCAAGGACTCGATTGTCATGCTTCGCTTGGCCGAAAAGGCGTTCTGGCCGGCGCCGATCCCGTTCCCGGTGATGCACGTGGACACGGGCCACAACTTCGACGAGGTGCTCGCCTACCGGGACCGGCGCGTCCAGGAACTGGGAGTCAACCTCATCGTCGCCAGCGTGCCCGAGGCGCTGGAGAGTGGCCTTGTCCGAGAGAGCGCCGACGGTTCCCGCAATCGCATCCAGACGCCGGTACTGCTCGACGCGGTCGAGAAGCACCGTTTCGACGCCCTATTCGGCGGTGCCCGTCGCGATGAGGAGAAGGCGCGGGCCAAGGAGCGGGTGTTCAGTTTCCGCGACGAGTTCGGGCAGTGGGACCCGCGCAACCAGCGGCCGGAGCTGTGGTCGCTCTACAACGCCCGCATAAATCGAGGTGAGTCGATTCGCGTGTTTCCGCTGGCTAACTGGACCGAGGTGGACGTCTGGCACTACATCAACCGCGAAAAGATCGCACTTCCGGAGATCTACTTCGCGCACGAGCGGGAAGTGGTCGACCGCGACGGCATGCTCTACGCGGTGCACGACCACCTGCCACCGCGCCCCGGCGAGGAGCCCTTCATCGAGACAGTGCGCTATCGGACCGTGGGCGATGCGAGCTGTACGGCCGCGGTGAAGTCCGATGCGGACACTGTGGAGAAGGTGATCGAGGAGGTCGGCGCCACCCGCATCACCGAGCGCGGGGCCACCCGGGGCGACGACCGGGTGAGCGAGACGGCGATGGAGGACCGCAAGCGGGAAGGCTACTTCTGATGGTGGACGACATCGCCCGTACGTCGAGAGCAGCGGCCGCACGCCCCATGGACCTGCTTCGCTTCGCGACCGCCGGCTCGGTCGACGACGGCAAGTCCACTCTGATCGGACGGCTGCTCTACGACACCAAGTCGATCTTTGAGGATCAGCTCGCCGCGGTGGAGGCGGTCAGCGCCGCGCGCGGTGATGAGTACACCGACCTTGCTCTGCTCACCGATGGGCTACGGGCCGAGCGAGAGCAGGGCATCACCATCGACGTGGCGTACCGCTACTTCGCCACCCCACGGCGGAAGTTCATCATCGCCGACACCCCAGGACACATCCAGTACACCCGGAACATGGTCACCGGCGCCTCGACGGCCGACCTGGCACTCATCCTCGTGGATGCGCGCAAGGGATTGGTCGAGCAGTCGAGGCGCCATGCGTTCCTGTGCTCGCTCCTGCGCGTACCGCACCTGGTCCTGTGCGTGAACAAGATGGACCTCGTAGACTGGTCCGAGGAGATCTACGAGTCCATCGCGGACGAGTTCACCGCGTTCGCGGCCAAACTCGAGGCGCCAGACCTGACGGTCGTTCCGATCTCCGCCTTACACGGCGACAACATCGTGACCCGGTCGTCGCGGATGCCCTGGTACGACGGACCGGCACTCCTGCACCACCTGGAGCACGTGCACATCGCCTCGGATCGCAACCTCGTTGACGTACGGCTCCCGGTGCAGTACGTCATCCGTCCGCAGTCGACCCGGTATCCGGACTACCGGGGCTACGCCGGCCAGGTCGCCTCCGGCGTACTCAAGCCGGGCGACGAGATCATGGTGCTGCCGTCCGGGTTCACCAGCCGGATCGCCTCGATCGAGACGGCGGATGGTCCGGTCGCCGAGGCCTACCCGCCCATGTCGGTGACGGTCCGCCTCACCGATGAGCTCGACATCTCCCGCGGTGATCTGATCTGCCGGCCCCACAACGCGCCAAAGCCGGCGCAGGACATCGACGCGTTGATCTGCTGGATGGATGAATCGGCGCCGTTGCAGCCCGGGCGCAAGTACGCGGTGAAGCACACCACCCGCACTGCCCGGGCGGTGGTGCGGGAGCTGCAGTATCGCCTCGACGTGAACACGCTGCACCGGGACGAGACGGCTGAGGGCCTCGCACTCAATGAGATCGGCCGGGTGCGGCTTCGTACGACCGTGCCGCTGCTGGCCGATGAGTACCGGCGCAACCGTACGACGGGTGGCTTCATCGTCGTCGACGAGGCGACAAACCGTACCGTCGGCGCCGCCATGATCCTCGATGCCGCCTGACGCCCACCTCACCTCTGTCGATCACGGCGAGACCGTCGTCACAGTGTCGCGTTGTGCCGCTCGCAAGCTCGCGGCAGCGCCGCCGATCATGATCTCCAGGTCATGATCGGCGCTAATTCGCGACGGTCACATCATGATCGTCGCGATCCTGAGTAGCGAAGGTCCAGGCGTCGGCGATGATCTCGCGCAGCGCCGGCTTGGCCGGCACCCAGCCGAGTTCGGCGCGCGCCTTCGCCGAGGAAGCGACGAGAACGGCGGGGTCGCCCGGCCGGCGCGGGGCCATCTCCACTGGGATCGGGTGCTCGGTGACATCCCGGACGACCTCGATGACCTCGCGGTTGGAGAAGCCGGTGCCGTTGCCGAGGTTGTAAACGCGATGCTCGCCCGGCTGCACCGCGGCCAACGCGAGCAGGTGTGCGGCGGCGAGGTCGGCGACGTGGATGTAGTCGCGCACGCAGGTGCCATCCGGAGTCGGGTAGTCGTCGCCGAACAGCGCCAGCTTCTCCCTCCGCCCGGCGGCCACGAGCAGGGCGTTGGGAATGAGGTGGGTCTCCGGGTCGTGCCGCTCGCCACACGAGCCCGACGGCCGCACCAACGCCCCGGCGGCGTTGAAGTAGCGCAGGGAGACGGCCGCAAGACCGTGCGCGCCAGCGTCGCCGATGAGGGCGTACTCGACCGCGACCTTGCTCATCGCGTACGGGTTCGGCGGCGCGGCGACGGCGGACTCGGCGATCGGCAACTCCGCCGGGTTGCCGTAGATGTTGGCCGTCGAAGAGAAGACGAACCTGGGTACGCGCGCCGCGCGCACGGCGTCGAGTAGGCGCAGGGATCCAACGACGTTGTTCTCCCAGTACTTCTCGGGTGCCAATACACTCTCGCCCGCGGCGATGAACGCGGCGAAGTGCAGCACACCGTCGAAGCCGGCCTCGGGCGTGACGAGGTCGCCGGCGAGATCATGCACCCGACCTCGGACGAGTCGTGCCCCGGTCGGAATCGTGTGCTCGTGCCCGGTCGAGAGATCGTCGAGGACGACCACCTCGTGACCGGCTTCGAGCAGGAGCGTCGCGACGGTGCTTCCGATGTAGCCAGCGCCCCCGGTCACCAGCAGCTTCACGTGGTCTCCTCGCGGTCGCACAGTGTCGGTGCGGCCAGCCTAGCCGGGGCCGCCGGACGGCTGCTGGACGCCCGCCGGACCCCCCCAAACTCGCAAACGTTATCGCGATGTTGTGCCGGCTAACCCAACCGACGACACGCCCGTCGGGTAATAGAGAGTGTGACCGTGACAGCCGGAGAGCCGAGAGCGGCCATACCGGACGGCGCCGCCCCCGACGACCCGGCGCAGTTCGGAGAGTGGGTCCGGCCGCACCTGCGCTCGTTGGCGAATCTCGTCGCCCGTCTCGCGCCGGCCGCCGATCGCGACGATGTCGTGCAGGAAGTCCTGGCCCGCGCCTGGGTGAAGCGCCGCCTGTTCGACCCGGACCGGGGTTCGCCGGCGGCGTGGTTGCTCGCCATCGGCGCCGATCAGGCCGGCAAGGCCCGGCGCCGCCGCCGCCCCGCGGCACCCCTGCCCGAGGTTCTCGCCCCGGACGCACTCACGGCCGGAACCCAGCTGGACGGTGCGGCTGGCCGGGTGGACGTCGAGCGGGCAATCCTTCGGTTGAGCCGGCGCCAACGGGTCGCGGTCGAATGTGTCTATTTCGTGGGGTTGACGATCGCGGACACCGCGGCGGTCATGGGCTGCGCGGAGGGCACCGTCAAGTCCACGCTCGCCGACGCCCGAGCGAAGCTTCGGACCTTGCTGGAGGTGTCCGCATGAATCCCGAACCTGACCGCGATCTTGAGCGAGTGCTCGGCGAGGCCGGCGAACAGTGGCGGGCCCGCCAGCCCGTACCGCCGGATCCGGATTTGTCCCGGTTCACCGGCGCGGAGGCGCCGGCCGCCACCCGCGGCTGGGCCGCGCGGCGGCGGATCTGGGCCCCCGTTGCGGCTGTGGTGGGAATTACCGCCGTAGTGGCCGTCGTCGTGATTCCGCTGGCGCTGCACCGTACCGGCGCATCGCGACCGCCCGGAGGTACGGCCGCAGCACCGTCGGCGGGGTCTGCCGCGCCAACGCCGACGGACTGGGTTCTCCCTGCCGACCAGGGCGGTGGCGTTCCGGTCGAGGGCATCGGCAGCCTACTCCGGGAGGCCGACGGCACGACGAAGCTCTGCATGGATATTGCGGTTCTCAGAAGCCTTCCTTCTGCCGGGGCGGGCTGCAGCCCCGTGTTCGTCCTGGTCACCGGGGTCGACCCGAAGTGGTTCACCGAATCGGCGACGTCCGGCCAGAGCTGGAGTCAGTACGTCCGGGTCGAAGGGACCCTCCGCAACGGCACGCTCGCGGCCAACCTGGTGGAGGCGTTCACGCCGGATCCGGGGTCGCGGGTCGAGCCAGCTGTGCCGTGCCCGGCCCCGGCTGGCGGATGGCGACCGGGGTACGGCCTCGCCGAACCAGACACGACATCGCTCAACCACCTCATCGAGGTGGTCCGGGCAGATCCGGCTCGGTTCACCGACGTGTGGGAGGCCCATCCCGACGGCCCGCCTTCAGCCGAAGCGAGCTACGCCCCTCATACCAGGATGGTCTACGTCGTCGGCACAACCGGCGATGTCGCGCAGGCGCGGGTACACCTCGAAGCGATCTACGGCGGCAACCTGTGTGTCCACAAGGTCCGTTACACCACAGCCGACCTCGAGCAGATCGCGGAGAAGCTTCGGGGCGTTAGCTCCACGCCGATCGATGCCCAGCCGGACGTCATCGAGAACAGGGTGCGGGTCAAGGTCGTCGCCCTCGACCCGCCGACGATGGCGATCCTCGACGCGATGGGGCGCGAAGCGATGGTTATTGATGAGCCGCTCCTGCACTGGCTCGAGTGAGACCGACACGACTGATAGTCGCCGAACTGAACGGCCGACCCTAGAATCGCCCGCATGGGTGACGGCAGTACCGAGCCCGGAGTCGTGGGAGCCCCGAACTCCGGGCGGAACAATCAGACCAGCGTGGGACTCGGGCTGTCGGCGCGAGCACGCCGGACTATCGCTCGGCTCGTCGTACGGGGTGCCGACGCCGTGACGCGCTGGGTTATCCGCCTGCTCGGCGAGAGTCCGGCGGCGGGCCGTGCGCCCATCTCCGAAGCGGAGCTACGTGACCTCGTCGCGCACAGCACCGTGCTCGACCGCGACGAGCGGCAACTCATCGACGAGGTGATCGCGGCGGGCGGCCGCCACGTTCGGGAGCTGATGGTGCCGCGTACCGAGGTTGTCTACCTCGACGCTGGGTCCAGCGTGGCCCGAGCCGTGGAGCTGGCCCGGGATACCCGTCACTCCCGGTTCCCGGTGATCGACGGCAGTCACGACGACGTCGTGGGCTTCGTGCACCTGCGCGATCTGCTGATCCGGCCGGCCGCCGATGGGGTACGCACGGTCGCCGAGCTCGCCCGGCCACTGCGCCACCTACCCGCGAGCAAGCGCGTCCTGGCGGCGTTATCCGAAATGCGACGCGAGGGTGACCATCTCGCGTTGGTCGTCGACGAGTACGGCGGGACGGCCGGCATCATCACGCTGGAGGATCTCATCGAGGAGCTGGTCGGCGAGATCCACGACGAGTACGACGCGACGCCAGAGCCGGGTCCGGTCGATGGGACAGCACCGTCCGAGATCGACGGCCTGCTCAATCTCAACGATTTCGCTGAGCGAGCAGGGTTCACGCTGGCGGCCGGACCCTACGACACCGTGGGTGGCTTCCTGATGGCCATGCTGGGCCGACTGCCCACGCTCGGTGACGAGGTTGTGGTCGCCGTCGGCACCAGCCACTGGCGGCTGTCTGTTATCGCGATGGACGGCCGGCGGGTGTCGCGGGTCGGCCTGGCTCCCGCGCCGACGCCGGATGTGGTTGTTCCGCGACCCGCAAAGACGACGGTGGAGTCGATCGCGGCGCCCGCCCGGGGCGAGGCCATGACCGCTGAGGCCTTGACCGCTGAGGCCTTGGCCGCTCAGGTCTTGGCCGCCGAGGTCGCCCCGGTCAATGCACGTTGATCTTCTGCCAGGTCTCGCCGTCCCGAGAGATCGCCGCCCAGCCGGCCTGGAACAGGTCGTAGGCGATCCAACCTCCGGTCGTGCGCTCGACCCGGCCCACCCACGGCATCGAGCCACCTGCCGGTTTAAGCGCACTGTCACGGCCGGCGTTGACGTACCAGTTCGGCCCAGCCGCAACCAGCCGGCCATCCAGCAACGGCACGACGTCGCCCACGAGGGTCCCGATCAGGTTCGCGTACGGCGTGAACGGCCCGCCGGCCCCGGACCGGTAGACCGTGTGAATGGTCAGCACCCCCGGGTCACCGCCGCGGGGCGACACCACAGTCGCGTAGACGTCGGAACCGAGCGTGCTCACCTGGGCCCAGGCGTCGCTGGTCGCTCCCGACAGTGGCGTGAGCTTCCACGTGCGCCCAGCGTCACGGGAGACGCCCACCGCGGGAGCGCCACCGAGGGTTCCGCCGACCCACCACGCGCCGTCCGCCGCCGGGGCCGACGCCACCCAGTAGACAGCCATCTCAGGTTGAACGGTGAGCCGAGCGAGCGAACCATCGACCGTCCACACCGCGACGGTTGGCGTGGCGTAGCCCAGGTCGTCGCTGACCAGCGCGAGCCGGCCACCGACTGGCACGGCCGAGACGGTTGCCTTTGTGTCCACCGAGCGCTGCTGCCAGCCTGCACCCCGATGGCCGAACCAGACCGTGTCGCCCACCAGGACAAGTCCATCTGCCCCGACGGCCACGATGCTGGGCAGTCGATCGGCGGGAGCCTCGGCGACGGGTAGCGACCAGTCGATCCAGGTCCGCCCGCCGTCGGTCGTTGACGCCATCGCGAGCGGACAGGGGCGGGTGAGATCGCGATCACACTGGGCCGAGAGCGCGTAACCGTGCTGCGAGTCGGCGAACTGGATGTCGCGCAGATCGCCCGGCTGGTCGAGGACCGTGCCGTTGAGACCGAGCATGGTCAATCCACCGCCGCGCCAATACTGTCCGGCCGGCCCCGAGTCGCTCGCGACCGGCTGGCCGCGATCGGGGCCACGGACTGCGTCGCCGAGTAGCACGGTGCCGGTCCCGAGCACCACCAGGCAGGCGAGGGCCGCACCACCGGCGGCCAGGCCGCGCCGGCGCCGGCTGATGCTCGTCGCCCGGGCCCGGACCGCGGCAAGTTCGGGGATCTGAATCTGGCGCAGCAGGTCATCCCGCGCGGCGTCGAGGTCCTGGTCGAGGTTAGGCAAGCGCCACCTCCGTCGGGTAGCCGTGAAGTCGGGCGGCGAGGGCGGCCCGACCACGGGATAGCCGTGATTTCACGGTGCCGACGGGGACGGAGAGCAGGTGAGCGACCTCATCGACCGGAAGGTCGGCCAGGTAGTGCAGCACGATCACCTCGCGGTACACCCGGGGTAGTGCGGCGATGGCATCGCGCAGGTCAGCCCGCTCGGGGCCCGGTGCGGCAGCGACAAGCTGTTGGACGGGTCGGTCGCGCAGCAGGATCGTGTCGAGGATCTGCCGGCGGCGCCAACGCCGGCGCACCACGTTAATGGCAACCGTGCGGAGCCACGCCTCGGGCGTGTCCACGTCGCCGAGCCCCTGCGGGCGCGCCAGCGCCCGGGCGAAGGCCTCCTGAACCACGTCCTGCGCCTCCGTCAGGTCGGTGGTGAACGCAAACATCTGGGCGACGAGCCGCCGGTACGAGGCGTGATACAGCTCGGCCAGAGCCTGTTCGGCCGCTGCCCTCGCGGAGGTCGTCTTCTCGGCCCCCAAACGCCCTGCCTGCCTCTCCGGTTGCTGGTGACCAGCCAACGCTAACGAGCCTGGACCTGCGGCGCAGGTTCCCGACGGTCCTGCGAGAATTGCGCGCATGCCCGACCGTCCCCGCGTGCTCTCCGGCATCCAGCCGACCGCCGACTCGTTTCATCTCGGCAACTATCTCGGTGCGCTGCGCAACTGGGTCGCGCTGCAGGAGACCCACGACGCCTTCTACTGCGTCGTTGACCTACACGCGATCACGTCCGGTCACGACCCCGCCTTGCTGCGGCAGCGGACGCGGGTGAGCGCGGCCCAGTTGCTCGCGTTGGGTCTGGATCCGGAGCGGTGCACGCTGTTCGTGCAGTCGCACGTGGCGGAGCACGCGCAGCTTGCCTGGGTGATGGGGTGCATCACGGGCTTCGGCGAGGCGAGCCGGATGACCCAGTTCAAGGACAAGTCGTCGAAGCAGGGTGCGGACCGTGCGTCCGTGGGTCTGTTCACCTACCCGGTACTCCAGGCGGCCGACATTCTTCTCTACCAGGCCGACGCGGTGCCGGTCGGCGAGGACCAGCGGCAGCATCTGGAGCTGACCCGGGATCTGGCCCAGCGCTTCAACACGACGTTCGGCCCGACGTTCACCGTGCCCGACCCGTACATCATCAAGGGCACCGCGAAGATCACCGACCTGCAGGACCCGACCGCGAAGATGTCCAAATCCGCCTCCTCGGCCAATGGGATCGTCGAGTTGCTCGACGACCCGGCTAAGTCTGCGAAGAAGATCCGCTCGGCGGTGACGGACACCGGGCGGGAGGTCACGTTCGATCCGGAGCACAAGCCGGGCGTGTCCAACCTGCTAACGATCTACGCGGCGCTGTCGGGTAGAACGATCGAGGAGCTCGTCGCGTCGTACCGGGGGAAGGGGTACGGCGATCTGAAGAAGGATCTCTCGGCTGTGGTCGCCGACGTGGTCCGCCCGATCCAGCAGCGCACGAACAGCTACCTCGACGACCCCGCGCAACTGGACAAGCTGCTCGGGATCGGTGCCGAGAAGGCCCGTTCCGTGGCCGCCGTCACCCTGCGTAATGTGTACGACCGGGTCGGCTTTCTCGCGCCAGCGAGAAACAGCTAGCACAGTCTCGCGCCAGCGAGAAACAGCTAGCACAGTCTCGCGCCAGCGAGAAACAGCTAGCACAGTCTCGCGCCAGCGAGAAACAGCTAGCACGGTCTCGCGCCAGCGAGAAACAGCTAGCACGGTCTCGCGCCAGCCAGGAACAGCTAGCGCAAGGGTGCGGTGGGGGTCGGAGGAGGGCAGTTTGGTCCGGACGATTGGCGTTGCGGTCGGGATACCCGAGCCGTGGGGTTCGCAGCTCGACGAGCATCGCAGCGCATCCGGTGACCCGATGGCACCACTGATCCCGGCCCACCTGACTCTGCTGGGCCCGACGGAAGTGGATGCCGCGCCCGACGCGGCCGCGAAGATCAACGCACACCTGACGTCGGTGGCGGCATCACATCGGCCCTTCCATGTGCACCTGCGCGGCACCGGCACGTTCCGTCCCATCACCCAGGTCGTCTTCGTCGCGGTCGCTGCGGGGATCGGCGAGTGCGAGTTGCTCTCGGCCGACATCCGTTCCGGCCCGCTGGCCAGGGTGCTGTCCTACCCGTACCACCCGCACGTCACCGTGGGCCATGACGTCCCGTCGAAGGCGCTGGACGCGGTGTTCGACGAGCTGGCCGGCTTCGAGGCGCGCTTTCCGATCGACGGATTCACCCTGTACGAGCACGGTGCCGACGGCCGCTGGCAACCACAGCGACGGTTCATGCTCGCCGATCGTTGAGTGCGCCGTCGGCGGGCCTGTGCAATCGGGGATGCGCGAAGATTGCCGCGTGAGGATCATCGAGCGCACCGAAGCGGCGTACGAGCGGGCCGTGGCCGGGGCCCGCCAGCGCTCTCGTGCCTTGGACCACACCTGGCTGGCGGTCATGCGATTAGGGGACGTGCACGGCGGACGCTTGGCCGCGGCGATCTCGTACTACGGGTTCTTCGCGGCGTTCTCCCTCGCGGTCGTCGCCTACTCGATCCTCGGCCGCGTACTGGGCGCCGCCGACAGCGGCACGGTGGGCACGATCAACGACTACCTCGACGACAATCTGCCCTGGGTGCGGGCAACCGCTGACCAGGTCGGGCGCGGGGAGGTGACCGTCATCGGCTCGGTCGCGCTGGTGCTGACCGGTGTCGGCTGGGTCGAGGCGCTGCGCTCCTCGCAGCGGGCCGTCTGGCGCCTCGACCAGCATCCCGGCAACTGGATCCTCCGCCGCGTCATCGACCTTGGCGTGTTGGTCGGACTCGGCCTCCTGCTCGGCCTCTCGCTCGCCACGTCCGCCGCTATCGACTGGGTGCTGGACTGGCTCGCCGGCCCGGATACGACGATCGTGGGCAACACCGTGCTGCGCGCGTCCGGCCCGGTGCTCGAGTTCGGCGTGAACCTCATCCTGGCCGCCGCCATGCTCGCCGCCCTGCCGCGACTACGGCTGAGTCCGCGGCGGCTGATGCCACCCGCCTTGATCGTCGCCGTGGGCATCCAGTTGCTCAACACCGTCGGGCGGTGGTTCATCGTCCGTACGGAGAGCCGTCCCGCGTACCAGCTCGTCGCCGGCGCGGTCGGCCTGCTCGTCTACCTCTACCTGCTCAACCAGCTGATCCTGCTCGGCGCCGCGCTCGCCGCGACGGGCACCCGGGGCACGGCCGTCGATCTAGCCGCCGGACCACCGCCGACCGAGGACACTATGCCTGTGGAGAAAGTCGGCGAGCCGCGCAGCGAGGTGCCGCCGGAGCCGCCATGATGGGCCACGCACCAACCGACCGACCCGAACCGAAACGACCCGAACCGCGGTAACACCTAACTGGGGTAACACCTAACCGCAATAACACCGAACCGCACTGACACCCGAACGAAAGGTACGCACGTGGGAGCCCTCGTAACCCTGGAACTGCCAGACGACTCGCCGGTGCTGTCGCTGCCTTGGATCATCACGTTCGGCCCGCTCGATGACGGCGACGAGTGGGAGCCGGTGGTCTGCGGACCGTACGAGCGGGCTCACGCCCTGTCTCTGGCCGAGACCGTGGTCGCCGACGAGGAATTGATGGCGGTCGTCGAGCCGGTTCTGCCGCACGCCTCCGTGGAACAGATCCGCAACGAGATCGAGACGGCCAAGGCCGCGGCCGAGTTGGAAGAGGACGAGTTCGAGTTCGAGGAGGACGAAGAATCCGACGCGGACGACGATGTCGAGGTCTCCGTTGACGAGGACTACGACGAGCAGGCTGATGACGACGACCTCGAGTACGAGGAGGTCGAGCCGAGCCCGCCGCCGTCGCCCGAGGAGGTCCGCGCCGGATTCGCCCGCATCGCCGCCCGCCTCGCCGCAGGCGCCTGACCACCGTCCGCCCCGTCGATCAAGGACCTGTGGCCGTGGTTTGATCTCTAGACCCGCGACCATGTGTCCTTGATCGGCGAGCCCGGGGGCGGGCGCGCGCGGCAAAGTGGCCTTAGGTCTGTGGGCAGATCGCCTCGTGGCCGCCGCGGCACCAGGCGACATGGCCGCCGACCATCGTCATCCAGACCTGCAAGTCCACCAGCCGCGAAGGCTCGACCGCCGTCGGATCGCCCGACAGCACCACGAAATCTGCCAGCATCCCAGGCGCGATGCGGCTGACCTCGGTCTCCCGGAACAGCGCATATGCGGCGCCGGTCGTCATCAGTGAGAGCGCCTCGCCTACCGAGATGGCCCCAGCCGCCATGGTCGCCGACGGCGCGCAGACAGAGCCGTCCAGCGCCACCTGGGCTCGGGTGACGAAGCCGTACAGCGCGTCGATCGGGCTCGACGACGAGAACAACGGGAAGTCCGCGTGCCACGCGAAGTGGGCACCCGGGCTGGCTTCGAGAAGGCTGCGCCAGGGCCACTCCCACTCGAGGTACTCCGCCGGAGTACGGAATGTGAAGGTGCCCGTCTTGCCGGTCAGGAAACATGTCTGGTATGGCCCGAAGAGCGTGACCACGGCGCCGATCTGGCCGTGCCTGGCCCGCAGGTCCGGGCGGGTCGCCGCGGAGTGCTCCATTCGGTGCCGTTTCGGGTTGCCGGACGAGCCGATCACCTGACCCAATGCGTCGAGTGTCGTCTCCACCGCGCGGTCACCGAGGGCATGCACGGCCACCTGGTGCCCCGCTGCGTCGATGCGCCCAACCAGCCCCGCGAGCTCG
>Ga0209889_1000299_pt1 | contig 13129 bp, 10 predicted proteins | sample GWRWN1_0_10_FD_187233 | JGI IMG/M metagenome (GOLD analysis project Ga0209889, IMG submission 187233) | Riverbed sediment microbial communities from areas with no vegetation in Columbia River, Washington, USA - GW-RW N1_0_10 (SPAdes)... | ecosystem: Environmental > Aquatic > Freshwater > River >... | reverse complement strand
TGGGTGACAACATTGTGAATTCTAGCGGTACATGACATTCGAGATCAAGCGCCGACCGGCAGCGATTTCCGTTTCAGATCAAGGTGCTTGCGCGATTCTTCCCGGTTCTAAGGGTTTTCCGATGCCGGCGTGCGCAGGCGCGACTGCACGAGCTCGCCGGCCGCATCCAGGATCGGATAAGCCACGGAGGTGAGGTGCGAATTGATGCGCTTGAGATCACGCAGGATATCGAGATGCAGGCTGGTCGTCTCCAGGCTTTCCGGCGTGCCGACGCGCAGCCGGGCCAGATGGGCCTCCGCCGCCGCGCGTTCGAGATCGCGGAACGCCACTTTCTGCTCCAGCAACCAGTCTTCCAGAATGACGTGCTGAACGTAGGGAGCGCGCAACAGGGCCGTGCGCGAGGGGAGCAAGGCCGTGAGCCAGCGGCGGCGCGCGCTGCCGTGTGCCCGCCACGGTGTGCCGGTGCGTGACGTCGCGGGCTGCAGCCCCGTACGGCCACGGCCCCTGGGGCTAACGGCGGCGCCGACGGACTCGGTCACCGCTCTACGCTCGTCGGCCACGTCCCCGGCGTCGAAGGCGGCGAGCGCTGCGGCCAATCCCCGCTCGCGGGCGACTGGGTCCGGCCTCGCAGGCGGCCTACCGACCTCCTCGCGCACCGCCGCCAGCGCCGCCAAGCGGGCCGCGACCGCGGGATCACGCCGGGCTGCCGCCGCCTCATCGTCGGTGAGGAGGCCGTCGAGCAGCGCGGACGCCAGGTCGTCGGTGTCGCGGGGAGTCGTCATGGTCTCGTGCTTGGACGGTCCGGAGCGCCGGTCGGGTTCCCGAGCAGGTCGGCGAGTTGGCGGCGGCCCCGAGCGATGCGCGACCTGACCGTGCCGGGCGGGATGCCGAGCACACGCGCGATCTCCGCGTAGTCGAGGTCACACAGATCGCGCAGCACGACCGCGGCGCGGAAGTCCTGCGGCAGCTGCCCGAGCGCAGCATCGATGTCGAGCCGGTGGTCGACGGCCTCGACCGCCGCCAACGCCGGCGGAGTCACCAAGGCACCGCCAGGGCGGTCCGACGAGGCCCCGAGCCCCAGAGGTTCCGGCATCTCGGGGACCGGGCGCCGCCGCCGCCGCCGCAGCTCATCGAGGCAGGCATTCGTGGCCACCCGGTACGACCACGTCGTGAACGCCGCTCGGCCGTCGTACCGACGGATGCCCCGGGCGATCGCGATCAAGGCGTCCTGCAGCGCGTCCTCGGCGTCAGCGTGGTTTCCGGTGAGCCGACGGCAGAGCGCCCAGAGCCGATCGTGATGGCGACGTAGCAGGGCCTCGAGGGCATCGCGGTCGCCGGCCTGGGCGGCCGCAACGAGCGAGCGATCGTCGGCGTCGGAAGCGTCTCGGGCGATGCCCGGAACAGTAGATCAGCGCTGCAACCGCACCTCGGTGACCGTGACCTGCCCATCGTCGCCAGCGCGGGTGAACCACAGCAGCACGGCGCCGCCGGTCTCGTCGAACGTCACGGTGTTGGTGCCGCTGTCGCTTTCTTGGAATGTGGCCACCGGCTCACCCCATCCCTCGAGGTCGCCGGGATCGTTATCGGCCACGTAGACCTCGGCCTGCCACCCCACAGACGGCGTGTCGAACTCGAGAGAGCGAAGCTCGGACGGTTGGTCGAGTTCGAGCACGAGACCGACGCCCGGTTTGTTCAGACGTCCCCAGTCCGGTGAGGTGTAGTCCTCGGTGCTCCACGACGTGTTGGGGTCGCCATCGAATGCGTCGCCCCGTTCCGCCTCCTCCGGGTGCTCGCCGTCGCCACCGGCGGGATCAAAGTCGATCGTTTGGGCGATGAGGACAGACTGGTCGGCGGGTGGGGCTGCCTCGGTAGTGTCGGATTCGCCGTCGGGATCGCCGAAGAGATTCGTGCCCGACCCCTGGATGAGCAGGCCAGCGACCCCCAGTGCCACCGCCACCAGCACGACCAGCAGCGTCGGTACCAACCAGCGGCGCTCGGTCTCGGCGAAACGCACGGGCGCCCCCTGGCCCACCGCCGGCGTCCCGAGGGGTGTGGGCGGGGCCGCGGGGGGTGGGGGCAACCGCCCGGCGGCGCCTGCCGTCGCCACCGACCTCGCTCCGATCCCGTCCGGGCCCGTCTCGACGACCGTGGCATCGCCGGTCGTGGGGCCATCGTCGGCGCCCGCCCCCAAAAGCGCGGCGCGCGCCTCGGTGGCGGTGGGATAGCGGTCGCCGGGCGAACGCGCCAGAAGTCGCATGGTGATCGACTCGAGCTCGCGGGGGATCCCGGGCTTCACCAGCCGCGGCCGCTGCGGGTCGCTGTGGAGCCGCGCCAGCGCCGTGGACGACGAGCTGTCGCCCTCGAACGGGACCCGTCCGCACAGCATCTCGTAGAGCACCACCCCGAGGCCGTAGAGGTCTGTGCGGCCGTCGACCGGTCCGGCCTCCACCTGTTCGGGCGCCAGGTACTTGGCGGTGCCGAGGAACGAGCCCTCCTGGGTGAGGTCGGCCGACTCGGCCGCCTTGGCGATGCCGAAATCACCCACCTTCACCCGGCCGTCCTCGGACAGCAGGATGTTGGCGGGCTTGATGTCGCGGTGCACGAGCCCGGCGGCGTGGGCAACGGCCAGCGCGCCGCACACCTGGGCGGCGATGTTCGCCGCCAGCCAGGGGTCGACCGGTCCCTCGTCGAGCCGTTGGCGCAACGTGCGCCCCCGAACGAGCTCCATGACGATGGCCTCGACCCCGTTGTCGCTGCACGTGTCGTAAACGCTGACGATGGCCGGATGCGACAGGCGGGCTACGGCGATGGCCTCGTGCCGGAACCGGACCACGAACGTCTCGTCGTCGGCCAGGTGCTGGTGCAGGATCTTGACGGCGATGGCCCGCCGCAACACCTCGTCGGTGCCCAGCCACACCTGCGCCATTCCTCCGGACGCGAGCTGCTCGTCCAACCGGTAGCGACCGCCAAGGAGCGCGCCGGCTACCAGGCCGGCAGGCATGGGGCCGGTCGGGGGAGGGGGCGTCAGTGCCACGGTGCGCCCACCGTAGTCAACGAGATCCCCCGTAATTGCGTCGACCGTGGGCCGACGCCGCCACGCGATAGAGGGCTTCCTTCGGGCCGGGGCCGAAGTGTCAGCCAGACGCCGGCCCGAAGCCCGGTGACGCGCACACCAAGGTCTCCATCAGGCGGGATCCAGCCAGCTGAGGCCCATGACCCGGGGGCCCGCGTGCGTGCCGATGGTGGCGCCGATCACCGTCACCCGGATCTCGTCCGCGGGATAGCGGGGATTGAGCAACTCGCGCATCTCGCCGACGTCGGGCGCCATGCCATGCGCGAGGGTCAGCTCCTCCACGGCTGGACGCTCGAAGACCTTGTCGCGCAACACCTGCAACGCCTTGCGGCGTGTGCGGGCCCTCCCGGCCTCGGCCACCTCGCCGGTGGAGATGTCGAGCAGCGGCTTGATGGCCAGCAGCGATCCGAGCAGGGCCTGGGCGCCGCCGATCCGGCCACCCTTGCGGAGGTTGTCGAGGGTGTCGAGTGCCCCGATGACGTGGGTGCGGGTCGTGAGGTCGTGGACCAACGATTCGACCGCATCTGCGTCCGCCCCGTCGGCCGCCGCCTGCGCGGCCCGGCGCACCTGGGAGGCGAGGCCGGAGGTGATCGAACGCGAGTCGACGACCCGCACGTCGATGTCGCCCTCGAGCGCCTTGGCCCCGTTCTGCGCGGCCTGCATGGTCGCCGACAGGCCGGAGGAGAGGTTTATGCACACCACGGCGTCGGCGCCGGCCTCGGCCTGGCGCCGGAACGCCGCCTCGAACGCCCCTGGCGACGGGGCGGCGGTCTCGGGCAGCTCGTCCGAGGACCCCAACTTGTCGTAGAACTGCTCGACGGAGAGGTCGACGCCATCGGTGTACTCGACCGATCCGAAACGGATCGACAGCGGCACGACCTCGACCCCGAGCTCTTTCGCCTCGGCAGCCTCCAGATCGGCCGCGGAATCAGTGACGATACGAACGGGCACTATTTCCCGCTCTTGCTGCTCCGCAGCGGGCCGCTCGGGCTCCGACGCGTTGAGATCCGCTCTTGTCGCCTGCAGCGACGGGCCGCTCGGGCCCAGGGCTCGCTGCATTGCGGACGCTCGTTCATGGCCGGCGACCCTAATGCGCGGGAACAGCATCCGCCCTAGTGATCACATCGGAACAGCATCCGCCCTAGTGATCACATCAGCTACGGCGGTCCCGGCCACCGGTCAGATGGGCCGGCTGGTAGCTCCCGGGACCATCTTGGGGTTCGGCGCCGTCGACCGTGGCACCAGGATGGGCCAGGCCGGCGGCGTGGGCGGCGGGTGACTTCGTCGCCGAACCCGCGGGAACCAGGTGGCGCGAGCGCCGGGAGCTACGCCAGTGGCGGGCCCACCACACCGCCAGGAACAGCCCGGCTCCGATGGAGAGCACGAAGCCGACCCCGGTGACGGCGGTGGAGCGGATGTCGAAGGTGGTCCGGGCCAACTCGATCGTGCGGTCCCGGCTCATCACCGTGATGTCCATGGGAAACGCACCCGAGGTGAGGGCGCGCACGCGGACATCCAGCCGGGTGGCCCCGGGGGGGAGCTCCCGGGTGATGACGTCACCGTCGAGGAACTCCAGCTGGCCGCTGTCGAACTCGATCTGCACCTTGAGCGGCCGGTCCGAGTTGTTGGTGATGTTGACGGGGATCGTGCTGGTGCGGGAGGTGAGGGTGATGCGGAACTGGTCGGGGAGATCCACGGCTCCGGTCAGCGAGTCCAGCGCCGAGGTGACGCGCCCGACATATGCGGGACGCTGGTTGTCGGGCGTAGCGCTCCCGGTAGCCAGCAGCAGCGAGCGGGCCAGCGAGCTGCCGACAGCCGCATTGACCGTGCCGGCGACGCCGCTCACCCCGCTGCGGGCCCTCCGGAGCGGACCCGCGATGGCGCGGAGGTCGTCGCTGACCTCGTGGGGCACGAGCGAGACCGTCGTGGGACCGCTGGGATCGGGTGGCACGTCGAAGACCTGAGCGAGCGGCACCGCCTGTACGGCTTGGCCGTCCGACAGGCCATTGAGTGCCCGCGCCACCGTGGCGGGATCGATGGTGGCGTCACCGGCGACATGGACGGCGACGGCCCGGGGGATGGCGGGCCGTTCGAACCACATGATCGTCAGCTCGGCCAGGAAGCGCTGGGCATCGATGGGACCGTCGTCGCCCCCCAGATGCGCGGCCAGCTCCCGATCGCTGACCATGGCGCGCGGCCCACCGTCGTCCAGCGTGACCGGCGCGTCCGGCACGGCCCCCGCCTCCCCACGCGACTGCTCCTCGACGGCACTAGGGGGAACGATCGCCCGGTCGAAGCCGAAGGCGACCACCTGGTTCGCGGCGTCATCACCCAGCGTGGGAGCCGACAGCCAGATACGAGGCACGGGCTCGCGTCGGAAGAGGTGGCGTACGACGTCGGCGCCGGCCCTGTCCTGATCGCTGGCCTCGGCTAGCAGGCCGCTTTCCCGCAGCGCCTCCAGGTCGACATCCGTGTAGGGCCGAGCCAGCACCTGCCGGTCGCCGCTGGCCCTCACCAGCGCCGCCACCGCCGCCGCGCCGGCCCCACCGCTGTCGACCAAGCCGTCGAGCGTCTCGGGTTGGGGCGCCAACGTAAGCGGCACGTTGGGAGCAGCGGCCAGCAGGTCCGCCCGCTCCTGGGCCCGCTGGATCGTGGTGGATGCCGGCGGCGCGGTTCCGTCGGGCTGCAGTATCGGCGGGCCGCCGACGTCGACGATAACGGCGACCGCAAGAGGCGGCCCGGGGGTGTCCTCTTGGTCGCGCAGGTACATGAGGTACGTCACCAACGGAGTGCCCAGGACGGTGTGGCGGGCGTCGACCAGCCGCACCTCGACCGGATACACGCCGCGACTGGGGAGGCGCTCACCGTTGTCGCCTCCGACGACGAACCCGGCGGTGACCGGCCCGGACGCGGAGCCAAGCGGCTTCTCCAGCGTGCGCTCCACGCCTCCCAGGTCGCCATCGAGCGTGTTCTGGAATTCGGTCCGTGTCCTGAGTCGGTCGTGCACGACCAACTCGAGGGCCGCACCCGCCGGTGCACCGGTGGCGCGCACGTTCACCGCGAACTCCTCGCCGGAGTGCACCCAGGTCGTCTGGCCCACGAGCTCGATGGAGGGTGCCGCCTGTCGGGGACCAGCAGCCGCCGGTCTGCTTCCGGCAGGCGAGACGGCGACGAAGCCGACGACGACGAGCGCGGCGACAGAGCGGAGGCTGGAACGGGCAAGCCGGATCACGGGACGTCACCGAGATCGAGCCGTAGGACGGTGAGCCCGTCGGGTTGCAGTACGAATCCCACCCGCTGGTAGAGCCGCAACGATCGGTCGTTGCCCTCCTGGGTGTTGACCAGCGCGTCGCGCGCGCCCCACCGCCGCAGCCAACGCAGGCCGTCGATGAGCAGCGTGCCGCCGACGCCTTGGCCTTGGGCGCGGGGATGCACGGCCAGACGCTGGACATAACCGCGGTGCGCAGCCCGCCCACAGATTGCGTAGCCGATCGTCCCGCCGGCGTCGCGGGCAACCCGTAGATGGACCGTCGGGGTGGCGCTCAGGGCTTCGTCGATCCCGGCTCCGTCGAGACGCCACATCCCGCGGAACGCGGCGCGGTCGACCACCAGCAGCTCGTCCAGCTCGCGCCTCCGGCCGCGACGTATGTGGGCCGGGGCCGCCAGCACCGGGTCTGGCAGACCGTTGAGCGAGTGGAGCAGCAGGTGCAGGCGCTCAGCCGGCACGAAGCCGGCCTCGAGGAACGGCGGCTGATCGGCGCGCCCGATCGCGGCCGTGACCGCGCCGCGGTACCCGTCACGCCGCAGGCCGGCGATGCAGCGGCGCACGTCCTCGGAGGTGAGGGGACCGGAACCGTCGGCGGCAGGCGTGATGTGGGCGACCTGGACGTCGGCGTGCCAGGTACGGACGCGGAGCCGGGCCACGCCAGTCGCCGGTGCCCGCAAGACACTCATACGTCCCAAGCGTATGCAACCGGGCGGTACCCGTTACCGTCATCGGCGGATGCCGATCGCCTTCGTCACCCATCCACAGTTCCTGGCCCACGATGCCGGGCTCGGCCACCCCGAGCGGCCCGATCGCTTGCGGGCCGTGCACGACGGCGTCGCCCGTGCCGGACTCGCCGACGAACTGGTGGCCGTCGCCCCCCGGCCGGCCACCAAGCCCGAGGTCGAGCTCGTCCACGACGACGGCTACGTGGAGGCGCTGGAGCGATTCTGCCGCAGCGGGGGCGGGCGGCTCGACCCGGACACCGCGGCCGGCGCCGCCTCATGGGATGCGGCGCTGCTCGCAGCCGGTGCCGGCCTCAGCGCCATCGATCGACTCGACGCCGGCGAGTTCACCGCCGCGTTCTGCGCGGTGCGTCCGCCGGGTCACCATGCGCTCGCGAGCCGCGCCATGGGCTTCTGCCTGTTCAACAACGTGGCCGTGGCAGCCGCCGCCCTGGCCGGGCGGGGCGAGCTCGTCCTCGTCGTCGACTACGACGCTCACCACGGCAACGGCACCCAGGCGACGTTCTACGACGACCCCCGAGTCGCGTACGTGTCGGTCCATCAGCACCCGCTCTATCCGGGCACGGGGTCGGTGCTCGAGACCGGGTCGGGCGACGGACAGGGCACCACCGCCAACGTGCCCGTGCCACCGGGCGCCACCGGCGACGTCTTCAGGGCCGCAGTGGCCGACGTGGTGGTGCCGCTGGCCGAGGACTTCCGCCCGACCTGGCTGCTGCTGTCCGCCGGCTTCGATGCCCACCGTGCGGACCCGCTCACCAGCCTTGCGCTGACGTCCGGGGACTACGCCGATGTCACCGGCGATCTGCTGGCCCTGGCACCCCCGGGACGGCGGCTCGTGTTCCTCGAGGGCGGCTACGACCTCGAGGCGCTGCGCGACTCGACCGCAGCGGTACTGGTGGCGCTCGCCGGCGATCGGTTGCATCCCGAGGCGCCGACCTCGGGTGGGCCCGGGCGCGACGTGGTGGCCGGCGCGGCGCTCGCCCACGCCCGTGCGCTGCAACACCGAGCCGAGAGGCCGAGCGGATAGGCGAGGCCGTGGCGTGAGCGGCCCGGCGCCAGGGGCGCGGAGCGCCGGGAAGGATGTGGATTGTCCCTGCCGGCGGCGCAGCCGCGGAGAGGCCAGCAAACGTCACCTGGGCGCACAACCGCTGAAGTTCGTAGCTACCGCGTACCCTCGCGCCACGTGATCCCCGAGCGGCTGCAACCCATCCTCGAGGACGTCCGGCCCCTCGCCGAGCGTTTCGCCGCCGCGGGCCACGACATCTACCTCGTGGGCGGGATCGTGCGCGACCTGGTCCTCGGTCGCGTCCACGACGGCGCCGACCTCGATCTCACGACCGACGCCCGGCCGGAGCAGACGCTGGCGCTGCTCGAGGGCTGGGCCGACTCAACATGGACGCAGGGTCGGGCGTTCGGCACGATCGGCGCCCGCAAGAGCGGCGTGATGTTCGAGGTCACGACCCATCGCGCCGAGGCCTACCGGGAGGACTCTCGCAAGCCACACGTCGTCTACGCCGACGACATCGCGGACGATCTGTCTCGCCGCGACTTCACGGTCAACGCCATGGCGCTGCGCCTCCCCGACGTCGAGCTGATCGATCCGTTCGGCGGTGTGGCCGACCTGGCGGAGGGTGTCCTGCGCACGCCGCTGGCCCCCGAGGTCTCGTTCTCCGACGATCCGCTACGGATGATGCGCGCGGGCCGGTTCATCGCCGGGTACGGGCTGACGCCCGACGCCGCGCTGGTCTCCGCCGTCCGGGCCCTGCGTCGTCGACTCGAGATCGTGTCGGCCGAGCGGGTGCGCGACGAGCTGTCGAAGCTGTTGGTCGTCGACGACCCGAGCGCGGGCCTCTGGTTCCTGGTCGACACCGAGCTGGCGGACGAGTTCGTGCCCGAGCTCCGGGCCCTGCGGCTGGAGCAGGATCCGATCCACCGTCACAAGGACGTGCTGACGCACACCATCGCGGTCGTCGCCAAGACGTCGCCTCGGCTCGTCGTGCGTCTGGCCGCTCTGCTCCACGACATCGGCAAGCCCAAGACCCGGTCGATCGGGCCAAGGGGCGTCAGCTTCCACCACCACGAGGTGGTCGGCGCCCGGATGGCCCGCGAGCGCATGCGGGCGCTGCGATTCTCGAACGAGGTAGTCGAGGACGTGTCGCGGCTGGTTTTCCTGCATCTGCGGTTCCACGGCTACCGCGACGACGTGTGGACCGACGCCGCCGTGCGGCGCTACGCCCGGGACGCTGGGTCCCTGGTCGATGACCTCAACGAGCTGACCCGGTGCGACTGCACAACGCGCAACGAACGCCGGGCCCGCCTGCTGGCCAAGCGGATGGACGACCTCGAGGCCCGCATCGCCGAGCTCCGGGAGCGTGAGGAGCTCGGGCGCATCCGCCCCGACATAGACGGCAACCGGGTCATGGAGCTGCTCGGCCTCAAGCCCGGCCCGGTCGTGGGCGAGGCATTGTCGATGCTGCTCGAGGCCCGCCTCGACGAGGGGCCGCTGGGACCGGCCGAGGCGGAGCGCCGCCTGATGGCCTGGTGGGACGTGCGCCAGCGCGCGCCTCGACCCCGAGCGACCTAGGCGACCTTGCGGGCCCGGACGATCAGGGTGGGGGGCACCCAGCGCATGGCGTCGGACCAGCCATCGCCCGCGGCGGCGCGGTCGGGTTCGGGCTCGGCAAGCGCGTCCACGCGGAAGTTGGCTCGGCCCAGGCTCGCGAACAGCCCGCTGAGGGTGTGGGGACGGTCGGGCTCGGTCGCCCCGGCAGCCACCGACCACGCCACCGGGCTGGCATCCCACCACGTTCGGCGCAGCACCGGCTCACCACCATCGGGGTCGAGGAGGGTGAAAGCCGGATGCGGCAGCGAGAACACGAGCGGTCGCTCGGCCTTGAGCACGCGGTGGACCTGCCGGAACACCCGGTCGAGGTCGGCAGCGGCCGCCAGGCCGTAGACCGACACGGCCGCGTCGATCGTGTCGGCCCGCACGAAGGCCAGCTCGGGCAACGGGCCGTGATGGGTCTCGATCTTCACGCCCTCGTGCTCGGCGTTGTCCCGAGCCGCAGCCACGTTGGCGTCATCCTCGTCGACTGCGATCACCCGGGCACCCGCCTTGGCTAGGGCCACCGCGCCCGCGCCGGCGCCGCACCCGAGGTCGAGGATCCGCCGTCCCTCGACATGCCCGAGCAGCTTGAGCTCGCTCTCCGGGGGCAGACCGGGACCATATTGGAGGACATCGGACGCCACTGCCGTGCCGTCCGATCCCCTGGGCGAGAAGCGGGCCGAAGCCATACTGCCAGTCTGTCGCACCCATGGCGGTCTCGCTGCGCTCTCAGTGCACATGACGCGACGCCTGGTGCGGGAACTTGCCATTGGTGGGAGACTTCGCGGACCGCATGACTGTCCGGCCCGACCCCCACCCGCCGCCCCGTGATGGTGTCGGTCCGGCGACCGACCCAGTCACCGATCCCCACGCTCTCCCCGTTGGAGGCGTCCGTGCGTCGATCGGCTCGCGGGACGCACTTGGGGTCGCCGAGCCCGCGTCGGCGGGCGTCCTTGATCGGGAGAACGGGACGTTGCCCTCGGGTGCACTGGCCGTGTTCCTCACGTGGGACGGCGGTGGCGAGTGCCGAGACGCACGATTCGAGGGGGCGGCCGGCTGGACGGTTGACGAGCCTGTGCTCCTCGCCGACGGCTGGCTGGAGCTCCTCCACCCGGACGATCGGCCGGCCGCTGCCGAGGCGGTGCGCACGGTCCTGGCCGGCGAGGCCGGGGCCGGGACGCGCGAAGAAACCCTGCGCCTGCAGACCGGCGAGCGCTGGGCAGTGTTGCGGGTCCAGGCCGCCCGCGCGCAGGGCGCTTTGTGCGCGTCGGGCGTGTTGGTCGACGTCACGCGCTCCATCGGCGCGGCGGCTCGAACGGCCCGGCTGGTCGAGGGGTTCAACCGGCTCCGTCACCCCGACGAGATCGTGCGCGCCATGCTCGACGAGGGCGTCCCGCTGCTCGGCGGACGCACCGCCGTGCTGTACGTGCTATCCGATGACGACGAGCTGGTGGCCGCGGGCGCTTCGGGTGTCCCCGAGGACGTCTTGCACACCCGCTTCGGTCGCATCGCCCGAGGTTCGCCGCTGCCTGCGGCCGAGGTGGTGCGGACCGGCCGGCCGGTGACGATCGCGACCGCGGCCGAGCGCCGGCGCCGCTACCCGCAGCTCGACGCGCCCGAGACGTCCGACGCCTTCACGGTCGTCCCCCTGAACGACGCTGCCGGACGGCCGTTCGGGGCGCTGGGGGTCGGGTTCGAGAACGAGCGCCGGCTGCGGAGCAGTGACGCGCAGCTGCTTCAGGAAGTCGCCGCGCAATGCGCGCTGGCGCTCGATCGGGCCCGCTTGGCCGTGGCCGCCGAGCGCGACCAGGAGCGGCTGCGGTTCCTCGATCGTCTGAGCGGTGCCCTGTCGAGCACCCTGAGGTTGGACGCCACACTCACCGAGCTGGCGGGCATGACCGTTCCGCGCATCGCCGATTGGTGCGTGGTCCGCCTGGTCGAGTCGACCACCGACCCGAGACCCGTCGTCGGCGCAGCCCACGTCGATCCCGCGCAGCTGGGGGCCCTGCGCCACCTGGCCGAGCGGATCCCCCGGGATCTCGAGCAGGTCGGGCAGGTGGGCGAGGCCCTCCGTGCTGGTCGACCCCTGATTCGCGGGTCGCAGGCCGCGCAGGTGCTTCGGCCGCTGTTCGCTGACGGCGACGGCCACCGCGCCCTCGACGAGGTGGGCGTCGACGGACTGGCGATCTTTCCCCTGCGAGCCCGGGGCCGGCTGCTGGGTGCCATCGGGTTCGGCAACCGGGCCGGGCGTGTGTTCGCCGCCGACGAGCTCGAGCTCGCCGAGTCGGTGGCGGCGCGCGCCGCGGTGATCGTCGACAACGCCCGCCTGTTCGATGAGCAGTCGGTGGTGGCCCGTGCACTGCAGGACAGCCTGCTGCCCGGCAGTCTCCCGGAGATCCCGGGGATCGAGCTGGGTGCCCGCTACCGAGCGGCGGGACGGGGCCTCGACGTCGGCGGCGACTTCTACGACGCCTTCCAGGCCGACGCCAATTGGTGGATCTTCGCGGTGGGTGACGTGTGCGGGCACGGCGTCGAAGCGGCGGCGACCACCGGACTGGTGCGGCACACCATCCGCTCGTCGGCCATGGCCGGCGTCATGCCCTCGGCGATCCTGGCCCGCCTCAACCAGATGTTGATGCGCCACGCCGCCGAATGGGCGGACACCGACGACGACCACGTGCCGATCAGCCCGCGGTTCTGCACGGTATTGGTGGGGACCGCCCAACCGACGTCCCGGGGTGTCGACCTCATCCTGTGCTCGGGCGGTCATCCGCTGCCGCTGGTCGGTCGGGCCGTAGGCCGGGTCGAGCCGGTGGGCGTGCCCGGCACCTTGCTGGGCGTGACCGACGAGGTCAGCCTCACCGACACGGTGGTCCACCTCGACCCCGGCGAGGCGCTGGTCTGTTACACGGACGGGCTCATCGATCGCCGCCGGGGTCGCTCGAGAGCGTTCGGTGAGGAGGGCGTGGTGAAAGCGCTCTACCAGGGCAAGGGCCTGTCGGCCCCCGAGCTGGCCCGCCTCATCGAGTCGGAGGCGGTGAAATTCGTCGACGACGAGCCCACCGACGACATGGCCGTCCTCACGCTGCGAGCCGTACCGGCGTAACGGGCGTGGGCCCGGGAGCGTCGGTCGCGCCGCCCGTGTAGTGATCGACGGCCCGCTCGACCAGGTGCAACCCGTCGAGGCCTGGCAGCGTGTCGACGCGGTGGTCGATCCGCTGGGCGATGGCCCGCCCGCCGTCGTCGCTGAACAGCTCGCGGACCATGAACGCAACCTCGCTGCGGGGCATCACGCCGGCGCCCACTGGTCGCCACAGCCTGCGCAGCGCGGCCCGGCACAGGCGGCGGGCGCGGCGGCTGTCGCCGAGGCGGCGTTCGGCCTCGGCGGCGTAGAAGGCGATGTGCCGACCCTCCTGGCGCATGATGCGCGACAACAGGTC
>Ga0209889_1000298_pt1 | contig 13131 bp, 14 predicted proteins | sample GWRWN1_0_10_FD_187233 | JGI IMG/M metagenome (GOLD analysis project Ga0209889, IMG submission 187233) | Riverbed sediment microbial communities from areas with no vegetation in Columbia River, Washington, USA - GW-RW N1_0_10 (SPAdes)... | ecosystem: Environmental > Aquatic > Freshwater > River >... | reverse complement strand
CCCGGCGAGCGCGGCCGACGGATGTTGCGCGTGCTCTCCTTCGTCGCCCACCGCCCAGAGGACCACTGCTGGGCCCATCCGATCGACGGCGTCGTCGCGTACGTGGATCTCGTCGAGCGCAGCGTGGTCGAGCTCATCGACCACGAGCTGTTGCCCGTACCGAAAGAGGAGGCCAACATTGACGACCCGTCGTACGTCGGGCCGGTGCGCACCACCCTGAAGCCGTTGGAGATCTCGCAACCGGAGGGTCCGAGCTTCCAGGTCGCCGATGACGTCGTGACCTGGGAGAACTGGCGCTTCCGCATTGGCTTCGACCCGCGCGAGGGTCTCGTTCTGCAGCAGATCTCGTTCACCGACGGCACGCGCGAGCGCCCGATTATCTACCGCGCCTCCATCGCCGAGATGGTCGTGCCGTACGCAGACCCGAGCCCGGTGCGGTTCTGGCAGAACTACTTCGACGCCGGGGAGTACCTACTCGGGCAGCAGGTCAACTCGCTCGTGCTCGGGTGCGACTGCCTCGGCGAGATCCACTATTTCGACGCGGTCATGGCCGACGGCGAGGGTAAGCCGCGCGAGGTGAGCAACGCCGTCTGTATGCACGAGGAGGACTACGGCGTGCTGTGGAAGCACACCGACATCTTCACCGAGTCCCAGGAGACGCGACGGCAACGCCGGCTCGTGGTCTCCTTCTTCACTACCGTCGGCAACTACGACTACGGCTTCTACTGGTACTTCTACCTCGACGGCACGATTCAGCTCGAGGTCAAGATGACCGGGGTGATCTTCACGTCGTCCTACGTGGCGGACAGTCCATGGGCCTCGCAGGTCGGGCCGGAACTCGGCGCCCCGTACCACCAGCACCTGTACAGCGCGCGTCTCGACATGATGGTCGACGGCCTGACCAACGCCGTGGATGAGCTCGACGCGGTGCGGGTGCGGGCGGGTGGCGCCAACCCGCACGGAAACGCCTTCACCCGATCGGTCACGCGGCTCACGCGTGAGTCGGAGGCCGCCAGGGTGGCGCATCCGGCGGCCGCCCGGGTGTGGCACGTGGTCAACCCGCAGAGCATGAATCGATTGGGCCGCCCGGTCGGCTACGCCTTGGTGCCGCAGGGACAGCCGCTGCTGCTCGCCGCCGACGAGGCGGCCATCCGCCGCCGGGCCGCCTTTGCCACCCGCCATCTCTGGGTGACCCGGTACGACCCGGCCGAGCGGTACGCCGCGGGTGATCTCGTCAACCAGCATCCGGGTGGGGACGGTCTGCCGGCGTACGCGGCACAGGACCGGTCGATCGACGGTGAGGACATCGTGGTGTGGCACACCTTCGGCTCAGTGCACTTTCCACGGCTGGAGGACTGGCCGGTTATCCCGGTTGATACCTGTGGATTCACCCTTAAACCGGTCGGTTTCTTCGACCGCAACCCCACCCTGGATGTTCCGGCATCGACCTCACGCCACTGTCACTAAGAGTTGAACCTTCGGAATCAGCGGTCAGGAGTGTTGAACCGTGGGTGGTCATCCGCTAACGTACGGCGCTGAACGCGGTGCTCCTAAGTCGTCATTGGCGAGTACCTCGATTGGGTTGGGAGCGGTTTCGGGGGACGCTGCCGCGACGAGCCGAGGAAGATGATGATCGCGCTGCCCCTTGCGGACGAGTTGTTCCTTGTTGGCCACGATCAATACACCGGAAAGCCACAAATCAGCGACGGCGTTCTCGACACCGGCCTGGCCGGGGCCGTGCTTGGTGAACTCGTGCTTGCCGGTCGCCTCTCCGTCGGCGAAGAGACGCACGTTGTCGCGCGTGACCAACGCCCGTATGGCGAACGCGTGTCTGACGCTGCGCTGGCGGAGATTCTCAAGCAGCATGACGCCCATCCGGTCCGGGCCTGGGTGGAATACCTGCGCGACCATGCGCGCACCATGGTCGCCCCGCGTCTGCTTCACACCGGTCTGATCGAGCGGGTGCAGGCACGCGCGATGCTCAAGCAGACGGTGCGGTACCCGGCAACCGACACGCTCAGAGCCGCCTCCCCCCAGGCACGCCTGCGCTACATGCTTGACCACCCAGCCCACCTCGATGAGCAGACCGCTGTGCTGGGAGGTCTCGTGTTGGCCACTGGGCTGGACTTCGTGGTCGGCGGGGGCTCCAGTCGGGAGACGCGCGACGGTCTGGCGCGGATGCAGCAACTCTTGCGAGCGGACCTGCAGGCGCTGATCCTGGGCGTCGAGTCCGCGGTCGCTCAGATCGCCCTCAGCGCTCATCGATAGGCACTCCACAAGCAGACCGCCGCGGCACCCTCAGGGTGCCGCGGCGGCGCTGCGAGACGGACCTACGTACGTTGCTGCGCGTCGTTTCTACATGGGCCAGAACAGCGCACCATTCGTCACCGGTAAACGTCCTGCCCGGTGCCTGGGCCGTGTTGCGCCGCGTACTGGCTTGGCAGGACGCGGCTCTGCGTAGTCACACCGGTCGCAGTGTTCGCGCCGAGACCGATGGACTGGTAGACGTCCCGACGCGTGGCCCTCAGGATGAGCGCCCAGATGATGCCGAGCACCGCGACCGCCGGATAGATCGCCGGGATCAGCCAGCTGAGGGTCGGGACGGCCGTCTCACCGGGGTGGCCCGGCGGGACCGCGAGCAGGTTCTTGAAGTTGATAACAGCGAAGTAGACGACGACGCCCAGCGCCAGCAGCGACAGGGCCGGGGCCAGGAGGCGCCGCCATACGTTCTCGCCGTTGTCGTTGCGGGTGAAGTACGAGATCACCGCCAACGAAGTCAGGGTGATGAGCACCAGGACGCCGAAGCCACCGGCTGTGCCGACCCAGAACATGAGTTGGAATACCGGATCGAGGTCGAGGATCGCGTAGACAATGATCACGGCGACCCCGAGCACGCTCTGCACGAGCGACCCGGCGATGGGAGCGCCGCTGCGCCGGCCGGTCGCGCTGAGGAAGCCCGGGAAGACCCGCTCCCGGCCCAGCGCGAAGGTGTAGCGCGCGACAGTGTTGTGGAACGAGATCGCCGCGGCGAACACAGACGTGGCGAAGAGGACACCACCGATGTCGACGAGCAGGTTGGGCATCCGGTCGGCGGCGAGCCCAAAGATCAGGAAGGGGCCGTTCTCGGTGGACGCCGCCACGATTTGGTTGGGGCCGGTGGCCACGGACATGGCCCAGGACGACAGGGCGTAGACGCCACCAATGATCGCCACGGAGATGTACGTGGCCAAGGCGATGGTGCGGCGGGGGTTCTTGCTCTCCTCGGAGAACACGACCGCGGACTCGAATCCCGTGAAGCCGAGCAGTGCGAGCACGAGGACTGCGCCGAATCCGGTGACGAACAGGTTGCCCGGCTGGAGCGTGTCGAACGTGATCCCGCCCTCGGCCGGCTTGGTGAGGTCGTAGAAGTCGTAGATGAGCACGATCACGATCTCTGAGCACAGGAGAAGTGCCAGGACTTTAGCGTTGATGTCGACTCGCAGGACACCGAGGATCGCAACGATTGCCCAGGTCACGAGAGCGACAACCCACCACTTGGGCTCGATATCAAAGAAGCGCTTGAGCGGTGCCGCGGCCGCGAAGCCGATGATGCCGTACAGGCCGATCTGCAACGCGTTGTAGGCGACCAGCGCCATCCAGGCGGCGCCGACGCCGAGAGGACGGCCAAGACCGTGGGTCACGTACGTATAGAAGGCGCCCGCGTTGCTGATGTGCCGCGACATGGCTACGTAGCCGACGCTGAACAGCATCAACAGAATCGCAATCGTGACGAATGCGAACGGAATGCCGGTGATCTGGGTCGCCGCGTACCCGGTCGTGACGACGCCGGCGACGACGGTCAGCGGTGCGGCGGCGGACATGACGAAGAAGACCACGGACGGTACGCCGAGTCTGTCTTTCGCCAGGTTGCCTTGGATGGGGGACGACATAGGGGAACTCCGGGGGTCGAGGGTGAACGGGTGGCGTAAAGGGCAGGGGGTCGGGTTCAGTGGCCTAGTGGAGTTCGGCCACGTGGCCGGCGCGACGAGGCTGGTCGAACGCGCAATGGCCCGCGACGAAGGTCGTGCGCCATTGGTGGACGGTTCCGCGAGCGAACCGGCGGAACCAGACTGGACATTTGCATGAGTCTTCCCATGACGAGTCCGTAGTCTGGCCTAGCTGGGGGCGTCAGGCAAGTGGTCAAAAGGACGCCCTAGTGGCTGTTTCCGCAGCGAACGGGGCCCGCCACATCGGGTAGATGGTGGGTCCATCGGGGAGCGCGACGGATTCACCGATAGGCGCGAACCCGAGTCTGGTGTAGAGAGCCGCGTTGCGCTCGCTGCTGGCCTCCAGATAGGCCGATCGGTGGATGCGGTCCAGCTCACCGAGCCGCTCCAGCAGGACGGCCGTACCAATCCCCTGGTCCTGGACCTCGGGCACCACGCCGACGAAGAGCAGGTAGGCATGCGACTCGTGGGCCGGATGCTCCGCGTCGAAGAGCTCCGCGAGGGTGAAGAAGCGCTTGGCATAGTCGGCGCCGAGTCCGTCGATGAGGGCCTGTTGGAGCTCGGCGTTGTCCCCCGCAGAGTCCACGCTGACGTCGACGTCGAGCCATAGCGCGGCGCCGGTGTGGTCGTCGGTCACGTAGACCTGGCCATCGGCGAGCACGAGGTTGACGAACGGCCGGAAGAACGCGGGGCTGAGCCGCGGGCGGTCGTCGGCATCCGGCAGGATCCACATGAGGGGTGGGTCGGTCTGAAATGCACGGGCGAGAATCTGCGTGATGGCCTCCGCATCTGTGCCATCAGCGTGCCGTACTACGGGGCGGGCGGGCGTCATCGGCGTCCTCCGAAGATCGAGATGGCTCTCGCACCATAGCGATCCGCAATGGACCATGACAAGGGCACCGCCCGGCCATCGCGGCCTAGGCTCGGGGTCATGGAGGCGCTGATCGAGGTAGTGGGTCTCGTCGCGGTGGTCGTGGCGGTCGCGGCCGTCGCGCGCCGGTTCGGTCTGCTGGCCCCGATCCTGCTGGTCGTCGTGGGTCTGGCACTGTCGTTCGTGCCCGGCATTCCGGTCCCGACGATAGATCAAGAGCTGGTTATCACGGTAATCCTGCCGCCGCTGCTCTATGTGGCCGCGGTGGACATGTCTGTCCCCGCGTTCCGGTTCAATCTGCGCCCGATACTGCTGCTCGCGGTGGGGCACGTCCTCTTCATCGCCACCGCGGTCGGACTCCTCGTCCACGCGTTGTTGCCGTCTGTGCCGCTGGCCGCATGCCTCGCGCTCGGAGCGGTAGTAGCGCCTCCCGACGCGGTGTCGGCGACGGCGGTCGCGCGGCGCATCGGCCTATCGCGACGGGTTGTGACAATCCTCGAAGGGGAGAGTCTCCTCAACGACGCCACGGCTCTGGTGCTGTTCCGCGTGGCCGTCGCCGCGGCGGTGGGGACGGCGATTACTCCGGGCCAGATCGCCGTTGAGGTGGTGGTTGCCGCCGGGGGTGGCATCCTGGTCGGTGCGGTCGGGGCGGTGGTCTTCCGATTCCTCCACCAGCGCACGACGGATCCCTTGCTCGACAACGCCTTGTCCCTGCTGGCGCCGTTCGCAGTCGCTGCCGCGGCAGAGCAACTGCACGGCTCCGGCGTGGTCGCGGTCGTGGTGACCGGCCTCTACCTGGGCCACCGCCTGCCGACGTTGATGTCGGCCGCGTCGCGGCTGCAGATGCATGCGTTCTGGAAGATGGTGAAGTTCCTGTTGGAGGGCTTGGTCTTCCTCGTCGTGGGGCTGCAGTTGCGCGGGATCGTCGCCGACCTGAATACCCCGGTGGGCGAGTTCGTCCTACTCACCACGGTCGTCCTGCTCACCGTCGTCGTCGGTCGGTTCATGTGGGTGTTCCCGGCGACCTACCTTCCCCGCCGAATCCCCAGCATTCGCCGGCGCGACCCGTCACCGCCCATGTCCGTGCCGATCGTCATCTCCTGGGCCGGCATGCGGGGTGTGGTCACGCTGGCCACGGCGTTGGCACTGCCGGCCACGCTGGCGGGCGATGCGCGGTACCCGCGCGCTCTGTTTGTCTGGCTGGGGTTCGCCGTCATTGTGTTCACCCTCGTTCTGCAGGGAACGACGCTGCCTCTCGTCGCGCGTCTCGTGAAGCCACCGCCGGACGACCGGACACAGGACTATCTCGCCGAGGCGCAGGTGCAGAATCTAGCCAGCCGTGCGGCGCGGGTCCGGCTGGACGAAAACGCCGACGGCGCGCCCGCGGATGTCGTGTCGCGGCTGCGGAGGCTGACCGAGGAGCGGAGCAATGCGGTCTGGGAGCGACTGGGCGGCAGCGCGGAGACCCCGTCGAGCGCATACGTCCGGCTGCGCCGGGAGATGCTCGACGCGGAGCGGGAGGTGTTCCGCACCGCGCGCGACGAGGGCCGCATTCCGGAGGAGGTGTTGGTCCGCGCGCAACGCCAGATGGACCTGGAGGAGTCTTTGCTGGAACGGAGTGGTGAGACGTGACCTGTCCGCACCTCGACGAAGCCGGGGACCCGGAGCCCCAGACCACGGAGGGATGCCAGGAGTGCCTGGCCATCGGATTCACCGACTGGGTGCACCTTCGCCTCTGTCTGACCTGCGGGCACGTCGGATGCTGTGACTCCTCGCCGTATCGACATGCCACGGCGCACTTCCTCGATACCTCGCATCCGGTGATCCGTTCGTTCCAGCCTGGCGAGTCGTGGCGTTGGTGCTACGTGGACGAGCTCGTCGGCTGACGGAGGATTTGAGTCGCTACGGGCTCGGGCTCATGCTTGGTCCCGGCACTAGGATCGGCGTGGTCGGGCAGTCGTCCGGCAAGGTCGAAGTGATCGACGCGTGAGTCTGCCAGTGTCGGCCGAGCGAGCTGCTCAGACCGTACACACTCGAGCGGCTTGGTTGCGGTCTTGCCGCTGCCACGTTTGCAAGAATGGCTTCGGCCGCCACCTCCCACGCGAGGTGCGTTCGTTGCACAGTCAAGGCAGCCTGTGGTTCGCCAGTGTGGTCATGCAGCGGCGGCGGCTGATTCTCGAATGCCTCCTGGGCGCGGCGGCATGGCGCCGACGACTACCGTCCGGGTTGCTTGCGCGTCACCGTCCCATTGCGCTTAACAAGTCCTTTGCCAGTGCGGCTACCGCGGCCGCGACGACGGCTGGTTCTCCAATGCCTTCTTCGGCGCGGCCGGCCATTGTCGGACCGGTTGCCTCCGGACCGTCGGCGAACATCTCGGTGAGGAATCGCAGAGCCTGCTCCGTTACGGGTCCGGCGAAGTCGTCGGTGGCCAGGTCGGACGTTGCGGCCGCGAGGCGATCAGTGGGGACTGCGACAAGCAATCGGTAGACGTCGTGGGCGTCCTTGTCGGCCAACCGATCGGGCGTCGTCTGTCGCTCGCCTAGTTTGTGCATCTTCGCGACGAGACGTGCTGCTGGACCCGCTACGTTCGCGGTGTAAACCCGAGTGTCGTTCCGATCGAGCGCCCGCACGGTCATGGGCGCATGGTCGACGACGGCGGCCTCAAGCCCCATCGCCCGGCGGGTCGCATTGTAGGCATGAGGTGGGATTCGGGAGCCGCGGCGGCCGCGCGTTCCGGCGAGCGACTCAGGGACCATAAGGTCAACCGGAGTGCCATCCGGCCAGCCACGTGCCCGGTTGAGGTCGTTCAATGTCTAGGTGGAAGCCGCCAGCCGTCATCGCATCTTCAATGAGCGGCACGTGGCCGAGTGCGCGAGCGTCGATGGCGAGGTCGCTGTCCTTTGTCGCCTCGGCCAGCGCGACTTGCGCACCGCCCGTATGCATGTAGATCGCCTGCGCGCCTATGACGACTACGGCGTCGTGGTGCGTGTCCAATGCAGTCAAGGCATCCAGCAGGATGCCTCGAGCCCGGACGAGGAGGTCATCGTCGCCACTCACGCTCGTGCGTCTCCATCCAATCGAGCAGGGCCTGGGCCTCCGCCGGGCTTCGCCCCGGCCCGGTGAGGAGATCGACGGCGGCTTGGCTAGGCGCTACAAAGGTGAGCCCGTCCTGCGTGACGGTCCGATCGAACACGACGTCATAGTCCCCCGACGCCAATAGAACGTTGCCTCCTGCCTCGACAGGCCGAAGTCCCAACTCATCGGCAGCGCTCGGTATGTCATCGACATAGATCATAGCGAGGCGGGGCGGAGCGTAAGGTGCAAGCCGCTGAACCGCCGCCGAACCCGTCATGGCATAGCGGAGGTTTTGTGATTGGGCCAGCCGATCAGCAAGCGCGTTCAGCCCACGCGGCTCTAGGTAGATGCCGACCGTGTTGCTTCGTTGGAACCCGTAGTCGCGGCTCCATCGTTCGAGGATTCGCCGCCACTCGACCGCCCTGATCGGGCCCTTTGCTTCCCGAGAAATGAGTGCTTCCTGTTCCAAGAACTCGACCACCCGATAGGTCGCCCCGGTGGAGGCGCCGGATCGAGTGACGAGTTTGGGAACGGTCATTGGTGGCGCGAAGTCGACGAGTGTCCGTACCACGCGAGCGGCGGGAGGGCCGACCAGGGTTCCGCGCGGTCGACCTGGTCCGCGCCAAGGATCGCGGTCCGCGCCCCTATCGTGGAGAAAGATCGCGGGTCGGTCGACGACAAGGTGGACATTGCCGGTTGCGTCAGCGTACGAGATCTCGTTTCGCTCGAGCCAACTCCTGGCGGTCGATCCAAGGTAACGAGCAACGACGATTGGGGTGATGGAGCTGGCTTTGGGGGCGACCTGTGACGACATCATGCGTAGCTGATCAACTATCCCGGGTAGGTTGGCCGTGACCACGGATCGCTTTGCGTCGAAGATCAAAGTTGTAGGCATTTCGCCGGGTGCGCTCAACTCGGCCAGAGCGTCGACCCGGCGGCCGCCGGTCCGTACGTCCTCCCGGACGTTGATAGACCACTGCCTGGGCAGCCGACGTCGAAGGTGCATAACGGCTTGGCGCAGGACGTCGACCTCGCGCTCAGGTGGCATCTCGACGTCGTACGGGACGCCTTTCAACTCCATGGCACTCACTGACCGATATATCCTGTTCGGGAAATAGACTGTTTCCGTTCGCAACGGAACCAGCTTATAACGCGAACTTGAAATTGGCGATCCTATCAACGTGGCGTAGCCGCGCTCTGTGAGATCGCCGGCCTCGGGCAGGACGGAGCGCAGGAAGTCCGCTTCTCGTGGCGATCACCCCGGTCGGGTTCGGGCGGATTGTCACAGTCCGCAAGAACAGAGCGGGTCGCGCGATATCACTCAGTCCTGGCTCTGCATGAAGCCGACATGTTGACAACCATGCCGTTCGTGAGCGCCGCCGGGGTCGAAGTCCCCTACGTCGAGCACGGCTCATCCGACGCGCAAACCGGGCACACAGCCGGGATCCTGCCCAGCTTCCGCCTTGATCATCGCCATACCCGTCGCGACGTTGAACCTTCGGGGGGCCTGGGCTGGTTGTTCGGGAGATCCACCGAGGACACCGATGGGGCGAGGTGAGCTGCGGGCAGTGCCAGGTCAAGCGTGCCGTGTACTCGACCCCCCGTGATCCCGCCCCGCACGCGAATCAGATTGACCGGTTCACTACTCAGCACACTCACCCGCGACCGGTGCCCACGTCCTGTGCGCTCGCGGCCTAATGAAGGGGGCGACGGTGTCCGTTCACGTGTTCACGCTGGTTCTGGACCAGGAGCCGACCGACGCGCAGCTCGACGCCCTGGTTGAGGCCGGCTGTGACGACGCAGCGTTCGGCGTCGAGCATGGGCTTGTGGTGGCCGAGTTCGACCGGGAGGCACCCGTGTTGGCTGATGCGATCGCCTGGGCGGTCCGTGCTGTCGAGTCGACCGGCCTTCGGGCGCTGCGAGTGTTGGACGAAGACCTGTTGAACTTCGCGGATATCGTGGACAGAATCGGCCGCAGCCGAGAAAGCATCCGTCGCTACGCCACGGGGGAGCGAGCCAGCGGTGGGTTCCGCCGCCCGTCAATCCTGCCCGGGAGGGTGCGACGTTCTACCGGTGGAGTGAAGTCGTGCCCTGGCTTCGGCAGCATCTTGACATCGATGTACCTGACGCAGATCCCGCACTCGTCGTGGCGAATCTCGTTCTGCAGGCCCGCCTGCACCGGTGGCGCACATGTCGGCGCTCAGCGACCTTCTCGCCGCGTGAGGGGGCAATGGCGAGCTGATCTGCCCCGTACCCGCTGCCCGCAACAGCGATCGGTGCGGTGGCGACTCCCCCTGTCGGCCAATGTTCGTAGGTGTAGTCACTCAGTTGGTGACTCAGCGCGGCGTGTGGCCGACTGTCCTGCCTAGGCATACGGGATCCGCGACGTGCGACTACGGCGCAACCTCGAGGCGTCGTCCGCGTGTCTAGCCGAACATATACCCGCGCCCTCCGCCGACCGAATCGCCCTCGGCGACGCGTTGGCCACTCTGTCGATCAAGTTGCGTCGCGCAATCGTCATGCACTACCTCGCCGACATGTCCGTCGCGGAGATAGCCGAACGCGAGGGTGAGCCGGTGGGAACGGTCAAGTCCTGGCTCCATCGTGGTCGCACCGCCCTCGCGGCCGCGCTGGCGGATCCGGGGGAGGAGGAGTCTAATGCCTGACGTCCACGAGCCCGAGCTGGTTCGGCTCTTCGACGACTTCGCCGCGAACGTGGCTGCGACCGCGCCAGGGCCGGACCTTCGGGCGGTGCAGACCCGCGCGCGACGCCGGCGCCGGACAAGGTGGAGCGCGATCGCGATCACTTCGCTGTTCGCGCTGACCGTGCCGACGGGGGTCTATGCCCTGCTCGGAGGCGCGATTCCCCGCGCGCAGCCGGGGGCCGGCCCGGACGGTGCCGGCGCGGCGTCGGCGATCCCCTCGGGGAGCCCGACTGCGGCCGGCCTGAACGTCGCCACCGACTGGAGGTATGTCACCCTCGCGATACCGGCGAACGAGACCGGCTGTGCGGCCGGTAGTGCCCGGTTCGCCGCCGACACGGACGAGATGGGGCATGGGGTCGCCGAGGTCGCCGGCACCCGCTACCGCATCGGCGGCGGGTACAACAGCGAAACGAACCCGATTGTGGCCTACGGCGACGTTGACGGCGACGGCGCGGCCGAGGCCTTGCTGGTCATCTCATGCCTCACGCCGGAGGGTCGGCGGAACCCACCCTCGGTAGTGCTCTTGATCGGTGCGGAGTCCGGCCCGCGTACCCTCGGCGCGGCTTTCTCCTCCAGACCGCGCCAGCCCGACGGTGAGGGACAAGACTATGTCACCAAGCTCGAGGTGGGCCACGATGGCACGGTCATCGTTGGAGTGCGCACCTTCGAGGGCATGGGTCAATGCGAGTACCGGTTGCGGTGGACCGGCGCGACCTTCACCGGCGCCTGCGGGCCGTAGCCTCAAGCTTCCGAGGCGCCCTGGGGATCCTGGAGGATCAGCTATTCACGCGGACACAGACAGATGGCACATCCATCGATGGGATATGCCCTCTGACCTGTGTCGGGGTGGCGGGATTTGAACCCACGACCTCTTCGTCCCGAACGAAGCACGCTACCAAGCTGCGCCACACCCCGAGGCGTGCCGAGCAAATAGTAGCCCACCGGGCATGGGCCGGCTGCGCGGTATCCCCGGGGTCAGCGGGGCACTAGGGTCAGCAGAGAAGCCTCCGGCCGGCACGCGAACCGGACCGGGGCCGTCGGGTGTGTGCCGAGGCCAGCGGACACATGCAGCCAACCATTACTACCGGGCCACCGGTGCAAGCCCTTGGCCATGCGGCGGTCTAGGCCGCAGTTGGTGACCAACGCCCCGATTCCGGGGACGCAGACCTGACCGCCGTGCGTGTGGCCGGCGAGCAGCAGCGAGAATCCGTCGGCTGCCATGTCGTCCAGCACCCTCGGCTCCGGCGAGTGGACCACACCGATGTGCACATCGGCGGCGCCGTCCACCGGACCGGCCACCGACGTGTAGTCATCCCGCTCGATGTGCGGGTCATCCACGCCCACCAACTCGACCGCCTTACCCCCGGCCTTAAGGGTCACCCGAGCGTTGTTGAGGTCCACCCAGCCGGCGTCGGTGAGGATACGACGAAGATCCTCGTACGGAAGCTCAGCGCCCTGCACGTATTCGCGCTCGCTGTCGAAGTATCCGAACGGGTTCTTGAAGATCGGTCCGCGGTAGTCGTTCGAGCCGAAGACGAACGCCCCCGGAAATCGGAACAGCGGTCCGTAGGCACGCACGAGGGCGGGCACGGCGTCGGCGTGCGCGATGTTGTCCCCGGTGATCACCACGAGGTCGGGGTCGAGGCCGGCGAGGTCCGCCACCCACTGCTGCTTGCGGCGCTGCCCCGGCGTGAGGTGCAGGTCGGAGACGTGCAGCACCCGCAGCGGCTCGGCATCGGGCGGAAGCAGGGGGACGTCGAACCGACGCAACGTGAAGAGGTTGCGTTCGACCAAAGAGCCGTACGCAAGGGCGGCGGCGCCGACGATCGCCAACCCAGTCGCGAAGGAGGAAACGGAGCGCGCTCGCATGCCTCAGAGAGTACGGTGCCACCCGTGAGCACGCTCAAGGCCCGACTGGAGGCCGATCTTCGCGAGTCGATGAAGGCCCGCAACGAGCTCGTCACGTCCACCCTGCGGATGGCACTGGCGGCCGTACGCACCGCAGAGGTGGCTGGCAAGGCCGCCAGGGAGCTGACCGACGACGAGGTGCTCGGCGTCCTGACCAAGGAGGCCAAGAAGCGCCGGGAAGCGGCTGAGGCGTTCGCCACGGCGGGTAGGGGCGACTCCGCGGAGAAGGAGCGGGCCGAGGAGCAGGTCCTGGAGCGTTACCTGCCGGCCCAGCTCTCCGACCCTGAGATCGCTGACCTGGTCGCGGAGTCGCTCGCAGCGGGCGGCTTCAACTCGATGGCCCAGATGGGCCCCGCGATGAAGGCCGCCCAGGCGGCGGTGTCCGGTCGGGCCGAGGGTGGTCGGGTCGCCGCCGAGGTACGCCGCCAGCTCGCCTAACTCACCCCCTCCAAGATCGCCGTGATCATGATCCCAGCGTCGTGAAACAGCGTCGATCATGAGATAGCGCCGGGATAAACCGGCATGAAGAAGGAGATGAGAGAGCTCTACATCGAAGGGCTAGCGACCCACGGTGGCCCCGAGTCAT
>Ga0209889_1000297_pt1 | contig 13137 bp, 9 predicted proteins | sample GWRWN1_0_10_FD_187233 | JGI IMG/M metagenome (GOLD analysis project Ga0209889, IMG submission 187233) | Riverbed sediment microbial communities from areas with no vegetation in Columbia River, Washington, USA - GW-RW N1_0_10 (SPAdes)... | ecosystem: Environmental > Aquatic > Freshwater > River >... | reverse complement strand
AGGCTGTAGGCCGCGTCGCCCCAGTTCCAGAACCGCCAGGTGATGTTGCCGCCGAAGACCTTGCTCCAGCCGGCCTGGAGCCACTCCCAGCCCAGCCACACGCGGGCGATCAGCCAGATCCATGCGGCCTTGTTCGAGCCGAACAGCCACCTGGAGAACGCCGGTTCCTCGATGTACACGGGCGCGCTGGAAGCCCGCCCGGTCGATGTGCTTGCTGCCATGGTGGCGACCTCCTCCTTGCTTCAGGTCGCGGGCGGCGGTGTCGCCGCCCATGCCGCAAGCGTGCCGCCGGGCGCCGGACCGGTCATGGGCCGGATGGCCCATACCGCATGGGCCATCCGGCAGGACCGGCTACGCCGGCATCGCCTCCCAGGCCGGCCCGGCCCGCCGCCAGCTCGCGCCCGGCGGCGCGACGGTCCGGGTCGCAAGGCCGGGGACCTCGACCCGGACCGGGCCGTCCGCGGCCAGGTCGAGGTGGTCGTGGCCCGCCCGGACCCGCACGCGGCGGTCGTGGAAGCGCAGGCCCAGCGTGACCGCCTCCCAGGCCGCCGGCAGGTGGGGGTCCACGCCGAGCGTCCCGCCGGACGGCCGCAGCCCGAGGAACCCGTGGGCCAGCGCCTGCCAGACCCCCCCGAAGGTGGCCACGTGCAGGCCGCCGGCGGTGGTGCCGGTGAGGTCGTCCAGGTCCAGCCGGCAGGCGACCCGGAACAGCTCAAGCGCGCGGTCCGGCTCCCCGGCGCGGGCCAGCAGGGCCGCGTGCACCGCCGGCGACAGCGAGCTGCCGTGCGCGGTCCGCGGGTCGTAGAAGGCCAGGTTGGGGGCGAGGGAGCCGGGCGCGGTCTCCTCGGGGACCAGCAGGTGGAACATGAGCACGTCGGCCTGTTTGACGATCTGCGTCGCGCCCACCCGCTCGCGCCCCAGCAGCAGGTCGGCGGCGACCGGCGGCCGGGCCAGCTCCCCGATCAGCAGCGGCTCCAGGCCGTCGAAGCCGGCGAACTGCTCGTAGCGTCCGCTGGCCGGGTCGTAGCCGTCCACCAGCGCGTCGGCCAGCCGCCGCCACTCGCGCGCCTCCTCGTCGAGCTCGCCGCCGGCCCGCTCCACCAGCGCGGCCGCCCGGCGCAGGTTCCAGCGCGCCATCACGTTGGTGAAGGCGTTGTCGTCGACGCCCACGTGGTACTCGTCGGGCCCGATGACGCCGTCGATGTGGGCCCGCCCAGCCGGGTCCAGCCGCACGCGCGAGGCCCAGTAGCGGGCGGTCTCCACCAGCAGGTCGCGGCCCGGGCCGTGCAGAAAGGCGGTGTCGCCGGTCCAGTCGGCGTACCGGCAGGCGGCCCAGGGGACGTCGGCGACGATGTGCTCCTCCAGCTCCCCGGTGTGGATCTGCATGACGCGGCCCAAGGGGTCCCGCATCGTCGTGGGTGTGACCTCGGTGCCGTCGGCGGCCGACTCCCACGGGAAGCGCGCCCCGGCTCGACCCGAGGCGGCGGCCAGCCGCCGGGCAGCCGGCAGGCGCCGGACGCGGTACTCCAGCATCGCCCGGGCCGCCGCCGGCCGGACCGCGGCCAGCACCGGCAGGACGAACACGTCGGAGTCCCAGAAGACGTGGCCCAGGTACACCGGACCGGACAGGCCGCGGGCGCCGACGGCCGCCTCGCCGTCGTCGGCGACGGAGGCGAGCAGGTGGAACAGGGCGAAGCGGACGCCCAGCTCGGACTCGGGGTCGCCCTGGACCGCCACCTCGGCGTCGGCCCACCTGGCCGCCCAGGCGGCGCGGTGCTCGGCCAGCAGCCGGTCGAACCCGACCGCCTCGGCGGCCCGCAGGGCCTCGACGGCCGCCTCGGGCGGCGGGGCGTCGTGCGGGTCGGCCAGGTAGACGGCGAGCCGCTCCACCACCCGCGACGGGCCGTCGGACTCGCGCTGGCGGGCGGCCACGGTGATGCCACCGCCGTCGCGCGCCCGGGTGCTGGCCCAGGCCGCGTCCCCGATCCGGCCCTGGCTGAAGCTGGGCGGGTCGACGCCGCCGGACGCCGCCTCCGCCTGGCCGCCGGGCGGCAGCAGCGGCGGTCCGGCGCGCAGCGCGCCGGCCGGGCCCTCGGCCCGCAGCCCGGCGACACCGGGGCGGGCCAGGGAGGCGAACCGCAGGCTCCGCAGGGTGGCGCCGCCGGCCGCCCACTCCCGGTGGAGCACCCCGGCGCGCAGGTCGAGCCGCCGGCGTTCACGGTGGTCCGGCGACGCCACCTGCAGACCGGTCCACACCGGCCCCGGCAGCAGCGTCGGCACGTCCGCCCCGTCGTAGACCCCCGCGGCCAGCGTCAGCGGCGTGGCGCCCTCCCCGCCCTCCTCCCTGGCCCCGCGCGTGCCGAAGCGGCCGTCCGCGAGGGTGAGCAGCGTCTCGTCGACGCGCTCCAGGCGCGGGTCGCCGTCCGCCGCGACCGTCCAGGCCGGGTCGGTGCCGTCTCCTGTGTCGGTTGGCTCCATCGAGGTTCCTCCTAGGTTCCTCCCGAGTGGATTGCCGGCTGGAGCCGGTAGAGGAATCGGGAGCGGCGGTCTAGCCGCTGATTAGACACCCGATTGCTGTATAATGACGGTATGGTGTCGCTTCGCGGGTACGGCCGCACGGCGGGTGCGGTCCACAGCATCGGTTTGCACCTGGTCTGGTGCCCCAAGTACCGGCGCCCGGTGCTTGAGGGCCGGGTCGCCGAGCGGCTCCGCGGCCTGATCAGGGCCAAGTGCGCCGAGCGAGGGTGGACGGTCCAGGCGTTGGAGGTCATGCCCGACCACGTCCACCTGTTTGTGCGTACCGGGCCGGACGCCTCCCCAGCGCTTGTCGCCCACCAATGCAAGGGCTTCACCTCACGGGTGTTGCGGGCCGAGTTCCCGCAGCTGCGCTCGCGGCTGCCGACGCTGTGGTCGAAGTCGTACCTGGTCGCCTCGGTCGGGCGTGTGTCGGAGGCGGCGATCCGCGGGTATATCGCCGAGCAGACCACCCGGCCGGAGAAGGGCAGGCCGTGAAGCGCGCCTACAAGCTGCGTGCCTACCCGACGCGCCCGCAGGAGGGCCGCATGGCAAGGGTGCTGGCCGACCATTGCGACCTCTACAACGCCGCCCTCCAGGAGCGGCGGGAGGCGTGGCGCATGCAGCGGGTGTCGGTCTCCTACGGCCAGCAGTCGGCGCAGCTCAGGGAGATCCGCGCCGCCGACCCCGGCGGGCAGGGCCGCCACTCCTTCACCGCCCAGCAGCAGACCCTGCGCCGCCTCAACACCGTGTTCGCTGCCTACTTCCAGCGCGTCAGGGATGCCGAGCACGACCGGCAGCGGGCCAGGAGCAACGGCGAGAAGCCCAAGGAGCGGAGGGTCGGCTACCCCCGGTTCAAGCCCAGCCAGCGGTTCGACCAGGTGCTGTTTGTCGCCGGGGACGGCGCCAAGTGGGAACCCGCCGACGACGGCCGGTGGGCGCACGCGAGCTTCCAGGCGGTCGGGCGGGTCAAGGTCCGCCAGCACCGCGCCGTGGTCGGCCGGGTGAAGACGCTGCAACTGAAGCGGGAGCACCGCCGCTGGTACGTCATCGTGGTCACCGACGCCGAGGCCGTGCCGCTGCCGCCGACGGGCCGGTCGGTCGGCGTCGACGTGGGAGTGGCGCGGTTCCTGACCACCAGCGACGGGCACATCGTCGCCAACCCCCGCTTCCTGGACGCCGCCCACGAAGCCATCGCCGACCTGCAGCGCCGCAAGCAGCGCACCCGGCCGGGCTCCGGGAACCGCAGGCGCATCCGCCGCCGGCTCGCCCGCCAGTGGCGCAAGGTCCGCAACAAGCGGCGGGACTTCCACCACAAGACCGCCCGCGCGCTGGTCGACACCTGCGACACGCTGGCGCTGGAAGCCCTGCGAGTTGACGCCATGACCGCCTCGGCCAGCGGCACCCGCGACCAGCCCGGTCGCAACGTCGCCCAGAAGGCCGGGCTGAACCGCAGCATCCTGGACGTGGGCTGGGCACAGTTCACCAGCATCCTCACCGCCAAGGCTGAAAGCGCCGGACGGCGAGTGGTACGCGTGAACCCCAGCCACACCAGCGTCACCTGCCACACCTGCGGCACCCGCTGCACCAGGCCACGGCAGGACACCGTCGTCTGCCCCACCCACGGCATGCTGGACGCCGACCTGAACGGGGCGCGCAACATCGCAACCAGGGCCGGGCTGGGCTCTGGACAAGCCCCAGCGGCTTGAGAAGCTGCCGGCTTCAGTCGGCAGAGCAGTCACAAGGTCCTTTGTTTGCTTCGTGACATGGTGTCGCGGGACACTACGGGCGTGTCGGGGAGGCTGAGAGCGTATGTGGCCGTCGTCGTGGCGATCGGCTTCACGTTGCTCGCCGTGCTCGCGACCACCGTCGACGTCGACCACCTTCGCGGCCAAGGGGGCCTCGTCGCCCACCTCAGCGCCTTCCTGGTCGTCGGGCAGTTCTTCGCCGTCCCGCTGAGCCGGGACCGGCGCGGGCCGAGGGTCCTCGTCAACGCGCCGTTCGCGTTCGCGTTGGTGCTCTACGCGGGGGTCGGCTACGCGGCGCTGCTGCAGGCCGCCGCCATCGTGCTCACCGGCGTCCTGCGCCACTCGCCCGCCCGCAAGATGGCGTTCAACGTCGGCGACCACACCATCGGCCTCGCCGTCGGCGCCGGGGTGTGGCTGGCCCTCAGCGGCGGGCAGGGACCAACCGCCGCCACGCTGCCCGCGGCCCTTGCGGGCACGTTCGTCTTCATGGCCGTCAAGACGCTGCTGTTCGGCATCAAGGTGCACCTCGACCCGGCCGCGCCGGCCGACCTCACCGGGACGCGGCTGTTCGGCACGGTGGTCGCCATCACCGGCGTGGCGATGGCGGTCGTGCTCGCCGTGGTGCTGGTCGCGCACAACACGACCATGCTGTTCCTGGCGCTGGCGGTGCCCACGATCGGGCTCTACGTCGTGCTGCGCAGCGAGTCGGGGGCCAACATCCGCCAGGGCGAGGCCGAGCAGAACGCCCACAGAGAGGCGGAGCTGCGCGTCAAGGAGCAGGAGCTGACGCGCAAGCTGAAGGAGGCCGACCAGATGAAGGACGACCTCCTGGCGATGGTCTCCCACGAGCTGCGCAACCCGCTCACCACCGTCCTCGGCGTGTTCCGGCTGTTCGCCGTCGGCGCGCCCCTCAGCCCGGCGGAGCGGCAGGAGATGCTGGAGATGGGGGAGCGCCAGGCGACCCGCCTGCGCAACCTGATCGAGCAGCTCCTGCTCGCGGCGCGGTTCGACCACGGCGACGCCAGCTACCCGTCGAGCGGCGCCGAGCACACCGACGCCGACGCCGCCGAGCTGGCGCTGCAGGCGGCCGGCGAGGCCCGCGCGGGCCACCGCGACCACCCGATCAGGGTCGAGTGCGACGGCAGCCTGCCCGTACGCGTCGCCCCCGACGCGGTCCTGCAGATCCTCGGCAGCCTGCTCGACAACGCCTGCAAGTACTCGTCGAACCAGGGGCTGGTCCGGCTGCTCGCCGAACGCGACGGCGAGGTCGCGGTGCTGGCCGTGGAGGACGAGGGCGCCGGCATCCCGCCGGCCGACCGGGAGCGCATCTTCGAGCGCTTCACCCGCCTCGACAAGGACCAAACCGGCCTCGGTCTGGGGCTGTTCATCGGCCGCCAGCTCGCGCGCGCCCAGGGCGGGGGCCTGGTGCTCGCGGACGCGCGCCACTCCGCCGGGGCCCGCTTCGAGCTGCGCCTCCCGCTGCGGCAGCGCGCCGCCGCCGCGCCGCCCCCGGCGAGCACCGAGGGCCCCCCGGTCGCCCACGCCGCCGGGTAGCCCCCGGTCCTCGCGCCGGGGAGGGTGGGTCAGCCGCGGTCCTGGGCCGACACCGGCACGGGCTCCAGCTCGGCCGGCGGCTCGGCGGGGACCTGGACCGGCCGCGGCGCCTCCACCGTGAGCTTCGGCAGCCACCCGAGCCAGCTCGGCAGGTACCAGTTCCAGTCGCCGAGCAGCTTCATGGCGGCCGGCACCAGCACCGAGCGGATGATGGTGGCGTCGATCAGCACCGCCACCGCGAGCCCGAACCCCATCTGCTGGAACGACACCAGCCTGCCGGCGGCGAAGCCGCCGAACACCGCCACCATGATCAGGGCGGCGCCGGTGATGATGCGGGCGGTGGTCCGCACGCCCTCGGCGACCGACTCGGCGTTGTCGCCGGTGCGGTCGTAGTGCTCCCGGATCCGGGACAGCAGGAACACGTGGTAGTCCATGGACAGCCCGAACAGCACCGAGAACAGGAACAGCGGCAGCCACGCCTCGATGGCGTCGACCTGCTGGAACCCGAGCAGGTCGGCGAGCCGGCGGCCGATGGCCGGCCCGCCCTTCTGGAACACCGCCACCAGGATCCCGTAGGCCGCGCCCACCGACAGCAGGTTCAGCAGGATCGACTTCACCGGCACCACGATCGAGCGGAACACCACGGTCAGCAGCAGCAGCGACAGCAGCAGCACGAAGCCGAACACGATCGGGGTGTAGGTGCCGGTGAGGTCGAAGAAGTCCTTGTTGAAGGCGGTCTCGCCGCCGACGAGGACGTTCGCCGGCGTGCCGGCGGGGAACGCCTGGGGGACGTAGTCCTCGCGGATGCGCGTGACCGCGTCCACCGCCGCCGCGCCGCTTGGGTCGCCGGTCACCGAGGCCGACACCACCGACAGGTCGCGGGCGTCGTTGACCTGCACCGTGGACGGCCCGAAGCCGCGGTCGGCGGCCAGCAGCGCCCGCAGCTTCTCCACGCCCTGCCGCACCGCCTGGTCGCCGGCGTCGCCGTCGACCACCACCTCGACCGGGGTGGTGAGCCCGCCGGAGAACTCCGTCGCCAGCACCGTGAACGCCCGCTTGGAGGCGAAGTCGTCGGGCAGCGTGCTCACGCCGGCGAACCCGGTCCGGAGGTCGAACACCGAGGTCGAGGCCACCACCAGGAAGGCGACCGCCGCCAGCAGCGACAGCACCGGCCGGCGCATCGCGGCGCGGCTGATCGCCACCCAGATGCCGCCCTGGCGCTGCCGCTCCAGCGAGGAGCGGCGGCGCACCCGCAGGGCGTCGATCCGGTCGCCGAGCAGCCCGAGCAGCGCCGGCAGCAGCGTGAGCGAGGCGGCCACCGCGGTGATCACCACCAGGATCGCCCCGCTGGCGAGGCTGCGGAAGATCGTGGTCGGGATGAGCAGCATGCCGACCAGGGCCAGCACCACGGTGATGCCACTGAACAGCACGGCGCGGCTGGCGGTGGCGCCGGCCAGCTCGATGGCGTCGAGCCGGTCGTGCCCGGCGCGGCGCTCCTCGCGGTACCTGGACACGATGAACAGCGAGTAGTCGATGGTCACCGCCAGGCCCATCATCGTGATCATGTTGGTGACGAAGAACGAGAAGTCGAAGACGAGCCCCAGCAGCGCCACCAGCCCGATGGCCGCCGCGATCGCCAGCACTGCCAGCCCGATCGGCAGCAGCGCCGCGACGATGGCGCCGAACACCGCGACCAGCACCACCAGGGCCACCACCACGCCGATGGTCTCGCCCTGCCGCAGGTCCTCCTCGGCGATGGTGTTGAAGTCCTCGTTCAGCGCTCCCTGGCCCGCCAGCAGCACCTCGAAGCCGTCGCCGCCGTCGGCCCGGTCCACCACGCCGCGCAGGGTGGCGATGTGGTCGGCGGCCTGCTCGACGGAGCCGGCCATGACCACCGGCAGCAGCGTCGCATGCCGGTCGCGGGAGACCAGCGAGGGGTCCTCGAGTTGGTAGACGCTGCCCACGCGCTGGACCACGTCCGTGCCGAGGCCGGCGATGCCGCCCTGGAGCTCCTGGACGCGGGCCCGGAACGCGGGGTCGTCCACCGAGCGCGACGCCGAGCGGACGACCACCAGCTCGGTGTCCCGCTCGGGGCCGCGGAGCCGCTGCTCGATCAGGTCCTGGGCGCGCACGCTGTCCGGCCGGCTGGTGAAGCCGGCCTGGGTGGTGAGCGCGTCGTCCAGGAACGCCGAGGAGGCGGCCACCGCCGCCACGATCAGCACCGCCCACAGCGCCAGCGTCCGCCATGGATGGCGGCTGGCCGCGCGGGCCAGGGCCTCCGGTCGCAGTCTCGACCCCATGTGTGTCGCCTCCCGTTCCCCCGACGTTCACTTACACCGTATGTTGACGGCGTAAGTATCGAACGTACGGTGTAAGGTGTCAACCGGGGAGCGAGGGCGGAGGTGAGGCGGATGGCGCAGGCTGCGGAGACGGCTCGGCGGGAGCCGCTCACCAGGGCGAGGATCCTCGAGGCGGCCACCCAGGTCATGGACGCCGACGGGCTGGAGGCGGTCTCCATGCGCCGGCTCGGCCGCGAGCTGGGCGTGGAGGCGATGTCGCTGTACAACCACGTCCCCAGCAAGGAGGCCCTGCTGTCGGGGATCCTGGAGACGGTGATGGGCCAGTTCGAGCTGCCCCGGCACGACGGCGACTGGCTGGAGCGGCTCCGCGACCTGGCGCTGGCCTACCGCCGGCTGCTGCTGGCCCACCCCAACGTGCTGTCGCTGTTCGCCGAGCACCGGCACCTGGACCCGGACTGCCTGCAGCCGATCGAGCTGACCCTGGAGGCGCTGCGGAGCGGCGGCCTGTCGGTGGAGGAGACCACCGCCGCCTACCACACGCTCGTCGGCTACGTGCAGGGCCACGTCATGCTGGAGATCGCCGGGCTCATGTCGGGGGACCCGGGTCCCGAGCACGACGCCGAGCACGACGCCTTCCTGCGGATGCTCCCGCCCGACCGCTTCCCCCGCATGGCCGAGATGCTTCCCCACCTCAAGGGGTGCGACCACGAGGCGGAGTTCGAGCTCGGCCTCGACGTCCTGCTGGCCGGCCTCGACGCCAAGCTGGGGCGCCGCCCCGCCGGCTACTCCGCCCAGCCCTGAACCATGCCGAGGGCCGGGCGGTACAGGAACGGGACCCAGTAGCTCGGGTTGGTCCTGGTCCCCCGCTGCTCGAAGAAGCCGAGCTCGACGAGGCCGGTGGCGATCGCGGTGGCGGTGTCCTCGTTGATCTGCCAGATGGTGGCCAGCGTCTTGGAGGTCTGATGGGTCTTCTCCCGCTCGAGCGCCTGCAGGAACGCCTTGGAGTCCGGGTACTCGGCGAAGATCGTCTGCTCCAGGCGCACCTTGGAGACCTCGGGGAGCGCGTCCCGCAGCGCCGGCGTCGAGAACAGCAGCTCGCCTGGCGGCTCGCGCTCGCCCCGCTCGAGCCGCTCGAGCTGCACGTCCCGCGCCCGCGAGAGCAGGTGGATGAGCTCGCGAGGGGCGACCTGCTTGGTGCCGTCGCGGACGCGGCCGACCAGCCACTCGAACGTCCTGAGGTTGCGGCCGGCGTCGACCCGCTCCGGCACCAGCCGGTCGAAGAACTCCCGCTGCCGGTCCACGCTCGCCAGCACGTCGCCCTCGCCGACCTCGTACAGGGCCGTCAGCGGCCGGTTGCGCAGCAGCCGCCGGACGACGAGGTTGAGCAGCGCCGGCTCGCCCCAGGCGAGCGTCATCTGCCGGGTGATGTGGCTCGCCTCCCGGAAGCCGGCGGCGGTGATCGCGCGCCAGATGTCGGTCCGGAGGAAGACCTTCAGCCTGATGGCCCGCAACGCCATCACGTCGAGGTAGACCTTGAACAGGGCGCGGAGCCCGCGCGCCTCCAGCTCCCGGCTCTCGGCGAAGGCGATGTCGAGCCGGTCGAACAGGATCCAGACGGTGAGGCCGGCGTCCAGCAGCGCCTGGTTGGCGAGCTCCAGGAGCTCGTCGGCGGTGACGAAGCCGGCCAGCCGCTGCCTGGAGGACGGCTCGGCGAGCGTGATCCGCGCGCTCACGCCGGTGGGGAGCCCCGTCAGGGCGTCGACGTTCAAGGTCGTCTCCAATGCCTCCGCGTGCATGAGCCGGCGCGCGTACTCCCGCGCGGCCCGCACGATCGTGCGCAGGGTGACCAGCCGGCCATGCAGCAGGCCGGCGTCGAGCAGGGTCGACTCCACCTGCCTGGCCGCCTCGCCCTGGACCTCGCGCTTGACGAGGGCCTGACCGATCAGCGACAGGGCGAAGAGCTTCCACAGGCTGACGAACTCCGCCTCGCTGGCCGGCGGGTTGGTGACCAGGTCGCGGAACGCTGGCGCGCCACGCGGGTTCTCGGCCGACACCAGCACGATGCGCTTGTCCAGGAGCCGGTCGCTGCGGTTGAGGAGGGTCGCGTAGATGGCGCTCTTGCCCGATCCCTTCGGCCCGAAGACGATGTCGACGTCGCCCGCGAGCATCTTGCGCCACTGGTCGGTCTCGACGAAGTAGGAGGCGAGCTCGTCGCTCTCCTCCTCGGCGACCCGACGCCCGATGGTCAGGTGCTCGAGCACGTCGCGCTTGCGCATCGCGTCCCCCTCCGCCGGGAGCGGTGGTGCAAGGCGTACCGTTCCACCGCGCAACCGTCAAGACACACGGATCCCCCGACCGGGAGCGATGATGGAACACAGCCACACTCCGACCGACCCGGCCAGCGCGCTGGCCGACCGGCTGCTCCAGGACGCCATCGGCGCGCTGGAGCTGTACACCGTCTACCTCGGGGAACGGCTCGGCCTGTACCGGGCGCTCGCCGACGGCGGCCCGGCGACCTCCGCGGAGCTCGCCGGGCGCACCGGTACCGCCGAGCGGTACATCAGGGAGTGGCTCGAGCACCACGCCAGCAGCGGGCTGCTGGAGGTCGACGAGCCAGGAGCCGACCCGCTGGCGCGCCGCTACCGGCTGCCGCCCGGGCACCTCCCGGTCCTCGCCGACCCCGACGACGTCCGCTACCAGGCGCACAAGGGAGTGGACATCGTGCGGGCCGGCCGTCCGCTGCCGGCGCTGGTGGAGGCGTTCCGGACCGGCGACGCGCCGCCGCCGCTGCCGTGGGAGCCGGAGGGCAGGGCGGAGTTCAACCGCGCGCTCTACGTCAACCTGCTCGGCGGGCGGTGGCTGCCCGCGATCCCGGAGGTCGACCGGCGGCTGCGCGGCCAACCGCCGGCGCGGGTCGCCGACGTCGCCTGCGGCACCGGCTGGTCGAGCATTGCCATGGCCCAGGCGTACCCCACGATCAGCGTCGACGGCTTCGACCTCGACCAGGACGTCATCGCCGCCGCCCGCCAGCACGCCGAGGAGGCCGGCGTGGCCGACCGGGTGCGGTTCGCCGTCACCGACGCCTCCGACCCGGCGCGGCGCGGCCGCTACGACCTGGTCACGATCTTCGAGGCCCTGCACGACATGTCCCGCCCGGTCGACGCGCTGCGGGTGGTGCGGGCGATGCTCGCCGAGGGAGGGATGGTGGTCGTGGCCGACGAGCTGGTCGAGGACGAGTTCGTCGTCCCGGCGCCGGCCCGGGACCGCTACGCCTACGGCTGGAGCGTGGTGTCGTGCCTGCCCAGCGCGATGGGGGACCCGCGGACCGCGGCGACCGGCGCGGTGATGCGCCCCGCGACGGTGCGCCGCTATGCCGCCGCGGCCGGCTTCGCCGCCGTCGAGGTCCTCCCCATCGAGACCGACTACTGGCGCTTCTACCGCCTGCTGCCCTGAGGCCCGCCCTCAGCCCGGCCCGAGGGCCCGGCCGGCGGCGACCGCCCACAGGCGCCGGACCGTCGCCCAGCTCCGCAGGCCGACCCGCGCGGCTCGCGGCCGCAGCGCCGGGGGTAGCAGCACGCGCAGCGCCAGCGGCAGCACCCGGAACTCCAGCGGCGGCGCCAGCGTGACGGCCTCCCCGTCGATCCCAGCGGGCAGGTCGGCGAGGTCGGCGTCGACGCGCAGGGTGGTGGTGGTGGTCCACTGCGCCCACTCGGGCCCGGCCCGGGACCGGCGGGCGGCGATCCGGGCGACCAGCCCGGCCAGCTCGGCGCCGGTCCTGGCCCGCAGGGCCGATATCTGAAGAACCCCGCCGTCCAGGCGCTCGCGGGCACCGAGCACGGCGGCGCCCTGCAGCTCGTAGCCGTTGTTGGCGACCAGCAGCACCAGCACGTCCTGGTACCGCCTGCCCTGCGGGTCCTGGAAGGCCACCTGCAGCAGGGCGCGCTCGCCCCGCAGCGCGCCGGGCAGGACCGCGTGCGCGGTGGTCAGCTTCCCGGCCCGGTAGCGGGGCTCGGCGACCAGCTCGGCGTACGCGCCGAGCGAGACGTTGTTCATGAACATCCGCTCGCCGACGACGCCGACGTCGATGCGGCGCTCCGGACCGGCGAAGGCGTCGAGGGCCGCCAGCGGGTCGGCACGGTCCAGGCCGAGGTCGGCGGCGAAGTGGTTGCGGGTGCCGGACGGCACGCACACGAACGGCACGTCCGCCTCGACCGCGACGGCGGCCACCAGCCCCAGGGAGCCGTCGCCGCCGGCCACCCCGACCGCGTCCGCGCCCGCGGCGACCGCCTGGCGCGCCAGCGTCGCCGGGTCGTCGCCCGGCACCAGCTCGTGCACCTGGATGCCGCGGGCGCGGGCGGCGGCGGCGAGGCCGAGCCGCTCCGCCTTGCCGCCTCCGGAGCGGGGGTTGACCAGCAGCCAGGGCCGGGCCGGCGGGATGGCCGGCGCCGACTCACCGGGGCCCGTCGGCGCCGCCACCGGGCCGAGCGCCCGCCGCGCGGTCGCCCCGTAGCCGAGGACGCCGGCGGTGAGCACCAGCACTCCGACCGCCCCCTGCAGGCCGACCACCACCAGGTCCAGGAGCACGTACGCGACCACCAGCGCGGCCACGGCGAGGTTCAGCCGGCGCTTCCAGACCCGGCGGGTGGTGAACGCCCACCAGCCGGTCGCGGCCACCACGGCGAGGCCGAGCACGGCCCCCACGACCAGGGCGAACAGCCCGCCGTCGCTGCCGACCGCGACCAGCGCCAGCCCGCCCGCCATCACCAGCAGCGCCGCCAGGGCCGCCCGCGCCCACCAGCGCCGGGCCGCGCCCCCGGGGTCACCGCCCATCGCCCCTCCCGCTCCGCCCGCCCACGTCCCGTTAGCGTACCGACCCGGGGCGGTAGACTCGGCCGACCGCCCCGTCCGCTCGAAGGATGCTCGCCATGCCGATCAGCCGCGCCGACGTGCAGCACGTCGCCCGCCTCGCCCGCCTCGCCCTCACCGACGAGGAGCTGGACCGCTTCCAGGCGCAGCTCTCG
>Ga0209889_1000296_pt1 | contig 13165 bp, 12 predicted proteins | sample GWRWN1_0_10_FD_187233 | JGI IMG/M metagenome (GOLD analysis project Ga0209889, IMG submission 187233) | Riverbed sediment microbial communities from areas with no vegetation in Columbia River, Washington, USA - GW-RW N1_0_10 (SPAdes)... | ecosystem: Environmental > Aquatic > Freshwater > River >... | reverse complement strand
CTGCCGGGAGGCGGCCGCGGTGACCGGCCGCCCGTTGCCGGTCGGGTCGGTCGCCGACCTGACCGTCGACGGCGCCGCCGGCCCGCTACCGGCCCGCCACTACACGCCGGCCGGGCCCGGGCCGCACCCGCTGCTGCTGTACCTGCACGGCGGCGGCTTCATCGTCTGCGACCTGGACACCCACGACCAGGTCTGCCGGCTGCTGTGCCGCCGGGCCGGCGTGCAGGTCCTGTCGGTGGCCTACCGGCTGGCTCCCGAGCACCCGTTCCCGGCCGCGGTCTCCGACGCCTGGGCGGCGCTGTGCTGGGCGGCCGGCAACGCCGCCCGGCTGGGTGCCGACCCGGACCGGCTGGCGGTCGGCGGCGACAGCGCCGGCGGCAACCTGTCGGCGGTCGTCGCCCAGCGTGCCGCCCGCGAGGGCGGGCCCGCCCTGGTGCTGCAGCTGCTCCTGTATCCGGCCATCGACCGCGCCACGCCCTACCGGTCGCTGGAGCTGTTCGCCGACGGCTTCTTCCTCACCCGCGCCGAGATCGACTGGTTCGACCGCAACTACTCGACCCCCGACGACCGGGGCGACCCGCGGCTGTCGCCGCTGCGCAGCTCCGACCTGTCCGGGCTGGCGCCGGCGCTGGTGGTCACGGCCGGCTTCGACCCGCTGCGCGACGAGGGCGAGGCGTACGCGGCGGCCCTGGCGGCTGCGGGCACCGAGGTCAGGCTCCGCCGCCACCCCGGCATGATCCACGGCTTCGCCAACATGATCGACGTGTCCCGCTCGGCCCGGGCCGCTCTGGTCGAGGTCGCCGGCGAGGTCGGGGCGATGGTGGCCGGCGCCCGGTCGGTCGGGGCACTGGGTGGTGCCCCGACGGGCGCGCGGCCCGCCGCCTCCCGGCGCCGGTCGCCGCTGGCCGGCAGGGTCGTGCTGGTGACCGGGGCCGCCCGCGGGATCGGCGCCGAGACGGCGCGGGCCGCCGCCGCCCGCGGGGCCCGCGTCGCGCTGGTCGGGCTGGAGCCGGACCTGCTGGCCGCCGTGGCCGCGTCCCTCGGTCCCGGGCACACCTGGCGGGAGTGCGACGTCACCGACCAGGCCAGCCTGGACCGGGCCGTGGCGGCCGTGGCCGAGACCCTCGGCGGCATCGACGTGGTGGTCGCCAACGCCGGCGTCGCCAACAACGGCACGGTCGCGGCCAACCCGGTCGATGCCCTCGTCCGCACCATCGAGGTCGACCTGATCGGGGTGGTCCGCACGGTCAGCGCGACGCTCCCGCACGTCACCAGGAGCCGCGGGTACTACCTGCTGGTGTCCTCGGCGGCCGCGTTCACCGTGCTGCCGGGGATGGCCGGCTACTGCGCCGCCAAGGCCGGGGTGGAGCAGTTCGGCAACGCCCTGCGGCTGGAGCTCGCCCACAAGGGCGTGGCGGTCGGCACCGCCCACTCGGGCTGGGTGGACACCGACCTGGTCCGCGACCTGCGCGACGACCTGCCCGCGCTGCGCCGCACGCTGCGCCGGCTGCCCTGGCCGCTGCGCCGCGCGATCACGCCGGCGGCCTGCGCCGAGGCGTTCGTGGACGGCATCGAGCGCCGGCGCCGGCGGGTCTACGTGCCGAGGGCGCTCGCCGGCGTCCAGGCCACGCGCACCGTCTTCACCGGCCCGGTGGCCGACGCCGTCCTGCGCCGCGGCGCGCGCACGCTGGTCCCCGAGCTGGAGCGCGAGGTCGCCCGGCTCGGCCGGCCCTTCGGCCGGCACAGCACCGCGCTCGACCCGGCCGACCGCTCCGGGGAGCCGGTCGGGTAGCGGGTCAGCGCCGTCCGCGGTCGAGCGCGGCGCGCAGCTCCTCGGCGGTATGGGCCGCGCCGGCGTCCAGGGCGGCGAGGGCGCTCGGCTCCGCCTCGACCCCCAGGCTGTTCAGGGTCATGGCGAGCATCTCGTAGTGGCCGACGAGCATGCACAGCTCGATGAGCTCACGTTCCGTGAGGTGCGCGGCGAGTGAGGCCCAGGTCGCGTCCGTGATCGCGCGTCGCCCATGCAGCTCGTCGGTGGCCAGCAGCAGCAGGCGCTGGCGCGCCGTCCAGCGGTCGTGGTCGGCCCAGCTCGGGACGGCGTCGATGGCCGCCCGGTCCAGGCCGGCCCGGCCGGCGAGGGAGACGTGCTGCGCCCACTCGTACCACGACCGGCAGTTGCAGGCGGTGCGGAGCACGACCAGCTCCACGTCGGCGCGCGGCAGCTCGCTGCGGAGGAGCAGCATGCCGGCGAACGGGAGCCACCACCGGAACAGCCGGCGATGGCGGGCGAGGGTGGTGAGCACCCGGGGCCGCTCGCCCCGCGTCACCACCGCGGCGGCGGTGGCCACCAGCCACGCCGCGACGCCGAGCGCCCTCGGCGGTGCGGGCGCGAGCCGCACCTCCGGCTCGTGCGTGTCGTCGCCCACCTGCTCCCCTGTCTTCACGGTCTCGATCATGCGACGCGACAGCGGCGCGGTCACCGAGGCATTCGCCCCGGTTCGGATGGGCCGTCCGGCCCTGGCTGCGCCAGGCCGGGTTTGGCACGGTGAGGGCGAGCGAGCCCCAGACGCGAGCGGCGGTGCGATGCGATGCCCAGCACATGGCTGATGATGGAACACAGCCCGAACGGAGGCCGGGCGCCGCACGTCGCGCGGCTCGAGAGCGTGGGTCGCCGCCTGCCGGCGACCCGCCTGACGACCGGCGAGCTGATGGCGTCCACGCGGCACCGCACCAGGATCGACCTGGAGCGGCTGACCGGGATCCGCGAGCGGCGGGTGTCGGACGGCCGCGAGAACTCCCTGACCCTCGCCGTCGACGCGGCCGCCGACTGCCTGGGCCGGTCGCGCCACCGTCCAGAGGACCTCGAGGTCGTCGTGGCCTGCAGCATCACCAAGTACCGCGACGGCCTGGTCCAGTGGATCGAGCCGCCGATGAGTATCGCCGTCGCCCGGTCGATCGGCGCCACCAACGCCGTCCCGTTCGACGTCGCCAACGCGTGCGCGGGGATGCTGACGGGCGTGTTCCTGGTGGCCAACCGGATCCGGCGCGGCGAGATCCGCTGCGGCATGGTGGTGAGCGGCGAGTACATCTCGCAGCTCGGCGTCAACGCCGCCGCGCACGTGCGCACCATCCTGAGCCGCGAGCTGGCGTCGCTCACCTTGGGCGACGCCGGGGCCGCGGTCATCCTGGAGCGGGCACCCGAGGGCAGCCGTGGCATCGAGGTCGCCGGCTTCACCACGGTGTCGCAGCACAGCGAGCTCTGCCTCGCCTACCCGGCAAAGCACGACCTCGGCGCCCGCATGTTCACCAACGCCAGGGCGATCCACCGGGCCGCCATCGCCGACATGCCGTTCCTGCTCCAGGAAACCCTCGACGCCGCCGGGCTGGAGATCGGCGACGTCGACCACGTCATCCCGCACCAGACGTCGGTGCGGGCGATCCGCAAGGGGCTGGGCAAGGTCTGCGAGACGTTGGGCGACACGCCCCGCAACGGGGTGGTGGTCACCGTGGACCGGTACGGCAACACCGCGTCCACGACCCACTTCGTGGCGCTCGCCGAGGAGTTGCGTGCGGGCCACCTGCACGCCGGCGACCGGGTGGCCCTGATCGCGCTCGCTTCCGGTCTGGAGATCGGGTTTGTGCTGTTCACGGTCGACGAGGAGCTGGTGAGGACGTATGGCCACGACGATTGAGGCGGTCGCGGTCGCGTCCGGCCGCTGGCCGTCCCGTCGCAGCGCCCGCAGGCTGGCCGACGACGCCATCCGGGCGTCGGTCGCCCGCGCGGGCGTGGCCGCGAGCGATATCGACCTGCTCCTCAACGCCGGCCTGTACCGGGACCGGATCCTCGGCGAGCCGGCGCTCGCCGCCCTGATCCAGGCGGACGTCGGCGCCAACCCGGAAGACCCCCACGAGGGTGGGCACGGGACGTTCTCCTTCGATGTCGCCAACGGCGCGTGCGGGCCGCTGACCGCCCTCCAGATCGCCGACGGCTTCCTGCGGACGGGGACGATCCAGCACGCGCTGGTGGTGGCGAGCGACGCCGACCCCGGCCGCGGTCTGGCGAAACGGTTCCCGTTCGCGGCCAGCGGCGCCGCGGCCGTCTGCCGATGGGACGAGGGCGCCGGGGGTCTGGTGGGGTTCCGGTGGGAGACGGCACCGGAGGACGCGGACCTGCTCCGGGCGCGGGTGGGCTTCGAGCGCGGCAGGAACCTGCTGCGGATCGAGGAGGACCCCGCGTTCGGCGAACGGGCCGCCGCCTGGGTGGGGAAGGCCGCGGCCGCGCTGCTGGCCGACCACGGCCTCCGCCCCGGCGACATCGACTTGGTCGTCCCCAGCCCCCTGGCGGCGAGGTTCCTCCAGGCGCTCCCCGCCCACCTGGGCGTGGCCGGCGACCGGCTCGTCGCCGTGCCGGGAGCCGGCCGTGTGCACACGGCCGCGCTGCTGGTCGCGCTCGCCGCCGCCCAGGAGCAGGGTCGCCTCGGCGAGGCTCGTCGGGTGCTGCTGGTCTCGGCCGGCGCCGGGATCGTCGCCGGCGCCGCGCTGCTGGTCCGCTGACGGCAGGCAACCGCCGCCACCCCTACCGGACGCCGGCCACGAGCTCCTTCACCCTGTCGGTGATCAGGGTGGGCGCCAGCCACTCGGCGACCACGCCGCCGACCGCGTCGAGGCCGACGAGGTAGCGCGCCAGCGGCAGCGGGCTCGCCAGCGCGAGCCGCACCGTGCGCGCCACCCACGACGGGCTCGGCATGAACGGGGTGAGCCGCGCCGTGGAGGTGCGCGCCTGCCGGTACGCGGCCGCGTACTCGCCGTCGTCGGCCTGGTCGGGATAGCGCGCGCCCTCCCAGATCCCGGTGGCGAAGCTGCCGGGCTCGACGAGCACGACCTTCACGCCGTAGCGGGCCACCTCCATGCGCAGGGCGTCGGTCATCGCCTCCAGGCCGTGCTTGGACGCGCAGTACCAGCCGAGCAGCGGCAGCGACAGACGCCCGGCGATCGACGACACGTTGACGATCCGCCCCTCGCCGCGCTCGCGCATCGCCGGCAGCACCAGCCTGGCGATCCTGGCCGGCGCGACCAGGTTGACCTCGAGCTGCTCGCGTACTGCCGCGTCGTCGACGTCGGCGATCGCGCCCGCCTGCGCGAACCCCGCGTTGTTCACCACCGCCCAGGGGCCGCCGCCGGTGAGCTCCGCGATCTCCGCGAAGCCACGCTCGGTCGAGGCCGCGTCGGCGACGTCGAGCAGCACCGACCGCAGCGCCAGCCCCCGCGCCGCAGCGGCGTCCAGCAGCGCCCGCGCCTTGTCCCTGGAGCGGGCCGTGCCGATCACGTCGTAGCCGGCCGCGGCGAGCTGCAGCGCGGTCTCCAGCCCGATGCCGCGGTTCGCGCCGGTGACGACGACGCTCGCACCCATCAGACCCCTCCCTTCACGCGGCGCCGGGGACGGCGGCGAGCGTCCCTCTCCGCCGCTTCGACCAGCTCGGCCAGGCTGTCGCGGATCCCACCGACGAGCACGTCGATGTCGGCGGTGCTGTCACGGTCGCCGGTGATCCCGAAGGTCACCTGGTCGCAGTAGCTGAGGATGGCCACGCCCAACCGAACGGTGGTGGCGATCGGGACGTACGGCAGGATCTCCAGCACCCGCCGGCCGAGCGCGTAGATCGGCCAGGGTGGGCCGGGCACGTTGGTGGTCACCGTGACGATGTTGCGCTGCGGCACCCGGAACGCCAGCCGCAGGCCGAGGGAGACCAGCGGGAACGGCTCGTAGCGGGCGACCTGCGTCATCGCCTCGCCCGCCTGTGCCTCCTTGCTGGCCTTCAACGCCGCCATCCGGGCGCGGACCGCGGCCAGCCGCTCGACCGGGTCGGCAACGTCGACCGGCAGGTCCGCCAGCAGCAGCGAGACGCGGTTGTCCATGACCCCCTGCTCGCCGGGGGCGCGGACCGAAACCGGCACCAGCGTGCGGACCACGTGCGGGCTGGGCTGCTCGCCGCGGGCGAGCAGCAGCCGGCGGAACGCCCCGGTGATCGCCGCCAGCACGACGTCGTTGACCGTCCCGCCGAGCTGCCGGCGGACGGCCGTGACGTCGTCCAGCGACGCATGCACCCAGCGGTAGCGGCGCGACCGCCCGACCGGGCCGCTGAGCGAGGAGGCGTTCGTCGGCACCAGGGCCCCGGCCAGCGTGGCGAGCCCGCGAGCGGTCTCGATCGTGCGCCGGGCGAGCTGGGAAGGGGTCCGCAGCGCGCCGCGCAGCGCACGGACCCCCTCGACGGGGCTGAACGCCAGGTCGCCGAGCGCCGAGGCGGTCAGCCGCAGCGTCGACGGCTCCGGGACCGGCTCCCAGTCGTCCTCCACACCAGCAAACGACTCCGGTGCGGCGTCGAAGAACAGGCGGAACAGGTCGGTGCCCGAGACGCCGTCCATCATGCAGTGGTGCACCTTGGTCAGCACCGCCCAGCGGCCGTCCTCCAGGCCCTCGACCAGCCAGCTTTCCCACAGCGGCCGTTCGCGGTCCAGCCGCTGGGCCATCACCCGCTCGATCAGGTGCCGAAGCTGCTCGTCCCCGCCGGGAGCGGGCAGCGCCGTCTCCCGGAGGTGGTAGCAAAGGTCGAAGCGCGGGTCGTCCACCCACACCGGCCGGCCGAGGTCAAGCGGGAGCCGCCGCGCCTTCTGGCGGTAGCGCGGGACCAGCGGCAGCCGCCCGGCGACCGCCGCGAGGAACTCGTCGTAGGAGGGTGCCGGCCCCTCGAAGACGGCAACCGAGGCGATCGCCAGCGACGCGTGGCGGTCGGCGTCCTCCAAGTCGAGGAACCCCGCGTCCAGTGGGCTCATCCGCTCCATGATCGATCGACCCTCCCGCAACGCCTCGCAGATGCCCACCAGCGTGGCGAACCCACCACAGCACCGGAAGGGCGCAACGTCCCCCGGTCGCAGGGCCGGTCGGCCGGTACCCGCCGCCCGGCTACCGCGATCCGGCAGCCGCCGCCTTCGCCAGGAACGAGCGGATCAGCCGGTGTGTCTCGGCGGGCAGCTCGAACTGCGGCACGTGGCCGCAGTCGCGCAGCACCACCGACTGGCAGCCCGGGAGGGCCTGCACGACGTGCCGCTCGAACCCGTGCGGGACCAGCCGGTCGCGCTCGCCCCACACGAACAGCGCCGGGGGTCGCAGGCCCGGCAGCCGCTCCCAGAACCCGCGAGCGCCGAAGGCCTCCTCCACGTAGACCTGCCGCAGCGCCGCGAAGAACGCGATGCGGCCCCGTGGGTCGCGCATCACCCGGAGGAACTCGTCCGCGGCGGCGTCATACCAGCTCTGCCGGATGCGGTCCGGGACGGCGAACATCCGCCGTAGGCCGGCGACCGCCGCCCCGTGCCCGATCGGGATCGGGATCGCGGCGAGCTCCGGGCGCAGCAGGCGGACGACCGGCACCAACTGCCGCAGCTTGCGGAACGCCGGCGACGGCGTCAGCAGCACCAGCCCCCGGACCCGGTCGGGCATCAGCAGGCCGCTCTCGATCGCGACGCGGCCGCCGAGGGAGTTGCCAAGGAGGAAGAACCGGTCCAGCTCCAGCGCGTCGCAGAACCGCTCGAGCCAGCGCCCGAACCACGCGGCGCTGTAGGAGGCGATCGGCTTGTCGGCGATGCCGAACCCCGGCAGGTCCGGGGCGATGACCCGATGGTCGGTTGCCAGGTCCCACACCGTCGGGAGCAGGGAGGCATTGGTCGCGCCGAGGCCGTGCAGCGCGACCACGACCGGCCCGTCGGGCGGGCCGCCATCCAGGTACGGCGTGCGGATGCCGCCGGCGGTCGCGGTCGCCGTGCGGGGGAAGCGCGCGGGCCGCTCCGCCGGGGCCAGCGCGCCCTCCAGCAGCAGCGCCAGCCCCAGGCTCCCACGAACCGTCAGCCGGCCGCTTATGAAGGCGCCGACGCCGCTCTCCTGCCCGGAGAGCATCGCCACCAGGGTGTCGGCGTCGGCGTGGATGGTCGCGTGGGGGCGCCTCGCGACGCCCCGGGCCCACAGCAGGCGCCCGTCCCGCTCGACCCGCACGATCCAGCGGCCGGCAGGCCCGGCACCGATCGCGAACGCCACCGGCGCCTGGTCGACCAGCGGCCCGGTCACGCGGTCCCGCTGGGCGGCCAGCAGCGCCTCGATGTCCGTGTCGCCCGAGCCGGCGAGCGGGAGGTCCCCTTCGCCTCCCGCCTCGACACCCGCGTCGGATGTCACTGCCGTTGCCTCCGACCTGCGGGACCGCTTCCCCTGTCGCCAACAGCAGCGGGTGTCTCCATGTTCCGCCCTGCGGGGTCCAGGAGCTGCGAGGCCGCCATGCGGGTCGTGGTTGCATGGTGCGGCAAGGCCCTGCTTCTGCGCGGTGGAACCCGCCCGCCGGCAAGTCCGAGCCAGCCGAGCGGCACAGCTGCCAGGCCAACCCGAGCAGCACCGAGGCCAGCAGGGTACGGGCAGAGAGCAGCCCGGCCCGCGCGAAGCTCGCGTAGGCGGCGAGCCCGAGTGGCAGGTACGCCAGCGCGCCCGACACCAGGCCGGGCACATAGCGGCGCGCCCGGACCGACGCCCCGACGTGCACCAGGCCGTTCACCAGTGCCAGTGCCGCCGCCGACAGCGCGAACACCGGCGACCGCCCGCCCACCAGCGCGGCCATCACGTACAAGCTGAGCATGAGGCCGTTGATGACGGTCGCGAACCGGGGTGTGGCGGCCGATGCGAAACGGGGGGCCACCTGGCGCATCTGCTGAAGGAACCCGCCCGGCCAGCCGAACTCCTCGATCACATGAACGACGCCGGCCGCCGCCACCGCCCACAGCGCCCACGACATGCCGACCTCCTTCCCCCAGCCTCCACGCTAGCCGCGCTCGGGGCTCCTCCCGAGGGGCGAACGCCTCTGGGCTTCGGTGACCTTCGCCCATGGGCGTGCGCCGGCGCCGGCAAGACCATGGGACCGCCGAGGACCGCTCCCGAGGAGGGCCGAGATGCGCGCCGGCGCCCTGGCACGTCTCCGCAGGCAGCTGGAGGACGAGCGCAGCGGCCGCGTGGTGTTCCTCTCCCACTGCCTCCTGAACCAGAACACGCGCTACCTCGGCGGTGCGTTCCGGCCTGGCGCGGTTCGCGAGGCGGTCGATCCGTTCCTCGACGCGGGCGTCGGCATCTCGCAGATGGGCTGCCCCGAGCGTCGGGCATGGGGCGGGGTGCTCAAACACCGAATCCTCGCCGGCTACGGGACACAGGGACGCCTTGTCCAGGGGCTGCGCCGGGCGGCCCTGCCGCTGTTCATCCGCTACACGGCATGGCGGTACCGGCGCCTCGCCAGGGATGTCGCCGTGGAGGTGGAGGACTACCTGCGCAGCGGGTTCGAGGTCGTGGGGATCGTGGGCGTCGGCGCGTCGCCTTCCTGCGGCGTGCGCACGACGCTCGACCTCGCGGGGTCGCTGGACGCCGTGGCGTCCTGCCCGATCGCCCGGCTCGATCGCGACTGGCTCAACCACCACGCCATCGCCGGCTGCGTCCGTCCCGGCCAGGGGCTCTTCATCCACGCGCTCGAGCGCGAGCTGCGTCGGCGAGGGCTTGCCGTACCGCTCCGCGAGCACCACCTGGGCTGATCGGACAGGGGCGCCCGGGGCTTCTGGCCCTTCCGGGATCGCCCGCCACCGGCCCCGCTGAACGCGGGGTGGTCCATGTGTCGACCCAGCGGCTGGCAAGCGGGCGAGCGATCCGGGCCCGGGTCCACTACCTGGATTGGCTGCGGGTGCTCGCCGTGCTCGGCGTGTTCCTCTACCACGCCGGGCATCCGTTCGACACCACCGGCTGGCACGTCAAGAAGACGGCCAGAGCACCGCGCTCACGGTGGTGATGGATTTTCTGGGGCTGTGGGGGCTGCCGCTGTTCTTCCTCATCGCAGGGGCGGGGAGCGTCCTGGCCCTGCGCTGGCGCACCCCGGCGCAGTACCTGCGCGAGCGGGTCCAGCGGCTGCTCGTCCCGCTGGTCGTGGGCTACCTGCTGCTGTCCCCGGTCCAGAGCTTCATCGAGGAGACCCACTTCCGGCGCTACAGCGGGTCGTTCCTGTCGTTCCTGCCTGGCTTCTTCGACCGGGTCTGGGACGATCTCCTGGAGGGAGGCTTCCCTCCGGGCCCGCTGGTGGTGGGCTGGCCCTACCACCTGTGGTTCCTGGCGTTCCTGCTGTGGTTCTCGCTGCTTGGCCTGCCGCTGCTGTTGTGGCTGCGCGGGGCGGGCGGGCGGCGCCTGTCGGCGGGGCTGGGGCGGCTCGCCGAGCGGCGCGGGGCGATCCTGCTGCTGGCGCTGCCTATGGCCCTGCTCCACGTCGCCGTGCGGGGCCTGCCCGGTGAGGACCACGGCTGGAGCGAGCTCTACTACTACTTCGACTTCTTCCTCGCCGGCGGCGTGCTGCTGTCGGATGGCCGCCTGGCGGGTGCCGTGCGCCGGGACCTGGTGCCGGCGTTGTGGCTGGGGATCGTCGGTGCCGCCGTGCTGCTCGCCGGAGGCGTGGTCGAGTTCTTCGAGGCGTGGGACGGGCGCACCTACTCGTGGACGTACGCGTGGATGGTCGCGCTCTTCACCGTGCAGACCTGGGGATGGGTGGTGAGCGCCCTCAGCCTCGGGATGCGCGCCCGGTTCCTCGACCGGCCGCCGCCGCGCTCGGTAAGCGCGGCCGCGACGCCCTTCTTCCTGCTGCACCAGCCGGTGATCCTGGCGATCGCATTCCCGGTCGTGCGGTGGGCCGCCGGCATCCCCCTGAAGCTGGCGGTCGTGCTGCTCGGCTCGTTCGCCGTCTCGGCCGCGCTCGCCGTCGCCGTCACCCGGCTCCGCCACGTCTCGGCGCTGTTCGGCGTCAAACCCCTCTAGGAGGCCCCCAGGGAGCCGCCGATTAACCAAGGGCGCGGTGGACGCGCTGGTCCCGCTGCTCCGCCCGGCCGACGCCACGCTCGCCCAGGACGCCCGGGCGGTGGCAGCGCGGTGGGCATCGGAGGGCTACCGGATCCTCGCCTTCGCCGACCGGGACCTGCCGTCGATGCCCGAGCCGGTGGCGTCCGCCGAGGCCGGCCTGCACCTGCTCGGGCTGGTCGCCATGGCCGACCCCCCGCGGCCGGAGTCGGCCGCCGCCGTCGCCGCATGCCACCGGGCCGGCGTCGCGCCGGTGATGATCACCGGCGACGACGCCCGCACCGCCAACGCGGTCGCCCGCCGCGTCGGCGTCCTCGACGGCGCCGGCGGCGTCGTCACCGGGCCGAGCTCGCACGCCTGGACGACGCGGAGCTGGTCGAGCGGGTCGCCGCCACCCCCGTGTACGCCCGCACCAGCCCCGAGCAGAAGCTCCGCATCGTCACCGCCTGGAAGGCGCGCGGGGCGGTGGTCGCCATGACCGGCGACGGCGTCAACGACGCGCCGGCCCTGCACCGCGCCGACATCGGCGTGGCCATGGGCGTCACCGGCACCGACGTCAGCAGGGAGGCAGCCGACATGGTGCTGGCCGACGACGACTTCGCCACCATCGTCGCGGCCGTCGAGGAGGGGCGGCGCATCTACGACAACATCCGCCGCTTCGTCCGCCACCTGCTCACCACCAACTCAGGCGAGATCTGGGTCATGTTCCTGGCGTCGGTGCTCGCCCTGCCGGTCCCCCTGCTGCCGGTGCAGATCCTCTGGATCAACCTGGTGACCGACGGCCTGCCCGCGATCGCGCTCGGGCTGGAGCCGGTCGAGCGCGGCGCCATGCGCCGCCCGCCCCGCTCGCCGACCGAGTCGATCTTCGCCCGGGGCCTCTGGCAGCACGCCCTGTGGGTGGGGCTCACCATGGCGGCCGTCTGCCTTGCGCTGCTCGCCGGCGCCCGAGCCGCAGGCTGGCCGTGGCAGACGATGGTGTTCACGACGCTCGCGCTGCTCCAGCTCGGCCACGCCCTTGCCGTGCGCTCCGAGCGCGAGAGCTTCTTCACGCTGGGTGCGGGCTCCAACCGCCTCCTGCTCGGCGCGGTGCTCGGCGGGTTGGCGAGCCAGCTCGCCCTCGTCTACGTCCCGGTCCTCCAGGGCCTGTTCGACACCCGGGCGCTTGGGCCGGTGCAGCTCGCCGTCGTGCTGGTCGCCTCCACCGCCGCCTTCGTCGCGGTGGAGATCGAGAAGTGGCTTGGCCGCCGCTTGGACCCGGCCGCGACCCCTGCCGAAGGTCCCGCCACAAAGGTGCCCGACGGCCCATGACCGTGTCGCCGGCGATCGGGGATCCTTGGTCGCACGGCGGACCCGTCGGCTGTGAGCCCGCCGCGGAGGTGTGACGATGATGACCACGGCAGTGCGGGACGAGACGACCGTCGAGCAGCTTCTGGGGTCGGTCGGGGAGACGATGACCGGCGAGGTGGTGCTGCTGGCGGCCGACGCGCCGGCCGAGGCGGCGCTGCGGCGGCTGGTGCACCGGGCGATCTCGGGGGCGCCGGTGGTGGACCGCGGCCGGGTGGTGGGGGTGGTGACCCAGCGGGACCTGCTGGTCCCGACCCTGCTGGACGACCCGACCGGCGCGGCCGAGGGGCAGATGCCGAGGCAGACGCATCGCCTGGCCGGCCTGAAGGTCCGCGACCTGATGACCGAGGAGCCGATCACGGCACGGCCGGACTGGTCGCTGGCGCAGGCGGTGCGGGCCATGATCGACAACGGGGTCAACCGGCTGCCGGTGGTCGACCAGACCAGCAGGCCGCTCGGCGTGATGACCCGCCACGACGTGCTGCGCGCCGTTGCCAGGCGCACCCGACCGCGGCCCGGCCCCGTGGGCGCTCCCGGGACCTAGGGCGACCGGCGGGCCGACCGGGGGGTGCTAGGCTCCCGGCCCATGCCCCGCCCCGCCCGCCGGCAGCGTGGCCGCCTACCCGGTGGCGCTCGTCTACGAGATGGTCGCCGAGGTCGTGGAGGCGGCCCCCGACGTCACCGAGGTCCAGGTCGGGGACCTGGTCCACACCGGCACCCCCCACCAGGAGGAGACGGTGCTGGACGTGGCGGCGTCGCTGGCGGCCACCTACCCGCTGGTGCGGCTGCCCACGGGCGAGCGGCTGGAGCGGGCGCTGTTCGTCAGCCTCGCCACGGTGGCGTTGCAGGCCGTCCACGACGCCGAGATCAAGCTGGGGGACGCGGTGAGCGTGCACGGCCTCGGCGCGATCGGGC
>Ga0209889_1000295_pt1 | contig 13194 bp, 10 predicted proteins | sample GWRWN1_0_10_FD_187233 | JGI IMG/M metagenome (GOLD analysis project Ga0209889, IMG submission 187233) | Riverbed sediment microbial communities from areas with no vegetation in Columbia River, Washington, USA - GW-RW N1_0_10 (SPAdes)... | ecosystem: Environmental > Aquatic > Freshwater > River >... | reverse complement strand
ACCTACGACCGCTTGGTGGGCGAGCTGCTCGACTTCCTCGACGGCGAGACCGACACCGTCGTGCGCCGGCTCGAGGACCAGATGCGGGCCGCGGCGGACAACCTCGAGTACGAGCGCGCCGCCCGGGTGCGTGACCGGCTGGCCAGCGTCCGCAAGGCCATCGAGCGCCAGCAGATGGTGGCGGACCGGAACGAGGACCTCGACGTGATCGGCATCGCCGAGGACGATCTCGAGGCGGCGGTCCAGGCGTTCTTCGTGCGGCGAGGCCGGGTAGTGGGGCGAAAGGGCTTCGTGCTCGACAAGGTGGAGGATGTGAGCCCCGGCGAGATGGTTGGCGACATCCTCGCCCACCTCTACGACGACCCGCCCCTGGGGGTGCCCAGGGCCGTGCTGGTGCCCACCGCGCCCGACGATCCCCAGCTCTACGAGGACTGGCTGGCGCAGCTCCGGGGCTCGCGTGTCGACGTGCGGGTGCCGCAGCGGGGCGCCAAGCGCGAGCTACAGGCGACGGTTACGCGCAACGCCACCGAGGAGTTCACGCGCCACCGGTTGCGCCGGGCCAGCGACCACAACGCCCGCGCCAAGGCGCTGAACGAGCTGCAGGACGCCCTCGGGCTTCCCGACGCCCCCCTCCGCATCGAGTGCTACGACATGAGCCACATCCAGGGCACCGACTATGTCGGCTCGATGGTCGTGATGGAGGATGGGCTGCCGAAGAAGTCCGACTACAGGCGGTTCCGGGTGCGCACCGTGCCCGGGAACGACGACTTCGCCGCCATGGAGGAGGTGCTCACGCGCCGCCTGTCCGCCTACATCGACGAGCGGGCGCTTCCAGCGAGCGAGCGCACGGGCAAGTTCAGCTACCCGCCACAGCTGCTGCTCGTGGACGGCGGCAAGGGCCAGCTCAACGTGGCCGTGCGGGTCCTGGAGGACCTGGGGCTCGACGAGGAGATCCCGGCGGCTGCGCTCGCCAAGCGCTACGAGGAGGTGTACCTGCCGGGCTCGTCGGACCCCGTGAGGGTTCCGCGGGGCTCAGAGGCGCTGTACCTGCTCCAGCGCATCCGGGACGAGGCCCATCGCTTCGCCATCACCTACCACCGCCAGCTCCGGGGCAAGCGGATGACCCGCTCGGTGCTCGACGACGTAAAGGGGCTGGGGCCCGTCCGCCGTAGGCGGCTCACCAAGGAGCTGGGCGGCGTCAACGCGGTGAAGCGGGCCTCGCGGGAGGACCTGCGGGCGCTTTCGTGGCTGCCGGACGCCGTGGCCGACGCCGTCTACGACAAGATCCATCGGCCGGCGGGCCGGGCCCGCACGCGTCTTTGAAGGAAAGTGGGCCATGACCCCGGAAAACCTTCAAAGTCCGCATGACGGGCTCGCCGAGGTCTGGGAGCGGCACGCCCGCTGGTGGCAGTGCGAGTTCACCAACGGCGCCGACGTCGAGTACGTCGAGCAGATCATGCCGCTGGCAGCCGACCACCTGGCCGGCGCCGATCGCGTGCTCGATCTCGGTTGCGGCGAGGGCCAGATAGCCCGGCTGGCGGTGGCCGGCGGCGCCGACCGGGTCGTCGGACTGGATCCTGCGGCCGCCCAACTCTCCGAGGCGGTCCGGCGCGGCGGGGGAGTGGCCTACGCGCGCGGCCTGGGCGGCGCGCTGCCGTTTGGTTCCGGCGCGTTCGACGCGGTGGTCGTCTGCCTGGTGCTGGAGCACGTGGTCGACATCGACGCCCCGTTCGACGAGATCGCCCGCGTGCTGGATCCGGGAGGGCGGCTGGTCCTGTTCCTCAACCACCCGCTGTTCCAGACCCCCGGAAGTGGGTGGATCGACGATCGGGTGCTCGACCCGCCCGAGCAGTACTGGCGCGTCGGCCCCTACCTCGACGAGGACGTGTCGCTGGAGGAGGTCGAGGCCGGCGTGCGGCTGCCCTTCGTCCACCGGCCCCTCAACCGCTACGTGAACGGATTGGCCGACCGCGGCCTCGTGGTGACCCACATGGAGGAGCCGGCGCCACCCCCCGGGTTCGTCGCCTCGGCGCCCGAGTACGCGGGCGCCGCCACCATCCCGCGCCTGCTGCTCCTGTTGGCCGAAAAACGCCCGCGCTAGAAGGCGGTGGCCGCCAGCCAGCGGTCGAGCAGCGCCCGATCGCCGCGGACGACCACGTCGGGAGTCGGTCGGCCCACCATCAGCAGGAGCAGGTCCACGGCGCTCGCCTCGGCCACGACGTCGCCGTCGTTCGGCGTCCGGTCCCACCACCAGCCGTCCCGCTCCAACCGCACCTGCCAGGACGCAGCGGCATCGCGGGCGGCGAACCCCAGCGTCTCGCCCCGTCCGCGCAGCTTCGCCACCTCGCCGTTCCAGCGGGCTACGAAGGGCAGGTTCTCCAGCTGCTCGTCGATCCCCTCGACGGCCACGGGAACGGGTAGGTCCGCCGGCCGCCCCACGGTCAAGTCCAGGTCGAGGCGGTGGATGGCGGTCTCGAACAGCATGCGCCGGGGCCAGAAGCGGGCGTGCTGGTCGGCGCCCCACGCCCACACCGGGGTGGCGGGCTCGGCGGCAGCGAACGCCCGACAGGCCTCGGCGGCCCCCGCGACCAGCCATTCGCGCCAGGACTCCAGGGGTGCGGCGTCGTCGGGATAGCCCAGCGGCAACGACGACCGCCACGTCTCGGCCACGATGCCGCTCGCCACCAGCTCGGTCGACCAGCGGTGCAGCCCGCCGACGTGGGAGACGAGGTCGCGCACCGTCCAGTCCGGGCAGGTCACCACCGTCGCGGCCAGGTCGGCGCCCGCCAAGCAGGAGGCGAAACGGTCGGCCTCGGTACCGAGGAGCTCGATGTGCTCGGCCGTGGTGAGGGTGTTGGCGGGCATGTGCCGCATGCTGGCAGGCGGGTGACGTCGGGTACCGCCAATATCCTTCAGTCCGGAATGAGTGAGTTCGTCGTGATCACCGGACTGTCGGGGGCGGGTCGCAGCCTCGCGGCCGACGCCATCGAGGACCGGGGTTGGTTCGTGATCGACAACCTGCCGCCACAGCTCGTGCCCAAGGTCGCCGAGCTGGCGCAGGCGCCGGGATCGCAGGTGCAACGGATCGCGCTGGTGGTCGTCACCGGCGCCTACCAGGACGAGGTCCTGCCGATGCTCGCCTGGCTCCGCTCGGCCGGCGCCCGGGTGCGCATCCTCTTCCTCGACGCCACCACCGATACCCTGGTGCGCCGCTACGAGAGCACGCGGCGCCGCCATCCCCTTTCGGGCGGCGGATCCCAGGAGCACCTGGTGGCGGCGATCGAGCGTGAGCGCGAGCTGCTCGACCCTGTCCGGGCGGAGGCCGACGTGGTGGTCGACACCAGCGAGCTCAACGTGCACGAGCTGCGCCGGCGGATGCAAGGGCTCTTCTCGGGCGACGCGGCCGAGCCGACGATGCAGACGACCGTGGTGTCGTTCGGCTACAAGCACGGCCTCCCGCTCGACGCCGACATGGTGATCGACTGCCGGTTCCTGCCCAACCCCCACTGGGTGGACGAGCTCCGTCCCCTGACCGGTCTCGACGAGCGGGTGCGCGAGTACGTGCTGGGTCAGCCCGCCGCCGAGGAGTTCCTGGCGAATCTGGAGGCCATGCTGGTGCAGCTGCTGCCGGCATACGTGGCCGAGGGCAAGGCTTACCTGACCATCGCCATGGGGTGCACCGGCGGTCGTCACCGGTCGGTCACCATCGCCGAGGAGGTGGCGCGTCTGTTGCGCAAGCACGGCATGCCGGCGGGCGTCCTGCACCGTGACATCGGCAAGTAGCGCGACGTGCTGAAGCCACACGTGGTGGCCGTGGGTGGGGGACACGGCTTGGCGGCGACGATCCGCGCGCTGCGCCGCTATGCCGGGCGCACCACGGCCGTGGTGTCGACGGCCGACGACGGTGGATCCACGGGCCGGCTGCGTGACGCCATGGCGCTGCCGGCGCCCGGCGACGTGCGGCATTGCCTGGTGGCGATGGCCGGCGACGGCACCGATGGCGGCTCGGGGCCGCTCGTCGACGCCCTCGAGTTCCGCTTCGACGGCACCGACGTCGCGGGCCACGCGCTGGGCAACCTCCTGCTGGCGGGATTGGCCGCCGTGACCGGCGACTTCGTCGCCGCCGTGGACGAGGCGTCCCGCCTGCTGGGGCTCGACCCCGACGTGGCGCGGGTGTTGCCGGCGACCGCGGAACCGGTCGTCCTGCGGGCCAGCGTCACCGGCTCCGCCGGTGGCGAGCTGACCGGGCAGGTGGCGATCTCCCGCGCGGGCGGCATCGAGCGGGTGGGCGTGGAACCGGGCGGCGCTCGTGCCCCGGCGGCGGCGGTCGAGGCACTGGTCGATGCCGACCAGATCGTCCTGGGTCCGGGGTCACTGTTCACGTCGGTGCTGGCCGCGGCGGTGGTCGACGATGTGCGCGGAGCCATTGCGGACGCTCGGGGCCGGGTGGTCTACGTGTGCAACCTGCGGGCCGAGGGCATCGAGACCTTCGGCTACGACGTCACCGCCCACGTGGCGGCGCTGCGGCGCCACGGCATAGAGCCCGATGTCGTGGTGACCCAGGTCGGTGGCTTGCCGCTGGGCGACCTCGGCGAACTCAGCGCGGGCACCGGCATCGAGGTGGTGCAGGCCGACGTGGTCCGTCCCGGCGGCCTGGCCCACAACAGCGCCAAGCTGGCGGGGGTGCTGGCCGAGCTGGTGCCCTAGCCGTCGCCGATGGTCACCGGGACCCTCTAGGGTCGATGGTGACGACGTAAACGACAGAGGATGAGAGAGGTCCAGTCCCGATGTCCATCCGTGTGGGGATCAACGGCTTCGGCCGCATCGGCCGCAACTTCTTCCGAGCGGCCAGGAAGGCGGCCGCCGACATCGACGTCGTCGCGGTCAACGACATCGGCTCGGTCGACACGATGGCCCACCTGCTCAGGTACGACTCGGTGTTCGGGCGGATCGGTGACGACATCCAGGTGGCCGACGACGGCATCAAGATCGGCGGCGACCGCCTCAAGGTGCTGGCAGTGCGCGACCCCAAGGAGCTGCCGTGGGGGGATCTCGGCGTCGACGTGGTCGTCGAGTCGACCGGCATCTTCGCGGACCGCGACCAGGCGGCGATGCACCTCGACGCCGGGGCGCCCTACGTCATCGTCTCGGCCCCCTCCAAGGGTGCCGACGCCACGTTCGTGCCGGGGGTCAACGAGGACACCTTCGACCCCGCGCAGCACAAGGTGGTGTCCAACGCCTCGTGCACCACCAACTGCTTCGTGCCGATGGTCAAGGTGCTCGACGACGCCTTCGGGGTCGAGAGGGGCCTGATGACCACGGTCCATGCCTACACCGGCGACCAGATGCTAGTGGACGGGCCCCACCGGGACCTGCGTCGCGCCCGCGCCGCCGCCATCAACATCGTGCCCACCAGCACCGGTGCGGCCCGGGCGACGGGACTGGTGCTCGAGGCGATGAAGGGTCGGCTCGACGGCCAATCCCTCCGGGTGCCGGTTGCAGACGGCTCGCTCACCGACTTCACGGCGGTGCTGGCCCGCGAGGTGTCCGTCGACGAGGTGAACGAGGCGTTCAGGGCGGCCTCGCATTCGGGGCGGCTGGCCGGCGTGCTGGACTACTCGGACGCGCCGCTGGTGTCGACCGACATCGTGGGCTCGCCCGCGAGCTGCACCTTCGACAGCCCACTCACCCAGGTCATCGGCAACATGGTCAAGGTCTTCGGTTGGTACGACAACGAGTGGGGTTACTCCCACCGGCTGGTCGATCTCGCCTTGATCATCGGCGCCGCCAACCAGAAGTAGAACTAGTGCCCCAGCAGGCAACATTGGCGGCCTGCCACGACGGCCAGATGACGCCGCTCGCTGCGTCCTCGCCCTCGCATTCACTGGTCGAGTGCTTCGGGCTGCATCCTTGCGAGCGACGCCCCTGCCTCGCCGTGACAGGGCAAACGTTGCCTGCTGGGGCACTAGCCGCGTGACCAGCGTTCCCACGCTGGAGGACCTGCCCCCTCTCGAGGGGCGGCGGGTGCTGCTGCGTGCCGACTTCAACGTGCCGATCCGCGACGGCGAGATCGCCGACGACCTGCGGATCCGTGCCGCCCTGCCCACCATCGAGTGGCTGCGGGGCCGCGGTGCCGAGCTCGTGGCCTGCACCCATCTAGGGCGGCCCACGGGCAAGGCCGACCGTCGCTACTCCGTCGAGCCGGTGCGACTGCGGCTGGCCGAGCTGGCGCCGGGCGTCGAGCTGCTGGACAACCTCCGCTTCGACCCGGGCGAGGAGGCCGGCGACCCGGGGTTCGTGGCCAAGCTGATCGACGGGTTCGACGCCTACGTCAACGACGCCTTCGGCGCATCGCATCGGGCCCACGCGTCGATCGTGGGACCGCCGCAGTTCCTGCCCTCGGCGGCGGGACGGTTGCTTGCCAAGGAGGTCGAGGTCCTGCTCGGCCTGCGCACCGACCCCCGCCGGCCGTTCGTCGCCGTCCTCGGCGGATCCAAGGTGAGCGACAAGCTCTCCGTCGTAGAGGCGCTGCTCGACGTGGCCGACGCGCTGCTCATCGGGGGCGGCATGTGCTTCACGTTCCTGGCGGCGCTGGGCAACCCGATCGGGACCAGCCTGTTCGAGGCTGCCATGGTCGATGATTGCCGGCGGCTGCTCGACCAGCACGGGGACCGGTTGGTGCTGCCGACCGACATCACCGCGCTGGGACCGGGCGGGGAGCTCATGAACCCCGGCGCCGGGGGCGAGGTGCGCCAGTTGGGCACCCGCCTCGCCGAGGGATGGACCGGGGTGGACATCGGGCCCGGGACCGCCGCCGACTTCGGCGACCGCATCGCGGAGGCCCGCACCGTGTTCTGGAACGGACCGATGGGGGTCTTCGAGGACCCCCGCTTCGAGGCCGGCACCCGGGCCGTAGCCCAGGCGATGGTCGATGCCGATGGGTTCACGGTCGTCGGCGGCGGCGACAGCGCTGCGGCGTTGGCGCAGTTCGGGCTGGGCGACGGCGTCGACCACATCTCGACGGGTGGCGGCGCCTCGTTGGAGCTGCTCGAGAAGGGCGACCTCCCCGGCCTTGCGGCGCTCCGCGGCGAGTGGAAAGGCTGACCGGGCGAGGCAATAGGGTCCGCCGGCAAGGACTGGAGGCAATACGGTCCGGGGGCCGGTCCCGCTTGCCTCGAGAGCTCGGCGCCGGTCCCTATTGCCTCGGGCTGGAGGACGATGACGATGGTCGAGGCCGACCGTAAGGGCCGCAAGCCGCTCATCAGCGGCAACTGGAAGATGCACCTCAACCACTTCGAGGCGACGGCGCTGGTGCAGAAGCTGGTCTACGAGCTCACGCCCGCTGACTACGCGGCCGTCGACGTGTCGATCCACCCCTCGTTCACCAACCTCCGCACGGTGCAGACCTACTTCCTGGCCGAAAGGGACCCGGCGCCCATCGCCATCGGCGCCCAGAACTGCCACTGGGAGGAGAAGGGCCCATTCACCGGCGAGGTCTCGCCCGCGGCGTTGCGCAAGCTCGATGTGGCCTACGTGATCGCCGGGCACTCCGAGCGCCGCGAGCTGTTCGGCGAGACCGACGAGGTCGTCAACCGCAAGGTGCGGGCCATCTTCCAATGGGACATGACGCCGATCCTGTGCGTGGGTGAGACGCTCGACGAGCGCGAGGCCGGCACCACCGAGGCCAAGGTGACGGGCCAGGTCGACGCGGGTTTGTCCGGCCTGTCCCCCGAGCAGGTCGCCGCCCTGGTGATCGCCTACGAGCCCATCTGGGCCATCGGCACCGGCCGCACCGCCACACCCGATGACGCTCAGTCCGTGTGCTCCACCATCCGGGCGACCGTGCGGCGCATCAGCGGGGCTGCTGCCGGGGAGGCGCTGCGCATCCAGTACGGCGGTTCGGTCAAGCCGGAGAACGCCGCCGACCTGATGGCCTGCCCCGACATCGATGGTGCTCTGGTGGGCGGCGCCAGCCTCGAGAGCGACGTGTTCGCCGCCATCGTCCGCTACCGCGATCGGGCCTGATCCGCCAAGGATGGTGTGACGACCGCCACGGAGTGGTACACAGCAGGGGCGTACGGGGCCACGACAGCAGCGCTCCGGCCGAGGTACAGGTTGTGTGACGATGCCGCGACAGGCTGACGCAAATGGGCATTTGGATGCCTTTCAGGCTGCCATGTGGGTCACCGAATCGGCGCCTGGGCTGGCGATCCTGCTAAGTTCCGTCCGTTCACCGGGGGTGTGGTTTGGTCACCTCCGGTGGCATCCAACCCCGGGGGGGTCGCCGTGATCCCATCGATCGCACATGCGATCGGGGTCGTGACGTCTCTTCCCCGTGGTGACCATGACCATCTGAGGAGGTCCTCCAAAGTGAGACGACAGCGCAGGGGCCTCAAGCTCCTTGCTCTCACACTCGGGCTCTCGCTCGTTGCCGCGGCCTGCGGTGGCGACGACGACAGCTCGGGCCAAGAAACTGCCCCATCGGACGAGGGAGCCCAGCAGGGTGGCGAGATCGTTGATCTCGGCACCTTCGTGGGCGACCCGCCCGAGCACATCGACCCCGCCCTGAACACGACACTCGATGCCTACCAGGTCGTGAACGCCGTCTACGACGGCTTGACCGAAATCGATGCCAGCGATCCGGACAACCCGAAGATCGTGCCGCAGGTGGCCGAGTCCTTCGAGGCGAACGACGATGCGACGGAGTGGACATTCACCATCCGCGACGGGCTCACCTTCGCCGATGGTGAGGAGATCCTGCCGAGCACGTTCGCCCGGTCTTGGGAGCGCGCCAGCAATCCCGACTTCGCGGGCGACTACTCGTACCTGTTCAACTTCATCCAGGGCGGTGCCGAGAAGCTCGATGGCACGGCCGACAGCCTCGCCGGTGTAGAGGCCGACGACGACAACATGACCCTCACGGTCACGCTCGCCGCCCCCTACTCGAACTTCGATGCCGTCGCCGGGTTCCAGCTCTTCATGCCGGTGCCCGAGGCTGCTGGCACAGATGCTGCGACGGCCGCCGATTGGGAGAACAGCGAGATGTTCGGCAACGGCCCGTTCAAGCTCGAGGCACCCCGCACCGACGCCCAGATCGTGCTGGTGCCCAACACCGAGTGGGACGGCACCAAGTACACCGACCTGGACCTCCCGGACAAGCCCTTCCTCGATCGGATCACCTTCCAGGTCTCGGCCGACCCTGACACGTCGTACAACTCGTTCGAGGCCGGGGAGGGCCAGACGGGCCAGATCCCGCCGGGTCGGGTGAACGAGGCGACCAGCGCCTATGCCAACACGCTCGACGTGTCGATCCTTGGCAGCTATCACTTCGACGTCAACCTGCGCGACCCGGTGCTCGGCGGCGAGGAGAACAAGCTGCTCCGCAAGGCCATCAACCAGGCCGTCAACCGCGACGAGATCAACTCCGCCGTCTACGAAGACAGCCGGACCGTGGCCAACGGCGTCACGCCTGAAGGCATCCCTGGCTGGAAGGCCGATCTGTGCGGTGACTGTGGGTACGACCCCGAGGCCGCACAGAAGGCATTCGACGACTGGAAGGCCGAGGGCAACGAGCTCACCGAGCCGATCCACATCCAGTACAACCTGGGTGCCGGCCACGAGAACGTCGTCGCCATCATGATCGACAACCTGTCCGCCGTCGGCATCCAGGCGGTCGAGGAGGGCATCGACACCGAGACCTACTTCTCGCAGCTCGCCGACGGAGCGTGCACGATCTGCCGGTCCGGTTGGTTCGCCGACTACCCGACGTACGACAACTTCATGTACGACCTGTACTCCACCGACTCGCTCGGCGGGAACAACTACGGGTACTCGAACCCCGAGTTCGACGATCTGGTCGCCGAGGGCAAGCAGACGACCGACCCCGACAAGCAGGCCGAGCTGTTCCAGCAGGCAGAGACGATCCTGCTCGACGACGTCGGGGTCATCCCGATCCTGTGGTACCGGGGTGACTACGTCTACAACGACAGCGAGATCGGTGGTTTCACGCAGACCAACTTCGGACTGATCATCTGGGAGAACGTGTTCCGCAAGAGCTGAACCCAAGGTCCCTGATCCAAGGGTCCTGACATGTTGGTGGCCGGGGGGCGCGTGAGCGCCCCCCGGCTTCCCGCCCCCCCACGAGGGTCACCATGACCAGCTACATCACCCGCCGCTTGCTGCTCATCATTCCGACGGTGTTCCTGGCACTGTCCTTCCTGTTCTTCCTGTTCTTCACCCTTCCCGGTGATCCCGCCCGTCTGATCGCGGGTGGCGCCAATCGCACCATCGACTCGGGCGTCATCGAGCGCGCCAGCGAGCGCTACGGCCTCAATGACCCCCTGCTGGTCCAATTCAAGGACTACTGGTCGCGCACGATCCGGTGGGACCTGGGCGAGTCCTTCCTGACCCGGCGCAGCGTCAACGACATCCTCGGCGAGAAGGCGCTCGCCAGCATTCGCCTCGCAATTTGGGCGATCATCATCGAGATCGTCGTCGGCATCCCGGTGGGGGTGCTCTCCGCGATACGGCGCTACTCGGTCGGGGATCGCCTCACCACGATTCTCACTGCCGCCGCCTCCGCGATACCCGTCTTCGTCTTGGGTTTCGTGCTGCAATGGGCGTTCGCGGTCCAGCCGAACAAGTTGGGCTGGCCCGAGTGGGCACGTCTCCGCACGCAGGGCATCGGGCCCGACTCGTGGACGCTGTTCTTCATTCCCACGGGCGAGCAATGGCGCTATCTGATCTTGCCGGCCATCACCCTGGCCTGCGTGTCCACGGCACTGGCAGCGCGCATGATGCGGGGGTCGATGCTCGAGGTGCAGCGTGCCGACTACATGCGAACGGCCCGGGCCAAAGGGCTGAGCGAACGCAGTGTTGTCGTCAAACATGGCCTCCGCAATGCGATGCTGCCCGTTGTCACGCTCATCGGGATCGACTTCGGCACCGTGATCGGCGCCGCCGTCCTCACCGAGACCACGTTCTCCTGGCCGGGACTCGGGTCGGAGATCGCCAATGCGGTCACCCAGCGTGACCTACCCGTGGTCCTCGGGCTCACGCTCGTGGTCGTTATCGCCTTCGCGCTCATCAACCTGCTGGTGGACGTCTCGTACGCGTGGTTCGACCCACGTATCCGGCTCGGTAAGGGAGGGCAGGCATGACGCTCGTCGAGCCCGGGACGCCGACGACGGTCACCGGAGTCCCCGAGGTCGCGGCGCCCGAGGACTTGGGCAAGGCACGTCCCCTGCGCGCCGACGTCTGGAAGCGGTTCAAACGCAACCACCTTGCCATGGTGGGTCTCGGGTTCCTTGTCCTTCTCGGGCTCATCGCGGTGTTCGCCCCCCTGATCGCGCCCTACAGCATCACGGAGCGCGCATCGGGCCAGTTCCGCCAGCCGCCGTCGGCCGACCATTGGTTCGGCACCGACGCCATCGGGCGCGACCTGTTCAGCCGCATCGTCTACGGCGCCCGGGTGTCGTTGCGCATCGGCTTCGCCGCCACGGCCATCTCGGTCATCATCGGGCTGCTGTTCGGGGCGGTGGCCGGCTTCTTCAGCGGCATGACTGACACGGTCATCACCCGCGTGATCGACGTGTTCCTCGCCATCCCCTACATCGTGCTGGCGGTCGCCATTGCGTCGGTGTTCGGGCGCAGCGAGAACGCGATCATCATCGTTTTGGGGGTCACGGGCTGGCTGGCCATCGCCCGCATCGTGCGGGCGAGCTTCCTCTCGCTGAAACGCCTCGAATACGTGGAGGCGGCCACGGCGCTCGGCTTCTCGCGCTCGCGCATCATGTTCAGACACATCCTGCCCAACGCCCTCCAGCCGATCATCGTCATCGGCACGATCACGGTCGGCTACGTGATCCTCGCGGAGGCCGCTTTGTCGTTCCTCGGCGTCGGTCCGCAGGAGCCCACGCCGGCGTGGGGTCTGATGGTCGCTGCCGGCAAGGGCTCGCTCACCAACGCACCCCACCTGCTGTTCTTCCCTGCAGGGGCCATCGTCCTGACCGTGCTGGCGTTCGTGTTCGTGGGCGACGGCCTGCGTGACGCCCTTGACCCGAAGCTGAAGTAGACCGATGACCAACGTGATCGACGCAGCGGCGGGGCGATCTGTGGCGCCGGGCAAGGAGGTGCTGCTGTCGCTGCGTAACGTGCAGGCCGGCTTCAACACCGACGACGGACGCGTGCAGGCCATCGATGGTGTGTCGTTCGACGTGACGCGAGGCGAGGTGTTCGCGATCGTGGGCGAGTCGGGCTCGGGCAAGTCGGTGACTGCCATGTCGATCCTCGGGTTGCAACCGACGCTCGACGTCACCGAGGGCGAGATCTTGTGGAAGGGTCGTGACCTGCTCACGCTGCCCGAGGACGAGCGTCGCCACGTGCGGGGCAAGGAGATCGCCATGATCTTCCAGGACCCGCTTACGGCACTCAACCCGGTGCACACGGTCGGCAAGCAGATCGGCGAGATGGCCCGCATCCACGAGGGCGCCAACAAGAAGCAGGCCTTTGAGCGGTCGGTCGAGCTGCTCGACCTCGTCGGCATCCCCGAGCCCCGCAAGCGAGCCAAGATGTACCCGCACGAGTTCTCCGGAGGCATGCGGCAACGGGCCATGATCGCCATGGCCATCACGTGCAGCCCCGACCTGCTCATCGCCGACGAGCCCACCACTGCCCTCGACGTGACCGTGCAGGCTCAGGTGCTCGAGGTGCTGGTCGAGATCAAGGACGAGATCGACTCGGCCATCATCCTCATCACCCACGACCTGGGCGTGGTGGCGGGCCTGGCCCACCGGATCATGGTGATGTACGCCGGCCATCCCGTCGAGCTCGGCACCACCCGCGAGGTGTTCTACGAGCCCCGGCACCCCTACACCCTAGGCCTCCTGGCCAGCCTGCCTCGCCTCGACGACGTTGGCGACGAGCCGCTGGTGCCCATCGTCGGGTCGCCACCCTCGCTGATCCGCAAGCCGTCCGGTTGCGCCTTCCACCCGCGCTGCCGCTTCGCACGAGTGCCGGGTCTGTGCGACGCCGAGATTCCCGCCCTGCGGCTCGTGGCCGGCGACGCCCACATGTCCGCCTGCCACTACGCCGAGGAGCTGGCCGACGTCTCGGTCGAATCGCTGCGGCAGTCGGTCGACGTAGCCGCCGAGACCGAGCTGTTCGACGGGGGAGTCGCGGCGCCCGGGGCCGACG
>Ga0209889_1000294_pt1 | contig 13200 bp, 18 predicted proteins | sample GWRWN1_0_10_FD_187233 | JGI IMG/M metagenome (GOLD analysis project Ga0209889, IMG submission 187233) | Riverbed sediment microbial communities from areas with no vegetation in Columbia River, Washington, USA - GW-RW N1_0_10 (SPAdes)... | ecosystem: Environmental > Aquatic > Freshwater > River >... | reverse complement strand
GACCGGGCGGATCACCGCCGATGCCTGCTTCCCGCGGCATCGCAACGGAGAGTTCCTGGCCTTTCTCAAGCAGGTCGCCAAGGTCCACCCGAGGGTGCAGCTGCACGTGGTGTGCGACAACTACGGCACCCACGGCCACGACAACGTCAAGGCGTGGCTTGCCCGCAACCCGAGGATCACTATGCACTTCACGCCGACCAGCGCCACGTGGATGAACATGGTGGAGATCTTCTTCGGGATCAGCACCCGTCAAGCCATCCGACGCGGCACGTTCACCAGCGTCCCCGACCTCATCGGCGCCATCCGCATCTTCATCGATGCCTACAACGAACGGTGCGAACCCTTCACCTGGACCAAGACCGCCGACCAAATCCTCGCCAAAGCCAGCCGTCAAAAGACCTCAGACGCAGGACACTAGGTCGACGTCGGCGTGACGGTCGTCGTCGCGGTCGCCGGGCTCTCTTCGGCCGGCATGAGAATCCACAGGACCGGGTAGATCAGGATCTGGCTGCCCGGAATTATCAGAAGAATCAAGGTAAACAGCAGGCGAGCCGGCCACGGGTCGATGCCGAAGCGCCGGCCCAGCCCGGCTATCACCCCGGCAAGCACCCGGCCCTCTCGCGGTCGCACCAGCCCTTGGCTGCGCATGCTTCGGTGGATGTCGTTCATGGTCTTCGCTCCAAACCCCGATGAACTCGATGAACTCTATGAGGCAAGCGTGCAGTCCGCGGCTGCCGCCCGACATCAGGGAACGACCCCGGTCATACCCTGATCCCGCCCCCGATAGGCAGAGAATTCCGTTGACGGCTCTAGATAACGGTTGTAGGTTACTGTTAACTAGGGGGGGTGGCGGTTTTTGCGGGAAGCGATGCTCGCTCTGCTGGCCAAGGAGCCCGCTCACGGCTATGAACTGCGGCACCGGCTGGCCCGCGCACTCGGTCCGCTCGGAGAGGTGCTCAACCCGGGACAGGTCTATGTGACGCTGTCGCGGATGGAGCGGGCGGGCCTCGTCCGCGGCGACCAAGTCGAGCAAAGCGCAGCCCCGGACAAGAAGGTGTACGAGGCGACGCCGGCGGGCCGGGACCATCTCGCTGCGTGGCTGGCCGACTCGTCCTGGCCGAAGGTCGCGCCGGCGGAGTTTCACCTTAAGTTGGTGGCCGCGGCTGCGACAGGGTTGGCCGATCCATCGGCGTTGATCGATTTGCAGCGCCGCGAGTTGCTGCGTCGGCTCCGGAAGGTGCAGCGGCTCGTAGAGGAAGATCCGGGCGACCTTGACGGGATGCTGCTGTTGGAGGGTACGGCGCTCCGGCTGCAGGCCGACGTGCGGTGGTTGGAGGCGTGTGAGCGCCGGTGGAGAGCTGGGGACAAGCAATGACGACGGTGATCCAGGCGAGCGGCCTGAGCCGGCACTACCCGGGCGATGGGTCGCCAGTGCGCGCGGTCGATGACGTTCGTCTGGTCATCGAGCGGGGAGAGGCGGTGTCGGTGATGGGGCCCAGCGGCTGCGGGAGGTCCACATTGCTGCATCTACTCGGCGGGTTGGAGCGGCCCAGCGCCGGCGAATTGACTCTTGACGGGCGCCGTGTCGACGGATTGTCCGAGGCGGCGTGGGCGCGGTTGCGCCGGCGCAGCGTGGGGTTTGTGTTCCAGGCGTTCCATCTGATCGACGAGCTCAGCGCGGTGGAGAACGTCGAGCTCCCCGCGCTGCTGGTTGGGACGCCGCCTCAGGCCGCCCGCCGGCGGGCGATGGAGCTGTTGGAGCGCCTCGATGTCGCCGACCGGGCCGCGCACCTACCGGCTCGGCTCTCCGGTGGGCAGAGCCAGCGGGTGGCGCTGGCGCGGGCGCTGGTCAACGAGCCGCTGCTCGTCCTGACGGACGAACCGACCGGCAATCTCGACAGCCACGCCACGGGTGAGCTTCTCAAGATCCTCGCCGGCCTGCGCGAAGCGCACCAGACGCTGCTGTTGGTCACCCACGACCCGCGGGTCGCGGCCATCGCGGACCGACTGCTCAGCATGCGCGACGGCGCGATTGTTGACGACACCCGCCTCGACGGCGGGCTGTCCAGGCAGGCCGCGTTGGCCCAGATCGCGGGCTGGGACGCGTAGATGCCGCCGGCGGTACGTCTCATCACTCGCCTGGCGTGGCGCAACGTGCGCCACCGGCCATGGCAGGCAGCCCTCCTGCTATTCGCCCTGTGCCTTTCTACCTCCACGTTGACCCTGGCGCTGGCGGTCAACGAGAGCGGTACCGCCCCCTGGGACCGGTTACATGAGGCGACCAACGGCTTTCACGTCGACGCATTTGTCACGCCCCGCCGCGACGCCGCACCAACGGATGAGGACGTGGCGCGCGCTCGCCAGCAGCTGGCCGACCTGCGCAACGCACCCGGTGTGGTCGCGGCCAGTGGCCCCTGGCGACTCCTATACGCCACGGGCGAGGTCGCGGGCAAACCGACGGAGTTACGCGTGCAGGTTCGCGATGCGTCCCCTGCGGCCGTCGGCCAGCCGCTCCTCACCTCGGGCAGCTGGCTCGACGCCGAGGACACGGTGGTGCTCGAGGACGGGTTGGCCTCGACCCTTCATGTCAAGCCCGGCGACACCGTCGCGATCGCGGGGCGATCTCTAACCGTCCGCGGCACCGCGATGACCGTCAACGTCTTCCCATACCCTATTGATCCACCGGGAACCGTGTGGATCACAACGTCCACCGCGCAACGGCTGGACCCCGCAGCCGTCGCGGGGGAGACGGAGTTTGTCGAGCTACGACTCTCCAGTCCCCAGGACGCTGAAACGTTTGTTGCCGCCCACAGCGGCAGCATCACCGATGACCAATTCCGAGCCGACATGCACGCGTGGCAGATGTACCGCAACGCCAGCAACGGGAAACTCGAGTTCGTCAGCATCGCGCTGGGGTTCACCGGCACCATGCTCGCCGGGCTGACCATAGCCACAGCTGCGGTGTTGGTCGCCGGACGGATGGCGGCCCAGATCCGGCAGGTTGGCACGCTCAAGGCTGTCGGTGTCACACCCGGGCAACTGACCTGGATCCAGCTCATCGAGTACCTTGCACTGGCCGCCACCGCCGCGATCGTCGGGCTCACGGCTGGCGCGTTGATCTTCCCACTGCTGGCTCGCCCTTTGCGCGTTGCTTATGGCGCACCGGAGGCGGCACCGATCACCCTCAACCGGGCCGCCATTGTTGCCGGCGTCGCTGTCTTTGTCGTTGTGCTCGGCACCGTCCGCCCGGCACTCCGCGGAGCCCGGCATAGCACCCTGCGCTCGCTCGTGGCGAATGTCCACCAGCCGCCCGCCCGCCGCGACTACCGGGCCAGCCGGCTGGCACGGCTGACTGGGTCGCTCCGCCTGCCCCTCCCCGCGGTGCTCGGCATACGCGCCGCGCTGCGCCGCCCCGGCCGGACGGTCGCCAACGCCGCCGGCCTGACCCTCGGCATCGCAATGGTGATCATCGGGCTAGCGCTGAATGGCAAGACGGCGGACTTCCGTCTGACTGCGGCCCAGGAGGAGGCCTATCCGGGGGAGGCCGCAGAACTGACCGGACTCCTCGACCAGTTCCGCATGATCCTCTTCGCCGGCGCAGCTTTGCTGCTCGCGCTGGCCGCGGTCAACGCGGCGGTGGCCGCGATTTTCGCCGCCCACGAGAGCGCCCGCAACCAAGCCATCCTGCGCGCCCTGGGCGCCACCCCACGGCAGACCGTCATCGCGTTCGCCGTCGCACAACTCAGCGCGTGCCTGCTCGCCTGCGCGCTCGGCATCCCACTCGGCCTCGCTCTTTTCAACTCCGTCGCCGGCGACCTAGGCTCGGCGCAACTATCCGCACGTACCTACGCCGCAGTGGCCGCCGTGGCGCTGCTGTTGTATGCGGTTGCCGTCGCCGCCCCAGCCAGACTCCTCGCTAAACGACCAGTGACACCGCTTCTCGCCTACGAATGACCGCGGGTACGGATCAACTCGTTGAGTGCCTCGACGTTTCGCTCGGCCACCGCGACCCGGCGGGCGCCAAGCGACGTCACGAGGATGCTGTTCCACCGGCCATCGGCGCCGACGTACTGCAGCTCTGGCATGGGTGTGGACACCGACGGGCTGCCGAAGGTCTTAGGGCGGTGCATGACCAGGAGTGCGCGGCGTACGGCGGACCAGGGCAACCGCTTGGTACGAAAGAGTTCCCGAACGATTAGTGCATCGGGGGTGGCCCGCACACCGACCGTCAATACGCGGACCGCACCCGCCAGGAGGACCACAGCGGCCGCGCCCGCCACTGCTTCCACGCCGATAGGTCGGGCACCGCCCACCGCGAAGGCCACGCAACCCGCGGCCAGCATGAGTAACAAGCCCGCTGCCACCATGTTCCACAGCCGCGAGCGCAGCACGCGCCGTTCACCGGTCATGTGGCGGACGGTAACGCATGGCGCCGCGGCTGTGGACCCGCGAGGGAGAGCGATCAGTTCGAGTCGGGGGCGTAGAACTTCGTCGTGTTGTCGACCGCCGTGGCCACCTCGGCGCTGGTTGCCCCCGCAGCCTCGAGCGCGGCGCCCCACGCCTTGCTGCTCTCGGTCATGAACTCCTTGGCCTCGGCCGACTCCTCCCATGCATGGGGCTCCTCGATGGACTCGCCGCGGAGGTGCAGGCCCAGTCCGAGCACAGTGAGGTCCCAGCCGACCCCAACGGCGCCGGGCCCGAATTCGGCCCACCGCTCGGCGTCTACGACCGCGGTGTGTTCGAGCTCGAACACCGTTTCACCCTGTGCGCCGGACGACAGCCGTACCTCGACCTCGGAGACGTCGACCTCGGTGGGATTCTCGCCAAACACCCAGGTAACCGTGAGCAGGTGGGGTGGTTCACAGCGCAGGATCTCGCCCCCGGCGTTGCCCTTAAGTTGGTACCGGCCACCAAGGCGGAGATCCCCGGTGACCGGAAGGAACCAGCGGTTGATCCGGTCGGGGTCGGTGATGGCATCCCAGACATCCTCGATCGGCGCCCGGTAGGTTCGTCGCAATAGGACGGTGCGTCCGTCTCCTGCGGGGATGCGTCGATGTCCGGTCTCACGACGGACAGCATGGATCTCATTAACGATGTCGATCATGGGTCTTCCTTCTCCCTTGTGTACGACGTGTCGTCCGTGGTCGTCGGGGCGTTGTGCAGGCGGCGTTCGCGCCTGCCTCGCGCGAGTTCCGTGGCCAACGCGTCCAGGTGCTGGTTCCAGAACCGGCGGAAACGCTCCAGCCACAGGTCGACCTCCTGCAGCGGTGCGGAGTCAACCGCGTACAGGCGGCGGGTCCCCTCGGCCCGGACGGTCGTGAACCCGTGCTCCCGCAGCACGCGCAGGTGCTGCGACACCCCGGGCTGGGAAATCCCGAACTCCTCCTGGATGATCGCGCTGACCGCACCGGACGTCTGCTCGCCGTCGGCGAGAAGCTCCAAGATCCGGCGTCGGACCGGATCCCCGAGGACATCGAACGCGTGCACAGCCCAACTGTGCCAGCACAAGCTTATATAAGTCAAGCCTTACGATTGAATCGGCCTCGGCAAGGGCGAGTACAGCCAGACCCGCTGGCGCTTCGAGCCGCTCTGCGTGAGGTCCGCGATCCTCGGCGGCGTAGCGTAGCCGCGGTTTTGTTGCCGGGCCGGACTTGCGACCTTCACTGCTTTCCGCTCCACTTGAGATCATGAGGCGCATCGGCATGTTCGTCGTCGTATTACTGCTCGCCGCAGCCGGCTGCGGTTCGAAGGAGCCCGCCGCGGCGCCGCCACCGGCGACGACGGCGGGCGGCTCAACTCCGCCCTCCGGCACGGCATCAGCCACGCCCAGCGCTTCACCAGATACCCTGATCGAATTCACCGTGGATGGCGCCGGGCCGTACCAGTTGGGCGCAACGTTGGCCACCCTGCAAGCGACCCCGGGTCTCGACGAGGTCACGGCCGGCGGCGCGGTCTGCCCGGGGAACACGAACGCACGCGGGACCGGCACGTGGCGGGACATCCGGCTCTCGTTCCGTAAGGACGGCACGCTCTATCTGGCCGTCAACAGGTCACCGTCAATACCCACTCCGTCGGGGGCGTGGCTGGGCACCACGCTGGCCCAGCTGAAGTCGATCTACGTCGGCGTCTCAGGCCAGGAGCTCAAACAGGGCACAGGTACCGCATACCTGGTGACCACGCTGTCCGGGCGCGGCATCCTTTTCGACCTGGACGCGAAAAGACAGGTGATCTCCATGGCCGCCGGTGACGCCTCGTACCTCAAGGCCAGCTATCAAGGCGGCACGGACTTCTGCTAGCGACCGCCGGATAGGCGAGCCGTCACGTTCTGCCGCGATCGGGCGACGAGTGCGTCAGGATCGTCGACGTAGAAGCGCAGTTCGGTGATGGATTCGCTGCCCTTCGGCAACGGCACCGTCGTCGGGTGGTGCAACGTAACATCGACGTTGGTCTGTTTTAATATACCGATCTGAAGGACGACGCCGGCACCGGAACGATCGATCTGGGCGGTTCGGCCCGGTAGATCACGGCCCCGGGTTTGGATAGTGGCGATGGCATCCCAGGGGATCGTGAAGTCGACGCTAAAGCCGTACCGGACGCGGAGGCCGGAATCGCTGACGACGTGCGGGTGGACTCGAATGCTCGCCAGTAGCCCCACCATCCAGAACAACCCATAGAACCCCAGCGCGTCTCCGATGAGCCGCGCGGTCTCCCACGGCAGGAGCAGGTGGAGGATGGGGACCTCGATCGCGGACACGGCAATGAACGCGACGAAGAGCGGCGTCACGACAGCTGCGTAACCGAACGCCTCGGTACCTGTGCCGGATGCAACCGGTCGCCGAAGTATCCAGCGATACAGGCTCCGCCACATGCCCAGCTCGTACAAGACTGCCTTGCGAACAAACGGCGGTACGGCCGTTCGCGTGGTTCGCCGGTCGGTGATTGTCACTGGTCGTCCTCACGAATCTCGTACGAAAGGCCCTGGTCGCGGAGCCGGGTCAGGACGTCGCCCAGGCCCGCGACGAAGCAGTCGAACTGCTCGTCTGGCATCCCGGCGAACAGCAGGTGGGCGAACTTCTGCTGGTCGCGTTCCATGGCCGCCACGGTCGTTGCCGCGTGTTCGGTGAACGTGACGAGAGTCGCCCGGCGATCGGTGGGATGTGGCTCCCGGGTCACGAAGCCGGTCGCGACCAGCCCATCGACAAGGCCGGTAATGGTGCGGGCACTCACCTTCAGGGCCTCGGCGACGTCGCGCTGTGTCATCGGCCCTCGGTGACGCAGCTCCCACAGTAGGTGGGCCCGCGAGACGGTCAGGCCGTCGCGAGCCAGGCTCTGGGTCATGTCGTGGTTGAGGAGCACGACGAGCTCGAGTATCCGGTCGAGCGCCGCTTCATGCCTGTCTATGACCTTCATCGTGATGCCTCCTCACTATGTGTAAGCATCCCTATTATGACACACGGACGAGCACTCTCACCGATATGGCCAAAGTGCTGACCCTCGTCAACTTGAGGTTGACGACTGGGCGTCGTCAACCTATGGTTGACGCATGGCAAATCCGATCCGTATGACGAATCCAGTCCGGCTCGACGACCTGATCGAGGCAATCAAAAAGGTGCACTCCGACGCTCTCGAACAGCTCTCCGACGCGGTCATCGCCGCGGATCACCTCGGCGACGTGGCTGATCATCTCATCGGCCACTTCGTCGACCAGGCACGGCGCTCGGGCGCGTCCTGGACAGACATCGGCAGGAGCATGGGGGTCACCAAACAGGCTGCTCAGAAGCGTTTCGTTCCCAAAGCCGCCGGCGAACCATCAGACCTCGATCCCGAGCAGGGGTTCAGCCGGTTCACCGCGCGGGCGAAGAACGTCGTGATGGCGGCGCAGAACGAAGCCCGGGCTGCCGGCAACGACGAGATCCGCCCCGAACATCTCGTGCTGGGGCTTTTGAGCGAGCCTGACGGCGTCGCCGCGAGGTCGATCGTCGCGCAAGGCGTAGCGCTGGAAACCGTCCGGACGACCGTGACCGCGACGCTGCCACAAGCGGCCGGCCAGGTGCCGGAGCTCATCCCGTTCGATCCACGGGCGCGAAAGGCGCTGGAACTCACGTTCCGGGAGGCTCTGCGGATGGGCCACAACTACATCGGGACCGAGCACATCCTGCTCGCGCTCCTCGAACTCGAAGACGGCACCGGCGTGCTCGCCGGCCTCGGCGTCGACAAGGCGACCGCCGAAGCCGACATCACCGACGCCGTGGCCGCCATCGTTGCCGCCCAAAAGCAACTGAACAAGGATGCAGCCCGGGCTGCCGGCTGGGTCAGTTGATGGAGCCGGCGGGCGCGAGCCAAACGGCGGGCTGGCCGGTGACTGTGGTGACCTGGTCGAAGTCGCGATCTGGGGCGGAGTTGACGGGCAGGTAGCGGTCGGGCAATGTGGCCGCCATGGTCACGTGGGGTGAGTTCGCGGTGCGGCGCTCCGACCTTGCCGCCGCTGGGCGGGCGCTGTTGTACCAGCATGGCGTGGGGCTCGCCTTCCTGGCGACGATCCGGAAGGACACCGGCCCCCGCATGCACCCGATGTGCCCACTGCTCTCCGACCACGGCCTTTACGCATTCATCGTGCCCTCGCCAAAGCAGCACGACCTTCGGCGTGATGGCCGATTCGCCATGCACTCGTTTCCTTGCCCCGACAACGAGGATGCCTTCTACCTGACCGGCCGGGCGCACATCGTCGAGCATCCTGCGCTTCGCGACCAGCTTGGCAGCCAGTTCGTCGCGGAGCGGTCGCAGTTCGGGATCGCGCTTCCCAACCAGGCCGATGCGCTATTCGAGTTCCGGATCGAGCGATGTCTGGCCACCAAGACGACCGGACACGGTGACCCGAACCCGAACCACGTAGTTTGGTCAGCGGAACGAGACTGAGCGTTGCTCGTCGCTACGTTCACAGCACCCGAGTGAGCCTGCCCGGCGAGTCGATGATTGCCTACACGGAGGCGCGGGCCTCCTCGACCTGGCGCAGGATGACCTGAGCGCCGCTGGCCTCGGCGATCGCACCCGCCTCATCGATCAGCGCCAGCGCGTCGTCGCGGCGGCCCTGTCCGGCGGCGATGTGGGCTAGCCCCACCAGATTCGCGGCAACGCCAGGCAGGAACCCCAGCTCTCGGCGGAGCCGCACCGACTCCTCAAGCCGCTGCCGTGCCACGTCCAACTCGCCGGCCGCATGCGCCGCGATGCCCAGGTGCCGAAGCGCGTATGAGAGCGTCAGCATGTCTCCGACTTGGGTTGCAAGCTCGCACGAGCGTTCAAGAGCGGGAACCGCGGCGGCGTCGTCGTGCCGGACAACTTGATGGAAAGTCCCGATCCAGAACAGGGACTCACCCTCGCCGCGTACGTCTCCTAGCAGCTGGTACAGCTGCGCCGCACGCTCAAACAACGCCAGTTCGTGCGGGTCTTCGTTTCGCTCGACAAGAAATCGCGCATGCAGGATCCGGCCACGGGCCAGGGCAAGATCGGCCTCGACCGCGTTCAGCTCCCGCTCGGCAACCGCCAGTACGCTGTCGTCGCCGCCGATGACGGCGCGTTCGTAAAGCAACCTGGCTCGTTCGATGCGGTCTTCCGCACTCATCCTTCGCCCCCGCTCACTCGAATCCGCGCACCCCATTGAACGCGGCGCTCTTGGCTCAACGCAAGTCTTTCGCCCACGTTCAGGCCACGCGCCTAGCGTCGATTGGAGCCCGGTGCCAGCGACAAGTAGCGCAAGTCGCCGCCAACGGCGCGGCGGCGCAGCGGTGCAGTGGCTATGCAACCACGGTTGCATTCGATCCGATCCGCCGGTAACTTATGTAACCACGGTTGCGTTGACGCTGGAGGGCGGCGATGGCTGAACCTGACGCGCGGCGGCGTGTGCGCTACGACCTGCCGGCAGGTGTGCGGGTGCTGCAGGCCGGTCTTGTGGTTAATGCGTTCGGGAATGGGGCCGCGGCCCCGTTTCTGATCATCTATCTGCACAACGTTCGTGGTATCCCGCTGGCGGTTGCGGGCGCGGCGTCGGCGACAGCCGCCGGATTCGCCTTGCTCGCGACGTTGGTCGCGGGTCGTGTTGCGGATCGGCGCGGGATGCGGCCGACGATGATCGGCGGGCTGTGCTGCTCCACGCTCGCTTATGGCCTGTATCCGTTGGTGCGTCAGCCGTGGCACGCCGTTGTCCTTGCCGCGCTGGCGGGCGGTGGGATCGGCACGTGGTTGACGATGCAGTCCAGCCTGCTCGCGACGCTCACGCCGCAGGCGTTGCGGCATGTGGCGTTCGCATGGCAGCGGGTGGCGGCAAATGTTGGTCTGGGGTTGGGTGGGTTCGCCGGCGGTCTGATTGTGACAACCGGCCGACCCTCCACGTTCACTACGCTATTTTGGTTGAACGCGGGGACGTTCCTCGTCTACGTGGTCTTCCTGTCCAGGATCCCGGTGCCAGCGACGGCCCGGCCTGCTGCAGCGTCGGGTGGCAGCTACCGCGCTGTGTTGGCCGATCGGGTCTTCGTCCGGCTGGCTGCGCTGAACTTCGGCGTCGTCGCCGCGGCGATCGCCTTGCTCAACGCGCTGCTGCCGGTCTACGCCAAGAATCAGGCGCACATCACCGAACGGGCCATTGGCCTGCTGTTCCTGCTCAACTCGGTAACGATCATCGCGTTGCAGCTGCCGATAGTCCGCCGGGTCGAGGGGCGACTGAGGATGCGAGCGTTCGCGGTGATGGGAGTGCTGTTCGCCACATCGTGGTTGCTGGTCGCCGCTGCCGGCGCCGTAGGTGACGCGGTCACAGCGTTGGCCGTCTTGGTCGGCGCGATCGTCGTGTTCAGCCTCGCCGAATGTCTCTACGACGCGGTGCACAGTCCCCTCGTGTCTGATCTGGCGCCACCTGAACTGTTGGCCCGCTACCTCGCGGTGACCGCATTCTCCTGGCAGGTCGGGTTCATCGTTGGTCCCGCCGTGGGCGCGCTCGTCCTCGCCGCCGCACCTACCACGCTGTGGCTGGTCGCGGCGGCGATATGTGCGGCCGCGAGCGTGTACTCGCTCCGGTTGAGCCGGCATCTTCCGGATCGGGTACGCCGGACGCCGCGCCGGCCCGAACCGCCCCTTGTGGAGGTTGCTGCTGAACCGAGCCGGTAACCTCGCGTATGGTAACCGTGGTTACTTCCCGATGGAGGTGTGATGGCCGCGCGCGGGCAAACACAACGGTGGGTGCTCCTGTGCTACCGGCTGCCCCGCGAGCCGTCGACGCCGCGGATCACCGTGTGGCGCAAGCTTGAACGCCTCGGCGTCGCCCGACTCGGTGACGGCCTCGTGGGGCTGCCCGCCGACGCGCGTACCCGCGAGCGGTTCGACTGGCTCGCCGAGGAGATCGCCGAGGCCGGCGGCGCCGCCACCGTGTGGCTTGGCTCGCCGGCCCATGCCGCGCAAGAGGAGGCCGTCGCCGATGCGCTGCGGGAAGCCCGGGCCGCTGAGTACGACGCCGTCACCACGCAGGCTCAGAACGCCGCAGCCGGCGATTCTGATGAGGTGGCCCGGGTCGTGCGTCGGCTGCGCGAAGAGTTGGGCCGCATCGCTCGGCGTGATTTCTTCCCCCCACCGCAGCGTGAGCAGGCGCACGCGGCCGTGCAAGCCCTGGCCGCCGCGGCCGCGCCCGGCCGACGGTCGGCGAGGTTGCGATGAATTGGGTGACACGCACCGGCGTGCACGTCGACCGGGCGGCCTGCGTGTGGCTGATCCGTCGCCGCATCGATTCCGAACCGGTCTTCGAGTTCGTCGACGACCCGGCCGAGGTTACCGCCGACGCTACCCGGTTCGACATGCCCGGCGCCGTGCTGGGGCACCGCGACGGCGAATGCAGCTTCGAGACGATGTTGCGGCACTACGACCTGACCGACCCTGTCCTGTGGCGCATCGCCCAAGCAGTGCACGAGGCCGACCTTGACGACGAGCGCTATGACGCCCGCGAGGCCGCCGGCCTGGACATCCTCGTGCGCGGTCTGACGCTGCTGGGCGACGACGAGCACACGTTGGCCGTCACCGCCGCCCTGTTCGACGGACTGTACGAGTACCACCGGCGAGCGATCCTGCTCGGCCGCGAACCAGCCTGACCACGTCACCAACGCCGTGAAAGGAGGGCCGTCTGCGATGAAATGGGTGACCCGTGCCCGGCCCAAGACCGACCGCATAGCCTGCCCATGGCTGATTCGACGCTTCATCGACCCGACCGCCGAGTTCCTTTACGTCGACGCCGACCAGGTCCTCGGGATTGCCGCCCGCGAAGGCGGGCACTCCTTCGATGCGCCAGGAGCGACCTACAGTCACCGTCACCACCCGGATGGCAGGCAGTGGTGCACCTTCGAAACCCTCCTCCACACCTACGACCTCGCGGCCGACCCCGCCCTCGTCGAGTTGGCGCGTATCGTGCACGCCGGTGACATCGCAGCCGACGTGGCCACGCACCCGTTCGGTGCAGCCCTGCGCGCGATCGGCGAGGCAGGTCCAAGCGTCGAGGCGGACGACCATCGACTCCTGGCCCGGGGTCTGTTCGTTTACGACGCCCTGTATGCCCACTGTCAGCACACCACGTCCGCCACGTCGTAGTCGGCCGGTTGGCGCGCCTCCTGCCCATCTTGGAGTCGATCAGGTGTTGTTCGCTACGACGAGCACCAGCAGATGGTTGAAACGGCCGAGGTCGGCCTCTGAGCGCAGGTGAAGCTCGATCCAGTCGCGGCGCGAAGGATCGCGCCGAACGGCGGCGTCCCTACCATACTCCTCGGCGGCCTGTGACCAGCCCTTTCGCGTGATCCGAAGGTCGATGACGCCGGGTGCCTCGAGGTGGGCAACCTCGCGTCCCGCGATGGCCAAGGCTGGCTTGTTTCCGTATCGGGAGCGACGTTCCTCGGCAGGGCCCGCCGACAGCATGGCGGTGACAAACGCGTCCCACAGCACCTCGCCGTGGCTGTCGTTCATCTCGACGAGTCTAGCGATGAGCGTGTGTGGCATCTAAATGTGTCGGTGGGTGCCGATACGGTCGCCCCTATGCCGTCGCATCTGCATGAGGTGTTGGTCGAGATGTTTCGGGATCGGCCGGTGTTGGCCGCGGAGCTGCTGGCCGGTCCGCTGGGCGTTGCCGTTCCCACCTTCCAACGGGCGTCGCTGTCCTCGGGTGAGCTGACCGACGTC
>Ga0209889_1000293_pt1 | contig 13220 bp, 8 predicted proteins | sample GWRWN1_0_10_FD_187233 | JGI IMG/M metagenome (GOLD analysis project Ga0209889, IMG submission 187233) | Riverbed sediment microbial communities from areas with no vegetation in Columbia River, Washington, USA - GW-RW N1_0_10 (SPAdes)... | ecosystem: Environmental > Aquatic > Freshwater > River >... | reverse complement strand
CGAGCCGGTCGCGAATGATGCGACGAACCGTCTGCTCGATGCGGTCGGGCGTCGGCCGGCCCATCGACCGCACGGCGCCCTCGGCGGCGTCGGCCAGCATGAGGATCGCCGCCTCCCGGCTCTGCGGCTTCGGGCCCTCGTAGCGGAACGATCCTTCGTCGACGTTTTCGCCGCGCTCTTTGGCCTGATGATAGAAGTAGGTAATGAGGCTCGTCCCATGGTGCTGCGGGATGAACGCGGACACGGATTCGGGCAGCCCATGCTCCTTCGCGTAGTCCATACCATCGCGGACGTGTGACTGCACGGTCAACGCGGAGAGGCTGGGTGACATCTTGTCGTGCGGGTTGTCGACACCGATTTGATTCTCGATAAAGAAGACCGGACGCCTGATCTTCCCCACATCATGGTAGTAGGCTCCGACGCGCACGAGCAGGCTGTCGGCGCCGATCGCCTCTGCCGCCGCTTCGGCAAGATTCGCCACCATGATGCTGTGATGGTACGTGCCCGGCGCCTCGATCTGCAGCCGGCGCAGGAGTGGGTGGCTTGGGTTACTCAGCTCGAGTAGTTTGATCGGCGTGACCAGTCCAAACAGGTGCTCGAGGTACGGCAGGGTGCCGATGGCGATAATGCCAACGAGGAGCCCGTTGCCGAGCGCATTGCCAATGTCGCGCAGAACGTCTTGCCACGGGAGTTGATCCACGAGCCCGATCGCGAGCACGGCGAGCATGTTGGCCGCGCCGACCTGCAGCCCGGCGACGATCAAGTCCGTACGGTGGTCGATCCTTTTGATCGCATACACACAGACGGTTGACCCGACGAACGTCACGAGCGCCAGCCGCAGATCTCCTCCGGATACAAACCCTACGAGCAGGCTCAAGACCGCGGCCGTGTAGAGCGCCAGCCTCGGCCGCAGCAGCACGGCGATCAGCATGGTGCCCGCCGCCGTCGGTATCAGATACGGGTTGAACCTGGTGAACAGGATTCGCGCCAGCGTAATGGTGAGGATGACGCCCAAAGCCCATACCCTGAGGAGCCTGTCCTGCGCCCAGATATCCGGTTGATATTGACGGAGGTACGCGGCGGTCACGAGGAGCAGCAGGAGGGAGATCAAGCCCATTCCGGCAATGCGGCTCCACGACAGCGGCGCCTGTACAAGGCCGAGGGCCGCCAGTTTCCGGAAGTGACCGCTTCTAACCACCTCGCCCCGGCGCACGATCATCTCGCCGCGGAGGACACTCGTCATGACCGGTTCCACCGTGGCCATCGCCTGACGGCGCAAGGTTTCGGTGGCGTCCTCGTCGATGAGGCGGTTAGCACGGAGCGCGCCTGCAACGACAGCGGACGCAAGCGTCAAGGTCCGTCCACCGGCTGCGGACCGCAGCTGCACCCGCGCTTCGGCCTGAGCCCCTGCCAGGTCGCTGGGACGTATCCCCGCGCCCATGACTTTTCGCACCGTGCCGAACGCCGCTTTCCAAGCGGCCTCGATGCCGGCCCGGTCGAGCGTCAGCGCGGCAGAGATTGCCGGATCGCTCAGCCTGATTGGCGACTCGCGCCGTATCATGTCGGCCCGCTGTCGCGGCGTCAGGCCGGTTGCTGCCCGCGTCCGAGCAACCGCGCCGACCGTGCGCTCAACGAGCTCGAGGGACTGCTCCATGACGTCCGTTTGGAGTCTATAGATAGGCTCGATGCTCTCGCGCGCGGCCCGCCGGAGGGCCTCCGTTCGCCCGAGATCGACGAAGTCCACGCTTCGGGGAGCCTCGATGTCCCGAGGGCTCACCTGCCCCTCGCGCAGTCCCAGGCGCGGCGTGAGATATGGAAGCGACGTCAACAGGGTCAGGGCTAGAAAGGTGACCAGTCCCACCAGCGCCTTCCCCACCCAAGGCGAGGCCGCCACCTTGCCGACGCGCAGCTTCAGCACATCTGCGGGTTCGCTCATAGTCAAACGCACCCGGACGAACTGATCCGGGAACGCATGGACTCCATTATAAGTGCAACTGCGGGATTAAGGGATAAAGGGATAAGGGGATAAGCGATCAGGTGAGACCGCGCATGCGCTTCAGCACTGCCGGGCTTACTCGGCGGGTGGTGGGAACAACCAGGACAGTATCCTCACCGGCGATCGTCCCCGCTACGTCGGGCCAACGCATGTCGTCGATTGCCTGCGCGACCGGTGGTGCGCCGCCGGGCTCCGTCTTCACCAGAATCAGGTCAAGCGCGCTATCGACGCCGACGACGAATTCAACGAATACGCTTTGCACACGCTGGGCCGCACTGGCTGGCCGCGAATCTGGGCTCGCAGACCCGGGAAGCGCATATCGATAACGGCCGGATCCGTCGAGCACCTTGACGAGGCCCAGGCGTTTGATGTCACGGCTGACCGTCGCCTGGGTGACATCGATGCCCTCGCGCTTGAGGGCACGGACGAGATCATCCTGCGTCGGCACGGGTTCGCGGCGGACAATCTCGCGGATCTTACGGATGCGGCTCGCCGTTTGCTCCATTGCCTCACGACCCCGCCAGCGCCTTCAACTTTGCTCGAAACCCAGTCGCCCCGGCAAGCCATTTCGCGATGGAATCCAGTTCCCGTTTGGCCTGGCCCAGTTGCTCCCGCACCGCAGACTGCGCCGTTCCGCCGGGCGCCGCCTTAGCATCGACCGAGGCCTCCACGGTCACAACATCGAGGATGTCGCTGTCAAAGAGCGGGCTTGCCTGCCGGTAGGCCTCGAGGGGTAAATCCCACAACTGACTGCCTTGCGCCAGCGCCGCCTGCACAATATGGCCGGCGATGGTGTGCGCGTCACGGAACGGAACCTGCTTCCGTACCAGGTAATCTGCAACCTCCGTGGCGGTCAGCAGTCCCGTTCTCGTCGCCTCCGAGAGACGGCCTGGAATGAACTCGAGTTTTCCGAGCAGCAGGTGCATGGCCCGGACCGAGGCCTCTGTGACGTCCAGCGCATCGAAGGTCAGCGACTTATCCTCCTGCAGATCCGACTGATATCCCAGGAGCGCTTCCTTGACGGTCGCCAGCAAAGCCGTCAGGTTTCCGATCACGCGGCCGGCGCGAGCCCTCACCAACTCCAGCGCGTCCGGGTTCTTCTTCTGCGGCATGATACTGCTGCCGTGTGACACGGCATCGGCCAGACGCACGAAACCGAACTCTTCACTCGCCCAGGTCACGAGCTCCCCGGCCCACCGAGCGAGATGCACCATGAGCAGGGCCGCGGCCGCGACCGTCTCGATGGCAAAGTCACGGTCACCGACGGCATCGACACTGTTCTCGCTGATAGCCGAAAACCCGAGCGCTTCGGCCACCTGCAGACGGTCGATTGGATAGCTGACGCCTGCGACCGCGCCCGATCCCAACGGGAGGACATCGATCCTGCGAAAACAATCCTGCAACCGATCTGCGTCCCGGTTCAGCATCCAAAAGTATGCGAGCAAGTGGTGCGCCAGCCGCACGGGCTGCGCGTGCTGCAGGTGCGTGAACCCGGGCATCAATATGTCCACCGAGGCAGCCGCCCGTTCTACGACACGGACCATCAGGTCCTGCACCGCCGCCATCAGATCGATCACGCGGTCCTTCAAGTAGAGACGGAACGCCGTGACGACCTGGTCATTTCGGCTGCGTGCCGTGTGCAGGCGACCCGCCGCATTTCCGATGCGTTCGTACAGTGTAGCTTCGATGAACGAGTGCACGTCCTCGAATGGACCATCCGCTTCCAGGCGGCCGGCCTCGACGTCGGAAAGCATCTGCTGCAGGCCCTCGACGATGGCTGCCGCGTCGGTCTGCGGAATAATCCCCCGCTCGCCGAGCATGCGGGCATGGGCGGTGCTTCCTAAAAGGTCCCAGCGCAACAGGCGCCGGTCTACGGACAGGGACGACGTATACGCGAGGATATCCGGATCGAGCGGCTCGCTGAAGCGGCCCCCCCACATCTTGCGAGGCGCCTTCTTATCTACCATTCAAGCTACTCGCCCTTCGACTCGGTGGCCGAAGGCCATGAGCGAGCACGCGAAGCGGGCGAGTCGAATGGGTGGCGCAGCTGCTTCCTGATGAGCTCAGGATTGACGCGCGCAAACACCCTGGTCGGCAGGCCCCAGAGGTTGATGAAGCCCTCCGCATCGTGCTGACTGTAGACGTCGTCTCGGCCGAATGTCGCCAGGTCTCTTTGATACAGGGCATGCGGCGAAGTGCGTCCGGCCGCCGAGGCCGTTCCCTTGAACAGCTTCACACGCACTGTTCCCGTCACGGTGCGCTGGGCGACGTCGAGGAATCCATCAAACGCCATCCGCAGTGGTGAGTACCACTGGCCATAGTAAATGAGCTCCGCGTAGCGCGGAGCGACATACGCCGCGTGATGCAATGTATCGCGGTCGAGTGTCATGGATTCCAGATCGTGGTGCGCCACCATGAGAATGGTCCCTCCCGGCGTCTCATAGATGCCGCGTACTTTCATGCCCACCAGCCGGTTCTCGACCATGTCGACGCGGCCAACGCCATGTGCTCCGCCGAGCCGATTCAGTGTCTGGATGATGGTCACCGGATCAGATTCGGTCCCGTCCAGCGCGACGGGACGGCCCTGCTCAAACGCGATCTCGATGTATTCCGCTTGATCGGGCGCCTGTGCGGGGGACACGGTGAGGGCATACGCATCCTCAGCAGACTCCTGCCAAGGGTCCTCGAGCGGTCCTGCTTCCACGCTCCGATGCCACAGGTTCTGATCGATGCTGTACGGCTTGTCTTTCGTGACCGGGACCGGGATGCCGCGAGAGGCGGCGTACTCAATTTCGTCTTCACGCGAATGCAGCGTCCACTCCCGCCACGGGGCAATGACTTTCAACTCGGGGGCGAGCGCCTGATAGGTCAGCTCAAATCTGACCTGGTCATTCCCTTTGCCGGTACACCCGTGCGCCAGTGCGTCGGCGCCCTCGGCGATCGCCACTTCAACCTGCGTCTTCGCAATCAGGGGCCGCGCCAACGCCGTTCCCAACAGATAGGACTGCTCGTACACGGCGTTTGCACGCAGAGCTGAAAAGATGAAGTCCGTCGCAAACTCATGCTTGACGTCCACAACGAACGCAGCATCCGCCCCGCTGGACAGCGCTTTTCTGCGGATGGCATCAAAATCTTCAGGCTGTCCGACGTCGACGATAACGGCCAGCACCTGGCCGCCGTAGTGCTCCTTCAGCCACGGAATGATGACGGACGTGTCCAATCCACCCGAATATGCGAGAACGGTTTTCTTTGGTTTCATCAGCAGTTCTCTCCTAACTGCGGTCGTGGGTCGTCGGTCGTGGAACTGCATTTGCTACGACCTACGACCCATGACCTACGACCGCTGTAGTAACGGGTTGTGTCACAGAGGCAAGCGATTCGGCCAGGATCCTCACGGCTTCATCAACGTCTTGCCGCGTGATCACCAGCGGCGGTACGAGCCGGAGCGTATTCGGCTGAACTGCATTCAGCAAAAGCCCTCGCTCGCGTGCGGCGTCGACGACCTGCGGTGCGGTTTCGGTCGATAGTTCAACCGCGACCATTAAACCAAGTCCACGCACTTCAGTAATGGCCGAATGCGTCCGGGCCAACGTCCTGAGCTGGTCGACCAGATAGGTGCCGAGCTCTGCCGCATGCTGGATGAGCCCGTCTTGCTCGATAGTGGTAACCACGGCAAAGCTCGCAGCGCACGCAAGGAAGTTTCCGCCGAAGGTGGAGCCATGATCGCCGGGCTGGAAGGCCTGCGCGACATGCTTTTTGGCGAGCACCGCGCCGATGGGCACGCCACCGCCGAGCGCTTTGGCCAGTGTCAGGATGTCCGGCTCAATGCCGAAGTGTTCATACGCGAACAGCCGCCCCGTCCGGCCCATACCAGTTTGAATCTCGTCGAGGATAAGCACCAGCCCGCGCTCGTCGCACAGTCTCCGCACTGTTCCCAGGTAACCGGGCGAGGGAAATCGCAGCCCTCCTTCCCCTTGAATAGGCTCGAGCATAATGGCGCACGTCCGCGGTGTCACCGCGGCTTCGAGTGCGCTGAAATCGTTCCACTGGACTGGCACGAATCCCGGCGGAAGGGGTTCAAACCCTTTGTGGTATTTGGGCTGCGCCGTAGCCGCGAGAGCGGCGAGTGTGCGGCCATGGAAGGATTGGTCGGCGACAAGGATCTCGAAACGACCCTCTCCGGCGCCGAACTTGCGGGCCAGCTTGATGGCCGCCTCATTTGCTTCGGCCCCGCTGTTGCAAAAGAAGGCCCGATCACAGGCAGAGTGCTCGACCAGCCACTGCGCCAGCTGCGCCTGCGGTGGAATCAGATAGAGATTGCTCGTGTGGATGATCCTGGCGGCCTGCTGCTGGACGGCGGCCGTCAGCCTTGGATGATTGTGTCCGAGGATGCTCACCGCGATTCCGGCGAGAAAATCCAGGTACGTCTTCCCCTCGACGTCGGTGAGGCGCGCTCCCTGCCCAGAGGCGAACGCCACGGGTGCCCGTTTGTAGGTGTTCATCAGGTACTTTTCAGTCAGCTCAGCAACGGTCTGCGTCTCCATCCGATACTCCCTTCGTTACTTCGGTAGTGGGTCGTAGGTCGTGGGTCGTGGACACTGCACCTTTCTTGATCTACGACCTACGACCAACGACCTACGACCGCATTTAAGGAACAATCATTGTTCCCACGCCTTCTTCAGTGAACAATTCCACAAGCAGCGCATGCGGCTGCGTGCCGCTGATGATGTGCGTGGTCGGTACACCGGCGGCGACGGCGGCCAGGCAGGCCTCAACTTTCGGTATCATCCCCTTGTTGATCACGCCGTCGTCGATCAGGTGTCGAGCCTCTTCTGTCCTCAGAATTGAGATCGGTGCGCGTTCGTCGCCCCTCAACACTCCAGGGACGTCGGTGAGCAGGATGAATTTGTTGGCTCCCATTGCCGCGGCGAGTGCACCCGCCGCATGATCCGCATTCAAGTTGTAGCTCGAACCGTCCGAGCCGATCCCGATCGATGCGACGACGGGGATGAACCCTGAACCCGACAACAGCTGAATCAGCGTGGTGTCCACGGCCTGGATCTCCCCCACCTGACCGAGCTCCTCGGGCCCTGGCATCTTGCGGGCTTGAAAGGTGCGCCCGTCCTTTCCGCTGATGCCCACGGCCTGCCCGCCCGCAGTGGTGATTTGCGACACAATAGTTTTGTTGGCATGGCCGGCCAGCACCATCTCGACGACCTCCATCGTATCCTCGTCGGTCACGCGGAGACCATCAACGAACCGGCTCGGTTTCCCCAATCGCTCCAACATCCGCGTGATCTCGGGTCCGCCGCCGTGCACCAACGCCGGGTCAATCCCGGCCCCCTTCAACAGGACGAGGTCCTCGATGAGGGTTCCCTCGCCCTCCCCTCCGGACATCACGCTGCCGCCGTACTTCACCACAACGCTCTTGCGCTTCCACGCGCTGACGTAGCGGAGCGCCTGGGCCAGCGAGCGTCCGAGATCAATTGCCTCATGGACTTGCATTGCCATGCGCTCGTCTCCAGCCCTCACTCTGCGGGTGAGGGGTCATGTCATATAGCCTGCATTGATCTTCACGTAAGCATCGTTCAGATCGCTCGTCCAGCCGGTGAACTCTGCGTTTCCCTGCTGGAGATCGATCACGATCTCGAACTCCGGCTCATGCATTGCCTTCGCAGCGTGCGGCAGATTCGGGGCAATGCCCACCCCGTTGCGCACCACCTGCACGCCGCCGATCCACACTGACACACGATCTTCCACCACCGGTGCGCCCGACCGGCCGACCGCGGCAAGTAGCCGACCCCAGTTCGGCTCGCCGCCGTAGAACATTGTCTTGACGAGCGGAGACGTCATCGCCGCGTGAGCGGCCAGCTTTGCGTCGCGCACTGAGGGAGCGCCTTTCATGGTCAAGGTCACGACTTTGGTCGCGCCTTCACCGTCGCGGACCACAAGTTTCGCCAGCTGCGTCGTGACCTCGGTCAAGGCCGACCTGAACAATGCGAACTGCTCATTCTCTTCGAGGATCGGCGGATGCGCCGCGAGACCGCTGCCGAGGAGGAAAATGCTGTCGTTGGTGCTTGTATCACCGTCGACCGAAATGCAGTTGAACGACGCATTCACCGCGTGGCGCAGCGCTTTGCGCAGCAGTGGGGCAGGCATGGCGGCATCGGTTGCGACGAAGGCGAGTGTGGTCGCCATCTGAGGGTGGATCATGCCCGCGCCCTTGGCCATGCCTCCGATGGTCACGACTTCACCCGCGATCTCGAGCTGGACTGCGGCGATCTTCGGAAATGCGTCGGTGGTCAGAATCGCTTCCGCCGCCGTGCCTCCATCGATCGACAACTCGGTCACCACAACGGGGATACCGGATCGAACCGGCGCCATCGCGAGGGGTATGCCGATCACTCCCGTGCTTGCAACAAGCACGAACTCCTCGGCGATGCCCAATCCCGCGGCCGTCAAGGCCGCCATTTCTGCCGCGTCGCGCATCCCCTGCACACCTGTGCATGCGTTGGCGTTGCCGCTATTCACGATGATGGCGCGTGCAACACCCGACTGAATCCGTTCCTGGCTGAGGAGGACCGGCGCCGCCCGGACGGCGTTGGTCGTGAACATCCCTGCGGCGGATGCCAGCGTGTCACAGACCACCAGCGCGAGGTCTTTCTTCTTTTCTTTGATGCCGCAATGGATGCCAGCAGCACGGAACCCCTTGGCCGCGGTGACGCCGCCCTCAATCTTTGTGAATTCAGTCGCCGTGTTCATGGATAGAGACCTGGCGTCCACAGACCGAGATCCTCGGGCAGCCCCATCATGACGTTCATGTTCTGAACTGCCTGACCGCTGGCGCCCTTGACGAGGTTGTCGAGGGCGGCCATGGCGATGAGGGTGCCGCTGTGGGTGTCGACGCGCACCGCGACATCGCAGAAGTTTGAACCGCTGGTCGCCTTCGTCTGTGGCAGCACGTCGGCCAGTACCCGCACGAACGGCTCGCCCGCGTATGCCTCTCTCAGAATGCTCGTGGCCTCTTCGGTCGTCACGCTCCCTGCCACCGAAAGGTAGGCGGTCACGAGAATCCCCCGCGTCATCGGTACGAGGTGCGGCGTAAAGGTGACGGGCATCTCCCGCCCGAGCAGCGCCGACATTTCCTGTTCAATCTCGGGCGTGTGCCGGTGGCCGGCCACGTTGTATGGTTTCACGTTCTCGTTGACCTCCGAGAAGTGAGTCCCCATCGAAAGCCCGCGGCCCGCACCGGACACACCAGATTTGGCATCGACAATGACTCCATTAGTCCGGACCTTCCCTGACTGCAACAACGGCAATGTGGCGAGGAGCGCAGCCGTCGGGTAGCATCCCGGATTCCCAACGATCTGCGCACGGCGTACTTCGCCCCGCTTGAATTCCGTGAGACCGTAGGCCGCATCGGCGAGCAGCTCAGGGGAGGCGTGGGGAGACTTGTACCACTGTTCGTACACCTGCGGATCTTTGAACCGAAAGTCGGCGCCGAGATCAATCAGTCGCGCATGCGGCACGATCGCCGGCGCGAGCTGCATCGCCTTGCCGGTCGGCAGCGCGAGGAAGACCATATCGGAGTCCTTCGCGATCTGTGCCGCGTCCGCGGCCTCAGTGATCGAGGACGTGAACCCGCGCAGGTTTGGATACAGGTCGGCCATGGCCTCGCCCGCCTTGCTCTCCGCGGTGAGGTGAACGATCTCGACCTCCGGATGGCCGACCAGCAGCCGGGCCAACTCGCCACCGCCGTAGCCTGAGGCTCCGATGATGCTGACCTTGATCATTAGATGCGTATAACCATACTAGAATACGCATAAAGATGCAATCGCCGTTGGGAGGACGCGTGGGTGGAGGCGGTTAGCTGGCGGCGGGACCGGGCAACGGCTGGACGTCCGTGTCGGATGGCGAGCCTTCGAGCGCGGCTGCGATGACGCGGGCGGTGTCCAGCGACGTGACGCACGGGATCCTGTGCTCGAGCGCGGCACGGCGGAGCCGGAAGCCCCGTCGTGCGGCGTCGCGTCCGCGGGTCGGTGTATTGATGACCAACCCGACCCTTCCAGTGGCAAGCGCGTCGAAGGCGTCGACGGAATCGGCAAGCATTCCGGCATCCCGAAGTGCGGACGCCGTACCTTCTGTCGCGACAACACGGAAGCCCAGGCGCCTGAAGGATTCCAGCAGCGCGCGCGCGCCGATGCGGTCGCGCGGGGCGAGTGAAACGAGCACCGTATCGCCCTTCACCTCGAGGCCCGCGGCAATGAGCGCGCGCCGCACCGCGGCGGGGACGTCGGCGCCGAGACCCATAACCTCGCCTGTGGATCTCATCTCCGGACCCAAAGCGACTTCCGCGCGCACGAGCTTCTCCATCGAGAACACCGGCGCCTTGACGGCGACGCGCGGCGGTGATGGAAGCCGGTACACACCGGGATAGCCGAGGTCGGCGAGGCGGTCGCCGATCATCACGCGTGTTCCGATCTGTACGAGCGGCACGCTCACTGCTTTGCTCACGAACGGAACGGTGCGGCTCGCACGCAGGTTCGCCTCGAGGACATGGATCCGCGTACCGTCGTAGACGCATTGGAGATTGATGAATCCGCACACTCGCAGCCTGTTTGCGATCCGGCTCACGATGTCGATGAGGTAGTCTTCGATCGCATCCGGCAGCGACTGTGCCGGAAAGATCGCGATGCTGTCTCCAGAGTGGATCCCCGCTGCCTCAACGTGCTCCATAATGCCGGGGATCAATAGCGACTCACCGTCGGCGATCGCGTCGACCTCCACCTCGAGACCTCCGATGTAGCGGTCGATGAGCACCGGATACTCGTGATCGGCGGCGAGCGCGGCCTGGACCGCGGTGAGCGCGGCGTCCTCGTCATCGACGATCTCCATGCCTCGCCCCCCGAGGACGTATGACGGACGCACCAGGACGGGAAGGCCAATCCGCCTGATGAGGGCGCGCGCAGCTTCGATCGTACGGACGGCGCCGCCTTGCGGACGCTCGATGTCGAGATCCGCGAGGAGCGCATCGAATTTGCGCCGGTCTTCAGAGATGTCGAGTGACGTGACGGAAGTGCCGAGGACCGGGACGCCTGCGGCATCCAGCGGACCGGCGAGGTTGATCGCGGTCTGTCCACCGTACTGCACGAGAACGCCGACGGGCTGCTCGCGTTCGCACACGTGAAGCACGTCCTCCATCGTCAAGGGTTCAAAATACAGCCGGTCGGAAATATCGAAGTCGGTGCTGACGGTCTCCGGATTATTGTTGATGATCACGGCCTCATAGCCCGCTTCGCGAAGCGCCTTCACCGCGTGGACGGTGGAATAGTCGAACTCGATCCCCTGCCCGATCCGGATGGGGCCGGATCCCAGCACCACGATCCGTGGCCGGCGGAACTCGGGCAATTCATCCTCAGCTTCATACGTCGAGTAGTAATACGGGGTCTCGGCGGGGAACTCGCCGGCGCACGTGTCCACGATCTTGAAGACCGGCCGAATACCGGCGCTCCGCCGGCCGAGCCGGACGGCCCCTTCGGTTTTGCCCTGGATCGCGGCGATCGCGGAGTCGGAGAATCCCGCGCGCTTCGCCGCCCCCACCGCCGAACTGCCCGCAGACAGACGTGACTCGATCTCCACAATGCGCGCAATCTTTGCAATGAAGAAACGGTCGATCAGCGTCCCGGCCATCAGATCCTCGATCGTCCACCCCCGCCGCAGGGCCTCAGCCACCGCGAACAGACGTAGATCGTTAGGTTCGGTGACGAGCCGTTCCAGCTCGGCGGCGGACCAATGCGCCCCTGATGGATGACGTATCCCGTCCAGCTTGAGATCGAGGGACCGCACGGCTTTTAGGAGTGCCTGCTCGAACGTGCGGCCGATCGCCATGACCTCGCCCGTGGCTTTCATTTGCGTACCCAGACGCCGGTCCATGGTGGGGAACTTGTCGAACGGCCATCGCGGGATTTTCACGACCACGTAATCCAGAGACGGCTCGAACGCCGCTCGCGTCACCCCGGTGACGCGGTTGGGGATCTCGTCCAGCCTCAGCCCCACGGCGATCTTCGCCGCCACCCGCGCGATCGGGTACCCTGTGGCCTTACTTGCCAGCGCCGAAGAGCGAGAGACGCGGGGGTTGACCTCAATGACGTAATACGCATCGCTATTTGGGTCGAGTGCGAACTGGATGTTGCAGCCGCCGGCGATGCCCAGGCCGCCGATGATGCGCAGCGCGGCTGTGCGCAGCAGTTGATACTCGCGGTCAGAGAGCGTCATCGATGGGGCGACGACGATGCTGTCGCCTGTGTGCACGCCCATCGGATCGACGTTCTCCATATTACAGACCGTGATGGAGGTACCTGAAGTGTCACGCATCACTTCATACTCGATCTCTTTCCATCCCAGCACGCAGCGCTCGACCAGGACCTGGCGGATTGGGCTGGCCATCAGACCGCGCGTGGCGACGGCCGCGAGGGCATCGGGGTTTTCCGCAATGCCACCACCGGTGCCACCCAGCGTGAACGCAGGCCGCACGACCACCGGATACCCGATCCCCGCAGCCACCCCCAAAGCGTCATCCACTCGCTCCGCGGTGTGGCTTTCAGGTACCGGTTGGCCAAGGTCAAGCATCGAGGTCCGGAATCGATCCCGGTCCTCGGCGTTCTGAATCGTCTCGAGCGATGTTCCTAGGAGCTCAACACCGTAGCGATCGAGCGCTCCGGCCTGGGAGAGGGCCAGCGCGAGGTTCAATCCAGTCTGCCCCCCGAGGGTGGCCAGGATTCCATCGGGCCGTTCTGCGGCGATGATCTTTTCGACGAACTCCGGGGTCAGCGGCTCCACGTAGACACGATCTGCGACCTCGACGTCGGTCATGATAGTCGCCGGGTTACTGTTGACAAGCACGACCTCGAGGCCTTCCTCGCTGAGCGCGCGGCATGCCTGCGTGCCGGAGTAATCGAACTCGGCGGCCTGCCCGATGATGATCGGACCCGAACCGATCACGAGCACCTTGCGTAGATCAGCGCGCTTCGGCATGAGTCACCTCGGTGCGCACACCGATCGCGTCGAGAAACTCGTCGTAGAGATGGTCCGCATCGTGCGGCCCGGGACGGCCCTCGGGATGGAACTGCACCGAAAATACGGGGAGATGACGGTGGCGCAGTCCCTCGATGGTCCCATCATTCAGGTTGACGTGCGTCACCTCAACCGATGAGGGCAGAGTGTC
>Ga0209889_1000292_pt1 | contig 13248 bp, 7 predicted proteins | sample GWRWN1_0_10_FD_187233 | JGI IMG/M metagenome (GOLD analysis project Ga0209889, IMG submission 187233) | Riverbed sediment microbial communities from areas with no vegetation in Columbia River, Washington, USA - GW-RW N1_0_10 (SPAdes)... | ecosystem: Environmental > Aquatic > Freshwater > River >... | reverse complement strand
GCGCGTCGACTCGGAGCAGGAGCTGGCGAAGCGGCGTACCACCGTCGAGCAGGAGATCGTCGACAGCGAGCAGAGGGCCAGCGCCGAGGCCCGCGAGCAGAGGGCTGAGGCGGAACGGTACGCCACGACCCTGCGTGCACAGGCCGACGAACAGCTCGCCTCCGCCCGGGCTGAGGCGGACCGCCTACGGACCGAGGCGGGGCAGGCGTTGGCCGGAGGGAGTAGCGAAGCAGAGGTCCTGCGGTCCACGGCGCTCGAGGACGCGGAGTCGGTGCTCGCAGGTGCCAAGGCCGAAGCGGAGGCGGTGCTCGCAGGGGCCAAGGCCGAAGCGGAGACCGTAGTGGCCACAGCCAAGGGAGAGGCCGAATCGATGCTCGAAGCCGCGAAGGGCGAGGCCGGCGTGGAGAACCTGGTCGCCGCCGCGCGCGCGGAAGGTGAGTCGCTCCTGGCTGAAGCAACGGCCGATGTCGGCACCCTTTTGGCGAACGCGAGGCTGGAGGTCGAATCGATCAAGGCGGAGGCCGAGACGCTGCTCGCTTCAGCAAAGACGACGGCACGCGAACTCAGCGAGGCGGCCAGAACCGAGGCGGACGCCATGGTGTTCCGTGCCGGGGCAGAGGCCGACGCGTTACTCGCCGCCGCCGCGACCGAGGTCGAGCGCCAACACACCATGGCACGGACAGCGGTACAACCGGCCCCGGCGCAGGCAGTATCGGAACCCGCGTCGGCATCGGCCGCATCACAATCCGCCGCATCAGAGCCGGCCACGCCGGAACCGGCCGCCTCGGAACCGGCTGCCCAAGTCTCGGCCGCGTGGGCACGGGGCCCGGCCGGCTCCCCGACGCGAGCGACCAACGAGCGGGACGCCACGACCGAGGGTATGGCCATGCCAGAACAGCGCCGGCGATCCGAACCGGCCGAGGACCGCGACGACGCGTCAGAACCGGCTGGGATTGGCGCTGGTGTCAACGCGCGGGCGGTCGCCGACTAGCCGCAACGGCGCCGTCATGCCACCATCAGATCGGCCGCCACACCGAGGCGCTCCGTTCGCCTCGCGACCCCGCCCCCACAGCACTGGTCTCGCCCCGCGCACGGCAGATCGACGCAGCGGTGAGCCACCGAGGCCCAGTCTCAGCGCAGTCGGATCCGTGCGATCGTCTGGTCATCAGGGGCGCAGACGAATTCGTCGCAGGCGAATGCGTTGGCGGACAGCGTCGCCTTGCCCCGAACGAAGGTGCCGGCAAGCACTTGCACCGTCGCCTCCCACTGCAGAGGGCTGGCGGGGCAGCCGACCGAGGAATGGAACGGCACGAGCCAGCCCGACGCGTTTCCCTGGCTGAGCGTTCCCTGGACGACGACCTCCGAGCCCGGCGGAAGGGCACGGCTGCACTGGATGGTGCCGCTGACCGTGGTTACGCCGCCGTTGATGTCTGCGGTCTTGTGCAGGCTGAGCGACACGCTGATCGGGTCCACCGCCGCCATGCTGACGTTGATGACACCACCTGGGTCGCTGCCGGCCGAGGCTAGCTGGATGTAGTACGTCGTGCCGGCGGCAACGCTCAGCGTCTGCGTGCTGGCGAAGCTGCATTGGACGAAGGCGAGCGATCCGGGGGAGCCGGTGGCCACCGAAGTCGAGACCTCGCCGGGGAATTGAGGCTGCGTGCGGAGGCCGAGCACCATATCTGTGGTCGGGCTGATGGAATACCAGACGGTGTGGGTGTCATCCAATCCACTACAGTCCAGGTCGCCGGGGGCTGCGGTCGCCGCGGACGTGTCCACAGTGTCCAAGAACGGCAGCGCCGTGACCATGGTGGCGCCGCCGACCTCGTCGTTTTGTGGCGCTTCGGCCAGCGCTGGAGCAGGTAACGCGAGCAGGCCGACGAGCAGCACAACCAACCTCGTCACATGGGCTCCTTCACCAAACCGCGTGCGCAGTGCGCAGAGATGTTTGGGAGAGGCAACAAGACCCCGCAGTGGGGCGATGGCGATTATAGGACTGGCGTTGCCGGCTATCAACCTGCCTACATCAACTGATGCCGCATGGGAGGTTCGGGCACGCCTCCTGTCTCGTCGTTGGGCTGGTCAGGAGGGTCGGTAGGTCGACACGAGCGTGACGGCCGCGAGGATGTTGGTGAGCTTGCGGTCAACGCGGTGGGGAGAGGTGTGGGCGCGTCAGTTGCTGCTGGGGTCGGCGCGTCGGGGTATCGAAGGTATCGCCACACTCGGGCGAGCGGACGGGACACACGCGGCTATGCGCCGCATGATGACACCGATCGTCTGGATTCCGTCATGAGCAGGCGGCGAGCCGGGCCGGCGCGGTAGGTTGCAGCTCACCGTGAGTGTCGTTCGGAAGGCGGGCGTCGTACGCGCCCGCGCTGGGCGTGTTCGGGTTCAGGAGGCGTCGTGAAATCGGCCGTCGTTCGCCTAATCCTTGTCGTGCTACTTTCAGCGTTCGCGGTGCCGGTGTCCGGGTGCGACGCACATGTGCCGGGGCGTGTGTCCGCAGCTGCCTCGGATGCGACCGAGCCTGGGGCCCCGGCCACGTCGTCCATGGATGGGCCGTCGGATTCGGCGCGGATGGTGTGCGCTGAGGAGGCGCAGCAGGAGATTGAGGCTGCGCTCGGGGTGCACCTAAGTGAACCTTTGGCACCGACCTGGTTGGATTATGTGTACTCCTGCCGGTATGTGTTCCCCACTGGGGTAATCGTGCTGGCGGTCAAGGAGCTGCCCGACGCCGCGTCGACGCTGGCGTACTTCATGTTGCTGCAGAACAAAGCGGGGCAGCCCGTTTGGCTGGAGGACTTAGGTGAGGCGGCGTTTGCCGGGCCGGACGGCTCGGCGGTGGTCCGCAAGGACTTCAAGGTTCTTCAGGTGGATGTGAGCGGGCTGCCGGATAAGTTCGGTCAGTCGTCGCTTACTCGCGCCGAGGCGGCGCGTCAGGTTGCCATAGTTATCATGGAGTGCTGGCCGGGCGGCTGACGTCACAGCATCCGGCCGCGGTTGTCACGAAAGAGGTGTGGTTCGAGCCGCCGATACCCACGACGAACGCGCGGATGCCGGTGCGGTCGTCGCGAACCGCGGTGCCGGCACGCGGACGACGTGCCAGCGCCGCCGTTGGAGCTCGAGCTGGTCGGGTCGCACGCGATGTCGCCGGCAGCGACCACCGAATCAGATGCGAGCGTCGCCGGGTTTAAAGGATGCCGCTTCGCGCCATCACATACTCCCCACCGTGACCAATATCCGCCGGTCAAGACTCCGTCAGGAGGACCAGTCGGGGCGCGGTGTCCTCGCCGCTCTCGAGGCTTGCGTAGTTGGCCATCGTGTCGCCAGCACTGACGAGCGCGAGGTCGAGCGGGCCGGGCTGCGAGACGAGCACGGCGACGTTGAGCTCGACCCACCCGTCCGCCTCAACGGTCCTTCCCTGTGCCACCAGATTGCCGAGCGCCGGCGCGGTTTGCCACGTCACCCCCTCCGTCCACTGGGTCGGCGCCACCGAGGCGACCACGACGCCCGTGCGGTCGGGCGCATTCGCATACAGTCGCAGGCGCGCGCCGGTCAACCGGCCGGGCAAGGTCGGCACTTCGAAGTGCAGGTAGGACCGTATGGCCGTCGGAGCGCCGTCTGTGCGGAGTTCGAGCGCCTTCCCGTACGAATCCTCGGGCTTGGCCTCGCTCACATAGGTGTCCCAGAGCGGGAGTACGACCACCTCCTGCCGCACCGGGCCGGGGCTGTCCCGACGCAGCCACACCGCCCCCGCGGTGCCGGCTGCGCCCAGGGCCACGAGACAACCCGCAGCGATCAGGCTCCGCCGAGTCAGAGACATTGATCATCTCCCCCGTCGAGTACCGTGCCCGCGCCGGTCCACCGGCTGTCCGTCACCCGCGTCTCCCGCTCGCGTGCCGAATTCGTCCGCCACCTCTCACGGGGCGAACCCGTCCGCGCGGACGCGGCCGTGGGGCAGTGCTGTCGTCCCTGGCTTCATCGTGATCCCTCCGCTGATGGCAGTACCATAGCCGATCGACCACGGCGCCGACACGATCGCCAACACCAATGCCCGATATACACCACCGCCCCGCGGCATCCGCCTACGGCGCGGTCGTGACGACGAGCTGCGGACGCTGCGCCTCGGTGGCCTGCCGGCTGCTGTAGTAGGCGCCGTTGCTGTTGGTGCTGGTCAGATCCATCGCCAGTAGCCCGTCACCGGACACGATCGGTGTGACGTCCCACTCGTACCACGCGCCGGGCGTAACCGCGCCCTGCGAGGCCACCGCGGAGGCGCTCGCCGCGGGCGCGGAGTTCCACGTCACTGCCTCAGTCCACGTCGTGTCCGGCACCCCATGCACGGTCCCACCCAGGCTCGAGGGGTCGATACACCACATCCGCAGCACAGCCCTGAGCACTGGCCGGCCGGCGACGCCGCTGATGTTGAACTTCAGCAGCGTGCGTTTCACCGGCGACCCGTCCGCGATCAGCGTTGTGCTCGTGCCGGAGGAGGACGCCGGCGTGTCCGCGCGCACGTACGTGTCCGCGATCGGGGTCAGGGTAATCGTCGTGGGGCGGGCCGGGGTCGTGACGGGGACCGGCGTCGACTGGGCGGACTCGTTGTTCGACCGGTCTACGGCCGACACCGCGTAGGAGTAGGTCGTCGCGGGCTGAACGGCCGGATCGGTGAAGGTCGCCATAGGCGAGGTGCCGACGAGCTGACCGTCGCGAAAGACGCGGTACGACGCCACCGCCGTGTCATCGGTGCTGGCCGTCCAGGCCAGATCAACGGAGTCCGGCCCTATGGAGGTGGCATGCAGGCTGGTTGGCACCGAGGGAGGCGTAACGTCGGGGGGCATGGTGATGTTGACCGGCGCGCTCGGCGCCGAGGACCAACCGTTGTAGTCCACGGCTGTCACCACGTATGTGTGGGTGGCCCCGGGCAGTGCGGTCGTGTCGCTGTACGACGTCATCTCCGAGGTTGCCACCTGGACGCCGTCGCGTTGGATCAGGTAATTCGAGACGCCGGTCGCATCGGTGCTGGCGGTCCACGACAGGTTCACCTGACCCGGGCTGACCGCTGCACCGGTCAAGTTGGTGGGCTGGCTCGGGGGCGTGGTGTCGGAGGGCTTGCCGTGGCAATTCTCTGAACCCATGTCGGTGAAGGTTGCGCCGGCCTCGGGCACGAACTGCCAGTCATAGCTGTCCGAGTGCAGGGTCAGCTTGATCACGCCGAAGGTGGTGGCGTTGCGAACCTCGCTGTTGGCCGCGGTTGTCACGAACGAGGTGTGGTTCGAGCCGCCGGTACCCACGATGAACTCGCGGATGCCGGTGCGGTCGTCGCGAACCGCGGTGTTGGTCTGGCGGGAGAAGCGCTCGTAGGTATGGTCGTGGCCGGCGAGCACAACGTCGGCACCGGCATTCCAGAGCTGCCCCCAGATGCTGCGGGAGTTAGACGATGCGCGCCCGCCGGAGCTGAACAGCGGGATGTGCCAGAAGGCCAGGGTGCACAGGTTCTGGTGCGCGGCGAGGTCAGCGGCGAGCCACTGGCCCTGCGGTGACGTGGAGCTGCACCCGCCGGCGTCGCCGCAGTTGGAGTTGATCGCGATGAGGTGCCACGCCCCCACGTCGAAGCTGTAATAGCCCTGGCCACGTTGTCCCGCCGCGGCGCCAAAGTAGTCGAAGTAGCCGGCCGCACCCGCATTCGCCGAGGTGCACCCGGTGCCGCCAGAGGTGAGGTACTCGTGATTGCCCACGACCGGGTGCGTGATCGCCTTCAACCGGCCCCAGGTCGGATCGTAGACCTGCTGGAAGGCCGAGAGGCCACCACAGTAGTACTGAATGTCGCCGAGGGGGAGAACCGCCGCGGGATTCATCGCGACGAGCAGGTCTGAGACATAGCGCTGCCGGCACGCGGACGACGTGCCAGCGCCGGCGTTGTAGCTCGAACTGGTCGGGTCGCATGCGGTGTCGCCCGCAGCGGCCACCACCGGATCAGAGGCGAGTGTCGCCAGGTTCGGTGGCGCATCAGCGAACGCCCGGACCGGCCCTGGCTGCGCGTGGATGGCGAGCGGAGACATGCTGCCCACGGTGACTACGACCGCAGCGACAGCCACGAGGATGCGCCTTTGATCCGTCATGATCGCCTTCCTATCGTCGATCAATCTCCACAGGTACTACGCGCAGCCATGCCCGCGCGGCGTCTACTGCTCGCAAATCGCGCAACGCGCCGCATCTCACGAGGTCACGTCCAGTAGCAACTGCGGGGCAGTGCTGGACTCGCGGCTCCCGTAGCTGCTCGACGAGGCACCGGATGAGGTCAGAGCGACGGTGAACGTGCCGTTCCCGCTGACCAGCGACGTGATATCGACGGTGACCCAGGTGCCGCTAATCGTCCGACCGGTCGTGGCGATCGACGCACTGTCGATAACGGGAGCGTTGTTCCAGTTCATCAACGTTTCCGACCAGGACGAGTCCGCCACAGGGCGCACCACGAATCCGCTGGACGAACCGGCCACGACCCAGATCTTCAGTCGCGCTCGAAGCACCACGCCGGTCTGTCCGGACACGGTGAACTTCAGATAGGCGTTCGTGATTGGGTCACCATCGACCCGCAGGAGCGTGGCGGTCCCATACTTAGTCGTGGGACTGGTCGCCTTGACGTACGTGTCAGCCACCGCCAGGATCGGCGTGGCGGCCGGCGTCGTAGGAGTGGCCGGCGCACTCGCACCCGAGGAGTTTCCGGCTGCGTCGAAGGCGGAGACCGTGTACGTGTAGGTGGTCTCGGACAAGGCTGCGTTATCGGCGAATGACGTGCCTGCGGTCGTCCCGATGGTCGTGCCGTCCCGGTACACCGTGTATCCGGTCACGCCGACGTCGTCGGTCGCGGGCGACCACGCCAGCTCGACATGGTTAGGTCCGATCGCCGAAGCCTGCAGATTGGTGGGCACCGTGGGCGGGCTGGAGTCGGCGTTGTTGACCGTGACCGGGCTGCTTGCCTCGGAGATGTTCCCCGCGGCGTCGACAGCCTTGACCAGGTACGTGTGCGACGTGCCGGTGCCGCCAACTTTGTTGTCCATGAAGGTTTGGCCGGACAGCTCGACCAGGAGGCTTCCGTCCCGGAACAGTTGGTATTTCACGACCCCGACGTTGTCGGTCGCCGCGTCCCAGGCGAGAGTGACCGCGCCGGGCACCACGCTGGTGACTCTTAGGTTCGGCGGGGCTGACGGTGTCAGTGTGTCGCGCACCGCGGTGACCATGTTGGATTCGGCGCTGTCGTTTGAGGCGGCGTCAAACGCGCGCACGGTCCAGGTGTGCGACTCGTTCGCCGGCACGGCACTGTCGGCATATGTCGTGTCTGTCACGGTCGCCACCACGACCCCGTCGCGGAGCACGTCGTAACCCGTGACGCCGACGTTGTCAGTCGCCGGCGACCAGGCGAGCGTGACCGCAGCCGGGGCCGGTGCGGCAGAGAGCCCGCCCGGAACGGTGGGCGGCGTAGTGTCCGGGCCGAGGGTCGTCACGGCCACCGGTGGGGTAGCTGTGGATCGGTTCCCGGCCGCGTCAACGGCATCGAGCGTGTACTCGTACGTGGTCGAACCGGCGACGGAGGTGTCCGTCCACGACGTCGCCGTGGCGGGCAGGTCGGCCACGGCCGTGCCGTCGCGGTAGACGCGGTAGCCGGTCACGCCGTAGTTGTCGGTCGCTGCGGTCCATCCAAGACTCACGGAATCGGTCTGGTTCGCGGTTGCGGTCAGGCCGGCCGGTGTGGTCGGGGCGAGTCCGTCCGCGCCCTTGCAAGAGACGGTCGACGAGTCGACCAAGGTCGTACCGGTGGCGCCGGCCGCGTGGTACTGCAGGTTGGCATGGTTGCCGAAGAGGTCCATGCGCACCCCGCCGTAGCTCTTGTTTGTCTTGACCACCCGGGCATCCGAGCTGGTGAAGCCCTGACTCGAGTGGCCGCCGCCGCCCACCACGACCTCGACGATGCCGTCGCTGGCGAGCGCTCCGCCGGCGCCCATGGGCGCCCAGCGCTGGTAGTTGTGGTCGTGTCCGGTGACGAGCAGCGTGACGTGGTTGGAGGCCATGAGGTCCCACATCGCCTGCATCCGCTGTGCGGGGTCCTCCGAGCCGACAGTGAATAGCGGGTGGTGCCAGAACACGACCGTGCACGGGCTGCGGTTGGCGGCGAGATCCGCGGCGAACCAATCGTACTGGGGGGTGCCCGGCGCGACCTTGTTGTAGTTGCTGGTCGAGTCGATGGCGATGAAATGCCAGCCGTTGGCGTCATAGCTGTAGTAATGCGGAATGTTGTCCCAGAAGTTGAAATAACCGTCTGCCACCGCGCCGTTGTACTCGTGGTTGCCGATGACCGGAGTGGTGACTCCTCGCAGCCGACCGTAGAAAGCCGTGGGGCCGCCGTACCAGTTCTTGAACTCCGTCAGCGTGCCCTCTTCGTACACATCGCCCAAGTAGAGGAACAGGTCTGGGTCCCACCCGGCGAGTGCGTTGGTGACGTTGACTGAGTTGGTCTCGCCGCCGGCACCGTCACCGACGGCAGCCACAACGAAGGGTTCCTGCGGCCCGCGGGCCTGGATGGGCGGGACCGCCCACTGCCGCGTGTTCGGTGGGGTGGTGGCGTTGCCGTTGACGAAGGTCACGGTGAGGACCGTCGCCGGGGAGGTGTACCCGTCGCGCATTTTCGCCGAGACGCCGATCGCGTATTGACCGTCGGCGAAGTCGGCGGTGGAAATCGTGAATTGGTGCGGCGATTGGAAGTCCGTGAGCAGGTGCTGGCCGTTCAGAGACCACTCCGTCTTGGCGACGCCGGGGCTTGTGCCGACCGTCACGTTGACGGTCGCCTTGGCGAGGGTGTCGCCCGCAATCGTGCTGCCACTCGATGGCTGGGTAAGGCAGACCTGCACCGTGTAGAGCCCGCTCGGCGCGGTCGACGATTGGCATGTGGGGGAGGCGCCCTCCGCGGGCCCGCTCAGGACTACGGGCAGTCCCGCGGCAATGAACACGGCCACGACTACGGACGCGGCCCTGGGGTGGGCCGCTTTGACTCGGTTCATCGGAGGCCTCTCCTGATAGACGTACGACATCTTGGTTGCTGAGATCCTCGGCACCGGGAGCTCCGTGGCGTTACCCGATGGCCAGGACCGAGAAGAACCAGACGGCGCCCGCCCGCCGGCGAGGGGCCTCCCGACGGAGACCCCTCGTCACGTGACCAACATCGCGCGGAGGCGCGATTACTCGACGGTTGGAGTTTCGCTCGTTTATAGATAGATCGTGCCTGTCCCGAGGTCGCGCACCGGGGCAGTCAGGTTCCCGGCGAAGTCGTTGCCGGGTCCCACAACCGTCCGGTTGCACAACGAACTCGCGATGTTGAGCCCGTACTTTTGGGTCTTCACAGGTTGGTTGTCGGTCGCGATGTTGTTGGACACCACGTTGTCGTCACAGGTGATCGAGTCGCCCGACGTGATGCGGATGCCGTCGCGACCCGACGTGTCGTCGGAACTGTTCGTGACCGTGTTACCGGTGATCTGGTTCCGATCCCCGCTGATGACGTCGATGCCGTCCTGCCCGGCCTGGTCGATCACGTTGCCGGTGATGATGTTGTCGTTCGACTTCTTGTTGGGCTGGTCGGCACTGGTTGACGACTTGTTGGCCTGGATGCCGTGGCCGCCTACGTTCGTGATCGTGCACCCTTGGATGGTGTTCTGGCTTGATGCCAACAGCTCGATGCCGTCACCAGCGGTTCCAGTGATCACGCAGTCGCGTACGGTGTTCCGCAGCGACGTCCATGTGCCGTTCTTACCGTCAAACACTATGCCCCGGCCACGAGACGCCGTGACCTTCACCCGCTCGACCAGCACGTCGTTGCCGCGGTCGAAGTCGAGCGCGTCACTGGTCGTCCGGACGGGCCCTCCCGCCGATACCGTCAGGTCGCGGATGGTCACCCGGTCGGCACCGGTGAAATTGAAAGGCTCGGTATCCGCCGCCGCACTCGTGAGGTTCTGGATGATCGTGACGTCCATCCCCGCTCCCACGAACACCACGTCGGCGACGTCGAAGAACTTGAAGTACTCGGTGCCGAAGTCGAACGTCCCTGCCGTGAACTGCACCGTCCCTCCGCCGTAGGCTTTAAGGTCGGCAACCGCACTCTCCACCACGAACTTCAGGGTGCCGGTGATCGTCGTGCCGGTCGTCGCAGAATGCGCCTCGTACGAGGTGCCGACCTTGGTGATGACGTACGGCGACGGGGACCCGGGGGCGGGCACGATGAGCTGCGGCTGGTTCACGCCCTCCCGGCTGGTGATCCTGATCGCTGTGCTGGATGTGGTCGTCAGCGCAAGGCTTACGAGCCCGTCACCGGTCACCGCCGACGACACGTCGACCGTGATCCAGGTGGCGGCCGGGAACGCCCCCGTAGTGTCGAGCGTCGCGCCGACCGCGGGCGCGTTGTTGTAGGTGATCGAGGTCTCGCCCCAGCTGGTGTCACCCACGGCGTGGACCTCGAGCCCCATGCTGCTGCCGGACTCCACATAGAACTTCAGGATCGCCGAGGTGGCACTACCCACGCCCTGGACGTTGAAGCGAAGGTACGCCGCACGCACCGGTGAGGCGTCGGCGCGCACGTATGCTCTGGCGCCGTAGTTCTTGGTAGGGGTAGACGCGTCGATGTAGCTGTCAGCCACCGGGTGGAAGGTGGTCGATGCGCCGGCGGGCTCGGCCGCGACGATGAGCGCGGTGGCAACCAGCGCACCCACGGCGGCCAGCCTCGGTAGTACGGCGCGTCTGGTCGATCTTTGCATGTGCCCTCCCTTGGTTAGTAGAGGCCGGAGCGGTCGGCAGGCGCGGCTGCGTGGCGCCCAGGGTTCGGTCGCTCACCCCTGTTCGGGGTGTGACTCCGCTCCGGATTCAAGCTCCCGCCGACCGCGTGGGCGCCCGTCGCGGCATGCGCCCAACGGCGCCGGGCGACGGCGATTGCCAGGGGCAGCAGGAGCATCGCGCTGCCGACGAGCAGTAAAGCCCCCCACGAGGTCAAGCCTTTATTGCGGCTCGCCGGGTCGCTACTGTCCGTTGGTACGGTGATATCTGTCCGGGCGCCCAGAATGTCGGCGAGAACGTTGAGGTCGGTCGCACCGTACTGGTAACTGGGCTCGATATGCGTGTTCTCGCTGAACTCGTTCCAACTGATCACGCCGATCGCGTCGGGCGCCGAAGTGCGTGCCGCGTCGAAGGACGCGCGTAACGTGGCACCATCCCGCCGGAGCACCTCCTTGGACCCGCCGACGAGCCGGGCGTCGAAGCCCGGCGCGGCCGGCGCGATCCAGAGGCCCCCCTGCAGGTGCACGGCGCGGGACATGTCGGAGAGCTTGGCTGCGATGTCGCCGCGCAACGGGTCGACGGCCGCCCAGTAGTAGGCGTGACCGTCCAGAACCGGCCCGATGGCCTTGACGTCCTCCACGCTCTTCGCGTTCCCCAGTACGAGCAGCCGGTCGCGGACAATCTTGATTGTGGCCTCGATCTCCTGACGAATCTGCTGCTCGCTGCCGGTCCACACCACCACGGGTTTGCCGAAGATGTCGAAGACGGGGTCGTTGGCGTACTCGTCGGCGAAGAGCGCCAGGTCTGTCTCGATGGTCTTGAGCGGCAGCGGCCGCCGTTCGAAGTCCAGGCCCTGGTACACGATGCCGAGATGGAAGTCCTCACTCCGCGCCACGTCGACGAGCTTCGCTAGCCGCTCGTCGAGTTGCGGCGTGTGCTTCCAGGAGACCAGGAAGCCATCGATGCCGGCCGCCTTCGCCATCCGTACGTGCCGTCGCATGATCTCGACGTCGTCGCTGGAGTAGCGTCCGAGCAGAGGATAGTCGATCTTGGCTCGGTTCCAGGACGTGGGCGTGTACCAAATGTAGTAGTACGCGAGCACGGGCACGGGGTTGGTGAGTGCCGATCGCCCCACTTCGCCGGGTGGGCCGGCGAGCGCCGGTCGCGCCGGCGCTAGCGCGATAACCGGCACCAACAGCAGCAGAACGAGGATGACCGCGCCGTGCCGCTCTCTCCGGAACGCCGTCAACCGGATCGCCGGCCACAACAGCCACGGCCATATCCGGTGGCCGGTACGGATGATCCGGCCGCCGCCGCGGCGCAGCTTCGCGCGAAGAAGCGGCCGTCCCAGCAGAACGAGTCCCAAGGCGGCGAAGAGCACTACACCGCCGAGGAGCACAAGGTCGAGCCAGGTGATCACGCTGAGGGTGACCTGCTGGTCCTTGCTGATGCTGACCGGGCGGGCGAACGACACCCCGCCGCCGTAGATCTTGACGACGTAGGTGCCCCGGGGAAGATCCGAAACGGTCACGGTGTTGTCCGGGCCAAACGGCAAACGCCTGGCGACGCCGTCAGGCCCGGTCAGCTCGATGCCGGAGCCAGCACCGTCGGTGAAGAGCATGTCGCCGCCGCTGAAGCCGACCTTGAAGAACAGCAATTGCACCGTCCACCGTTGCTGCACCCAAGGAGTGAATTGCTGTTGGGCACGGTGGACCACCGAGGTCTTGTCCACGACGACGGAGTCCACCACGTAGTACAGCTGCTTGGACACAAGCCCGCTCGGGCCCTGTTGGGTCCGGCTCTCCGATACCCACAACGGCTGGTCGACCTGCGGCCCGCGCAGATCGAAGACCTCGCCCGTGTTGCTGCGCAGCTGCATGGACTCGACCCGGTCGACCGGCACCTCGTCACCGTATTTGTCGACGAAGTGCCACGACACCAGTCGCTGCGTTCGCACGCCCATCTGGATGACCTTGCCGCGCGCGCCGCTCTTGAGGTCACCGCGGAAGCGATCGAAGACCGCCCTCTGATCCGGCGCGATCTGCGTGACGGGCACGCTGATGCGGCCCTCCAGGTTGATAAAGTTCTGCACCGGCACTGAGATACGACCCTGTGCGTCCGAGTGCGCGGTCGCGCCGTCCACCTTTACCACCACGCCCTCCAGGCGAGGGACCGTCTGTAGTAACAGAGTCCCGGCCAACGCCGCGGGCCCGAAGGTGCTGGGCGTCGCCTCCGCCCGTGCGACGGGGATGGCCACGAGCAGTCCAGAGAGTACGGCCAGGGTTAAGCAACGACGCGCGATCATGTCTGGTCTTCTTCCGGGTGTGCCGCCGCCGCTCCTAGGAACCCACGCCCGTTGAGCCCTGCGGCCGACGGCTCGAATAGTGTGCTGTTCTCTGGTGGCAACCCCGCGGCCAGCGTCGCGGTCGACCG
>Ga0209889_1000291_pt1 | contig 13257 bp, 15 predicted proteins | sample GWRWN1_0_10_FD_187233 | JGI IMG/M metagenome (GOLD analysis project Ga0209889, IMG submission 187233) | Riverbed sediment microbial communities from areas with no vegetation in Columbia River, Washington, USA - GW-RW N1_0_10 (SPAdes)... | ecosystem: Environmental > Aquatic > Freshwater > River >... | reverse complement strand
CGCTGGCGGTCTATCGGGCGCCATGGCATACGGCAGCCGCGCCCGCTGCCCCGGCCACCGAGATCGACCTGCTCGACACCGTGGTCCCGCCCGGCCGGGCGACGTGTGGCAGGTCTAACGCGAACCCAGCACGGTCGACGTGCTGGTGCATCACCGCGACAGCGTGGCGGTCGAGGCCGGCAACGCGTTTGTGTTGCTGCCAACACCGTCACCGGCGGCATCCCGGCCTACATGGCGGCCGTCCTGGCCGCCGAACGGGCCGGCCCGATTCCCGGACCGCTGCCGCCCGACCCGCTGCCGTGGCGCCTGGTGCTGACACCGGACCATCGGGCCCTGTATCCCCGTCGCCGCCCCGGTCGACGCCCGCATGCCCCGGGGAGTATCCATCGACGTAAACCTGAGCACAATTCCCCCGCGCCACCGGGTCGCGTTCCTCGCCATCGCCGGACCACGGGCCGATCTGCGCACGGCGGCGGCGGTCGGACTGCCGGCCTCGGCCACCTCGGTCCAGCTCACCCGGCGTTGGCCGCACGCCGCGCTCCGGGTCGTCCAAGCAGTCAACCGCCCCATCTGACGCTCAAAAGCCAGCGCGTCCAGCCCCGCACGCATGATGGACAACCTCATCGGCCGCCGTCGTGCGCCACCCCCGTCGCGCGCCCCAACACCACCCACAGCAAGGCTCACGGACGCACCACACGCCGTGCCCAGTCACCCCTCACAGCCGGAGCGACACCGAACCGGCCAAGATTGCGGAGGCCGATCCAGTGTCCGTTGACGGGCAACGTCACTCGCGGCGAACGTGGCGACGGAGCCACCAAGGTCTAGGTCCGCTTGGCGACGGCGGCGAGGCCGGTCTCGTGGGCGAGGATGCGTCGTCGCACGGAGTACGGCACCAGGCGGCTCATCGCCCACATGACTCGGGAGTTCGGTCCAATGGGATGGCGCAGCGATGGTCTCTTCGCGCCGAGAACCTTCACGATGAGAGCCGCCACCTCGGCGGGATCGCCGCCATTGCGGTCCACATTGGCACGGACCCTCGGCTCCATGGCCTCAACGAACGCGCGGTACGCGCTGCCCTCCGGCTTCGCGACGGAGGCGTTGCTCCAGATCTCGGTCTTGTAGGTGCCCGGCTCGATGAGGACCATGTCGATTCCGAACGGGGCGACCTCAATGCCGACCGACTGCGTCCAGCCCTCGACGGCGAACTTCGAGGCGGCGTACGAGGAGAAGGCCGGCTCGGGGACGAACGCGCTCGTGCTGGACATGACCACGATCCGACCGTGCCGTTGGGCACGCATGGCTGGGAGGACGGCGCGCGTCAGCGCCAGTACCCCAAAGAAGTTCGTCTCCATGACCTGCCGGACTTTCTCGTCGGGAATGTCTTCGAAGAAGCCCGCATGCGCGACACCGGCGTTGTGGATGACGGCGTCGATGCGGCCCGTCAGCGCCAGGATCTGGGCGACGGCCCGGTCAATCGATGCCTGGTCACATACGTCGAGCTGGAGGACGTCGAGGCCGATGCCGGCGGAGGCTGCATCCAGCGCCCCTCGCTTGCCGAGGTCCCGCATCGTCGCGATGACGCGCCAACCGTGGCATCGCAGCGCCACCGCCGTGTGCAGCCCGAAGCCCGTGGAGCAGCCCGTTATCAACACGACACCACGTTCGAAGGAACGAGACCCCACGACAAACCTCCACTATCGGAGCCTCCAGAATGTGAGGGAGTCTCACGTATGTCAAGTGTCCGTGCCTCGACCCCCGCCTCCGGGGTGGAGGCGAAGCCGCCACGAGCAGCGAAGGCGCCCTACAGTTGGCGACATTTCGAGAGCTGAAGGAGACGAGGTGAAACGCTGTGAGAGAGTTTGAAGTGCTCTTCGCCCCCCTTGCTGACGTCGACGTGGCCAGCTCCTTCGAGGCAACCGTCCAGGACTTCGCCGTCATCGTCCGCCTCGAGGTGTACCGGAATGCCGGCGAGTCCCTGTCCGCGACTTGCGGGTCCGAGGAGGTGACGGTCGACATCAGCGTTGAGGAGCGTTATCGGGAGGAGCCGGAGCCGTTCGTATCACACCCATTCTCCGCATCGGTGAAAGCACACGATGCACGGGAACGACCGCGCAATGGCCACGACGATCTACGAACGGTTGGTAGCGTCCGGAAGGTTCCGCGCCATCCTGCTCGGAGACGCCAACATTCTCATGTCGTCACACATCCTAATGTCAGCGTGGTAGCGGTACGGAGTCGCCGCGTGGGCGCTGACGCGTGGCGCACCAGGGGACGGACCTGCCGGTCCCGCCGGGCCGGCCGCGCCCGGCACCGTAACCGTCTACGGGTCGTTGACCCTGCTTGATTGCCCCGGCGTGCTCAACCTCAACGACGTCAACTGCGAAGGCATGGACGGCTACGACGACATTAAGGGCCGGCGCCTCCGTAACGGTCACGGATCCGGGCGGCACCGTCATCGCGATTGGGACACTCGACGGCGGGCGGATGAATGGCTCGGGCCTGACGCGAACATGCACATTCACGTTCACCGTGAAGGGCGTGCACGCTGGTAAAGGCTTCTACGGCTTCGAGGTCTCACATCGCGGCATCGTCCAGGTCGCGGAGGCAGACTTGGCGCGTTCGGTGGGGCTCACCATCGGCGGTTAGTCGACGACAGTACGCACGTCATCCGCTGACCGACCACAACAGACAGACCTAAGGGCCGCCGTTCCACATCGGACGGCGGCCCCTACTTGTGCCCGCCCGCGGTCGAGCCGTCTATCAGTCCCGTTGGTAGCCACCGGCCACCACGGTAGACCGCTTGTGCAAGCCGCTACGACTCCTCAGCCTGGCGCGCGCGGACCTGACCCTCCGCAATCCGCCACCCCTCGGCCACCGTTGACGCGTGGGCGGTTACGCGGGCGCGCCGGATGGGGCGACCACCACAATGTGCAGCCGCATGTGCGGGCGTTCGGCGGACTGCGGCTGCCTGACGCGGGCGTACCAGTCGCCCGCCTCCGGCGCATACGTTGCGACCGAGCCATCGACCGTCCAGCCGGGCCGGTCGGCCAGCTCGCCTAGATCCTCGGCCACTCACCGACGCTAGCGCCGTTAGTGGACACTCGAGGCTGGCGAAGTGGAGGTACCCCGATGGTGGATAGACCCACTCAATTGACCTACAGCGATGTCCTGTTTCATGTCTGGTACATCCTGGCGGCAGGATGTGGTGTCGCTGCTGTCTGGACCATGGTGGTGGGCGAGTGGGGCTGGACCCTTGGTTGGGTCGTGGGCTCACTCGCCCTTTCAGCTCATGCCAGGCTGGAACGGTTTGATGGTCATAAACATCAAGGAAGCGTGGGGGTTCCATGAAGAGGATCAGTCGTCGGCTCGGTGCCACCACAGGTCGATGTAGACGACGCGGGCGTCGCGGCGCGGCTCCAGGCTGGCATGCCAGGCCCGATGGCGCTCGTGCGCGTCGCGCGCGTGTGTGGCCGGTCAACACGTGCCTGTTCGGCGAGCTGCTCGCCAACCGGGTCCGCTCGTACGCCGCACGGCTGACCGCCGGGCAGGCGCACGCCACGCCGCACGCTCCGGCTGCGGCGCCCACCTCGCCGGGGATGCCTCCGGTGGATGTGGAACCGGCCGGGGTGCTCGCCTTCCGGCGAGCGCAGGCCGAGCTCCGGCGGACCTCACGGCTGCCGGCGCTGAACACGTAAGCACGACGAGGGGCCGGGGAACGGTCGAAACACCCCCGGGCCACCTTTGCACGGTACCGCCCACCAGCACGTCATAGAAGCGCCCGACGTCCACGTAGGACTTCGAGCGCTCTGTGTTTCAGCGGTGGTGCGACGACTAGCGGATAAAGATCTTGGCTTAGAATCGCTCTCAGGCCATCTCGGCGGATACTCCGGCCTCGATGTCCTCCAACGTGACGCCGCGCAACACGATCGCGGTCGTCGACGCGTCGATCGTCGCGTACGGCCCGTACTCCCACTGGTCGCGCCCGCGACGGACCTTCCAGAGCCGCTGCCCCTGCCGCGCCAGCGCGCGACGGACCCGGGACTCTCTTGCTTCGATGCTGAGCATGGTCACTCCCATCAGTTCGCGGGGATCCACGTGGATCCCACCTGACGGAGGAGGCTCTCGCACCCGGTGACGTTACCGAGCCCCATCCACTGCCCATGCCAGACCACGATCGCCCGCCCGAAGGCGCCGGCGGTCACCGGTGTAGGGACTCTAGCAGACCCACGGTCACGATCGGCACGCCGTCAGCCCGCCGTCGGTTGCGGGGACTGGGTTTCGAGCCACCTCAGCGGCCCGTTGCCGATGTTGCGGAACGCGTGCACGCATCCGATGCCGGCGAACGCGATGTCGCCCGGTCCCAGGACGTAGGTGGTCCCGTCGAATTCCGTCTCCACCGTTCCCTCGAGGAAGAGGTAGGTCTCCTCAAACGGGTGATGGTGCCGACCGATCGCACCGTCCGATGCGTACTCGGCCAGGAACATCGTGGCCTGCTCCGCGCCGGCCTCGGCGTCGACCATCATCGTCATCGTGATGCTGCGGGAGACCAGCAGCGCCGTGCGCTGGCTCGCCGACGCTGGCGGGCGATCGAACGATGGCGGGGGATCCGACGATGGCCGGCGCTCCGGAGCGCGCTTCTCGGGCTGAGCGCGCACGGGATCGACGTGTCCGAGCGCCCTGGTGCTGGGATCGAGCACGGCAACCGACTCCGGCGGTGTGCGGCTGAGCGCGGGGACGGGAAACGTGTTGGCTCCGAAGCGTGGACGTGGCGGCGGCGCCAACATTTCAGCCCATCGAACCGGGCCGCCAGACTCGTTGTGCCACGAGTGCGCCGCGCCGACCGGCAGCATCCCGTAGTCCCCCGGCTCGAGCAGTGCGGCATAGCCGAGGCACTGCAGCACAAGGGTTCCATCGAGGATGAAGAAGTTCTCCTCGTACGAGTGCACGCGGGCGGACAAATGTCCCCCAGCGTCGAGCCTGCAGATCCCGAATGCCGTGTGTACGGCTGGCGTCGTCTCATCGAGGACCGACCACCGACTGTATCCCTGGTTGGCTCCCGCCCAGGCGTTCTCTGGGACGCAGAATCGAGCCGATGCCCCCCGGCGAACGACGTGCCGTATGTCCAATGAGACCACCTCATTACCGCCGAGCGGGATGCGACTCACCATAGTCGCTGAACAGCCGGGCCACGAGTGACGCAGGCGAGGACTGGACCGGCGCCATCATCGTCGTGCGGGTCGCGATCGTTGGCACGGCGATGGCGGTCGGTCATCGCCGACATTGTGGCGTGATCGCACTAGCCTCACGCCCCACCATTCGTTTACGTCACGGCGTCCATTGCCTACTCAGGTTGGCCAGCGACGAAGGACTGTCGCGGACATGCATCCGCCGGCGACGTGGGCCGGTTTCCGAGCAGCGCTAGGGCTCCTCGACCCGAGCCCGGAGCTGACCCTCGGCGGTTCGGCGCGCCTCGGCCACCGACGACACGTAGGCGTTGTACGCCGCCCCGGACGGCGCAACGATGGCGATGTGCAGCCGCATGCGGCCGTTCCGCGGACTGTGGCTGCCTGGCTCGGGCGTGCCAGTCGCTCGCCTTCGGCGCATACGTTGCGACCGGGCCGTCGACTGTCCAGCCGGGCCGCTCTAAGAGGACGTCGAGATCCTCGGCGACGTGATCGACGCTAACGCCGCGGACTCATGGTCCGGCGGTGGACTTCACGTGAAGTCCACCGATGGCGCCCAGCGCCCGCTGACGGGCCGCTAACCGCCCAACAGAATGCCGCCAAGAAACGGCCACTTACCGAAGCGACCGGAACCCGGCGCGAACCTCTTCTGAAAGAAGCTGCGGCTGCTCCCATGCCGCGAAATGCCCGCCTCTGTCGAGCTTGTTGTAGTGGATCAGGTTCGGATACGCCTGCTCCGTCCAACTCCGCGGCGCTTGATATTGCTCGCCAGGAAAGATGCTCACGGCCACCGGAATGGAGACGCCCTTGGCGTTAAAGAAGCCGCCCTTATACTCCCAATAGAGACGAGACGCAGAGACGCCCGTGTTCGTCAGCCAGTAAAGCGTGATGTTGTCGAGAATCTCGTCACGCGTCAATTCGCCTGTGGCGCTTGTGGTCCGGTCCAGGGCCGAGGCGACCGCCGCGGCCGGCTGGCCGTCAGCATCATTATGGTCGAGAAGCCAGGCGGCCAGGCCGACGGGTGAATCCGCAATGCCGTACAGAGTTTGCGGGCGCGATCCCATCAACCTGGCGTAGTCGACTTGCTTGAAGGTCCTGTCCAGCTGCTCATAGGCGCGTCGTTCCTCCTGTGAGAGACCGGATGGCGGTGGTTCGCCGGCCTGGAGGGCCTTGTCGACATCAGCTGGAACGGTGGCAGGCATGTTGGTGTGGATGGCGAGCAATTCCGCAGGTGCCTGCAAGCCCATCTGGTCGACGACAAACGCACCCCAGTCGCCGCCCTGAGCGACGTAGCGGGTGTAGCCGAGTCGCTTCATCAGTTCCGCCCAAGCTCGGCCCATATGCTCGGGGCCCCAGCCGGTGCTCGTCGGCTTGCCCGAAAACCCGTAGCCCGGCATTGACGGAATCACCAGATGGAACGCGTCCGATGCGTTACCGCCATGTGCCGTGGGATTGGTCAACGGATCGATAATCTTCATCTGTTCGATGATCGATCCGGGCCATCCGTGTGTGACGATAAGCGGCAACGCATCTTCATGTTCCGATCGAACGTGAATGAAATGAACATCTAGCCCATCGATCTCGGTCATGAACTGCGGTAGAGCGTTCAGTTTCGCCTCGCACTTGCGCCAGTCGTATTCTGACGCCCAATAGCGCGCGAGTTCCTGAATCGTCGCCGACGGCACACCCTGTGACTGATCGGCGACGGTCTCCTTTTCGGGCCAGCGCGTGGCCGCGATGCGCGAGCGCAGCGCCTCGAGTTCCGCCTCAGGGATCTCGATCGTGAACGGCCGGATCCCGTTGGCCGCCGACGCTCTGGCCGTGGCAGACATCTAGGTCTCCTTTCCGTTTTGAGCTCATTGGAGGTTAAGGGGAGGGCCTCCACCCTCCTGCCGTGACAAACGGCATGCCCCGGCCCGGTCTCGCGATGGCCATCTTGGGTGAACTCAATCTTGGACGCCGACGCGCCCGTTGGCGCGCCCGTTTGAGGTGTTGCCCCGAGACCTGTGGAGTTCGGCATATCTATGGCGCCCGTCGGTGCAAGCGTAGGCCGCCTTGCCCCGCGTTCGCGGACCCTTTCGAGCAACTTCCGTTGACTTCCGGGAGGGCCCGGCGTGCGCGAATCTGGACCCGAGCGCCACCGAGCTCGTTCACTTGAAGGTCTCGTACACCCAACGTTCGGGGCATTCGGCGCACACCGCCGGAGCCGGCCATGGTCGACCCGGCGACGTCCGTGCAGTCGCCCGCCTTCGGCGCATACGTTGCGACCGGGCCGTCGACCGTCCAGCCGGGCCGGTCGGCCAGCTCGCCTAGATCCTCGGCCACGAGATCGACGTTAGCGCGCCGTCCCAGGTCTCAACGGATGCGTACGGTCCCGACGCGGCTCGCTCGGATCGCTGTCGCCTGCTCGGTGTCGGCGCCGGCCTCGACGAGTAGTTCGAGCGCATCGCTGTACCAGAACTCGTCACCCGGCCCTGTCGGCGCGACGTACATGGCCGCGGCGCGGCTTAGCAGTTGGCGTGCCTGCTCGCTGTCCGGCGTGAATCCGGTGCTCCGTAACACCCGCTCCAGCTCGGCCAGCGCCTCGCCACGGGTGCAGCGCCTCACCTGGGCATAGCCGGCGGCGGTGCCAGTCAGCTGCGCGCCGACCGCACCGGCCGGATCCGCTCGACGCCCATCATGTAATCGTACGACCGTTCGACTGAGTTGCCGGTAGCCCCGGACCGTCAGAACGGGGCAGGACCGTTCCCGTTGATCCGCAACTCCTCGCCCTCCAAGCCCTCCACGCGAGCCGCGGCGAATACGCCCTCCCGGCCGTCCGGCAACCTCAACGACGCGTGTCCGGCCCTCGACGTGGCCTACATTAGTTGCGGGTCGTCGGCCGTCAACCCGCCCCGCCACAGTTGCGCCTCCGCTGCACCAGCCGACTGTAGAAAGGCGATCACTGCGAGCACCGTGCCGTTCGGAAGGACCACGGTGGCCGGCCCTAAATAGCTGCCCACGATCACCCGCGTCAGTCAGGCCATAGCCGATCATCACTTGTCCGGATGATCCTATTTGAGCAGGCTCGTGTCCCAGCGGCGACCCTCCGCCGCAGGATGGTGCGAAAAGAGTCGGCGGGCGAACGATCCGCGCGGGGCTACGGTCCAGGGGTGCGGGTGTACGTCAGTCCCGATAAGGAGTACCGGGTTCAGGTAAGCGACAGCGGACCGTGCTGGATCTATCAGTCCGGCAGCAAAGTCCACACATGCTATAGCGAGCCCGAAGCGGTCAAGTGGCTGATCGCCCAGGGTGTCAAGCAGCTGGAGCGCGACTAAGGCCACGTTGCGTTACGCATGCGCGTCCACACGCGGATCGACCTCATCCTCGACGTCCCCGCTAGGTCCATGGGGTCGACATGGATCGTGCGCCCGCCCCCTCGGCACGCAGTTGACGGCCCTGTCGACCGCGCCCTTGGAACAACAATGGCGCCATCGCGGGGTGGCGCGGTTCGAGTCAGACCGGAGGCGTGATGTCCTCCTTCAGCTAGACCGCCGAGCGAACTGGGTGCCGGATTCTTTTTGATCCAGGCAAATAGGCGAGGATGGATCGATAGAGGCAGCGGTTGCCATCGGACCACCGGCCGGGACAGGAGGCTTCGACCGTCCCTGCCGCCAGAGAACTTCGCCTTCCTGAAGTCGAGGGTGCCGTGTGAGAACGTCGCGTCGGCGAAGGCGACCGCGCCGGAGAACGTCGCGAGGATGAAGTCCACCTTGGCGCCGGAACGTCGCGAACCTGAGCTCGACCGTGCCGGCGGAGAACGCCACGAGGATGACGACGACCAGGCCGACGGAGAACGTCACGAGGATGACGACGAGCATGCCGACGGAGAGCGTCACGCCGGTGAAGGTGACGATCCCGCCAGCGAAGGCTGCGTTCGAGTGGTGCGCCGTGATCCAAACCGATGGCACTCATCTGCCGATGTGAGAGCGTTTGCGGTGGATCAATTTAGTCGAGAATCAAACATGTTTGATTTGCAGGACTTTGCCGTGATGGCTGTCTGAAGTTCGGGGCCAGCTGAGGCGCCAGCGCTGCGCTGCCGATGTGTACCATGCCGCTCGTGCACAAGACCGAGATTGACGGCGTTCCGGTGTTCTGGCAGGAGGTGCCCGGTCCGCTCACTGCCGGCCTGGTATTCGGGTGCGGCACGCGAGACGAGACGTTCGTGACCATTGGGGTGACTCACCTCGTCGAGCACGTGGTGATGAGCACCTTGCCCCGGGTTCATCACGATCACAACGCCTCGGTGGACTTGTCCTCGGCTGAGTTCGTTGCGACCGGCCGGCCAGAGCAGGTAGTTGCGTTCCTACGGGCGGTGTGCGAAGGCATCTCGGCGATCCCTGTTGACCGGCTGGCGCAGGAGGCCGGCGTTCTAGAGGCCGAAGGTGGCTTCGCCGTTCATCCGACCGGCGCGGCGTTGCTGACGCGTCGCTATGGTGCCCGCGACGTCGGGCTCGAGGCCTACGCGGGCCCTGGCCATGAACACATTCGGGCCGATGCCGTTCTCGCCCATGTGGCGAAGTTCTTCGTGGCCGGTAATGCGGTGCTGTGGCTGACCGGCCAGCCGCCGGAGGGGCTGCGGCTGCCGCTGCCGCCGGGCCAACGGGCGCACCGCACCGAGCCGGTCCCGGTAGCCCACGACGAACCACGCTGGTCCGATGAGATAGTGCCGGCGTCGGGCGTTCTCCTCTCGGGCACCCGGGACCCGGCTTGGAACATCGGCATGGCAGTGCTTGGCGAGCGGCTTCGAGCCGAAGCGCGCCATCAGCGCGGCTTGAGCTACGAGGTATTTGGCGACATCATCCAGATCGGTCCGACGTCGCGGCAATACCTGATCGGCGCCGACGCTCGGCAAGGCCAGGACGGCGCCGTGGCCGAGATTCTCTGGGAGCACGTACGCCGCCTGGCTGCCGAGGGACCAACCGACGAGGAACTCGCCCACGAGAAGGCCGGCTTCGCCGAGAGTTACGACGATCCGCGATGGCCTGCCGAAGAGGTCGCAGGTCAGGCGAGGGTCACGTTGTTTGACCTCCCACGCGGTGACCCGGAGTCCAGGCTGAGCGAAATTGCGGATGTCACGCGCGAGGATGTTGCCCGTTGCTTCGCCCAAGCGTTCCCGACGGCCCTCATCGCGGTGCCCGCCGGCGTGTCGGTGAACCTTCAGGGCGTTGGCATCGGTGGGTGTCCCCGCACGAAGGAAGCTCCACGCGGGCAGATGTTCAGCATGAAGACGGTGGTGCGGCTCATCGCCCGCCAATGGCGAGCGCCTCACCTCTATCTCACCGAAACCGGTCTGGCCCGGCAGGATCCCGACGGCGACGTTCACCAAACCAGTTTTGAAGACGTGATCGGCGTCGAGGTCGACGGCGACAACCGAATCGTGTTCGCCGCCAACGGCTGCATCTTTCCGGTCGTGCCGGACGCCTACCGCGGTGGCGAGTTGTTGAGTGACGCCATCGACAGTGCGATACCCGCAACTCTGCGCTACTCGTCCGACGGGCAGGTGGTAGCGAAGGCGTCGCCCATTGACGCGATCGCCAGGGTCGGCCGCGATCGCCCCTTGTGGTACCGGCTGCTTAACGGCGTTGCCGCGGTGGTGTTCGCCCTCGCGACAGCGGTGCTCTACGTCAACTGGCAATGGGGCACCGTCGAACTCTGGTGGGTCATCGTCGGAGCCGTCGTTACCCTGTGGTGCGCTTGGGACGCGCGACCGGCGCGGCGCCGCAAGACATCTCGCGCGGACCGTCAGTCGGGCGACAGCGCACCAGCGGCATAATATTTGGGCTGACCATGTCGTCCGTCCGGCAAACATCACGGCAGCGATGGGTCGCATCGACAGACCTCTTACGTACGCGGCCAAGCGCGCTCAACTGCCGCGATGCGCGCCCATAGCGTGAATGGGATGCCTGCCTGCCGTCCGACCGCCGTCCCGGCGCCCGCATGCCGGCCGCCACGCTTTCAAGATCACCCGCGACTGACCCGCGCTCGCCCGATGGCGCCGGCATGGGCTGACCCGTGGCGCCCGGCACGACGACCGCGTACGGCCGACCCCTCTTGTTGCGCAACTCTCCAGATCAGCGCCTCGCACTCGCCTTGTGGTGCGCCCGATCGCGACCGCCAGAGCTGGGGCCTGCGGCCACGCACTCATCTGCCGAAATGAGTGCGGATTACCTCCACCTTGGGGAGCAAGCACGACGGTCTGTGTGCTATGAAACCTGCGATGATCCCGGACAGCGTTCCCATCAATCGGCCAGGGCTGCGCAGGCACCGCGCACGGTCGATCCTCGGCACCATCGTCGGGACTGCCGCACTGGCGGTGGGCATCGTGGCCGGTGGGCTCGGTACCGGCTCAGAATTCGCCCCCGCCGATCCGCGCTCATACCCGCACCCCTTCGTGTGTGGCGAGGGGGCCGCATTCGGCCCCGGCGCCGCGGCCAGCCGTGCCGGCCTGACCATGACACTCAGCACCCAAAGGTCCAGCACCGACGTCGGGCCAGACCTCGCGGTTACATTCACCGCCGACCGATCGCTGCACGTGAGGGGCAGCCCACCGACCCTCTTCGAGGTGCTTTACCTCAGGGAAGGAGTGATCGTCGGCGGCGGTCCGATGCTCAACGAGTCCGGAGACGCGACGCCACAGGGGTTAAACCTTCCCGGCTATGGCTTCGACGTCGATCCAGATCGTCCCTGGACCGATGCCCTGGGCCGGCGCGACAGACTGTGCGCCGGACTGACCTGGCGGGAGGTCTGGTCGGAGGCGCAGCGCTACGAGGTGGTACTGGTGCAAGGGCAGGTACTGCGGCACATCGTCCCAGACGGGATCCTGCTTGACATTCCGACGCTCGGATACTGGCCTCTGCTGGTGGCACGCACGCCCCTAAACGGATAGCGGTGCCCTGCGGGGAAGGCGCCGACGCACTATATGCCGCGATGCGCGCGTTTTGAAGGCCGGCTGATCGAGCCGCGAGGCCCATCCATGGCGGTCCGGGGCGCAAATTGACCCCAATCGACGTGCGCGAAAGTTGTCCGAGTGTCGCGGGGTGGTGTGAAGATCAACAGACCTCCCTCCCCACCCCTGCCGGCGTCGATGATCGACACACTCATTTGCCGATGAGCGATCCCGCGGGCCGAAGTGACCCGCGGCCAGGCCACGGGTCACCCGACTTGCCGGTTCAATCCTTCTTCGCAGCGGACGCGTCGACGCAGACGATTCCCTTGTTGCCGTCCTGGTCGGCGATCACGGTGAGCGAGGGCGCGTCGCTGTCATCGACGACGGTCCCACCCGCGGCGACGGCAGCGGCGATCCGTTGCTCGGCCACCTCGGGCGCCACATAGATCTCGATGTGGAACCGCTGACCCGGGGCCTCGTGTTCGTCGGCGTCCCCGAACCACAGGTTTGGCACCCGTCCCGTGGCATCCCGGATCTCGTCGCTGGGGGTCCCGCGGCCCTGGGCATCGGCGCTCCCGGTCAGTAGGGCGGCCCACACCGGGGCGATGGTCGCGGAGCGCGCCGTGTCGAGGCCGAGCTCGATGTCGCTGACCGAGGCCGGGTCGGCGTCGACCTTGTGGTCAACGGCGATCTCGGTGATCCGTCGCGCGAGGTCGACGTCCTTCTGGGTCACCCATTCAACAACGTGTTCGGTGCCTTCGTCGTCGCGGTAGATGGCGTCGTCGCTGACCAACTTGAAGTCGACATACCCCTTACCGATGGTCACACTCGGGTGGTGGCCGAGCGCGTCGCCCGCCTCGCCCACCGCGGCGACGAACCGTGCGCCGGTGCCGAAGTCGTCGATCACGTAGCGCGCATGCAGTCCCTGGGCCAGCTTGCGCCAGTCGGTCAGGTTCGCCTCGGCGATCTGTTCGCCCTTCAGCATGTCCATGGACGGGGACCCTATCCCTGAATCAGCCCGCAGCACTAGCGCAATGAACAACCGGATCTGCTTGATATGCGGGTAATCCTCGGACCTGGGAGGGTGCCCGCATGGCTTGGATGGATCTGTGCTTGCAGCGCGCTAAGAGCGCGTCGGGTGATCTT
>Ga0209889_1000290_pt1 | contig 13276 bp, 12 predicted proteins | sample GWRWN1_0_10_FD_187233 | JGI IMG/M metagenome (GOLD analysis project Ga0209889, IMG submission 187233) | Riverbed sediment microbial communities from areas with no vegetation in Columbia River, Washington, USA - GW-RW N1_0_10 (SPAdes)... | ecosystem: Environmental > Aquatic > Freshwater > River >... | reverse complement strand
GTGCTACGACCAGTTTCACCCCTTCCCATCGAGGAAACTCCGTTAGGACATCGTGCACCGAGCCGGCGATCATGGCATCCACCGTCCCACTTCGCAGCGCCTTGGTTGCCCCAAGCATAGGCACCAGTTCGATATGGGCTTCCAGTCCCTCCGCTTTGTAGAAACCCAGTTCCTCCGCGGCGAGCGCCGGAAAACAAGTATTGCTGACCAGATCAACTGCAGCGATGCGCATTTTCACAATGTCCTCCCGATGAAAAGAATTCTACCAGGCTGCTCAAAAACAGTCAGAGGCAAGGCACGCGACCAAGATAGCATATGACTGATAGCCTTATGGCATATATGATACAAACCAAGGAACCATACGCCATAAGCCATACGCTATTTGCCAGCTGGAGGGAGGCGATTGAGCGCAACGAAGCCTATGAGTCTTTTTCAGTAGCCTGCTAGAGTTTCCCAACGCGCATAGCATGCTTCAAGTTCGTTCTTCACCGCTTCTAGACGCTCCATAGCTGTGGCGATCTTATCTCCCGACTGCCGATAAAAATCCGCTTCGCCCATACGCATGCTCAATTCTGACTGTTCCGCCTCCAAGTCTTCAATTTTTTTCGGCAGAGCTTCCAGCTCCCGCTGTTCTTTGTAGGAAAGCTTACGATTCTTGTTGTTGGGCTTCTCCAGTAACACCGCCGCGACAGCCCGTGGCGCGCTGGCATGTTTTGGGGATTCCCTCGACGGCGAAACCACGCGCTGGCGCTTCCAATCTTCGTACCCGCCGGCATATTCCCCGATCTTACCCTCCCCCTCAAAAACTAACGTGCTCGTCACGACGTTATCGAGAAAGGTTCGGTCGTGGCTCACCAATAGCAACGTCCCCTGGTAATCGGCCAGCAAGTCTTCCAATAGTTCGAGCGTCTCCACGTCCAAATCGTTGGTCGGCTCGTCGAGCACCAGCAGGTTCGCCGACTTCGCAAAAATCTTTGCCAGCAACAAACGATTGCGCTCGCCGCCGGACAACGCCTGCACTGGCGAGTCGATGCGCTGGGGCGGAAAGAGGAAGTCTTTCAGATAGCCGATGACATGGCGGGACCGTCCCTGCAATGTGACATAGTCGGAACCGTCGGTCATGTTCTCGCGCACCGTCTTCTCGGGATTTAATTCTCTGCGATGCTGGTCGAAGTAAGCTAGCTTCAGGCGGGTTCCCATGACTACCTCGCCGCTGGTTGGCGCCATTTCGCCCACGATCAGCTTGAGGAGTGTGCTTTTGCCGCAGCCGTTGGGGCCGATGATCCCTATCCGATCGCCGCGCAGGACGGTTGTCGATACGCCGTGAATAATAACATTGTCGCCATAAAGGAACCTGACTCGGCGCAAGTCAGCCACCAATTTACCGGACAGCACATCGGCATCGAGACCAAAGCGGACTGTACCCTCAGATTCGAGGCGTTGGCTCCGCTCCCGCCGCAAGGCCTGCAACGCTCTCACTCGTCCTTCGTTGCGGGTGCGGCGAGCCTTGATACCCTGGCGAATCCAGGCTTCTTCTGCCGCAAGCTTCTTGTCGAAGTTGGCCGCTGCGCGCGCCTCGATCTCCAGCAACTCTTCTTTCTTGCTCAAGTAGGCGTCGAAGTCACCGGGAAAAGAGCTTAACTTTCCTCGATCGAGTTCAACGATGCGGGTCGCCAGATGTTTCAGCAACATTCGATCGTGGGTGACAAAGATCAGCGCACCGTGGTAATCGTGTAAAAAGTCCTCCAGCCACGTAATCGCCGTGATGTCGAGATGGTTGGTCGGCTCGTCCAACAGCAACAGATCCGGGTCACTCACCAATGCCCGCGCCAGCATGGCCTGTCTTCGAACTCCGCCGGAACAGCTGACAAGACGCTGGTCCGCGGCCAGCCCCAACCGAGTCAGGACCGTCTCCACCTTCTGACCGATGTTCCAGCCCCTCAAAGCATCGATGCGCGCTTGCAACTTCGCCATCCGCTGTAGTGGAGTTCGTTCTCCGGCGCCCACCTCGTGTGTCAACTGGTGGTACTCCGTCAGCAGTGCGCCCAGTTCGCCCAATCCTGCGGCCACCACTTGAAATATCGTCTCTTCTGTATCCGGGGGCACCTCTTGCTCGAGATGCGCGATGCGCAGCGTATCCTGTCGCCATATATCGCCTTCGTCCGGTAGCGCTATCCCGGTTATAACCCGCAACAATGTCGTCTTGCCGGCGCCGTTGCGACCGAGGAGACACACGCGCTCGCCCGGCTCGACTTGAAAATGAACATGGGTGAGCAAAGGCAAATAGCCATAGGCAAGAGAGACGTTGTCGAGGCGAAGTAAAGGCATGAATGATGATGCAGCGTGAGAAAGAAGATCGAGTCCGCTTTCCAGTTGCGAGTTTTACGTTAACCCAAATCCGGTGAGCCTTTTGAAGTATACGTGAGGCGCGACAAAAATCGACGGGCGTCAGGATATCGAACTCGCTGCAAGCGTCTCGCTGGAAGGGAAGTCGCTGGGAGATTCTCGCTCCAAAGCCAGTGCCAGTGCTTCATCCACTGTTTTTAAGAACTCGAAACGAATACCCTCGCGTGCCGCCGCCGGGATTTCCTCCATGTCTCGTCTATTTAATTCCGGGAGCAAGACACAGGAAATTCCGGCTGTCTTGGCTGCCAGCACTTTTTCCTTTATTCCTCCTACCGGCAACACTAAACCGCGCAGACTGATCTCGCCGGTCATAGCTACATCCTTACTGATTCGGCGCCCGGTGAGAAGTGAGACGATAGCAACGAAAAGGGTGATTCCTGCGCTGGGCCCGTCTTTCGGGATGGCGCCCGCAGGGATATGGATGTGCAGATCGTTTTTCCGGAAGATTTCGGGTTTGATGCCAAGCGATTCCGCCCGTGATTTGACAAGACTCCAGGCGGCTTGGGCGCTTTCTTTCATGACATCGCCGAGCTGACCCGTTAACTGCAGCCTGCCGTCCCCCGGCATTTTAGTCGCTTCCACAAACAAGATGTCTCCACCAAAAGGCGTCCATGCCAGTCCCGTCGCCACACCGGGCAGACTGGTGCGCAGCGCTATCTCATTGAAGAACTTTTGCGGGCCGAGATACTCGCGGACCGATTCTTTATCGATAGTAGTTCTTTCCTTGAACCCTTCCGCCACCCGGGTCGCTACGCCCCGACAAACAGTCCCTAGCTCACGCTCAAGCTGCCTAACTCCAGCTTCGCGTGTGTAGGATCGAATGATTTCACGGATCGCATCGTCGGTAAAAGTTATAGCATTGCGATCAAGGCCATTTTCGGCAATTTGCCGGGGAATGAGATAATTTTTCGCAATTGCCAGTTTTTCTACTTCGATATATCCGGCTAATTGCAAGATCTCCATACGATCACGGAGGGGGGCTGGGATGGTCTCGAGCACATTAGCCGTTGCAATAAATAACACCTGGCTCAAATCAAAAGGCACAGCAAGATAATGATCCTGAAAAGTCGCGTTTTGCGAAGGGTCCAAGACCTCCAGCAAAGCAGCCGACGGATCGCCATGGAAACTGGCACTGAGCTTGTCGATTTCATCCAACATAAAGACGGGATTCTTGGTGCCTGCCTTTCTAATTCCTTGGATAATATTACCGGGGAGGGCACCGACGTAAGTGCGCCGGTGCCCCCGGATCTCCGCTTCGTCATGGACACCGCCGAGACTCTGGCGCACGAATTTCCGGTTCATGGCCCGAGCAATGCTTTGACCGAGGGACGTCTTTCCGACTCCGGGAGGACCGACAAAACACAAGATCGGGCTTTTCCCATGGGGCACAAGTTTACGAACCGCGAGAAATTCAACAATTCGCTTTTTTACTTTTTCCAGATTGTAATGATCGGAATCGAGAATCTCGCGCGCTTTGGGAAGGTCGATTTGCTCCTCGCTGGAAATGCTCCATGGTAACTCCACCATCCAATCGAGATAAGACCGCAGGGCTGAATATTCCGCGGCAACTTCAGGAATCCGCTCGAACCGCGCGAGTTCCCGGAGCACTTCCTTTTCCACCTCGGGTGGCATTTTTGCTTCGTAGATTCTCTTGCGCAGCTCCTCAACCTCCAGGCGCTGACCGTCTTCTTCGCCTAACTCCTTTTGGATGGCCTTCAACTGCTCGCGAAGGAAATACTGGCGTTGAGTCCGATCCATTGATTCTTTAGTTTGCTCCCCGATCTTTTTGCTGAGCTCCAGCAATTCGATCTGGCGTGCTAGCTTTTCTGAAACTTTTTCCGCCCGTGCTTCGGGGTCAATGATTTCCAGGATTTCTTGCTTCTCGGGAAGCGCCAGGTCCAGAGTGGAAGCGATCATGTCAATCAGGGATAAAGGATTATCGATTCTTTCGATGGTTGATTTCAATTCGTTCATGGGCTCAGGCAACAAGCCCAAGGCTCTCGCGGCTTCCTGGCGCAAGTGAAAAATTCTCGCTTCAAATTGCTTCGCTTGGGGTATCTTCTCTTCGATCATGGTGACGCGTGCTATGAAAAACGGATCAGTCTCAAGAAATTCGGCGATTTCAAAGCGTTGGCGACCTTGGATAATAATCTGCCGCTGGCCGTCAGGCAGGCCGAACATGCGCAGAACGTCCGCAGCGCTACCGACTCGGAACAGATCTTGAGCCTGTGGAACTTCTATTGCCGGATCTCGTTGGGCGACAAACCCGACCGGCACTTGCTGACGGACTGCCTCCTCTATTGCTCGGAGGCTCGAAGGGCGTCCAACGACCAGCGGCATGACCGTGGAAGGGAAGAGCACCATATTGCGCAAAGGTAAAATGACCAACGCCCCGGCAGGTATGGAAAGGCGAGGTTTGGACTTAGGAAGTTCGTTTTCTTCTGCGGTCATGAAACCTTCCTCAACTCGATGATCAACAATCCATTCTGAAGCGAAACTTCTCCCAGGGATAAAGAGTTTCTGCCTTCGATCAAAGTGAGCCGCCGCTCGAAACGTCCAAGCGGGATCTCCCATATCTTTAGTTCTCCGTCGTTGCAGCATTTCGGCAGGGGCCGTTCGCCCGCGATCACAAGATCGCGTCCCTCCAAGCGCACATTCATGCGATCAGCGGCGACTCCCGGTAGAGCTGCGATCACCCACCAGCTTTCGTCGGTCTCGACCACGTTCACAGGCGGCTCCCAGGCGGGGCTTCTGCCGTGGGAAGAACGATACTGAACACCCGCCGCAATTTGCAAAAAATTCCTGTGGATTCGCTCTACTTGCTGGAGCAGATCACTGGCTCGCTGCCACATCACAATATCCCAATCGCGGGACGCCATATGAATCAGGCCTCAACTGCCGAATAAAATGACCCGTTATCAGACACTACTTAAAAGCCTAAGATTCGAACGCATCATTGTCAAGAAAGTAACCCTGTTTCATAGAGGAGTGACAAAAATGTCAAACTGTCAACGACATGTTCATCAAGGTGGCACCAGGCTATCCGATCATTTCGTGGGTTTTCCGCTACTTGCTGTACCGCGCCAAGGCAACACTGATGGCTTAAATTTTGCCCCTTCAAGATTGCGGCAAAAGCACCGCGACAGTCTCGATCACGGTTTACGGACGCTCAATCAGGCTCAAGCCTAACAAAAGGCCAACGCAAAAAAAATGATTTACCTGGCGACCTACAGTAGAAAAAGTGAGATTCAGCACCTCCGTTCCAAGTCCAAAAGTCTGCTCTTTATCGAGGCCGGAGATAGGTTAGCACTCGACAAGGTTATCGCGCTGGTTAAAAAATTAACGGAAGGCGACTTCGAAGAATCAAGCGTTGAAATCATTGGTGAGAAGGCCTGGGACGCTGCAAAGATAAAGCATCCTCGGATCAAGTTCCATAAGCTGGATTGAGAATAAACAAGCCCGACACGCGTCTTCGGGGAGTGCGATATCGTAAAAAATCTTGACAGCGGCTTATTAGTGACCGATAATTTGTGACAATAATCTTCCCACCAGTGGCACGACAGCAAACCTACAGGAAACTCCTGCTGGCTATGAAAGACGAGTTAGCTCCAGGCTGTTTGCAGGTGTCAATAAAACGTCGCCGAATGTCAAGAAAAAAAATCACTCAAAAGCTTATTTCTCCTTTTCAGGAACTTATGGATTTATGGCCTTTTGAATATTGCCCGCGGGCGGGCGACACGGGAGGATAATCAAGAAGATCTATGAACGCAATGATAGTGGAAAACATAATAAGTTGGTTTCTTTTCGCTCTGGCTTCGACCTGCACCTTGTCCTTTGCATCGACCATTTATGACAACTTTATCAGCTCGAAACGGCGCGAGCGCGACAAAAAGGTAAGAACAAGGATTGTCCCTTTTCCAGATTTAAAGGCAAGCCAACTGGTGACGGAAAACCCGGTGGTCCGTGGCTATGACAGTCCCGAACTTTTCCGGGAGGATCTATGGATTAGAAGGATAGAATATAGCCGTAAGGAACATGTCGCGCTGGCCCCGTCAATGCCACCAGTGAAAGCGCGTCTCGGAGCTCCTGAGGACTATCCCAAGCGACTTTGTGAAATGCTGGTTCACCAGGTAAGAACCCGGCCGCGATAATTGATTCGTTATTATTCGCAAGCGATCCTTATCTGTGACGAGTCCTTCGCACCAATGACCACCCTACCCCGTCTTTTTTTGCAGTAGCAACCAATCGCCGGCCCATAGTTCTTCGCCCGGCATCATTCCCGCCCCTCGACAAATCACGTGGGTACGCCCTCGCGCGGCTACCCCTGCACGGAGAATCACCAGTGCGCCAGTCTGGGGCTTCACAGTTTCGCTCTAACTCTTGCTCGTTCATTTACATTTCGGACTTGGAGAGAGACGACATGACGCCAGTGTTGTCGACTCACAACAACCGTTTGATATTCCCTCTTATCCTACACCGGGAACGCTTCCGGTCTTCATGATGGTAAGAAAGTTCGGACCGCCTATTCTTTATCAAATAAAATCTCTTGACACATATCCCAAGCGTTTACTATATGCGATTAGATCAACAATAAAGTAACTTTCTTTCCGAGCTCGAAATCGCTTTGAAGATGGGGAAAGACATCCTAGCAAGGGATAAAAGTTTTTTCCGCGCTGGGTCTGTCATTTCCAGCTTAATTGGCAAACACCCAGCCGGCAGTTCACTGCGGGAGATGACGATGGGCTTTCGAATTCTTTTTGACGAAGTCAAACTGAAGCAGGGAATATATCAACAAGAAAACGACCGCGACTCAGAACACAATGGCGTAGGTTGGCCCAGAGGCACCTGGTTCCAGAAACGTCTACGCCAAGTCAGAGAACAGCAAAGAAAGAAGCTGGCAGAACCTGACTTCGTATATGAATGCGCCTTGGGCACTATTACCATACGGCAATCGAATGGCGGGGACTAGCCCAATCCGGACATCCGCTGCTCAGAAAACCCGATTTAAACTTCTCGTACTCCAGCTTTTTCACGGAACAGAGCCGTTGTAAGAACGCTGAGAATCCGAGCCACACGACACAGCACCTACAAGCAAACGTACCACGAACGTGGATCTCTACCTAGCTCGCTTTTGACATCAACCCTATATCAGTAAATTTCTTCACAATGGAAAGTCCTGGCCCTACACCGCCATACCTCCGGGGTAGCGGAGCTATCCACCTGTTCGTATCGAAAATGAAGAACCTTTTCTTTGGGAATTTCTATTCCGGTATCCGTTACCTTGAGCTCAAACATATCCGCTTCTGGAAGATGCCGTACGTTTACCGTCACACGGCCCTTCTCCGTAAAACTTACTAGCATTGCTGATGAGATTCTGTACAACATCCCTAAGCTTCTCGCCGTCAGTCCTCATCTTGGCAGGTCAGACGGATAATCCCAGTTGAGGCTGAGATCTTTGCCCGACGGAAGATCATAATTCGCCGTTAGTTCCTCGAGGAGCTATAGAGATTAATTCAGTGTACTCCACTCTTACGGCATCAGCCTCAATCGTCGTTATGTGCAACAACCCCATTAATCATCGTCAACAGGTCCATGGATTGTTTAAGAATTTGCCCAACGCATTCTCCTGCTCTAAGTTAATCTCGCCAAGCACTTTCCGTTTGGCAAGCTCGGGCGATGACTCCAAGCAACTCCTCCTTCGCGATCAGCAGAACACCGAGATATGAAACGAGTCCGAAACGACGGGCAAACCGATGGACAATCCCAACTACCGCTACATCCCAGGCCGTTTCTCCGCCCCGTCGTTGTGTAACGGTTCAATGATTCGACTCTCCAGACTGAACAACTATGTCCTGCGTTAGCCCCAATATAGCTGCAGGCTGCTGAAAAATTGCCTTTTTCGTAGCTAATTTGTAACGGAATTGACCGGCATGTCCCTTGCGTATTTGGAGCATTTTGCGCCAGTTAAGGAGGCCTCCCATGGCAAGAATCGTAACAAAGACGTTGTTATTCTTGTTCTTGGTTTCGGGATGCGGGTGGCTGAATAAAGAAGAGGTTCAGGCGCCGAAGGCTCCCGAACCAACGCCCGCTCCCGTCTCATCGACTCCTGTGGAAACCGCTAATGATCGAACGATCACACCAACAACCGCCGCCAATCCAACTGTCAGCAAAGCGGAAGTCCGGATGTTGCAAGCTCGACTTAAGGCGGCAAGTTTTTATGTTGGACCCCTTGATGGGATTCTCGGCCCGAAGACCAGATCAGGGCTGCTTCGGTTGCAAGCAGCATGCGCAAACCTCAAAGACCTCTTGGAAACCTCCCCGGTGGATGCTCAAACAGCAAGACTCGATAATGCGAGTAGTAACAGTCCGAAGAGCGAAGAAATCCGGCTGCTCCAAGTACGCCTGAAAGATACCGGCTTCGATCCCGGTCCAATCGATGGGGTTTCGGGTGCCAAGACGAGAGCCGCGTTTTTACGTTTTGAAGCAGGGTGCACGATGCTCAAAAATTCGCCGCCAATTTTGGATAGGGAGCTTCAAACTGCAGATAGACGAACATCTGTGCCTTCGGAGGAGAAAAGCTATCCGGTCGCAGCAAGACTGGTGGGAATTGAGCCCGATAAAATAACTACTAGTGGGAATCAAACTCTGAGCAGCGAAAAGATCCGGCAAGAGCAATCGCGCTTGAGAGGCGCCGGTTTCGACCCCGGTCCCATCGATGGGATTCTAGGTCCCAAAACTAAAGCAGCCATGCAGCGCTATCAGAAGTCACTGGTACTGAAAAATTCCAAATAGCCTTCGACACGTCGGCTCCTAAGCCCTACATAGCCAGACTCAGGAAATAAGAATGATCGATAAGAACTAGGATGCGCATGAGCGCGTATAGCATCGCCATATATCCACAGAGAAGCCCAGCAACCGTCATCGAGACAAACAGCCTGTGTATCATCATAAATCCCTCCATTTGTTTCCTCAGCTGCCGTCAAACTAGTAGCGCAATGTTGATGCCAGCCCGAGTCACTACGGGGACGTTGAGCAACCTAGCGGAATAGAAATGGAATTTTAGGACGGTCGGCTTGGCGCGGCTTTGGAGGCCAAAGAGCAAGTAACTTTATGATACGGGTGAGTATCCGAAAGGATTCAGTCAGCGCTATGGATCGCTACCAGTTTTAAGACTGCAAGAGTGCAGACGAGTTTGAGACGGCCCGTTAAAACTTGCCGGCTAAATCACTTGGCGGTAGCAGCTTTGCGGCGACCGATAGCCGCTTCGGCTCGAGGACTGATCGCCCGCTGAACTGCAACGTTTAGCAACGCCGGACGTCCCGAAGCAAACGCACGCTGTAACGCGGGTTCCAGATCTTCAGCGCGCTCCACAAACTCCCCGTACCCACCGAGGCCTTGAACGACCTGTTCGTAGCGCGTCTGCAGTAGGTCGGTAGCCACGGGCCGGCCGTATAAGCCGAGCTGGATTTGCCGGTCGATGCCCCAGGCGGAATCGTTACCTAATATCGCCACGATATTGAGTCTATGGCGCACCGCGGTATCGAATTCCATGCCATTGAAGCCAAACGCTCCATCGCCTGTGAGCATAATCACCCGTGAATCGGGATAGGCTACTTTGGCGGCCAGCGCCGTAGGTAGCGACGATCCCAACATCCCTAAACTGGAAACGTAAAACCACCGTTTGGGCTTGAGCGCAGGTAATAAAGAACGACCGAAATGGCAAAAGTCTCCGCCATCAAAGACGAGGCAGTCGTCGGGACACAGCATAGACTTGATGGTTTTGTGAACAAACAGGGCATGCATCGGGGTTTCGGTGCGAGCCAAATTCTCCGCCCATACCGACTGCGCAGCGCGCGCCTCGCGCAATTCATCCAGCCACGGAAGGTCCTTCCATGTGAAGCTGGCGGCTTCCTTCGTCAACTGATCCAAAACGCTGGTGACATCGCCGACCATGCCCACGGCAACTCCCCGATTGCGACCGATCTCCAAAGCCGAAGGATCGACCTGGACGATCTTAGCATCCACTCCCACGTGGGGCGGACGGCAAAAACCGATGGTAAAGTCTTGCTTGCGTCCCAGCAGCAAAACAACGTCGGCTTCGCGAACCTTGGCGGCCGCCCGATTCAAGCCGCGCTCGAAAAACCCAAAGACGTATGGGTGATCATCAGAGATCAAACCGCGGGATTGCTCTTCCGTCAGCACCGGCAGGCGTGTGGTTTCGATGAAGCGCTGGAGGGCATCACCGGAAAGAGTATAACCGGCCGCGCTTCCAGCAATAATCAGAGGTTTCTTTGCCTGGCGCAGGAACGCGATCGCCCGCCCCACGCTTTCCGGATGGGCAAGCATTGACTCTTTCGCGCGGTATTTATCCGGTCCGTACAACTCCACTTGCTCTTCGTCTATGCTCCCTTCTTGTAGGTCAATAGGGATCGTCAAGTGAACCGGCCCCCGCCGGCCGCTGAAAGCCAGGCGCATCGCCCGGCGGATAAATTCAGGAATCCTTCGCGCATCATCGACGAGGAATGAACCCTTGGTCATCGGGGCAGCCATATGCACCTGGTCGATCTCCTGCTGGCCGCCACGCCCCAAGTCGTGGAGGTCGGCACAACCGGCGATGGAGATGACCGGGCTTTCGCTGTGCAGGGCGTTGGTGAGGCCGGGAATTGCATTGGCGAATCCTGGAGTGGTGTACATGCAAACGCCGGGCTGCTCGGTGATACGAGCCCAGGCATCCGCCATATGGACCGCCGCCTGTTCGTGACGGGTATCGGTGATATGAAAGTCCTGATCCGCCATAGTGTCTAATACCGGCAGGATATGATCGCCGGCCAGGCCAAAAATATTGGTCACCCCTTCGAGCTTAAGCGCTCTGCAGATTAGATCAGCTCCAGTGATTCGACCCATTGTCGCTCCTTTAGGTTTGCTGACAAAAAAGCGTCAGGCTAACATCTGCTCATACTTCCAATGCTTCATCCTCTGTATCATACAATTGCATAAATACAGTCAAGCATTTCCTCGGATCATGAATCACAATCAATCATCGTCCGAACGGTCACGGGAGCCCGTGCAGACAGCCGAAACGTCAAAAAATCAACGCGGAACACAATTCAGAGAGTAGGGCGTCTCCCCTTCGCGGCTCAGTTCGAGTTGCCAGGATCTATGGTCACGGCCCGGCGGACCCTTCGACAAGCCCCCGTAACAGTATGAAGATCAAACAGTTAAAGTGGGAAAGTTAAACGGCAGCGGCTTTTGTTTCAGTCGCGCCGGAAGTATTGGTCAAACGCCCAGGACGCTAATACAAAGCCGAAAAAGTAGCCAACCAATTGCATGAGTCCGGGCAAAGATTTCAGCATGTACCAGAAGGTCGCCAGCAGCACTATATCGAACGTACCCATTGACCATTCACGCGACAATCACAAAACCCTCGCAGAGCGTCTATCAAGCTGTTCTTGCTCGGGCAGGCGAATGAGGCAGAGCAAAATAAATGCCGTAAAAAAACTCCAACAAATTCTTCAGTACAAAAGAAAAATCCCCTCGAACATTGCCCAGACTTGGACAATAGGTGAAGAAACCAAAACAAACTTTACCCGAACACTCGACGGGGACTAGGAAGGCAAGCAGTGAAAGTCAAAAAGGCCAACAGTGGCTGCTTGGATAACTTGGGGATAAGGCGGGATCAGCGTCCGTGAAGTGCCTAGGATTGTCCTCTGGTCTTACTCTGCGGGCCCGCCTTTTCGATGGTGACGCGGATGGCAATGCGACCTTCCGATAAAGTTTTCTTTCGGATATCATCCCAATTGTCGGGAACACCGCGGATCTGCCGGTGCCAGTCGAGGACAATATCCATGGCCCGGGGGTGTTCGATAACCTCCGCTTTGCCGTCGATCTGGATGTAATTAGAGCCGTTAAACTTCTCGCCGTAAACCAACAATGAGATCCGCGGATCGCGTTTTATATTTTTGACCTTATAGGTCGAATCACGCGCAGTGATGATCACCTTCCCTTCGGCATCGATCACCGGCGAAACCAGCGTCATCTGCAGCGACCCGTCTTTCTTCCGGGCGACGAGCACGCCATGGTGGTTATCTCTCAAAAATGTTTGTGCGTCGGAAATTTCCATAGCTCCTCCAATGGGACAACGGATACTACGCGATCCGGTGGCTACTATTCAAGGATCAGTCATGTGATTGTGGTTGTGGAAGTAAAAGAGAACTGTCCATAAGGACGTTACTAATTGGTCACGCGGTTTGACGATTGCTTTCGTTCGGCTTCGAGCGGAGGCAGAGCGATTTTTTAGAGTGGGATAAGAGGCGATGAGTTGACAATCAAGCAGCAGGTCCTGAACCCTGGAACTTAAAGAACAACTTTACGTGCGGGGTCGGCGCCTGGTTAAGCTTTTTCTGTTCCCAGGTCGCCGCTGGGCTTGGCCTCTATGGCCACGGATGCTTTCTGGTTGTTGGTGGGCTTGCGATGCGCTTCGTGCTCCCGCGCTCGCAACGCATTCAGCCGCTCCCGGAACCAAGTTTTCTCCGGCCAGGCCCAGTTACGATCAGAGTTGGGGTCGAACTCCGGCGGTTTCATGGCGTTCTGAGGATGGTTCAGCAATCAGCATGCCATATCCCCTTTGCGAAATTCCAACTGATTTTTAAGAAATCATTCGCATGACTGAACGAAAACCGTTACTTACCGTTACTTGTCGCCAAATTTTGAACGTTCAACAGAAAGACTAAACATCGGCAAAGGAATAGACGCGTTGGTGAAGGAAACCGTGATCGCCGCCGGAGCGAAGAACCGGAAAAGATCCCTGCGGGAAAATAAACCCTGGTCGGGACAAAATAGGAAAAAAATGAGAGGGTGGGACGTGATCGTG
>Ga0209889_1000289_pt1 | contig 13277 bp, 11 predicted proteins | sample GWRWN1_0_10_FD_187233 | JGI IMG/M metagenome (GOLD analysis project Ga0209889, IMG submission 187233) | Riverbed sediment microbial communities from areas with no vegetation in Columbia River, Washington, USA - GW-RW N1_0_10 (SPAdes)... | ecosystem: Environmental > Aquatic > Freshwater > River >... | reverse complement strand
TGTCGCGGCTGACCGCCTTGGATCCGGCCGCCTTGGATCCGGCTGGGTGGGATCTCGGGTCTATGTCCGATGTGTTGTTCCGGTCGGACGAGGCCCGACCGCCCGACGCCGGGTCGCCTGACGCCGGGTCGCCTGACGCCCCGAGACGTCAGCACCTGTCCACTCCGGACGCCGGCGTCCCGCGGGGCGACGGGCCGTTCGTGGTCGACCCCGACTCGGTGGGTGGCCGAGACGGCGACCCCGGCCCGCCGCCCAACGACGGTGGTCACCTAGCGGGCAGCGCCGCAGCTGTGGTCGACCCGTCGTCCGGCCGGGGCGGATATGAGCCGGCGGCAGCCAATCACCTGGACGTGCCGGTTCCGGTCGACCGGGTCGGGCCTCCCGGCGCCAGGATGGAGACGCTGCTCGCTCCAGTTGCCTTCCCGGGTCATCAACCGGGGTCGTCTCCCGCCGTCTCACCGCAACCGTCCGCGAGCACCCCGGCCGGCTCACCATCGCCGACGGCATCGGCGACCACGACACACAGCCCGGCGACACACGGCCCGGCGACGCACGGCCCGGCGACACACGGCCCGGCGACGCACGGCCCGGCGACGCACGGCCCGGCGACGCACGGCCCGGCGACGCCGACGGGCGGGTCGGCAGTGCCACTCACGGTGTTCGGCTCTGGGCCGTTGGCCGGAGTTCGGCCCGATGGCATGGGCCCGTTGGCCGGGGTGCCGGATTGGGCGACGGGCTCGCCGGACTCCGGGTCGGCGGAGGTTCGCGAGATCGCCGACACCTGGGAGCTCTCTGACGACCAGGCGGTGGACCTTGTTCGTGCGAACGTGTTCGCCACCGACGCGGGTCTGGCCTTCTACGCGGTCGACGACGAGATCCGCGACTTCGCCAGAGCCGTGTTCCCGACGGAGGGATACGTGACCCTCGATCTGCATGGCTCGCCCAAGGGCTTCCAGATCGACGACTACATGATCAGCCCAGAGCAGTTCGCCGGCGCGCTGCGGGTGCTGCGGGACTCAGGTGTGCTGGAGCTGCCCACCGGCATCGGGATCAAGCTGCTCTCGTGCGACACGGCGGTCGGCGGTGTGGATTCACCGGCGGCCGTTCTCGCGCGCGAGCTGGGCGTCGACATTGTCGCGCCGGACCAGCCCGTATGGACCACATTGGACGGCGAGGAGGTGGTCGCATCGCCGGTCCTGCTAGGCGGGTCCTTCATGCCGGTCGATCCTCCGGACGGGAACTGGCACCGGTTCACCGCGGCCGGAGCGGAGTCGATGCTCGACATCGACTCTCGCGTTCGTGATGACCATGATGACCCACCGGCCGGAGAGCGTAGGCACGACGCGAACCCGCGAAGTCCCAACGACGCGCTGGACTTCACCAGTCCGGGGAGTCTCGACCCCGGCGACCTCGTGGGCAGAGATCCGGGGGAGATAATGGCGGCGATTCCGAGCAACTGGCCGCAGACACCCAGTCGCAGTGGTGGAGGAGTGGTGTTCAGGGACCCCGACAACCTCGGCCGGCAAGTTCGGATCATGCCTGGCTACACCGCGGGCAACCGTGCGGACCCGCTGACGCATGGTCCATATGTGGAGGTCTCTCAGAACGGCACCACGGTCAAGATTCCGCTGCGGGGCAACCCGACCTTGGCGGGCTCATGATGGACGACGTCGCCGTGGAGAACTGGCTGGCCGCTGAGGCAAATGATCATCTCGAGGACGGACCGGTCGGGCTGTATGAGTTCCTGTGGTGGCTGAATGGTTCTCACTTCCAACTGTCGCCGACCGCGGCGAGAAGCGTCGCGCAGAGGCTGGCCACGCACCTGGCCGGCGGCGACGCCGCGGACCTGTACTCGATCCGGTGGCCAACGTATGAGGTCGTGTCGGGGCCGCTGCCGCTCTCCGTCCTCGATGACGACGAGTCCTGGCGGGAGGGTCACGACTTCGTTGCGCTCGTCCCCAACGAGGACGGGGCTGGGAGGCGTGTCGCGCGGTAGACCACCGTCACGTACGGAAGGTCGAACGAGGTTCGCCCCGCCAGCTCCGGGTGGGTCGCGGCCAGTTCCCGGACCTCGGCCTCAAGCGCGGCCTGGCGGGTCGGCGGCGCGGTGAGGAAGTACGAGCGGCTCTTCAGCAGCGCGACCAGCGACTCGGGCGTGTGAGTGACGGCGTGCCGAAACTCCGCGAACTCGGCGGGCCCGAAGCGATCCCCATAGGACGGAGACTTCGCCCGGCCCGAGTCCGCACTGGAACCGTCGGGTCCACGGTCGCCCTCGACGATGCGCGAGTACACCCGGACCCAGGCCGTCTCCTCGTCGCGGTCGTTCCAGAGCGCGGTAAAGACGCCGCCAGGCCTGATCACCCGGCCGAGTTCGAGGTGTGCCCGGTCGCGGTCAAACCAGTGGTACGCCTGAGCGGCGATCGCCGCGTCGACGCTGGCGTCCGCCAACGGCAGCGCCTCCGCTCTGCCCGCGAGCGGCTCGACCGCGGTAGTCGTCGCGGCGAGCCGTTGCCGCATCTGCTCGTCGGGTTCGACCGCCACCATGTCATGGCCGAGCGAGATGAGCAGGCGGGTCATGATGCCCGTCCCCGCGCCGATATCCAGGATCCGCCATCGGCCGGCGCCGAGCGGGGCGAGTGCCCACTCGACCGCTGCCACCGGGTACCCGGGTCGGACCTGGTCATAGAGGTCGGCCGCGGGTCCGAACGACCCGGCACGCTGGCGCCAGCGATCGGGTTCCATCCAGTCCTGCAGGCTCACAAAGCAAACCGTACGTCCGTCTTGTTAGGTCGTCAAGCGAGGCCTCTGATGACGCGTCGATCCGACTTCTGACGTTAAGTAGGCTCCGGTACACATCCTGCCGTCCGATCTGTGCAAAGGAAGTGCCGTGCCCGAACAGCCGAGTGCCGCCGCCGCAGCCGACGAAGACCTGCCCGAGCAGATGCGAATTCGGCGCGAGAAGCGAGCGCGGCTGCTCGCCGACGGCGGCGACGCGTATCCCGTCGCGGTGCAGAGAACGCATTCTCTCGCCGATCTCCGCACACACTTCGGCGACCTTCCTGTCGATACCGCCACGGGGGAGCACGTCGGGGTGACCGGGCGGGTAATTTTTGTACGAAACACGGGCAAGCTCTGCTTCGCGACACTGCGCGAGGGCGATGGCACCGAATTGCAGGCCATGTTGTCGCTCGACCGGGCAGGCGCGGACGCGCTCGAGTCATGGAAGCGCCTTGTCGACCTCGGTGACATCGTGGCCGTCGAGGGCGAGGTGATTACCAGCAAGCGGGGCGAACTTTCCGTTCTCGCTAACCGCTGGGAGATGGCGGCAAAGGCGCTGCGTCCCCTGCCTGTCTCGCACAAGCCGATGTCCGAGGAGGCGCGTGTCCGGCAGCGCTATGTCGACCTCATCATGCGGCCGCAGGCTCGCGAGACGGTCCGCACCCGGGCGACTGCGGTGCGCGCTCTGCGGGAGTCCTTTCAGCGGCGCGGCTTCGTCGAGGTCGAGACGCCGATGCTGCAGCTCCTACACGGGGGCGCGGCCGCCCGGCCGTTCGTGACACACGCCAATGCACTCGACATCGATCTCTATCTCCGCATCGCCCCAGAGCTCTACCTGAAGCGCTGCGTCGTTGGCGGCATCGAGCGCGTCTTCGAGATCAACCGCAACTTTCGGAATGAGGGCCTCGACTCGTCGCATTCGCCTGAGTTCGCGATGCTCGAGGCGTACGAGGCGTACGGCGACTACAACACGATCGGCACACTTACCCGTGAACTCATCCAGGAGGCCGTATACGCCCTCTCCGGGTCCCACGTCGTTCGCCATCAGGACGGGACCGAATTCGACGTCGGGGGCGAATGGCAGCAGGTGACTCTCTTCGGCGCACTCTCCGAGGCGCTCGGCGAGGAGGTGACAGTCGCGACCCCGATGGCGACCTTGCTCGGGTACGCCGATAAACACGATGTGGCGGCCGATCCGATCGTGGGCCATCTGGGTCCGGGAAAGCTCGCCGAGGAGCTCTTCGAGGCGCTTGTCGTGCCCAAACTGCGGGCGCCGACGTTCGTGCGCGACTACCCGGAAGAGACGAGCCCGCTGGTCCGTGCTCACCGCGCGGAGCTCGGCCTGACGGAGAAGTGGGACTTGTATGTTCTCGGCTTCGAATTGGCCACCGGATACTCCGAGTTGGTTGATCCAGTCGTCCAGCGTGAGCGCTTCGTAGCGCAGTCGCTACTCGCGGCGAAGGGGGATCCGGACGCGATGAGGCTCGACGAAGATTATCTGCGGGCGATGGAGCACGGCATGCCGCCGATGGGGGGCATGGGAATGGGTATCGACCGGCTCATGATGGCGCTCACCGGACTCGGTATACGAGAAACGATCTTGTTCCCGCTGGTTCGTCCCGAGTAACTAAGTGGGCGAGTCGGGTAACGCGTGGCTACTACGGAGAAGAGATTCTGAGTAACAAATCGCCCAGAATATGCTCCGGAGCGAGCGGCCTGAGTTATTGTTCTTTCGCACCCTAAGGAACCGCTCGTATCTACAGAAAGGAATTGTCGGGTGGCCAAGGAAACTATCACCAAGCTCATCGACGACCTCGATGGTGGCGAGGCACATGAGACGGTGAAGTTCGGACTCGACGGTCATTCGTACGAGATCGACCTGTCGACTAAGAACGCGAACAAACTGCGCAATGCGATGTCGCCGTACCTGGAGAGCGGTACCCGCGTCTCCGGCCGGTCCACGTCCGCTGTTGGCCGTGCCGGTGCCCGGGGTCGCGGTGGCGCCGTCGCTGAGCGGGAGCAGAACAAGGCGATCCGCTCCTGGGCGCTGCGAAAGGGGCTCGATGTTGCTCCACGCGGCCGCATCAAGCAGGATGTCGTCGACCAGTACCACCGCGAGGCCGGCCGCTGACGGCTTCCCGCGACAGGTCCCATGAAGGGTCCCCCCGCGATCAAGGACTTGTGGCCGTGGTTTGATCTCTAATCCACGGTCATAAGCCCTTGATCGCGAGAAGAGAGGTCGGCGGCCCGGAATTACGCTTTGCGCGTACGCGTTGATACGCGAGTCTCTGCGGAGTGGTTAGCACCGCGCGAATCCCCGTACTGCTGGGTGGTTTTGCCTGGTTATGGGGCTATTTTGGGGGTCAGATCCCTCGGCAATGTGGTGTTCGCGGCGACGGGTACCCGCCCGCGCGTCGTCGAGTCGTCGGGTGGCGGCGATAGAGTTATGGGATCCAAGGCCCGGCGTTCGCGGCAACAGCGGCTAACGAGACCGACGGGTGCAGTGCGGCCGACGCGACCGCGGTGCAGTGAGGAGCACGAGGGAATGTTCGAGAGGTTCACCGACCGAGCCCGGCGAGTGGTGGTTCTGGCGCAAGAAGAGGCCAGGATGCTCAACCACAACTACATCGGTACGGAGCACATCCTGCTCGGCCTCATCCACGAGGGTGAGGGCGTTGCTGCCAAGGCTCTGGAGAGCCTCGGTATCTCCCTCGAAGGCGTGCGCCAGCAGGTGGAAGAGATCATCGGCCAGGGCCAGCAGGCGCCGAGCGGGCACATCCCGTTCACGCCGAGGGCCAAGAAGGTGCTTGAGCTGTCCCTGCGTGAGGCATTGCAGCTCGGGCACAACTACATCGGGACCGAGCACATCCTGCTTGGCCTTATCCGCGAGGGCGAGGGCGTCGCCGCGCAGGTTCTGGTCAAACTCGGTGCTGACCTCAACCGCGTCCGTCAGCAGGTGATTCAGCTGCTCTCGGGATATCAGGGCAAGGAGCCGGCCGCGGCCGGGTCCGGCGCCACCGGTGAGGCGGCTCCGTCCACGAGCCTGGTGCTCGACCAATTCGGTCGCAATCTCACCCAGGCTGCCCGAGAGGGCAAGCTCGACCCAGTCATCGGGCGCGAGAAGGAGATCGAGCGGGTCATGCAGGTGTTGTCCCGCCGGACCAAGAACAACCCGGTGTTGATCGGCGAGCCCGGCGTCGGTAAGACCGCCGTCGTCGAGGGTCTTTCCCAGAAGATCATCAAGGGCGAGGTGCCGGAGACACTCAAGGACAAGCAGCTCTACACGCTCGATCTGGGCGCGCTCGTGGCGGGCTCTCGCTACCGCGGTGACTTCGAGGAGCGACTGAAGAAGGTTCTCAAGGAGATCCGCACTCGCGGCGACATCATCCTGTTCATCGACGAGATTCACACCCTCGTCGGGGCGGGCGCGGCCGAGGGGGCGATCGACGCGGCCAGCATCCTCAAGCCGATGCTTGCCCGCGGTGAGCTGCAGACGATCGGCGCGACAACCCTCGACGAGTACCGCAAGCACCTCGAGAAGGACGCGGCGCTTGAGCGCCGGTTCCAGCCGATCCAGGTCGGCGAGCCGTCGCTGGCGCACACGATCGAGATCCTCAAGGGGCTGCGGGACCGCTACGAGGCGCACCACCGCGTTTCGATCACGGATGCGGCACTGGTCGCCGCGGCCACCCTGGCGGACCGCTACATCTCCGATCGCTTCCTTCCGGACAAGGCGATCGACCTCATCGACGAGGCGGGCGCGCGCATGCGGATCCGCCGGATGACGGCGCCCCCGGACCTGCGCGACTTCGACGAGAAGATCGCCCAGGTGCGCCGCGACAAGGAGTCTGCCATCGACGCGCAGGACTTCGAGCGGGCCGCGCAGCTGCGTGACACGGAGAAGACCCTGTTGACTCAGAAGGCGCAGCGGGAGAAGGAGTGGAAGGCCGGCGACCTTGACGTCGTGAGCGAGGTGGACGACGAGCAGATCGCCGAGGTGCTGGCGAACTGGACCGGCATCCCGGTCTACAAGCTCACCGAGGAGGAGACCTCCCGGCTGCTGCGCATGGAGGACGAGCTGCACAAGCGGATCGTCGGCCAGGAGGACGCGGTCAAGGCGGTCTCGATGGCGATCAGGCGGACGCGGGCGGGCCTCAAGGACCCGAAGCGGCCGTCCGGCTCGTTCATCTTCGCCGGCCCGTCCGGCGTCGGTAAGAGCGAGCTGTCCAAGGCTCTAGCCGAGTTCCTCTTCGGCAGCGAGGACGCGCTGATCCAGCTCGACATGAGCGAGTTCCACGACCGGTACACGGTGTCGCGGCTGGTGGGCGCTCCCCCCGGTTACGTCGGTTACGACGAGGGTGGCCAGCTCACCGAGAAGGTGCGCCGCCGGCCGTTCTCCGTGGTCCTCTTCGACGAGATCGAAAAGGCCCACCCGGACGTGTTCAACACGCTGCTGCAGATCCTGGAGGATGGCCGCCTCACCGATGGCCAGGGACGCATCGTGGACTTCAAGAACACGGTGATCATCTTGACCACGAACCTGGGTACGCGCGATGTGGCCAAGGCCGTCTCGCTCGGATTCCAGGGGGCGAATGATGTCGACTCGAACTACGAGCGGATGAAGAACAAGGTCAACGATGAGCTGAAGCAGCATTTCCGGCCCGAGTTCCTGAACCGGATCGACGACACGATCGTCTTCCACCAGCTGAACGAGGACCAGATCTTGCGGATCGTGGACCTGATGGTTGCCCGGATCGAGACCCAGCTCCGCAACAAGGACATGGGCCTCGAACTCACCGAGAACGCCAAGAGGTGGCTCGCGAAGAAGGGCTGGGATCCGGTCATGGGTGCCCGTCCGCTGCGCCGGACCATACAGCGCGAGATCGAGGACTCACTGTCGGAGCGGATCCTCTTCAACGAGCTGCGGCCGGGGCAGATCGTGGTAGTCGACTGCGAAGGTGACCCGAACGACATCGAGAACTCGAAGCTCACATATCACGGCGCGGACAAGCCGGTCACGATTCCGGACGCGGTTCCGGCCGAGCTGGGCGGAACGACAGATACTGCCGGGACCACGGCCGAGTAAGCCCGCCTCAAGATCCGCGTGATCATGAGCTGACCGTTGCGAAATGGCGTCGATCATGACCTCCAGGTCATGATCGACGCTGTTCTACGGGGATGGAGTGGGCGCGACGTAGTCCTCCAGCAGCGCGGGCGTCAGGCCGGCCATCTTGATGGCCTGAAGAGCTGCGATGAAGTCGTCCGCGAAGGTCGCACGAAAGTGCATCAGAATGATGTCGCCGGCCCGGATCTGGTGTATCGCGGTCTGATAGCGAACCTTGCCCGCGTTGACGGTCTGCGTCCAGGCGAAGCCTGCCGTGAGACCGCACTCCCGCGCGGCGCGAAGCGTGTCCTCGTTCTTCTCCCCGTACGGCGGGCGAAAGAGGACCGGTCGCCGCCCGTACCACTGCTCGAGTAAGTCGGTCGAGTGGCACAGCTCGTACTTCTGCTGGGCGTACGGGAGCGTGGTCAGCTTCGGATGCGAGACCGTGTGAGCTTCGATGACCGCGCCCACACTCCGCAGTCGATCGAAGTACGTCGTGTCGCTCTTGATCGTGTTCGTGGTCAGGAAGAGGGTGACCGGGATGTGCGCCGCGCGGAACAGTTCGATCGCCTCCGGAGTACGCACCACTCCGTCGTCGATGGTGAGAAATGCGACCGGCTGCGTGGTGGGGATCCTGCTGGTCCACGCCGCTAGCCCCTCGCCGTGGGGGAGGGTCACCGCCACGGGAAGGGGTCGGAGCGAAAATGTCGGGATCCTCGCCAGATAGTCGGCGAGCGTGAGCCGTGTTGGACCAGAAGTAGGACCGATTTCGGTTGGTGGCGTGGGTGAATCCCAGCCAGCGGTTACCGACGGTGATGGCACGGCCGCCGAGGTGCCTGTCGCGCAACCGGTCTCGACGAGCAGCGTCACGAGGACTGCGAGGACCACGACGGGGACGCGCGACCACCGGGGGGCGTGAAAGGTCACCGCCGGATGCTAGCGCTGCTCACGGCGATCCGGGGAGCCCGTAGCGGTCGGGAAAAGTCCTGACCAGGAGGCCGTCTTCGACCAGCCCGGCCAGGGCGCGGTGTCGTCGTTCAGGATCCGGCCATACCGCATCCAGCACAGCCCGCTCCACGCCGCCGGGCGCCTCGCGAGCCAGCGCCAGCAACAATCCGCGTACGTGACGGTCGGTGCCCTCGTAGCGTTGCGCCCGCCGCGTGGGTCCACCTGACGACACCGGCTGGCCGGCGAGGCGCCACGCGCACACGCTGCGCAGCGGACATACGCCGCAGGACGGAGTTCGCGCGGTGCACACGAGGGCCCCCAGCTCCATGAACGCGGCGCTGGCCTGGGCTGCCCGGGCCGCCGATGCCGGCAGCAGTGCCTCCGCCGCGACGAGGTCGCTCGCCGAGGTCGCCGGACCGCCACCGGGCGATCCGTTGACGGCACGAGAGACGAGTCGCCGGACATTCGTGTCGACCACCGGGTGTCGCTGACCGAACGCGAACGTGGCCACCGCGCGAGCGGTGTAGGCGCCCACGCCGGGTAGGGCCAGCAGCAACGCCACGTCCGACGGGACCGCACCACCATGCCGGGCCACGAGAACACCGGCGCATGCGTGCAGGCGAATCGCCCGGCGTGGGTAGCCCAGCCGACCCCACGCGCGGATCGCCTCTCCGACAGACTCGGCGGCCAGCGCGGCAGGCGAGGGCCACCTGCGCAGCCACGCCTCGAATACCGGCGTCACCCGGGCTACCGGCGTCTGCTGCAGCATGACCTCGCTGACAAGAACCGCCCACGGCGACGTACCCGGGCGCCGCCACGGCAGGTCGCGCGCCGTCGTGTCGTACCACCGGATCGCCATGTTTGCCAGTGCGCTGGTGGCCGGCGTTTGGGACCGCATCGTCTGCAGATCCTGCCATGCTGGCGGCCAACCCGATCGGCGAGGATGTGCTCGTGCACGAACTCGCCATCACCGTCATCGGCCACGACCGGCCGGGCATCATCGCCGACACTGCCGAAGTCCTCGCTGCTCTGGAACTCAACCTCACTGACTCGACGATGACCCGGCTGCGCGGTCACCGGGGGACCTGTACGTGCTCGTCGCGGAGGTGGACCTGCCCTCCACAGTGGACGTCGACGCGCTCGCGAGCCATAAACCGCAGCCGGCGACGGCTGGAACGCGCGTGAAGACCAGGTCAGTCCCAGCCCGCATCCGCGGGACGGGCTCAGGTCGTTGAAGCGTGAAGCCCGCACCACCCCGGTGGGCAAGACGGGCAGCCTTCGGCCGCAAGGCCGAAGTCCCCAACCATCACAGTTCAATGAGGCCTGATGATGGTTTGGGTAACGGCTGCATGTCGGTGCCTGCTCACCGGCGATGTCCGCGGGCGGGCCGGGTTGTGGTGACCGGCCAGATGAGGGCGACCGGCGAGCGGGTGGGGATGACGACCGACGGCTTCGAGGCCCGCGCGCTGCAGCATGAGATTGACCCTGTTCCGGACTGCTCTTCCTCGACCGGGTCGCGGGAGCGCACGCGATCCACCCACGCCAGGTCTACCGGTAGCGCCGAGTTTTCGTCGCGCCGTGCGACCGTTCCCGCGATCTAGGGCCAAGTCGCGTGAATGGATCACCAATCACGCGACTGCGCCCTTGATCGGCGGGAACGGAGGGGCAGGTCGGGGTGCCCGGCGCGTCGCCCATGTCCGGTCGGTGATCGCCGCTACGGTGGGAAGCCATGCGGCTGACCGTCGGTCCCCTTCCGGCCGCCGTCTACTGGCGGCGTCGTGCCGTTGTGTTGGTCGGTTTCGCGATGATCGTGCTCGTCATCTCGTACGCGTGCGGCGGCCCCGACACGTCGACCGCTGGCGCCGGCCCTCAGTCGACGCCGGCCGCGAGCCGGACCGCGCCGAGCCCGACCACCACGCTGCTGCGGCCAATCGTGCCGACCGCGTCTCCCACCCAGTCCGCCTTTACCCTGCCCACGACGGGCGCAACCGGCCCATGCACCGACGGCGAGATGGAGGTTACGGCGACCGCGGCTGCCGCTCAGGTCCAGGTTGGGCAGCCGCTGGACTTCACGATCAAGATCAAGAACATCTCAGGCCGGACCTGCAGCCGGGACATCGGCGCCGACATGCAGGAGCTACGGCTGATCGACGGTGCGGTGACGATCTGGTCCTCCGACGACTGCAGCCCCAACAAGGGACACGACATGAGATCGTTCGGGGCTGGCAAGGAGGTCTCCTTCACCCTCCGGTGGACCGGCAGGCGAAGCCGTACCGGCGCGGGAGCCGTCATGTGTGTAACCGGCGCGCCGACCCCGGCACCAGCGGTCTATCAGCTCGTGGCGCGACTCGACCTCAAGTACAGCGCCCCGTTTGCGCTCCGCGTGCAGGCCTAGCCCGGGAGCGGGCGGTCATACGTAGCGTTCGAGAATCGACGCCTCGGCCAGGCGCGACAGGCCCTCGCGAACGCCGCGTGCCCGGGCGTCGCCAACGCCGTCCACGGTCTGCAGGTCCTCGACGGTCGCGCCGAGCAGGCGCTGCAGGCTGCCGAAGTGTTCGACGAGACGCTCCACGACCGCGCCGGGCAGCCGTGGCACCTTGGCCAACAGCCGGAACCCGCGGGGCGACACCGCTGCGTCCAGAGCGTCGGTGGTGCTCGGATATCCCAGCGCCTTGGCGACCGCGTTCAGGTCGATCAGCTCGTTCGCCGACAATCGGTCGAGGTCACCGACGGCCTCGTCGAGCGTCCGCAGCCGTTTGGCCGAGGGCAGGTAGTCGCGGATGACGAGGGCCCGGTCACTGTCCACGCCGGCCATGAGCTCGTCGAGCTGTAGCGCCAACAGCCGTCCGTCGGTGCCGAGTTCGATGACGTACCCCTCGATCTCGCCGGCGATGCGGCGCACCATCTCGAGCCGCTGCACAACGGCGATGGCATCACGAGAGGTCACCAGGTCCTCGATTTCGAGGGCGGACAGCGTCCCGCTCACCTCGTCGAGCCTCAGCTTGTAGCGCTCCAGCGTGGCCAGCGCTTGGTTGGCCCGGGAGAGGATTGCGGCCGAGTCGTCGATAACGTGCCTCGTGCCATTGACGTAGAGCCCGATGATGTGCATGGACTGGCTCACCGAGATGACCGGGTGGCCGGTCTGTTTGGCCACCCGCTCAGCCGTGCGATGACGAGTGCCGGACTCCTCGGTGGGAATCATCGAGTCGGGCATGAGGTGCACGGCGGCCCGCACAATCCGCGTTCCGTCGCTGGAGAGCACCACGGCGCCGTCCATCTTGCACAGTTCCCGGAGCCGGGTCGAGGAGAACTCGACATCGAGCGGAAAGCCACCCGTGCACAGGGCCTCGACTGTCTTATCGTGGCCAAGAACGATCAGTGCACCGGTTCGGCCGCGCAGGATGCGCTCGAGACCGTCACGCAGGGCGGTGCCGGGCGCGACGAGGGCGAGGGTGGCCCGAAGCGGGCCCTCCCGGTCGATCGGCACGCCGCACAGTCTACGGATTCTGGGCCGACCAGCCCGATGAGGGGTTGCGCCGCCGTTGAGAAACCGCAAAGGTGGGTTGCTCGTCGTTGAAGTGCGCTCGTCGTTGAAGCGCGACGGTCGTTGGAGCATGGGCGTCGTTGGAGCGCGGGCGTCGTTGGAGCGCGGGCGTCGTTGGAGCGCTGCTGTGGCACGCAATCAGATCGTTTGGCGGCGCCGGCGCCCGAAGCGGGCAGCCGGTCGGCTCGGCTGGACGGCCTTCATGACGGCCTTGGTCTGCGGCCCGGCCTGGCTCGTCTTCGTGGACGAGCCACGCCAGGCGGACGACGGTGCGGTCAACCCGCTCGCTCTGATCGTGCCGTCGTTAGGCGTGCTCTTTGGGCTACTTTGGGTGCCGCATCTGCTGGCCCTGGTCCGCCGCCCGCAGGTGGCCGCCGACCACTACGCGCTGACCGCGCGTCCCGGCGTGGTCCGGACCCTCGTGCTGCCGTGGGCCGAACTCGCCGAACTGGCGGTGATGGAGGTCGACGAGGAGCCGTTCCTGCTCATCCGATGCGTCCCCCAGCTGCATCGGTCGGGCGATTGGCCACGCTGGTGGGACCAGGCACACCTTCGCTCGGCGAGGCGCAGCGTCGCGGCCGTCTCGGCCTACGACCTTGCCGTCCCGCTGGATGACTTCCTAGGTACGCCCGAGAGCCTGCTCACCGGGCTCGCTCGGTACGCACCGAGCCATGTCACGATCGTGAGCCGAGCCACGTGGTAGCCGGCGCGCAACGTCATGACTCCCCGACCGGTGAGAGCTGGACCGCCCAGTGCAGCGCCGCACGCACGTTGGCGACCTCGAGGATTCGCATCCCGGCTGGCGCGGGGCCGGTGGCCGCCGGCCCGCACCCGGGTGGCACCAGGGCGTGGCGGAAGCCCAGCCGCGCGGCCTCGGCCAGGCGCCGCGCCACGGCGCCGATC
>Ga0209889_1000288_pt1 | contig 13279 bp, 13 predicted proteins | sample GWRWN1_0_10_FD_187233 | JGI IMG/M metagenome (GOLD analysis project Ga0209889, IMG submission 187233) | Riverbed sediment microbial communities from areas with no vegetation in Columbia River, Washington, USA - GW-RW N1_0_10 (SPAdes)... | ecosystem: Environmental > Aquatic > Freshwater > River >... | reverse complement strand
CGACGTCGTTGGTCTTGGTGGCGACCTCCTTCACGAGCTGCGCGCCCATGTTCTCGAAGGGGTCGTCGAGCTCGATCTCACGGGCGATCGACACGCCGTCGTTGGTGATGGTCGGGGCGCCCCACTTCTTGTCGAGCACCACGTTGCGGCCCTTGGGGCCGAGGGTGACCTTCACCGCGTCGGCGAGCTTGTTGACGCCGGCCTCGAGCGCACGCCGGGCCTGGTCGTCGAACTTGAGGATCTTGGGCATCAGCAGCTCACTTCTTCACTAGGGCAAGTACGTCACGAGCCGAGAGGACGAGCACGTCCTCGCCGTCGATGGTGACCTCGGTGCCGCCGTACTTGCTGTAGAGGACGGTGTCGCCGACGCTCACCCCGATGGGGATGATCTCGCCGGTCTGCTCGGAGCGCTTGCCCGGGCCCACGGCCAGGACCTCGCCCTGCTGCGGCTTCTCCTTGGCGGTGTCGGGGATGACCAGTCCGCTGGCGGTGGTCTCCTCGCTCTCACCGGGCTTGACGACGATGCGGTCGTCGAGGGGCTGCAGGTTCATGCGTGTCGCCTCCATTGGCGCTCGCTCGGCTAACCCGCGTTGGGTTAGCAGTCTCCCTATGTCGACTGCTAACGCTAGGCGACGCCGGTTAGCACTCGCAACCCCCGAGTGCCAGCAGCCTCAGACCCCTTCCGGGACCGGGTTACCGGCACGGACGCGCCAGCTCGCTCCCGTCGACACCTCTGCCTGCGGCCCGGCCGTGGTGCTGACGTAGCGATAATCCGCTCGCAACTCGTCGGGCGTCACCTCGACCACCACGTAGCCGCGGTAGCGGGCCTCGACGTAGTGGATGGCGGGTGAGGCGGTGGCGATCGCCCCGATGGCGTCGACGAAGGCAGCCGGAAACGACGATGAGATCGATGTCCCTACCAGCTCGGTGGCCACCGGCTCGGTGCTGGGGTCGGTATCGTCCTGGGTCACGACGCCGAGCCCACTCAGGTGGATGTCGCCGGTGATCACGACCGGGTTCGAGACCCCGCGCAACCGGTCGATGACCCTTTGGCGGCTGGCGGGGTAGCCGTCCCACTGGTCGAGGTTGAACAGATCGTCGGTGCCCGGGACGAGCGCCAGTCTCGTCATGACCACCTGCTGCGCCAGCACGTTCCAGGTGGCGTCCGACCCCTCGAGCGAGTCACCGAGCCACGCCTCCTGTTCCTCGCCGAGCATGGTGCGAGCCGGGTCGTCGACCTCGGGGCACGGCGCGCCAATGTCGGAGGGTCGGGCGCACGCCTGGTCGCTGCGGTATTGGCGGGTGTCGAGGACATAAAACCGGGCCAACGAGCCCCAGGCCAGGTCGCGGTAGATGCGGGCGTCGCCACCGCTCGGCTGGTCGATGCGCAACGGCAGGTGCTCGTAGTAGGCCTGGTACGCGGCCGCGCGTCGCTGCCGGAAGGCCTCGGGGTCGCTGCCGGACCCGCCGTCCTGGGGCAGCTCCTCGTTCAGACCGGCGTAGTTGTTGTCGACCTCGTGGTCGTCGGGCGTGCACACCCAGGGAAAGCGGGCGTGCGCCGCCTGGAGCAAGGGATCGGACCGGTACTCGCCGTGGCGCAGTCGGTAGCCGACCAAGTCGACGGGCTCGGGCGTTCGCCCGGGACGGACGGCGTCGCTGCTGGGGTCGTCCTCGTAGATGTAGTCGCCGAGGAAGAACACCAGGTCCAGGTCCTCGGCGGCCAAATGCTCGTGCGCCGTCCAGAGGCCATCCTGCCGGTCCTGGCAGGATGCGAACGCGAACCGCAGCCGCTCCACGTCGGCACCCGCGGGGGGTGCCGTGCGGGTGCGACCCACGGGACTGGTCAGGTCGCCCACCGTGAACCGGTACCAATACTCCGTGTCCGGCTCGAGGTCACCGGCGTCGACATGCACCGAGTGAGCCAGCGCCGGTTCGGCGCTGGTGGCGCCGTCGGCGACGACGTCGTCGAAGTCCTCGTCCGTGGCCACCTCCCAGCTCACCGGGACCGGAGCATTCGGCATGCCGCCGCCATCGGTCAGCGGCTCGGCCACGAGGCGGGTCCAGAGGATCACCGAGTCGGGCAGCGGATCGCCGGACGCGACGCCCAGCGCGAACAGTGACGCCGGTAGGTCGGCGGCGGCCGCGTCTCCGGTCGGCGATCCCTCCGGCCCCGAGTCGTCGCCTCCACTGCAGCCGGCGGCGATGGCGGTGGCGACGACGCCCGCCAGGAAGGTGCGCCGGTCCATGACGAAGTCCGTCGCTGCAGTCACGTCTCCCCTACGTCCATCGGGGGTGACCGGATCTTTGCGCTTCAGCCGGCAACCGGGAGGCGAAGGTTCGGCGTCGCGCCGGTGTCGAGCGGGGACGGTCCGTCGGACCGCAGCCGCCACCACCCGGCGGCGGCGATCATCGCGGCGTTGTCGGTGCACATCGACCGGCTGGGGACGAACGGACGGATGCCGTCCTCGTCGCACGCCTCCACGAACCGGGAGCGCAGCGAGCTGTTGGCCGCCACCCCGCCTCCGAGGCACAGGCCCTTGGCGCCCACGTCACGGGCCGCCCGACGGGCCTTGGTGACCAGCACGTCGACGACGGCCTCCTGGAAGCTGGCCGCGACGTCGGCGGTGGCGACGTCGGGGTGCTTGCGGACGTGGTTGACCACAGCCGTCTTCAGCCCGCTGAAGCTGAAGTCGTAGTCGCGGTCGAGCATGGCGCGGGGAAAGGCGATGGCGTGCGGATCCCCGTCGGCGGCGATGCGGTCGATGACCGGACCCCCGGGATAGCCCAGGCCCAGGAACCGGGCCACCTTGTCGAACGCCTCGCCGGCGGCATCGTCGATGGTCGAGCCCAGCTGCCGGTAGCGACCGTGGTCCTCCATGTGGACGAGCAGCGTGTGGCCGCCCGACACCAACAGCACGACCAGCGGCAGCTCGAGGTCTGGTTCCTCGAGGAACGAGGCGTAGAGGTGGCCTTCGAGATGGTTGACGGCCACGAACGGGACGTCCCACACGAGGGCGAAGGCCTTGGCGGCGCTGACACCCACGAGCAGCGACCCGACGAGGCCCGGCCCGGCGGTGGCGGCGACCGCCTCGATCTCCTGGTCGGCCACGCCGCCCTCGACCAACGCCTGGGCCACGACCGGCGTGAGCAGCTCGACGTGGGCCCGGCTGGCGATCTCGGGAACGACGCCGCCGTAGCGGGCGTGGCGGTCGATCTGGCTGGCTACCACGGACGAGCGGACATGCGTGGCGCGCTCGACCACCGCGGCGGCGGTCTCGTCGCATGAGGTCTCGATGCCCAGGATCACGTCGGCCATCGCCAACAGCTTGCCGGACGAGCGGACCTTCCGCGTTTTGTACGCGGGATCGGCCGGCCCCCAGCGACCGTTCCCGCGAACAAAACGCGATCGGGGGCCTAGATCCAGTCGCCGTCGACGACTGTCCGGCCGGGGACGCCGGATTCGATCTCGCGCATGCGAGCGGCGTAGGTCTCGGTGTCCACGTCGTTGGCCCACATGACCAGGGCGTCCTCGCCGGTCTCCGGGTAGTAGCCCTTGCGCACACCCGCCGGGACGAAGCCGAAGCGCTCGTAGAGCGCCTGCGCTCCCGAGTTGCTCATCCGCACCTCGAGCGTGAGGTTGCGGCAACCGCGCTCCACCGCCGCCCGCGCCAGGACCAGCAGCATGCGGGTGGCGATGCCGTGCCGTTGCCACGCAGGATCGACGGCGATCGTGGTGATGTGGCCGTCGTCGATCGCCCGGAACATCCCCGCGTAGCCCACCACCTCCGTCCCCACGCGGGCCACCAGGTAGACGCGGCTTGCCCGCTGGCTGATCTCGCCCAGGAACAGACCGAAGGTCCATGGACGCGGATACACCTGCTGCTCGATCCGCAGCACCCCCCGCAGGTGCCGGCGGCGCATGGGCGTGATGCGCACCTCGAGCGCGTCGGCGTCGCCGGAAAGGCGCAGGGCGCGGGCCATCAGGTGCCCTCCAGCGCGTCGCGGGTCGACCAGTTGATCTCGGCGTCGGGGCGCCGCAGGTACAGCGGCTCCAGCTCCCAGGGCTTCACGAAGTCCTCACGCAGGGCCCGGGCGTGGGCGAGCTGGACGAGCGACGCCGCCGACGGATGGGCCAGCCCCTGGTCCCCCACCTCGACGTTGGCCAGGTCGGCGAAGGCGTCGCAGTAGCGCCGGCCGCCATCTCCCACCAGCAGCACGTCGGCCCCGGTGGCCTCGAGGTCGCCGGCCAGGTCGTCCGGCGACGAGATCTGGTAACCACCCAGGCGCTGCACCCCGCCCGGCACCTGCCGGTAGGAGGCGGTGAACAGCTCGCTCCGCCGGGCGTCGATGGCTGCGACGATCAAGCGGGGGGTCCAGCGCACGGGGAAGGCGAGCAGGTCGAGGCTGGCCACACCGATCATCGGGATCCGCAACGCGTGTGCCATGGCCTTGCCGGCGGCGATGCCCACACGCAGCCCGGTGAAGAGTCCCGGACCCACGTCGACGGCCACGCAGCCGATCTCGCCCAGATCGACCCGTGCCTGGCGCTGCAGGAACTCGATCGCCGGGGCCAGCGACTCGGCGTGGCGCTTGCCCCGGCTCGAATGAGTCGACGCCAGCACGCCCTCGTGCCCACCGATCGCGCAGCCGACCTGCATCGTCGAGGTGGTGATCCCGAGGATCAGCACGGTGCGACCCCATCGGGCGCCCCCGCCCAGGGTGCGACCGCCTCGACGAGCGAGGCCATGCGCCGGAGCCACGACCGACCGGAGCTGCGCAGGACGATGGTGCGGTCGTCGTCGCCGGTCCCGAAGGTCAGCCGCACCTCGAGCAGGTCCGCCGGGAGCATCGGCAGAATGGTGTCGCCCCACTCGATGAGCACGATCCCTTCGTCGTCGAGCAACTCGGCCAGACCCAGATCGACAACCTCGCTGAGCTGGTCCAGCCGGTAGACGTCGACGTGGTGCACGGGCAGGCGGCCCATGTACTCCTGCACCAGCGTGAAGGTGGGGCTGGTGATCGGCTCGCCCACCCCCAGGCCCCGGCCGAAACCCTGCACGAACGCGGTCTTGCCCGCGCCGAGGTCACCCGCCAGCACCACCAGATCGCCCGGTTGCGCCAGCGAAGCGAGCGCTGCCGCCAGCCCCTGCGTGGCCTCTACCGAAGAGGTGCGGGCCACCAGCGTGGCGGCGTCGCGACGGTCCATTGGCACTCGATCCAGCCTAGGTGGCCTGCAGTTGGAGACCGTCTCCTGGCCCTCAGTGTCTCCTGTGGGTCTGCGCCCCACGCCCATCGCCGCCGGGCGGGCTGGCGCCCGCGCCGTCGGCCTGCAGCGCTCGCTTCACTGGCACTTCAGAGGACCCCGGTGTCCTCGGGGCCGACCACGGCGAGGTCGCGGCGGCGCAACCCGCCGACCTCGACGTCGACGGAGAGCACCATGCCATCCTCGATCACCTCGGTCCCGCCCAACGTGTCGGTCACCACCGGGGGCTCGAACCCCATCCCGCTACCCCGCACCACCCACCGGGTGACGCCAGGCGCCACGGCGCCACGCAGATCGACCGCCGTCGCCCCCGGGCGGCAGGCATCGACCAGGAGCCCCTGGGCCGCGACCACCGCGGAGCCATCATCCGCCGCCGGCACGGTCCGGCCCACACCCCCCTCGTAGCCGTCGACGAGGAACCCGATGTCGACGTGGACGCTTGGACCGAGAGTGCGATCAACGGGCCACACCGCCACCCCCGACGCGGGAACCGTGACTCCCCGAGCGGCGGCCGCCTCCAACGCTGCTACCCGGGCCGCGGCCGGCCCGGCACCGCTGGCCAGGGTTGCGCGGGCGGCCTCCATGCCCACCTTGGCGACGGCCACCGCGGCCCGGATGCGGGCCAGCTCCGCGGGCAGCTTCAGGGCCCGAACGGCCCGCATCAGGTCGTCCGCGGGCACGAGCTCGGCTTCGGGCGCCAGGCGCCGCGCCATGTGCTCGAACCCCGGCGACAAGGCTTCGACCCCGATACGCGCGGCGATGGGGAGGCCGGGGATTGCCGTCAGCGCGCCGGCCATGATCGCCCCGTTCCAGGTCACCCCGTAGAGGTGCTCGAACGGCACCTCGGGCGGCACGCCGTCGTCCCAGCTCGACAGCAGGTGGATCGAGCGGGCGGATTCGACCAGCACGCACGCCGGCCCGAACGGCCGGCTCCCAGCCGTCCACAGCGAGCGTGCCCCGCTGGCATAGGCCACCGAGTCGCGACGGCCGAGGACCAGCACGTCGAGCCCGACGGCGCCCATGGCGTCGAACACCCGGTCCCGGCGCGCCGCCCGCAGCTCGGCGTCCTCGATCGTCGCGGTCGGACCGGTCATGAGCGCAGCTCATGACCGGTCGAGCGCGCGAGCGCCTTACGGCGACACGACGACGACGGGGTGCGGGGGCGCAGCCCCCGAGGATGAACGGTCATGGGGTCCTCATGCGAACGGCGGATAGGGGTGGCCGCCGCCCAGGTGGCGCCAGCCATCCTCGGTGACGGCGACGATCTCCTCGGCCCGGTAGCCACCCACACCGTCCTCCCAGATCACCGGTTCGAGCACGAGCACCATCCCGGGTGCCATGACCAGGCGATCGTCGAACTCGGGACCAAGGTCGGTGCCCACCAGCGGCATCTCTGCGCTCTCCACCCCCACGCCGTGGGCCAGGTAGAAGTGCGGCAACCATGGGCGCTCGCCGAAGTTGGCCGCCTCCGCGGCTCGGCACAGGTCACCGCCCGTCGCCCCCGGCTTCAGCACCTCGAGGACCGAGACCAGCACGTCGGCCCAGCGCTCGAACAGCCGCACCTCGGCGGCGTTCGGGTCGCGCCCGATCACCCAGGTCCGCCCGAAGTCCGAGGCGTAGCCGAGGTGGTCGATGCCGGTGTCCACCCAAACGATGTCGCCCTCGGCAAAGGTGGGATCGTCGACGCCGGTGGGAAAAGCGACGGTCTTCGTCGTGGTCCGGGGCCCGTCGGCGGCGGACCGGGGCATCGGCTGGAAGATGGGATCGATCAGGTTGACCTCGACCCCCATTTCGATCAACCGCGCCAGAAACGCGCCGGCGACCTCGCTCCGGGTCGCGCCGGCCCGAGCCGCTTCCTGGGTTGCGGACATCGCCTCCTCGTTGCGGCGCTGGGCCTCGGCGATGCAGGCGAGCTCGTCGTCGGTCTTGGTGAGCTTGGCGGCGCCGATCAGGTGGGACGCGTCGGCGATGGCCGCTCCTCCCAGCACGCCCGTGCGCAGCATCGCCCCGCTCTGCTCGTCCACCGCCACGCGGCGACCGTCGAGGGGACCCGCGATCTCGCCCACGACACGAGCCAGGCTCTCGGCTCCCTCGTCGAGCTCGGGCCACACCGCGGGGTGGCACCCGACGTCGAGCGCCGGGTCGATGCCGTCGGCCAGCAGGTGGGGCTTGTCCTCGCCCGCCACCACCAGCCCCACCGGCCGCTCGAAAACGGCGTGGGACACGTCAACGCCCCGGACGGCCTGCCCGGTGGCGTAGGCGACGTTTGGCCCGTGCAAGAGGAGCGCGACCTCCACGCCCTGGCGCGCCATCTCCGCTTGGAGGCGGGTGTGGCGCTCGCGCCGCATTCGGCCGACGTCGATCGCCGCCATGGGCGTCCGCCGCTCGGCCAGGATGCGGCCCAGGTCCTGCCCCACCGCGCCATTCATAGCCCAAGAATGACGCCGACGTCAGAAACCTGGACCGCCGACGTGATATGACGGAGGCCTCCGGTTTGCGACGGACGGAGGGGAGGCGCCGCGATGGCCGACGCGATGGCCGACCGAGCGACGGTCGACTTCGACCACCACAACCGGGCGTTCCACCAGGATCGCCACGCCCGCTGGGCGGAGCTGCGTCGATGCCCCGTGGCTTACAACGCCAACTACGGCGGGTTCTGGGTCGTGAGCGGGTATGACGAGGTGGCCGCCGTCTCCCGCGACGCCGAGACCTTCACCAGCCGCTATCAGGCCGAGCCCGACGACGGCATCGACTACCTCGGGATCGCCGGGTTGCCGCGCGGCGGGACCCCTCCCCAGGGGATCGCCGAGGTGGAGGGGCCCCGCCACGGCGCGCTGCGCCGGGTCCTCAACCAGTTCCTGGCGCCGCCCGCGATCGCCCGTCTGCAACCGCTGATGGAGGTGACGACCACCTGGTTCCTCGACCAGCGGATCGAGACGGGCAGCATCGACCTCGTCCTCGACCTCGCCAACCCGGTGCCGGCGATCTTGACGATGGAGCTGGTCGGGCTGCCCCGCGACAGCTGGCCGCACTACGCCGCGGTGTTCCACGGCACCGTATCGTTCCGGCCCGGTAGCCCGGAGCACGACCAGGCGATCGCCAACGTGCCCGGCATGGTGGCCGAGCTGCAGCGCGAGATCGACGTCCGCCGACGCCAACCGCGCGACGACCTGCTCACCCGGCTGGTCGAGATGGAGGTCGACAGCGAGCTCGATGGCGGCCGTCGGCCCACCGACCAGGAACTGGTGTCTGTCCTGTGGAACCTGGTAGCCGGAGGTCTGGACACGACCACATCGCTCACATCGCTGACGCTGTACCACCTCGACGATCACCACGACCTACGCGGCCGCCTGATCGAAGAGCCCCACCGGCTGGGTGGAGCCACCGACGAGTTCCTGCGTTACTTCTCGGTGAACGAGACGCTGACGCGCACGGTCACCCGCGATGTCGAGCTAGGGGGCCAGCAGCTGCGGCGCGGCGACCACCTGATGCTGAGCTGGCTGTCGGCCAACCGCGACGAGCGGGCTTTCGAGCGGCCGGACGAGGTGGACCTCGACCGTGAACGCAACCCCCATCTGGCCTTCGGCGTGGGGCCGCACCGCTGCATCGGGATGCACATGGCCCGCACGATGTTCCAGGTGCTCGTTCGTCAGGTGTTGGACCGCATGCCCGACTACGAGGTCGATCGGGCGGCCACGCGCTTCTACCAGGGGAACCCGCAGCTCAACGGCGCAGTCCGCATGCCGGCCACCTTCACCCCCGGCCCGGTGGTCGGCTCCGGGGAACGCCCGTTCTGAGCCTCGCCTCAGCCCGCCAAGGACCTCACCGCCTGCGCGACGACGTGGACGGCCAGCGCCCGCAAGATGTCCACATCGGCCTCGACGTCACCAGTGGCCGCCGCCACGAAGGCATCGCCATCGGCCCGCGTGTGCGCGGGGAACATCGCCCGGGCCAGGCCGTCGTGGCCGCCCTGGGCCACCAGGTGGCAGCCGACCTTGTCCAGGCGGGCGTTGGTGGCCACCAGGCCGATCGTCGTGTTGCCGAAGCCGGTTCCTGTCACCCGGGCCGCCGCCACGTCACGGGCGGCAGCGATGTCGAGTGCGGTCCGATCCTCGGCGCCGGGCACACCGACGGCATTGACCGCCACCAACGTCGCCACCCGCAGGTCGCCCACCTTTGCCCCGGCGGAGACCAGACCGCCCGGGCGGCGATCACCGGCCGGACCGAGCTTGGCCACGGTGGCTCCGGCGCCCGCGCCCACCGTCCCCAGCTCGACGGCACCCTCCGCCGCCGCCTCGCAGGCGGCGTAGCCCTGATCGGCACCGGGGCGGACCGCGGGGTCGCCAACACCCAGGTCGAACAGACCAAGCGCCACGACGATGGGGACGGGGCCGCCCGGCGTGGCGAAGCCCAGGCCCCGCTCCTCGCAGAACCGCATCGCCCCGTCCGCCGCGGCCAAACCGAACGCCGAGCCGCCCGTGAGCACCACGGCGTCGATGCGGCTCACCGTGCTCCGGGGGTCGAGGAGCTCGAAGTCGCGTGTGGCCGGGGCGCCGCCCCGCACCTCGCCCGACGCCACGGTGCCTTCGGGGAACAGGGCCACAGTGCATCCCGTGCGCGCCACGGCATCGGTCCAGTGGCCCACCCGCAGACCGGCAATGTCGGTGATCATGCCCACAGCTCTACCGGAAACGGCGGGCCACGCGGGCGCCGATCGCACACACCACCTCGTAGGAGATGGTGCCGAGGCGGGTCGCCCATTCGTCCGGGGTGATGCGCTCGCTGCCCTGCTCACCGAGCAGCACCACCTGCTCGCCGGCGACGACGTCCGAGGCCGAACCGCAGTCCACCATCAGCTGATCCATCGTGACCACGCCCACGATGGGGCACCGCTCGCCCCGGACCAGCACCTCCTGTCCCGCCAAGGGCAAGGAGCGGAAGACGCCGTCGGCGTAGCCGATCGGCACGGTGGCCACCACCGTGTCCCGGTCGATCTGGTGGTGGTGCCCGTAGGACACGCGCTCGCCCGCCGCCACCGGCTTCACGAACGAGATCTCCGACGCGAGCGTCAGGGCCGGACGGAGATCGGCGGCCTGCGCCGCCAGTGCCGGGGCCGGCGGGATGCCGTAGACGGCGATGCCGCACCGCACCAGGTCGTAGCGGGCCTTGGGGTAGGCGATGGTGCCCGCCGAGTTGGCCATGTGGACGATGCCGGGATCGATCCCCGCCGCCCGCAGCTCGGCCACCACCGCATCGAACCTGGCGATCTGATCGTCGGTGAAGGGGTTGTCGGGCTCGTCGGCCACGGGGAGGTGGGTGCAGACGCCCTCGAGCCGCAACTCCGCCAGCTCGCCGATGGAGCGGGCCACGCCCACCGCGTCACCCGGGGCCACGCCCACACGATGCATGCCGGTGTCGACCTTGAGGTGGACGGCGACGGCGCTGGACCGCCGCGACCGCACCGACTTGGCCAGCGTAGCGATGACCCTGCGGCTGTAGACGGTGAGCCGGGCACCAGTGGCTATGGCATCGTCGACCTCGTCGAGCCGCGGCTCCGACAGCAGCAAGAGCGGGACCTCGATGCCGGCGTCGCGCAGCCCCACCAGCTCGTCGACCTGCGCCACGCCCAGCCAGTCCGCGCCCGCCTCCACGGCGGCGCGGCCGACGGCGGCGGCACCGTGCCCATACCCGTTGGCCTTCACCACGGCACACAGGCGGGCAGGGGCGGCGATGGCCCGGAGCGTGCGGACGTTGTGCCGGATGGCGCCGAGATCGACCTCGGCCCAGGCGCGCGCCACTAGCCGGCTCCCCCGGCGGCCGTCACGCTCACGGCCGCCAGGGCCGCCGGCAGCGCCTCGACGACATCGGATGCGATCAGCCCGTGGGCCGGTCCCTCGCGCGCCGCCCGGGCGTGGAGCCAGGCCCCCGCGGCCGCGGCATCGAAGGCGTCAACCGCCTGGGCCAGTAGGGCGCCGATGATGCCCGAGAGCACGTCCCCGGTGCCGGCCGTCGCCAGCCGGGCATCGTCGGCGACGTTCAGTCGCACCCGCCCGTCGGGGTGCGCCACGGCCGTGGTCGGGCCCTTGAGCAGCACGATCGCCCCGACGGCCTCGGCCAGGCCGCGAGCGGCGGCGATGCGGTCCGGTCCGGGCGGTTCGCCGGCCAGGCGGGCGAACTCGCCGTCGTGGGGGGTGAGCACGGTGGGTGCATCGGGCCGGCGGGTGATGACCTCCACCGCCTGCGTGCCGAGCGCCGACAACCCGTCGCCGTCGACCACCAGCGGCACCGGGGCGCTGCCCACCAGGTGATGGATGGCGGCCACGGCTGGGGCGCCTCGCCCTAGGCCGGGGCCGAGCACCAGCGCCCCCACCCGACCGAGCTGCTCGATGACGACCGCATCCCAACCGGCGGCGGGCACTCCGATCCCCACCGCCTCGGTGGGCAGGGCGGGATCGGCCTCGAGACCTGGGGTGGCGACCCGGACCATCCCCGCACCGGCGCGGTAGGCGGCCCTGGCGACCAGGTGGGCGGCGCCCGTCATGCCCGGCGAACCGGCGGCCACCATGACGGCCGACCTCCACTTGTGGGCGTCGGCGGCGCGGGCGGGGACCCACTCGGCGACGTCGGCGGCCTCGACGGCGCCGACCCGGGCACCCGACACGTCCAGCCCGATGTCGGCCACGGTCACCTCGCCGGCCAGGGCTCGGCCCGGGTGGAAAAGCAGCCCGGGCTTGAGCGCTGCGAACGTGACCGTGCGGGCGGCCCGGACCGGCCGTCCGCCCGCCTTGCCGGTGAGCCCGTCGACTCCGCTGGGGATGTCGACGGCCAGCACCGGTGCACCGGAGGGATCGGGCGCGACGTACTCACCGCGGAAACCGGTGCCATAGGCGGCGTCGATCACCAGGTCGCTGGCAGGCAACTCAGGCGGCGCGTCGGGTGCCGCGATCACCTGGACCCGAACACCCCGCCGCTCGAGGCGGCGGGCGGCGTCCCGGCCGTCGTTGCCGTTGTTGCCCTTGCCGGCGACGACGACGACCCGGCGGCCGTACGTGCCGCCCAGGAGGGCGAGCGCCTCGCGGGCGACGGCGGCCCCTGCTCGTCCGATCAGCACCTCGACCGGCTCGGTGGCGGCAGCGTCGACCGCCGCCATCTCGTCGGGGGTGAGGACAGGCAGCATGGCCAAACGAGGCTACGAGTGTGCGCCCACGAGGCGCACACTCTCGGCGCCGTGCTTCCCGCTCTCGCTGCTACGCAGGGGCCGCTCGGGCCCGCCCTCACCCAGTAGCTCGGCCTCGATAACCCTCCCCCACCGCGATCACAAGCGCCTCGGCGACCAGGGAGGTGTGGGACAGGCTCACGTGCCAGCGGGCGATTCCCCGCGCCGTGGCCAGGTCGGCGGCCGCGCCGTGCAGCGCCAGTGACGGCTCCCCGGAGTCGGCCCGCACCACCTCGATCTCGCGGAAGGCGCACGCCCCCAGGCCGACCCCCATCGCCTTGAGGACGGCCTCCTTGGCCGCAAAGCGGGCGGCGAACCGCTCGGTCGGATCGCGCCGTGCCCGGCAGTACGCCTGCTCGTCCTCCGTGAACACGCGAGCCGCGAACCCGGGGGTACGCGCCAGCACCCGGCGCATGCGGTCGACCTCGCATAGGTCGATCCCGGCGCCGAGCACAGCACTCACGGCCGAACGTGGACGTTCTTTGAAGCTTCTCCGGGCCTAGGGCCCGGAGAATCTTCAAAGACGTGGGTCATCCCGCCCGCCAGCGGTCCGCCAGCTGGCTGATGGGCTCGGTGAGCAGCACATCGACCGGGACCTCGGACAGCAGATCCTCCCGGAAGGTCGGCTCGGTCTCCAGCACGGCATCGCGCAGCACGGCGTAGCGGTTGCGGTACCCCTGCAGGACGCCCCTGACCGTCGGTGCCGGCAGCCGCTCGGCGAAGCGCACGTGCAGCAGCGTGATGCCGGTCGCCTCGCCGTCCTTGACCTCGGGCACGATGACGATCGGCCGGCTGTCGCC
>Ga0209889_1000287_pt1 | contig 13309 bp, 10 predicted proteins | sample GWRWN1_0_10_FD_187233 | JGI IMG/M metagenome (GOLD analysis project Ga0209889, IMG submission 187233) | Riverbed sediment microbial communities from areas with no vegetation in Columbia River, Washington, USA - GW-RW N1_0_10 (SPAdes)... | ecosystem: Environmental > Aquatic > Freshwater > River >... | reverse complement strand
GCCGGGCGCGACGGTGGCTTCGGCTTCGTCGTCGGCGTCGACCGCTTCGGCGGAGCCGAAGATCATTCCAGTGGCCACGCCGACAATCATTCCAGCGGTCATGCCGAGGACCTACAGGCGAATGGAGCGTCCATTGTGGTACGTGACCTGGCGGAGCTGATGACATGATTCCTGGGCCGCACTATCCAGTCGAGCCATGGTGCCTGCGGGAGACCACCCTGGACCTCGACCTGCTCGGCCAATCGGAGTCCGTGTTCGCGCTCTCGAACGGCCACATCGGACTTCGGGCCAACTTCGATGAGGGAGACCCGCATCAGCTGCCCGGGACGTACCTCAACTCCTTCTATGAGCTTCGGCCGTTGCCCTACGCGGAGGCGGGGTACGGGTATCCGGAATCTGGGCAGACGATTGTCAACGTCACCAACGGCAAGCCGATGCGCCTGCTGGTTGATGACGAGCCGTTCGATGTGCGGTACGGGGAGTTGCGTTCACACGAGCGCGCCCTTGACCTGCGCGCGGGGACCCTGGAGCGGAGCGTCGAGTGGGTCTCGCCGGCTGGTCAGGCGGTCCGGATCCACTCGATCCGTCTCGTCTCGTTCACCCACCGCGCGATCGCCGCCATCCAGTACGAGGTGGAGGCGCTCGAGCACGGGGCCCGGCTCATCCTTCAGTCCGAGCTTGTCGCCAATGAGGACACGCCGGTGCTGAGCGGCGATCCGCGGGTCACCGCGGCATTGTCGGCTCCGCTCGAGGCGGAGGAGCATCTCGCGGGCGACTCCCACGCGCTTCTGGTCCATCGCACGAAGCAGAGCTGGCTGTGGATGGCCGCCGGCATGGATCACATCGTGCAGGGGCCGGACGGGAAGCAGGTCACGACCGAGGCGTACCCGGACTGGGCCCGCACGACCGTCGCTTGCGTGCTTGAGCCTGGGCAGCGGCTGCGGGTGGTGAAGTTCATCGGGTACGGCTGGTCGTCACAGCGATCGCGCTCCGCGCTGCGCGACCAAGTGCACGCCGCCTTGGCGGCGGCCCGCTTCGCCGGCTGGGACGGGCTGGTGACGGCGCAGCGGGAGTTCCTGGACGCGTTCTGGGACGCCGCGGACGTCGAGGTTGAGGGCGACCCCGAGGTTCAACAGGCCGTCCGGTTCGGACTCTTCCATGTGCTGCAGGCCGGGGCGCGGGCCGAGAAGCGACCGATCGCGGCGAAGGGCCTGACCGGGCCAGGCTACGACGGGCATGTCTTCTGGGACACGGAGATGTTCGCGCTGCCCGTCCTCACGTATACCCAGCCTTCGGCCGCGGGCGACGTGCTGCGCTGGCGGCATGCCACGCTCGATCTCGCCCGGGAGCGGGCGGACCTGCTCCGCCTGCGTGGGGCGGCGTTCCCGTGGCGGACGATCCGGGGGCAGGAATGCTCGGGGTACTGGCCGGCGGGAACGGCCGCGTTCCACATCGGAGCCGACATCGCGGCGGCCACGACGCGTTACCTCAATGCCACGGGCGACGAGGGGTTCGCCCGCGACGTGGGCGTGGAGCTGTTGGTTGAGACGGCCCGGCTCTGGCGTTCGCTCGGCCATCACGACCGGCACGGCCAATTCCACCTCGACGGTGTGACCGGGCCAGACGAGTATTCGGCGCTCGCCGACGACAACATCTACACCAATCTCATGGCGGCGGGAAACCTTACTGCGGCGGCCGACATTGCCGTTCGCTTCCCTGACGTCGCCCATGCCCTCGGCGTTGACGAGGAGGAGGCGGCATCATGGCGAGACGCGGCAACGGCCATGCACATTCCCTTCGATGAGGAGCTCGGGGTGCATCAGCAGTCCGAGGGGTTCACCCGCTACCAGGAGTGGGACTTCGCGAACACCCCGGCGGAGGACTACCCCCTGCTGCTGCACATGCCGTACTTCGACCTCTACCGCAAGCAGGTGGTGAAGCAGGCCGACCTCGTGCTGGCGATGCACTGGCGCGGCGACGCATTCAGCCCGGAGGAGAAGGCACGAAACTTCGCCTACTACGAGGCCCGCACGGTGCGGGACTCGTCGCTGTCTGCCGCCACGCAGGCGGTGCTCGCCGCCGAGGTTGGACACCTCGAGCTCGCACACGACTACATCGCCGAGGCCGCGCTCATCGACCTGCGCGACCTGAACGGCAACACCCGCGACGGTGTCCACATTGCCTCGCTCGCCGGCGCGTGGCTCGGCCTGGTTGCCGGCTTCGGCGGCATGCGGGACCACGACGGTCGACTCTCGTTCGCCCCTCGGCTACCCAGCCGGATTGACCGGCTTGAGTTCTCCATCCTCTGGCAGGGCCTGCGGCTGCGCGTAACGGTCCGCGCGGATGAGGCCACCTACACCCTGCGCGACGACGGCGAGAAGCGTCTTGAGTTCACCCACCACGGTGAGCCCGTGATCGTCACAACAGCGTCGCCGGTTACCTGTCCCATCTCCCCGTTCCACCCGTTGACCGCTAGGCCGGAACAACCTCCCGGCCGGGCCCCGCTACGCCACGTCCTGGCACCTCCGGGGCCGGCGTAGACGGGTACGGTCAGCGACGTTTGCGCTGCTCGCAGGCGTCGGCCGCGGCGCAGCGTCCACGTGCGTCGACGGTGGCGGTCCGGGCCTCGTCGTCGAGGGCCCGTGCGGAGATCGCCGTGATCCTGGCCCGCTCACCGGTGGTCTGCTCGGCCAGCATCGCGGCATCCCGGGCCCTGATGGCGTCGGCCTCCGCGGCACGCAGCTCGGTGGAGCGGCGAGAGAGCCGGTCGTGCTCCGGCGTCCAGCCCTCTGCCCGCCGGAAGACCTCGCGCAGCTGCTCGCTGGAGATGTCGCCGCGCCGGTACGCGGCGAACGCCGCGTGTGACGTTTCGGCTTGCAGTTGCGGCTGACTCGTGGTGGCGCTGTGCTCGAGGTGCGCGATCTGGGCCGCGATGCCCGCCGCTTCGCTGGCGACGGCTTCGACCGCCCAGCGGGCCTCGTCGGCGGTGCGCTGGGCGGAGACGAAGTCGGCGTGCGCGGCCTCGGCCTCCGTGGCGGCCTGCGCGGCGCCGGCCGCGGCTGCGGCGGCGATCTCCCGGAGCTGTTCGCACTCTGCCCGCAGGGTCGCGCACTCGTCCACCCGCCCGCGCTTGGACTGCTTCGGTGGCGGCTCGTCCCGGCTCGGCGCCGCCGGGAGCGCGCGGGTCTCGCTCTGGTATGCCGACGGCGTGAGCGGCGTGCCGTAGACGGTTGGTGTCAGCTGGGTCGGCGCCTGGATCGGGGTCGCCTGGATCGGGGTCTGCTGGGCCGGCGGCGTGCCATAGAGCGCCGGCTCCGAGGAGATCGCCGGAATGGCGGAGATGGCAGGGCCAAACTGCGGGCTCGGTCCCGCGTTGGATGATCCATGGCTGTGCGGTGATGCGTACGGTCCGGGTGCGAGATACCCGCCGCCCGCGACCGGTCCGGACGGCAGCGACGGTGGCGAACCGGCCGAGGGCAGAGCCACCGGCGGAGGGGCGGACGGGTACCGCTGGGCGGACCCGCCCGGCAGCGCCAGCGGACGCGACGCCGGGCCGGGCGGCAGGGCTCTGGCTCCGGGCATTGCCATGGGGCGACCGACGGGCACACCGCCCACCGTCGGACCGGAGGGGAGCGCCATCGCACGTGACGCCGGTGGTCGTGGCATCGGGCGTGGCGTCGGGCTCATGGGTACGCGGCGCCGGCGTCGCCGCCGACGGCGACCGCGCACTGTGACGACGACGCCGTAGATGAAGAGCGCGGCGCCGATGACCACGACGAGCAGCGACCAGATCGCGAGCACGGAGCCGGTGCCGCCCAGGTCGGGCAGGGCAACGGAACTGGTCACTCCGCGAGGATGTCACGTCAACGCGGTGTTGCCTACCGGGTGTCGGGCGTGGTGTGTGTTACGTCTTTGTCTCGTTCGCGCACGGCGTCGATCTCGGCTCCGACCAGCACGGCGAGGGCCGACAGATAGAGCCAGAGCATGAGCACGATTACCGCGGCGATGCTGCCGTACGTCTGGTTATAGCTGCCGAAATTGCTCACGTAGACAGAGAAGCCGACTGATCCCAGCACCCACATGCCGAGGGCGGTGAGGGTGCCCCAGGTCACCCATCTGAAGCGCGGTTGCTCCCGGTCGGGGCCCAGCCGATAGAGCACGGACAATCCGATCACGACCAGGACGGCGAGCAGCGCCCACCGGGCGGCCTGGGCGAAGCCGGCCGCGACCGGGTCGAGACCGATCCGGTCCAGAATGACCGGAAACGCGGCCACCAGGGTCAGCGCGAGCGCGACCGCCACCAGACCACCCAGCGTCAGGCCGAGTCCGAGCGAGGACCGTTCCACGAACCCACGACTCTCCTCGGTGTGGTAGATGACGTTGAGCCCTTTCACTAGGGCCCGTACGCCCCCGGAAGCGGCCCAGATGGTGGCCCCGAGGCTGATCACCAGGCCCAGAGTCAGGCCGCCGCGTCCGACTGACGCCACCGAGGTGAGCTGAGATGTCACCAGGTCGGCCGCCCCCGGGGGCAGGGCAGCCGTCGCCGAGGCGATCTGCTCCTTGATGCGGTCGGGGTCGGCGACGAGGCCGTAGAGCGTCACGGTGGCGATCAATGCGGGAAAGATCGCCAGCAGGCCGTAGAAAGCGACGCCGGCCGCGACCAGCGATACATTGTCCGCCTTCGCCGCGTCCCGTACCCGCCGCAGGAGCCGCGCTAGTTCAGCCACCCGTGCCTCCGGTCTCGATGGTGACACGCACCGTCGGATCGCAGTCTGTCGGAGGTGCGTGTCACAGTGTCAGCGACATGATGCGGGAGGGACCGATGCGGCTGCTGTTGTTCTCCGACCTTCACCTCGACGCGCCCTTCACCTGGGCGGGCCGTGAGGTGGCGAGGCGGCGTCGCGGTGCGCTCCGGGAATCCCTGGTACGCATCTGCGAGCTGGCCACATCGCTCAAGGTCGACGCGCTGTGTTGCGCCGGTGATCTCTACGAACAGGAACGGTTTACCCCGGACACGCGGGAGTTCCTGCGCGAGCAGTTCGCCCGAGTGCACCCACTGCGCGTCTTTCTCGCCCCTGGCAACCACGATTGGCTTGGGCCGGCGAGCCTGTACCGGCAGGTGAGCTGGACCGACAACGTGCGCGTCTTCAACCGGCCCAGCCTGGAGCCGGTGACGCTGGCCGATGGGTTCACCGTCTGGGGAGCCGCGCACTGCGCTCCCGCGAACGCGCCAGGATTCCTGGACGGCTTCCGGGTTGATCGCGGCGGCGTACACATCGGGCTGTTCCACGGGTCGGAGCAGGGCGAGCTGTCCTTCCAGGAGAACGGCAAAATCCCTCACGCACCGTTCCGCGCTGCTCAGATACCCCAGGCCGGTCTCCATCACGCCCTCGTGGGGCACTTTCACACCCCTCGGGACGCCGATCATCACACCTATCCGGGCAACCCGGAGCCGCTGGCGTTCGGCGAGAAGGGCGAACGCGGGGTCGTGCTGGTCACCGTCGGTAGTGATGGGACGGTCGCCCGGGAGCGGCACCGCGTGGCGGTCTCGCAGGTGAGTGACGTCGAGGTGGACCTCGGTGGAGTGACGAACTCGTCCCAGGTCCGGGAGCGGGTGGCGGCGGTGCTCGCCGATGTGAAGGGCACGGTGCGGGTGACGCTTCGGGGCGAGGTCGGGCCGGACGTTGAGGTCAACCTGGGCGACCTGGCCGGCGTCTCACCGCATCTCGACGCCGTGGTCCCGCAACTCGGTGAGATCACCGTGGCCTACGATTTCGAGGCGCTCGCCGAGGAGCAGACCGTGCGGGGTCAGTTCGTCCGCGATGTACGCGGTGCCGCGGAACTCGACGCCGAGCAGCGGCGCCGGGTGTTGATCACCGGGCTGCGCGCGTTGGACGGGCGCCGGCAGGATCTGGACGTGCGCTGATGTTGATCCAGATGGTCACGGCCCTTGCGTTTGGTCCGCTCGCGGAGGAGACGCTCGAGCTCGCTGACGGCCTGACCGTGGTCTACGGTGCGAACGAGTCGGCGAAGTCAAGCTGGCACGCCGCGATCTACGCCGCCTTGTGTGGCCGCAAACGGGGCCGCGGCCGCCCGAACGAGGACGAGCAGCGCTTCATCGATCTGCACAAGCCCTGGGACCGCTCCGATTGGGTGGTCAGCGCGCAGGTGCTCCTCGACGACGGCCGGCGGGTCGAGCTCCGCCAGGATCTCGACGGCAGGGTGGACTGCGACGCGGTGGATCTCGATCTCGGCCGGGACTGCTCGGCCGAGATCATGACTGACGGAACCCCGGATGCCGCCCGGTGGCTCGGGCTCGATCGGTATTCGTTTCTCGCCACCGCGTGCGTCGCGCAGGCCGAGGTGCTGGACGTGCTGCGCCGCGCGGATGGGCTGCAGGGCCATCTCCAGCGCGCCGCATCCTCCGCTGGTGCCGCCGATCAGACCGCAGCGTCCGCGATCGAACGCATCGACAAGTTTCGAACAGAGCGAGTGGGTGGAGAGCGCGCTCCGACCAAACCGCTTGCCAAGGCCATGGACGCCACGCGGCGGTCGCGCGAAGCGCTCGAACGAGCCCGGGCGGACCACGCCGAGTACGAGCGGCGTCTGGTCGAGGTGGACGGCCTCCGCGCGAGCGCCGACCGCGCCGACGCCGAGGTGCGCCGGTACGAGGCGGCCGGCGCCGTGGGATCCGCGCAGACGCTGCGCACACGGGCTGACGAGGCGGTCGCGCTCGCCGATCGGGTCAGCCGGGTCGAGGTTCGGTCGACGGCGGCCGACGACCCGATTGCGGCGGAGGTCGCCGCGGCGCTGGCGACCTGGCGGGTCCGCCCATTGTCGCCGGCGAGCGATGGTCGACCCGTCGACGTGGCCGACCTGAACGATGAGCAGTTGCGGGACCTCGCCCGGGATCTGGAGGCGGCAGCACCATCGAAGGACCCGGCTGTCGAGGCGCGCCTCGTCGACGCTCGCACACGGTTGACCGCGGTCGGGCGGACGCGGGCCCGGGGACGGTGGCTGGCCGTCACCGGGCTGGTTCCCGTGCTCGCCGCCGTCGCGCTGCTTGTGCTGGGAATGCCCTCGCCGGAGGGTGTGCGGCTCCCGGGTGGGGCGCTGCTCACCGGCGGCGTGCTGCTCGCCGCTGGCGTGCTGCTCATGGTGGCGGGTCTGTGGACGGTACGGCGGGCCGGTGGCCTGACCGCCGCGCAGGCGCGGGTGGTCTCGGCCGAGGTCGACGAGGCGGCCTACGAGCGTTCGGTCGACGCCACACGGGCCCGGCACCGGGCGGCGATCGCGCGGTGCGAGCTGGCGGGGCTCATGGCGGACCCGGGCGCGCTGCGCGAGCTCGCGCACCGGCGATCGGAGAGTGAAGCCTTCGCCCGGCGCGACGAGCACTGGCGGCTGGAGACGCTACGGGCGGCGGCGGATCAGGTGCTCGGTTGCGCGCGTGCCGTTGATCTCATCGCGCGCACAGCCGACGAGGCCGTGGACGGCCTGGTGGCGTGGCAACGGGAACGCGCCGCGGTCGCGGCCAGAATTGAGCAGGCCCGCGACGAGTCGGCCCGACTCAAGGCGCTGCTCGCTGACCTCACGGTGGCCGAACTGGTCGAGCGGGCCGCGGCGGCGGAGCGGCGTGCCCACCGGCTGCGAACCGATGTCGGCGACGCAGGTGCTGACTCGGCGCCGGTTCTCGACGACGACGGGCTCAACGCGTTACGTGACAAGGCCCGTGCGGCCGCGGAGGCGGCGCGGGTGGCCGAGGTCTCGCTGGCCGAGTACGCCACCCGAGCGACCCCGGTGGGGGAGGCAGAGGAGGATCTCGCTCGGGCCGACGTCGGCCTCGCGTGGCTGCGAGAGCTTGACTCCACATTGGATCAGACCCGGCGATTCCTTTCCATTGCCAAGGAGCGGGCACATCGTACGATCGCGCCGGTCCTGGCCGGCACCGTCCGACGGATGTTGCCGGAGGCGACCGATGGCCGATACACCGAGGTCACCGTCGATTCGGAGAGGCTGCAGGTGAAGGTGCGCGGACCCACCGGTCGATGGCGCGACGCGGACCTGCTGTCCTACGGCACCGCGGAGCAGGTGTACCTGATGCTGCGCATCGCACTCGCCGAGCACCTGGTCCGGGATGGGACGGTCTGCCCGTTGCTGCTCGACGACGTGACGGTCCACGCCGACAGCGACCGCACGACGCGGATCCTCGAGCTGTTGCTGCGTGCGTCGGCCGACCGGCAGGTCATCCTGTTCACCCAACAGGAACAGGCACGAGACTGGGCCCGCACGCGGCTGGACGGGTCACGCAACGCCCTGCGTGAACTGGCGCCGGTGGCGATGGTGTGAATTCGCGGCTCAGTTGCCGTATCCGCTATAGAGGGCGAAGCCGGCGATGCAGCAGCCCGCCATCACTAGACCCGAGACAATGAGCGCGAACACCAGGACGGGCCAATCGCCTCGCCGTCGACGAGGTACGGGTGGGGCGATATACGGCAGGATCGGGTCGAGCGGGCGCGTTGGCGGCACCTGCCCGCGCCCGGTGGAGTATCGCTGTGGCTTCGGTTGGTGTGGCCCCTCAAAATGAGCAACCGGCTCTTCGTCTGCCTCGTCGTGCTGCTTCGGCTGATCCTGGTCCGCCTCGTGCACCTCCCCAGCGCGCGTCTCAGCGTGCGTATCCTCAGCGTGCGACTCCTCGGCGTGATCCTCAGCGTGCGTCTCCTGCGCGCCGGTCGCTGTCGGCTCCGGCTTCGGCGCCGTCGGTGCTGCCGGTTCTGGCGCCGTCGGTTGGGGAGCCTGAGGGTCGGCCGCCTCCGGCTGATCGTCCGAGGCGGACGACTCCTGCGTACCCATGCCAACCTCCGGTTGTCACACTTCAGATTAGCCGTCGACCGCCGCCGATAGTCTGATGACCGATGTCGACGGGCCGTGCTGCGCAGGCGCACGCGATTGTCGCCGCACTCGGGGCCGGCGGCGGTTCTCCCGTGTCGTCCGGTCCGGCCTGGCGGCTCGATCGGTCGGCGGTGGTGGACCGGCTGCACGAACTCGTCGCAGAACCTTCGCGGGTACGGCAAGGCCGACTCAACCTTTGCGGGCCGGCTGTCCTGTTCATGGTGTGGCTTGAGCACGATCCCGTGGCGGCTGTGACGTATGCGGCCCGGCTCTTCGAGGACGGCAGGGCGAGCATCGGGTCGCTTGCGGTCACGCCGTCGGCAGGATTGCGAAACCGCGGGTACGGGCGGACGGAGCGTGGGCTTAGCTGCCCGCAGGCGGACTGGATGATGATGGCGGCGCTGCGGGACTCGTCGAACCGGGTGTTGCGTTACTCCCGCCAGGGTGGCCCCACGGAGGCGACCGCGGCGATCACGATGCCCGGGGCGCTGCGCCTGTGGCTCGGCGCAACCGGCCTGTTCGCCCAGATCCGCGACGAGACAACGCTCGTGCTGCGCAAGGGGATCGGGCACGCCCGGGACCTGGTTCCGAGCCCCGACCGGGAGTTGGCGCTGCTCCTCGCCCTGGAGATGTTCCGTCATCCGCCGACGCTCGTTGGCCGAGCCCGCGACCGGATCGTGAGCCTCGTGCCCAATCACTGGGTGCTGCTGCGCTCGCCGATCGTGCCCGCCGGGCCGGGGCTGGTGACGTTCCGGTTCTGGAGCTGGGGCGCCGAGCACTCCGTGGTGATGGCCCGGGCGACGTTCACGCGCGGATACCACGGATGCCTTGACGCGCAATTCACGTTGCGGCACGTGGCGTCGGGTGCTTAATGTGGTCGGTACACGTGAAGGGAGGTGGTCCAAACTAATGTGTAGTACTCGGACTCGTGAGGTGGTTGTCCGCTAGCCGCCGTCCTCCGCAAAATGTGCGAGCGGGGCATTCTGCTCTGTCTGGACTCCGACTCGTCGGTCCGCTGTGACGGCGGTCGGCGAATACGAGACAGCTACCGCGACCCCTGGGGTATGGCCAGCCGTGTCCAGCTGGCTCGCGCGAAAGCGCGCCCTAGGGGTCGTTTTTTCGTCTGGATGACATGATCGGCGTATGGCGACGAAGTCCCACGCTACGACGGTCTGCCTCGAGGTGGGCCAGAAGAGAGTCTTCGCATCGGCGCTCGACTGGCCGGGTTGGTGCCGATCGGGCAAGTCTGAGGAGGCCGCGCTCGAGGCACTGGCGGGCTACGCCCGCCGATACACGGTCGTGGCCAAGCGGGCCGGGATCCCGTTCCCAGCCACGATTGCCGACACCCTCGACGTTGCCGAGCGCCTCAGGGGAGACGTGACCACCGACTTCGGCGCACCGTCAGTGGTTGCCGAAGCCGAGACCCAACCGGTCAGACCGGCCGCCGCGACGAGGCTTGCGGCACTGGTGACCGCGGCCTGGGCCGTCTTCGACGAGGTCGCCGCCGACTCTCCGGCCGAATTGCGTAAGGGCCCGCGCGGTGGTGGCCGGGACCGCGACAAGATGATCGACCATGTGGTGGGCGCGGAGGCGTCGTACGCGCGCAAACTGGGCATCAAACACAAGCCACCCGAGATCGACGACATCGCCGCTATCGAGGCGCTACGCGAGGCGATAGCAGCAGTCCTGGCGACCCGCTCCGACGGGACCCGCGTGGTGGCCAACGGCTGGACGACACGCTACGCCGCCCGGCGCATCGCCTGGCATGTCCTGGACCACGCGTGGGAGATGGAGGACCGCGCAAAGCCGGACGATTGAGATAGACGCTTTCGAGTGGTGGCCTTGCGCTTGGTCGGCGCACAATGACGCCGGAGGTGCGCCATGACGCCGCTGCAGCGATACATCGCCGAAGAGGTCGCCGTGGATCACGCGGACGGATTGATCACCAGGCGGGAGGCGCTGCGCCGGCTGGGACTGCTCGGCTTCGGCGCGGCGGCGGCCACGTCGCTCCTCGCCGCGTGTGCCTCCGACGCCGCCGCACCGAATCCCGCGCCGGCGGCGTCGGTCGAGTCAGCGTCCGTGCCGACCACCGCCGCCTCGGCGGTCGCCACTCAAGCCATTACCTTCGCTGGACCGCAGGGACGAACGCTCCAAGGCGCCTGGGCCGCGGCGCCAACGCCGCGCGGTGGGGTGCTCGTCATCCACGAGAACCGCGGCCTCACTGACCACATCAGATCGGTCGCCGGCCGTCTCGGCGCCAGTGGCTACTCAGCACTCGCCGTCGATCTGCTCTCCGAGGAGGGCGGTACGGCCACCTTCGCCGACTCAGCGCAGGCAACCGCCGCGCTGAGCGCCGCACCCCAGGAACGCTTCATCGCCGATATGCACGCCGGGATCGACGAACTTGCCCGGCGGCTGCCGGGGCGCAAGCTCGGTGCGATGGGCTTCTGCTTCGGCGGTGGCATGGTGTGGTCGTTGCTCGCCGCCGGCGAGCCACGGCTCGCCGCGGCGGTGCCGTTCTACGGACCGGCGCCCGACAGCGCCGACTTCGCCGGCTCGAAGGCGGCCGTACTGGGGATCTACGCCGAACAGGATTCACGGGTCAACGCCTCGCGCGATGCGGCCGCTGCCGCGCTGACGAAGGCCGGCCTGCGCCACGAGATCGTCACGTTCCCGGGCGTGAATCACGCGTTCTTCAACGACACCGGTGCGCGCTACGACGCCGCTGCGGCCGCCGCTGCCTACCAGCGCGTCCTCGACTGGTTCGCCCAGCACCTCAGCTAACCACGCTTTCTCTCGCCGATCATGACCTGGAGGTCATGATCGACGCTGTTTGACGACGGTCACATCATGATCGTGGCGATCTTGGGCGGCCCGCGGCTCAGTGGCAGGTGGCGCTGCCGGTGTCGGTGAAGGTCTTGCCGGTCACAGGCAGGAACTGCCAGTCGTAGCCGTCGGCCCTCAGGGTCAGCGTGAGCACGCCGTACGTGTCGGCGTTGCGCACCTGGCTGTTGGGCTTGATCGCGCCGAAGCCGTAGTGGCTGGCCCCACCCGTCCCGACGACCCAGACCCGGATGCCGCGTTGGTTGTCGAGCCCGCCGGCCGGGTTCTGCGGCGCGAACCGTTCGTAGGTGTGCTCGTGCCCGCTGAGCACGACCTCGGCGCCCGCATCAAAGAGCGCCTGGAAGATCGGCCGCATGTTGGTCGAGGGGCCGTGCTCGGCGCCAGACGTGAACAGTGGATGGTGCCAGTAGGCAAGCGTGCAGCGCTTCGATGAGGCTGCGAGGTCGGCTCGCAGCCACGTCTCCTGCGGCGACCCCCGCGCACAGCCCGCCGACGCGCCACAGTTGGAGTTGACCACGATGATGTGCCAGGCGCCGAGGTCGTAGGAGTAATAGCCTCGCGACGGGTCGCCGGCCGCCTGGCCGAAGTAGCCGAAGTAGCCAGCCGCGCCCGCCGTCTGGTACTCGTGGTTGCCCGCCGCCGGCCGAGTGCGTGCCTTGTGCCGGCCCCAGCTGCCCGCATAACAGCGGGCGTAGTCGTCCGTCGATCCCTTCGGGTATGCGGTGTCGCCGAGCGCGGCAATGGTGCCGTCGGTCCGGTCGAGCAGGCGCGCCGTCGCCTCGTCGCCGGAGGAGTCACAGCTCGCGATGTCGCCGGCCGCGATGAGCACCGGATCGGCCTGGGTTCCGCTCGACGCCGTGGGCGCGGTGTCGGTGGCGGCGGAACGGGTCAGCGTGCCGGCGGGCGCCGGCGGGCTGGCCGGGTCCGACGAGCAGGCGGCGAGCGCCGTCAGCACGACCAGCGCGGCGGCGAGCCGTTGCCGGACGCGGGCCGCACGGTTCATCAACCCATCCAACCAGGTCGGACGAGCCCCGCCTCGTACGCGAACACAACCAACTGCGCCCGGTCGCGGGCGCCGAGCTTCACCATGGCACGGCTGACGTGTGTCTTCGCCGTCGCCGGGCTGACGAATAGCTGGCCCGCAATCTCCTCATTGGACAGACCCGCACCGACGAGAGCCATAACTTCCCGCTCGCGCTCGGTCAGCGCCTCGAGCCGCCGGGGCAGCGAGGGCGTCTTCGCCCGTCCGGCAAACTCGGCGATGAGACGCCGGGTCACCCCAGGAGACAGGAGCGCGTCCCCGGCGGCGACCGCCCGTACGCCGCGAAGCAGCTCCACCGGTTCGGTGTCCTTGACGAGGAACCCGCTCGCCCCGACTCGCAGCGCCTCGAAGACGTACTCATCGAGGTCGAATGTGGTCAGGATGACGATGCGGGTGCCGGCGAGCCCTTTCTCACCGACGATCTGTCTCGTCGCTTCCAGCCCGTCCACTTGGGGCATGCGGATATCCATGAGGATCACGTCGGGCCGGGTGGCCTTCGCGAGACGCACGGCGGCCACCCCGTCGCTCGCCTCA
>Ga0209889_1000286_pt1 | contig 13311 bp, 9 predicted proteins | sample GWRWN1_0_10_FD_187233 | JGI IMG/M metagenome (GOLD analysis project Ga0209889, IMG submission 187233) | Riverbed sediment microbial communities from areas with no vegetation in Columbia River, Washington, USA - GW-RW N1_0_10 (SPAdes)... | ecosystem: Environmental > Aquatic > Freshwater > River >... | reverse complement strand
GCACGTCGTCGTGAGTCCACACGATGCTGGCCACGTCGTCGCTGCGGGGGCGCTCGAGCGCGGTCAGCTCATCGTCGTCCAGGTGCTTGCCGGCCAGCTCTAAGAGCGCCCGCGACCCGTAGAGGTCGTGCAGCAACTCCGCCGGGGTGAGTACCGGCCACATCCGCTCCAGCGCCTCGCGGACCTCGGGCGTCAGGCGCAGCCGCTCGCGCACCTCCTCGGGTGTCGTGGGCGTGCGGCTGGCGTCGGCCAGGGCCGCGAACAGCTGCGATTCCACGAAGCGGCGGCCGGCGTTGTGCAGCCGGAACCGGCGGCGGGCCTCGGCCACGATCGCAGCCGTGCGCTTGGCCGGCACCGCCAGCGTCTGCAACCCGAACGGCACCCGCAGCGCGCGGCGCAGCCCCCGCTCGCGATCACGGACCGCCTTGGCCAGCACCGCCGCCATGCGTCCGTCGCCCTTGATTCGGGCGGTCGCCGGGCGGTCGTAGCCGCTGACCCGGACGTCGTCGATCAGGTCGGCCAGCACCGCCAGCTCGACGCCCGCCTCGCCGAGGCTGGGCAACACCCGCTCGATGTAGCCGAGGAACAGCCGGTTGGGCCCCACGACCAGGACACCCTGTCCCTCGAGCGGGAACCGGTGGGTGTAGAGCAGGTAGGCCGCCCGGTGGAGGGCCACCACGGTCTTGCCGGTACCAGGACCACCCTGCACCACCAGGACCCCGGGGAGCTCGGAGCGGATCACCTCGTCCTGCTCGGCCTGGATCGTGGCGACGATGTCGCTCAGGTGACCGGTGCGGGCTTCCTCCAGAGCGGCGATCAGCGCGCCGTGGCCCCGGACCTCGTGCGCCTCGTCCCCGTTGTCGTCGCCGTTGTCGACCACTCGGAACTCGCCGTCGAGCATCCCCGCACCCTCGCCGAACAGCTCGTCCTCGATGCCGAGCAGCTGGCGACCTCGGGTGGCGAAGTGGCGGCGCCGCACGAGTCCCATCGGCGCCCGCCCCGTAGCTCGATAGAAGGGCTCGGCCACGGGCGCCCGCCAGTCGACCACGAGCGGTTCCTGGCTTTCGTCGGCGACCGCAACGCGGCCGATGTAGAAGGTGTCGCCACCGTCGGAGCGGGACTTGTCGATACGCCCGAACACCAGGCTGGCATCACCCAGGTGCAGATAGTCGAGGCGATTGGCGATGTTGCCCTCGATGATCTCCCGCTCCCAGCGGGCCTGCTCGGTGCCACCCTTCCCAACCTCGACCATCGACCGCAGCTTGGTAGCCGACTGTCGAGCACGCTCCAGGCAGTCGTAGGCACGATCGATGTACGCCTGTTCGGCGGCCAGGTCGGGGTGAGAGGCCAATCGCTCCTCCGCTGGTCGAGGAACGGACCATGCTACCGGTTTTGCCCGATTCTGTGGAGACCCCACGCCGGATCGGCCGGCTGCGTGGGCACCGGTAGCGTGACCGGCGATGAGTCCCCCGGCCGACGCTCCCTTCCTGCTGGCCTGCCGAAACCAGCCCGCCGGCCGCGTGCCCGTGTGGTTCATGCGCCAGGCCGGGCGGTCGCTGCCGGAGTATCGCGCCATTCGAGGGACCGGCAGCATCCTCGACGCCGTCCGCGACCCCGAACTGGCCACCGAGGTCACGCTGCAGCCGGTGCGGCGCTACGGGGTCGACGCCGCCATCCTCTACAGCGACATCGTCGTGCCGGTGGCGGCCCTCGGCTTCGGCGTCGAGATCACCCCGGGGGTGGGGCCCGTCGTGGAGCGCCCATTCCGCAGCGCCGCCGACCTCGACCGGCTGGGCCCGTTCGATCCCGACGTGCACTGCCCCTGGGTCCAGGAGACGGTGCGGGCGGTGGTGAGCGAGCTCGAAGACGTGCCGCTCATCGGCTTCGCCGGCGCCCCGTTCACCGTGGCCAGCTACCTGATCGAGGGCGGGCCGTCGCGCACGCTGGCTCGCACCAAGGCGCTGATGCTAGGCGAGCCCGAACTGTGTGCCCTCCTGCTGGACCGGCTGGCCACCATCGCCACCGCCGCGCTCCGGGCACAGGTCGAGGCGGGCGCGTCGGCCGTGCAGCTGTTCGATAGCTGGGCCGGGACGCTGAGCCCCGATCTCTACGAACGGGCCGTGCTACCCGCCAGTGCCCGGGTGTTCGCCGGTCTGGCGGACCTGGGGGTGCCCGCGATCCACTTCGGCGTGACGACCGGCGAGCTGTTGCCGCTCCTGGCCAAGGCGGGGGCGCAGGTCGTCGGAGTCGACTGGCGGGTGCCGCTGGACGAGGCTCGCCAGCGGCTGGGGCCCGACGTCGCCGTGCAGGGGAATCTCGATCCCGCGGTGTGCCTGGCGCCGTGGCCGGCGGTCGAGGAACGCGCCCGCGACGTGCTCGCACGCAACGGCGGGCGTCCGGGCCACATCTTCAACCTCGGCCATGGGGTGCTGCCCGAGACCGACCCGGCGGTGCTCGAGCGTCTCGTCGAGCTGGTCCACGGCTGGGAGGTGGGCACGTGAACGATCGCCAGAGGGGCCTGGTCGTCATGGCGTACGGCACCCCGGCGTCGCCGGACGATGTCGAGGCGTACTACGCGCACATCCGGCGGGGACGGGCGCCGTCGACCGACCAGCTGGCGGAGCTGACCCGCCGCTACGCCGCCATCGGGGGCATCTCCCCCCTGGCCGAGCGCACGCGCGACCAGGTGGCCGCGATCGCCACCGCGCTGAACGCCGACGGATCCGAACGGTGGGCGGTGGCGCGGGGCAACAAGCACGCGCCGCCGTTCGTCGAGGAGGCCGTGGCCGAGCTTGGGGGCTCGGCACCCGACCACATCGTGGGACTGGTGCTGGCGCCCCATTATTCCCGCGGATCGGTGGGCGAATACCACCAGCGGGCGGCTGCCGCCGCGGGCGAGCGCGGCCTCGCCTACGTGGGCATCGACGCCTGGCACGACGAGCCGGCGTGGCTCGACGCCCAGGGGGACCGGGTCCACGCCGCGCTGAGCGCGCTGCCCGCCAAGACCAAGGTGCTGTTCACCGCCCACAGCCTCCCGGAGCGGGTGCTGGTCGACGACGACCCGTACCCCGACCAGCTGCGGGCCTCGGCCACCGCCATAGCCGAGCGTGCCGCGCTGGACCCCTGGTACGGCTGGGCGCTCGCATGGCAGTCGGCTGGCCGCACGCCCGAGCCCTGGCGCGGACCGGACGTGCTGGACGTGATCCGCGACCTGGCCGGCACCGGACGGGCCGAGGGCGTGCTGGTGTGCCCCCAGGGGTTCGTGTCCGACCATCTGGAGGTGCTGTACGACCTCGACATCGACGCTCGGCGGGTGGCCACGGAGTCGGGCCTGGCGTTTGCCCGCACGGCGTCGATCAACGACGAACCTGCGGTGATGGCGGCACTGGCCGAGCGCGTGCGGCGCGCGGTGGCGGCAGTGCCGGCCGACTCCCAGGCCGGTCCTCCGACCCCGTGACGCGTAGGGTCGACGTCGCCGTGGTCGGCGGGGGGATCAGCGGCCTCGCCGCCGCCTGGGCCGGGATGCAGCAGGGCGCGGACGTGGTCGTCCTCGAGGGGGGCGACACGCCGGGGGGCAAGTTGCGGACCTCCCCCGTCGCCGGCATCGGGCTCGACGAAGGAGCTGACGCCTTCCTCGCGCGGTTGCCCGAGGCGGTGGACCTGTGCGAACAGCTCGGGCTCGGCGCCGAGCTGGTCTCTCCCGCCACCGGAACGGCGTACGTGTGGAGCGAGGGATCGCTACGCCGGCTGCCGTCCGAACAGCTGCTCGGTGTCCCCACGGACCTCGACGCCGTCGAGGCCTCGGGGATCCTGTCGGCCGCCGGTGTCGAGCGGGCGCGCGCCGATTTGACGGCCCCGGACGACGCGCGGTCTGACGGCGACGAAGCCATCGGCGCGCTGGTCCGGCGCCGGCTCGGCGACGAGGTGCTCGACCGGCTGGTGGCGCCGCTCCTGGGCGGGATCTGGGCCGGCGATTGCGACCGGCTGTCCCTGCGGGTCGCGGCCCCCAACCTGGCGGCCGCCCGGGACCGGGACGCCAGCCTGGTCCGCGGCGCAGCCGCGCTCCGCGCCGAGGCGGCCGAGCAAGGCTCCGGCGACCGCCCGGTGTTCCTGGCGCCGCGGGGAGGCGTGGCCCGCCTGGTGGGCGCGCTTGCGGAGCGCCTCGGCGAGCGCCTGAGGTGTGGCGCCCCGGTGGTCGGCCTCGAACCCGTCGGCAGCGGCTGGCGGCTCGCCACCGGCGAGGCGGGCGGCCCCTCTGCGCGCCGGCATCCCGCCGTCCTGGCTGACCGGGTGGTGCTGGCCACCCCGGCGTTCGTGACCGCTCCCCTGCTCACGGGGATTGCGCCGGAGGTCGCGGCCTTTCTCGCCGGCATCGACTACGCCTCCGTGGTGCTGGCGGCGCTGGTCGTGCCCCGGGACGGCATCGACCACCCGCTCGACGGATCGGGCTTCCTGGTGCCGCAATCTTCCGGGCGCCAGCTCACCGCCTGCTCGTGGATGACGTCCAAATGGGCGCACCTCGACGTCGACCCGTCCACCGCCATCCTCCGGGCCTCTGCGGGCCGCGACCGTGATGAACGGGCGCTGGCCTGGACCGACGCCGAGCTGATGGCCGCACTGCTCGCAGATCTGCGGGACACGATGGGCCTGCACGCCGAGCCTACCGAGGTCCGGGTCAGCCGTTGGCAGCGTTCGTTCCCGCAGCCCCGTCCCGGGCACCTCGACGCCGTCGCCACCGCCGAGCGGGCGCTGTACGAGCGAGCCCCTGGCTTGGCCGTCACCGGCGCCTGGGCGTTCGGCGTCGGCATCCCCGCCTGCATCCGGGGGGCCCGCCGCGCCGTCCGCGGCTAGCGCCCACTAGTCCCCGCCGGCATGGCGGACGGCGGCGGAGACGAGTTGTCCCCGGGTCGCAAGGCCGAGCTTCACGTACACGCGGCCCAGGTGTGACTCCACCGTCCGCCGGGAGATGTACAGGCGCTGGCCGATCTCGGTGTTGGTCAGGCCCTCACCGACGAGGCTCACGATGGTCTGCTCGGACGCCGTCAGGCTGGCCCAACCGTGGGTGGCGCGCGCCGGGACGCGTCGGGGTCGCATGGCCAGCCCACCGTCCCGCAGGTCGGCGCGCAGTCGGGCGTGGAGTCGTTCGGCGCCGAGCGCGTCGTAGGCCGCGAACGCCTCCTTGGCCAAACGCCGCGCCTCGCCCGTGCTTCCCCGGCGGGCCGCCATGACCGCAGCGTCGTGATGCGCCCGCGCCGCCTCGGGGATCCGCCAGCAGCCAACCAGCTGTTGCGCGCCGACCTCGATCGCGGCGTGGTCGCCGGCCTGCAGCCCGCGTGCCCAGCCAGTGATCGCGGCGGCGACGGGCGATGCCGTTCTCGTCGTCAGCGCGTTCAGCTCGAAGATGACGCTGTCGACGACCTGGTGCTGCCCGGTGGCGAGCGCCAAGCGGACGGTGTCGGCCGCGATGTTGAGGAGGAACGCCGACGCCCCGGCGTCGACGATCCGCTGGGCTACGAACGCCAGCAGCGAGCCGGCCTCATCGGTGTCCCCGTCCGCCTCGCCGACCATGGCGTGGGCGTACGCCAGCCAGTCGCGGCCGAGTACTCCCTCGGCCGCGATGCCCTGCGAGCGATCGAGCCACTGGTGCGCAGTCGCCTGCTGCCCCCGGGCGCAGGCGACCAGCGCGCCGATCGCGTACGGCCAGAACACCCCGAGCCTGAGGTCGGCCTCCTCGGCAGCGAGCAGACCGGCGTCGGCTTCCGCGAGCGCATCGTCCCACTCGCCGCGACGGAAGAACACGAGGGCCGTCGCAAGCTGCAGAAACGGCAGGATCCAGCGCGGCGCAACCACGCCCGCGCTACTGGACCGCAGGACCGCGAGCGCCCCGTCACCATCGCCGAGCAGGTCCAGGGCCAACGTCGAGACGAGCGCGGGGACGCCGGGCGTTGCACGAGCCGTCCGGTCGGCGTCTGCGGCCCGCACCGCCACGCGTGCATACTCGACCGCCCCCTCGAACCTGCCCTCGACCAAGTCGAGCCAGGCGCGCGCGGTCGCGCTCGACGCCTCCCGAAAGGGCGACGCGGGAGTGGACGACGCATCGACCCAGTCGACCAGCCGTGCGGCCTCGGAGAAGCGGGCCCTGTGGACCCACAGCAGCGCCATCTCGGCCGCCGCGTCGACCACGTCGGGATCATCGGCATCGAAGTCCCGGGCCAACCGCTCGACGTCCATGTCGGCGTAGCGCTCGATCACCTCGTCGGCGCGGCCGGCAAGGCTGAGCGCGATGCCCACCAGGCGGAGCAGCTCGACCAGCTGGGGCCCGGGGACGTTCCCGAGCCGTTCCTCGACCAGGGCGGGGACCTCGCTGGCACGGCCGGCGGCGACGAGGGCCCAGCCGAGCTCCAGCGCCAGCGCCGTCGAGGGCGGCCCGCCGGGCGGCATCCCCTCGAGCGCAAGCGCCAGCAGATCGGCCGCCGCCCCGGGGTTGCGGTCGATGACGGCGCGACCGACGGTGACCAGCCGCTCGTGGTCGGCGGGGTCGCTGGGGTCGCAGCCGGCCAGCAGGCACGCGGTGATCCTCTCCGGGTCAGCGCCCCGCGCGGCCAGCACGTCGGCCGCTCGGCGGTGGAGGCTGCGCACGATCGACACCGGCGTCGCATCGAGGACGGCCCACCGCAGCAGGTCGTGTCGGAATGCCAGTGCGGCACCGTTGTCGGCGAGGACGCCGGCCTCGACGGCCGCAAGCGTGGTCGACAGGACGCCGGTGAGGGGCTGGTCGAGCATCGCCGCCAGCTCCTCGACGCTGAAGCCACCCGGCAGGACGGCGGCGGCCCGTAGCAGCAGCTCGGCGTCGGGGACCGCTAGCAGTGTGCGCCGGGCCAGGCGGGTGCCCAGGTCCTCGGGCATATCGGCGCCCCGGTCCAGCTCGAGGGTGCCGGCGCGTAGGGCGACGCGGCCTTCATCCGCCAGGCCGGCCAGAAGCTCGACCGCCAGGAAGGGATTGCCGCCCGTCCCGGCGAGCAGCGAGGCGAGGCTGTCGCCCGGCGCCGATCCGAACCGGGTGGTGACGAGGGCCGCCATGTCGCTCGGCGCCAACGCCGACGGAACGAGGCCCACGCCCTCCCGGGCCGTCAACTCCTCCAGGCGCCGCATCCCGGCGGAGGTGGGGTGCGGGCGGGCGGCGGTGATGAGGAGGATCCCCAGGGTTCCGGCCCGGATGGCGAGGGCACGCAGCCCGTCAAGGCTCTCGTCGTCGGCCCAGTGGACGTCGTCAGCGACGAGCGCCAGTGGCCCGGCCGCCGCCAATCGCTCGGCGGCCGCCACTACGGCACCGACCGGGTCGGGGTCGGGGTGGCGATCGAGCTCCGGGAGCAGGGCCCTGACCAACGCCAGGCGCCGGCGCCGATCGGTCTCGTCGACCGTGCAGGCGCGCTGGGTCACGCCGAGGCGGTCGAGCTCGTTCATGCCGGCGGCGAGCAGGCTCGACTTCCCGATCCCGGCCTCGCCGGTGATGTGGACGAAGCGGCCCGCGCCGGCGGCCACCGCTTGGACAGCATCGGTGAGGGCGGACAGCTCACCCGACCGCCCGAGGAGGACGGGCGCCACGCCCGGTGAGAGTAGTCGTCGCAACGGTGGGGAGGGGGAGGACTACGAACCGTTCCGCTGGAGGCTGTCCGGGCCCAGCGCCGTCCAGTCGGAGACCTGGAAGGAGCCGGTCTCGCCGTCGCCGATGGGCAGCCCCTCGAACCGTTGCCGCTGCACGGCGTCGGGTCCTGCGGCCGCGAGGTCGAGCGTCACCGGCTGTCCGGGGCCGTTGTGGTCTTGCCTGGGGGAATCTTGGCCATCCTCGGACGGTACGGATCGAGGGCCCGGCCGTCTTGGGTAGCCCTACGCAATCGGATCTCGGCGGTGGTACAACGACGCCATGTCGCCGGAGCCCCGACGCTCCAGCCCGACCCCGACCCGTCGCCGCGGGGTGGTGTCCGTCTGGCGACCGATCCGCGTCCTGGTGCCCGCTGTCGTCGCGCTGCTGCTCGTCGGCGCCGGCGTAGCCGGCGGCCGGGCGCTCACCGAGGACGACGAGGCGCGTGCTCCTTCGTCCACGACCGTCACCAGGACCGTCACCACGACCGCCGTCGCCACCACGGTCCCGCCGCCGGAATCCCCGTCGACGACCCTCCCGCCGGTCACGTTGCCCAACCCGGAGGCCGTGCCGGCCGACCAGTACGCAGCAACCCCGGACGTGGTCCACGGCACGCTGGCACTGCCCAGCATCGGCGTGGCGCAGGACCTGCACGAGGGCATCACCCTCACCGCGATCGACCGCGGGCCCAGCCACTGGCCAGGCACGGCCATGCCGGGCGAGCCCGGCAACGTCGTGGTGGCCGGTCACCGGGTCACGCACACACGGCCGTTCTACGATCTCGACCGGCTGAAGGTCGGCGACCCGCTGGTGTTCACGCTCACCGACGGCACTCGCTGGACCTACGAACTCACGGGCACGGAGATCGTGGCGCCCGACGCCATGGACATCATCGAGCAGACACCGGAGCCGACGGCCACACTGTTCGCCTGCCACCCAAAGGGATCGGCGGCCCAGCGCATCGTCGCCCACTTCCGGCTGGTCGAGGGATAGGCGTCTACTTCCGCCGCACGAGCGGCCACAGCATCCGTGCCGCCACCGCGATGAGCAGCAGCGCGAACAGCACGTTCGACGTCGTCTCCGACATGCCCACCGAGATCTTCGACGCCACGAACGCCGACAAGACGCCGGCCAGGCCCACGGTCACGGCGATGGGGATGTCGGCGTTGCCGTGGTGGCGGTTGCGCCACGTGCCCATGATCGAGGTCGGAACGATGACGGCGAGGGAGGTGCCCTTGGCGACCGCCGGCGGGATTCCCCACAGCACGACCATCGCCGGCACCATGATGACGCCGCCGCCCACGCCCAGCAGACCGGCGAGGACCCCGCTGGCCAGGCCGAGCGCCAGCAATCCGATCACGCTGGCGGCGTCGAGGTCGGCTCGGCCGCCGGCGTTGGAGTGGTCGAGCAGTAGGCGCACCGCCGTCGCGACCAGCAGACCGGCGAACGCAAACGCCAGGGCGCGCTGCGGCAATCGGTGCAGCGCGTGGGTGCCCACCACCGCTCCCCCCACCGCCGCCGCGGCCAGCAGCGCCGCCACCGGCCAGTCGACCTTGTCCTCGAGGGCATAGCCGAGCGTCGACGACACCGCTATGGGCAGCACGGCCGCGAGCGACGTGCCGTGGGCCAAGCGTTGGTCCATCGCCATGATCAGGACCAACGCCGGCACGATGAGGATGCCGCCGCCGACGCCGAACAGTCCCGAGAGGAACCCCGCCACCAGGCCGACTGCGGCGGCGCGGGCCAGCCGCGAACCTGGCGGGTGGGCGGTCTGTGGCTCGGTCTCGATCGACACGCGGGATGGCTCCAGTTCCCGGAATGTAACCGGGGCGCGCGATCATCGCCGTGCCATGCCCCGCTTCGTCCCGGCCGTTTTCCGTCGCGAACGGTCCAGCCCGACCCCCACCCGCCGCCCCTCGATGGCGTCGGTCTGGCGACCGACTCGCGACCTCGCCGCCGTCGCCACCGGTGTCGTCACCGCCATGGCACTGCCGCCGTGGGGCTGGTGGCCGCTGGCCTTCGTCGGACTGGTCGGCCTGGACCGGCTGATCGCCGACGCCGACCGGCGGACCCGGTTCCGGCGCGGGCTGCTGGTCGGGCTGGGGCTCTACGTTCCCTCGTTGGCCTGGATGATCGACCTGACCGCCCCCGGCTACATCATCGCCGCCGCTTTCTATGCTGCCCTGCTGGCCGGGGCGGCCGCCCTGGTGCCGGCGGCGGCGCCTGGACGATGGCTGGCGCTGCCGGGGGCCATCGCCCTGACAGAGCTGCTGCGCTGGTCGTGGCCGTTCGGTGGGGTGCCTCTGTCGAGCCTGGCGATCGGCCAGGTGGCGGGTCCGCTGGCCCCGGTCCTGCGGATAGGGGGGGCGCTGCTGCTGGTCGAGGTGACCGTGATCGTGGGAGTGGCGCTGGCGGCGGCGCTGAACCGTCGCTGGGTCGCAGCCGGCGTGGGGGCGGCGGTGGCGCTCGGCGTGGTCCTCGCCGGCATCGCCGGTCCCCGGGGCGAGCAGGTCGGGACCCTGCGGGTGGCGCTGGTACAGGGCGGCGGGCGCCAGGGCACCCGGGCGTTGGACACCGACGAACGCGTGGTCTTCGAGCGTCACCTCACCGCCAGCGACGACGTCGAGACGCCCGTCGACCTGGTCGTCTGGCCCGAGGACGTGGTCGACGTCAACGAGCCGGTGGCCGAGACACGCGAGGGTCGGGAGCTGAGCGACCTGGCCCGCCGGCTCGACGCCCCGCTGGTCGTGGGCGTGGTCGAGGACGCCGGACGCGACCACTTCCGCAACGCCGCGGTGGCCTACGACGCCCACGGCCAGATCGTCGACCGGTACGACAAGGTGCACCGCGTGCCGTTCGGCGAGTACGTCCCCCTGCGATCGCTGGTCGAACGGTTCGCGGGCAACGACCTGGCAAGCCGCGATGCCATCGTCGGCCACCATCCTGCGGAGCTCGACACGGCGGCCGGGCGGCTGTCGGTTGCCATCTCCTGGGAGATCTTCTTCGGCGACCGGGTGCGGGAAGGCGTCGACGACGGCGCCGAGATCGTCATCAACCCCACGAACGGCTCGTCGTTCACCGGGACGCTGGTGCAGACGCAGCAGGTCGCCACCTCGCGCATGCGGGCCATCGAGAACGACCGCTGGGTGCTGCAGGTGGCCCCCACCGGCTTCTCCGCGATCGTGGGACCCGACGGCACCGTCCACCAGCGCAGCTCGGTTTCCGACCGTACGGTGCTCCAGCAGACGGTCGGCACGCGACAGGGGACAACTCTCTACACCCGCGTTGGCCTGGTCCCAGCCTGGATCGTCGCCGTGGCCAGCCTCGTTCTTGGTTGGGGTGCGGACTGGCAGCAGCGTCGGCAACGGCGGCGTGAGCCCGGCGCCGGCGGGGTGCTCGACCTCGACGAGGCCACAGTCACGACCGCCCCTCCCGACGCCGATACCCTGCCGGCGGTCACGCCTCGACGATCAGGGTCACCGGCCCGTCGTTGACCAGCGCCAGCTGCATGTCGGCGCCGAAGGCACCGGTGGCCACTGTCGCGCCCAACGCCCGCAGCTCGCCGACAACTGCCTCGACGAGCGGCTCGGCCTGACCCGGCCGGGCGGCGGCGACCCACGAAGGGCGGCGGCCGCGGGAGGTGTCGCCGTAGAGCGTGAACTGGCTGACCACGAGGACCTCGCCGCCCGTCTCGCTGACCGAGCGGTTCATCACTCCGGCGTCGTCGGCGAGAATACGCAGGTGCCACAGCTTGTCGGCCATGCGGCGCGCCCGGTCGGCGTCGTCGTCGTGGGTGACGGCCAGCAGCACGCATAGGCCGGGCCCGATGGCGCCGACCTGTGACCCTCCGACTGTGACTTCGGCGCTCGTCACTCGCTGTACGACCGCTCGCACGGCACTGCCCTAGCAGATCGTCGGCCGAACTCAGCGGATTGGCTCTCGCGGCCGCGTCCCACTTGTTACGGTTTGGTGTCGAGGCAGGCTGGGAGACGCAATGACATACAGCTTGGGGGTCGATCTCGGCACGACCACGGGCGCAGCCGCACTACGGCGCGGTACCCGCCTCGAGGTGTGCGCCCTGGGCGACCTCACCGCCACCATGCCCGCGGTGGCCCTGGAGCGCTCCGACGGCTCGCTGCTCGTCGGTGAGGCCGCAGCCGAGCGCGCCCGCTACGACACCACGCTCGTGGCGCGCCACGTCGTTGCACACCTCGACGACAACGAGCCCATCGTGCTCGATGGCCGGCCGCACGATCCCGCGCGGCTGACCCAGGCGCTGCTTGAAACCGTCATCGACCGCGTGCGCCGCTTGCACGGCGATCGCCCGCACGACGTGGTCCTCACCTATCCGCTGTTTCCTCCCGGTGGGTCCCCCGCTCTGCTCGAGCGGGTCGGCGAAGCCACGGTGGGCGGCGCCCTGTTGATCCCCCACCCGGTGGCCGCGGTGGCCAAGCTGGCGCATGACGTCGACATTGCCGTCGGGACGACGGTGGCCGTCCTCGACTTCGGTGGCGGCACTTTCGAGGCCACGATCGTGCGCCGAACGGACAGCGGCTTCGACGTCGTCGGCCCGCCGGGCGGATTGACCGACTTCGGCGGCGTGGAGATCGACGATGCAGTCTTCGCCCGGGTCGACGCCGAGCTCGGCCACATTTTGCAGACGGTGCCCCGTGACGATGTCGAGGGCATGGCCGCACTCCGCCGCCTGCGGATCGCCTGCCGAGCGGCCAAGGAATGGCTCTCGTCCAGCCCCGACACGACCGTCGAGGTGACGCTCCCGCACATGTCGACCTGGGTACCGATCCGCCGCGCCGACCTGGAGAACGACATCCGGCCGTGGTTGATCGCCGCCGTCGACGTGGTCGCCCAGACGATCGCCGCGTGTGGACTTGCTCCCACTGACGTCCACGTCGCCCTGTTGGTCGGCGGGTCGTCGCGCATCCCCCTGTTCGGCGAGCTGGTCTCCAGTCGCCTGGGCCTACCGACCGTGGCCGACCCGTTCCCCGAGCTCACGGTGGCGCTCGGTGCGGCGTTGTTCGGCGCCGACACGCCACCGCCGCCACCGCCGCCAGGCCCGCCCGCAGAGGCCAGCACCGGGGACGATGTCGGGGTTCTTGCGGCATGGTTCGCCGACCCGGCGGCGACTGCACCCGGCCCCCGGGCGACCGGTCCCGGCCCGGCGGCGTCGATGCTCTGGGACGACCTTCCCCAGGGCCCGGCGTTGGCGGACGGGTCGGCCAACGCCGACGAGTGGGGCGCCAACGAGTGGGACGACGGTGCGGGCGACGACGCCTGGGACGCCGGGGCGTGGGACGCGGACGACAATGACGACCCGAGCGACGCCACCCAGCGGGACGGCGGCGGCGAATGGACCGGGTCGGGAGAGCCCTGGGGCGAAGTCTCGGAAACCGTCGTGTCCCCGGCTCCCGGCCGGCGCATCGCAGGGCCGACAACGGGAGAGACCGACCTGTGGGGACCGCCATCACGCCGGCAGCGCCATCGACGGCCCAACGGCACTGACGACGACGACGGCTCGACTACGCCGCCTTCCGGCAAGGGCGGGGCGGAGGGAACCAACCCCCGTCTCGTAGTGGCCATCATCGGCGGGGCGTTGGCAGTCGTCGGCATCGCCGGCGCGGCCTTGGCCGCCGGGATGGGCGGCCCGGACG
>Ga0209889_1000285_pt1 | contig 13326 bp, 7 predicted proteins | sample GWRWN1_0_10_FD_187233 | JGI IMG/M metagenome (GOLD analysis project Ga0209889, IMG submission 187233) | Riverbed sediment microbial communities from areas with no vegetation in Columbia River, Washington, USA - GW-RW N1_0_10 (SPAdes)... | ecosystem: Environmental > Aquatic > Freshwater > River >... | reverse complement strand
AATGAGTGACAGCTCGGCCCGAGTGAAGACCTTACCGGCCGGGTTATGCGGGGTGTTGATGATAATTGCTTTGGTCTTCTCCGTGAATGCGTCGCGCAGCTGGTCCGGGTCGAAGCCGCACTCCGGATCACCGAGATTCAGCGATACGTAACGGGGCACCGCGCCCGAGAGCAGCGCGTCGGGGCCGTAGTTCTCGTAGAACGGCTCGAAGATGATGACTTCGTCACCAGGATCGACGATCGCCAGCAGCGCGGCCATCATGGCCTCGGTCGCGCCGCAAGTGACCGTAATGTGCGCGTCCGGGTCTACTTCGACCCCGTTGTACCAGGCGAACTTCTCGGCGACGGCCGCTCGAAGACGCGGCGATCCCCACGTGATCGCGTATTGATTGAAGCCGTCGTGCATCGCCTTCGTCGCTGCCTCAAGCAACTCCGCGGGGGCGTCGAAATCCGGAAAGCCCTGCGCGAGGTTCACCCCATTGTGAAGGTTGTTCAGACGGGTCATCTCGCGGATGACCGATTCGGCGAACAACCCAACGCGGGCCGCGGTCCACTGCTTCGTCACTCTCTACCCCCTAACGCGGGATATGGGATAAAGGGATAATGGGATAATGGGATAAGCGATCACTCAACATTGTCACCCTATCCCCTTATCCCTTTATCCCTTTATCCCAGTAGTTGTTTCACCAGGTCCCGTGCATCGAAATACACCCGATGCCTTTTGATCTTTCCATCAGCAAATTCGACAAACATTGCGAAGTCATGCCGGTACTCGCGCGACCCGGCATTGACGCGGCCAGGGATGCGCAGGTGCAGCGTCCGGTGGCGTCCCCTGACTGTTCCCTCCACTGCGGCGACGGTTCCTGAAACAATCACAGTGCGGTAGGCGCTCGTCTCATCCCACTGGTCGAAAAAAGACTCAAATGCCTGCCGGATGCGGTTGATCCCCTGCACGGGCGGACTGGCGGGAAATTCGAGCACCGCATCGTCTGCATAGAAGGAGAGGAGTTTATCGAGATCACGACCATTTAGCGCATCAAAATGAGCTTTGAGAATCGGCTTAATCTGCTCGATGGACTGCCTACGGCCGACTGCCGACTGCCGACTGGCTTTTCGCGTCCTCAACTGTGAACGACTCGCTCGACCGAGTACACGTCGGGCACCTTCCCAACCCTCTGGAGCACCGTGTGCAATTGGGCGACGTTGCGGATGTCGAGAACGAGATTGATCAACCCGACCTTGTCCCGACGCACGCGCGCGTTGACGGTCACGACGTTGGTCTTGCTGTCACCGATCGCCGCGAGCACGTCCTTGAGCAGCCCGACTCGGTCGAACCCTTCGACCTCGATCTCGACCTGGTACGAACCCTCCGTGCCGACCTCCCACTCCACCTCGATCATTCGCTCAGGGTGATCCTTGAAGAAGGCCGTGTTCGGACAGTCCGCACGGTGAATGGTCACACCGCGGCCGCGGGTGACATAACCGATGATGCGGTCACCGGGCAGCGGGGTGCAGCAGCGAGAGAAGCGCATCAAGACGTTCTCAACGCCGCGCACGCGCACGCCACGGGTCGGAACCGGAGCGACCTGCGCCGGCGGAGGCGGCTCCTCAGCCTGGACGGGTTCCCCCCGCAGCGCCTGGACGACATGGAGCACCGAGACGTCGCCGTTGCCGAGCGCGGCCAGGAGATCATCCTCGTTGCCCGCCTCGAAATCGGCAGCGACAGCACGGAGTTTCTCGGACTTCATCAGGCTGCTGAGCGCGCCCAGACGGCGGAGCTCCCGCTCCAGCATCTCGCGGCCCCGTTGAATGTTTTCGTCGCGAGCTTCCTTCTTGAACCATTGCTTGACCTTGGCGCGGGCATTCGTTGTGGTGATGAAGGTCAGCCAGTCCCGACTTGGGCCGCCGGTCTTGCCCGTGACGACCTCGACGATGTCGCCGGTCTGGAGTTTGTGGGAGAGCGGCACCAAGCGTCCATTGACCTTCGCACCAATCGTGCGGTGGCCGACGTCGGTATGAATGCGGTATGCAAAATCCACCGGCGTCGCGCCCGCTGGGAGGTCCACCACGTCGCCTTTGGGGGTAAAGACGAAAACTTCGTTCTGGAACAGGTCGAGCTTGACAGACCGGACGAAATCGCGGGCGTCGTGCAGGTCGGATTGCCAGTCCAGCAGCTGGCGGAGCCAGGCGAGCTTTTGTTCGACCTCCCGGTCGGCAGGTTTCCCTTCCTTATATTTCCAGTGGGCGGCAATCCCGTGCTCGGCTTCCTGGTGCATCAGCAGAGTGCGAATCTGGATCTCGAGGGATTCTCCCTCGTAGATCACCGTCGTGTGCAGTGACTGATACCCGCTGGTTTTGGGGTTGGCAATGTAATCGTCGAACTCGCCGGGGATCGGCCGCCACACCGAGTGCACCACGCCAAGCGCCGCGTAGCAGTCCTTCAGATCGTCGAGGATGACGCGGACGCCGAGCCGGTCGTAGATGCGCGCGACCGGCTGCCCCGCGTATTTGGGGCGCTTCATCTTCTGCCAGATGCTGTAGAAGTGCTTGGGGCGGCCGCTGATGCGTTCACGGGCCACCTTGACCCCGGCTTGATTCAGCTCTCGATGCAGCGTGTCGGCGACGCGCTCCACAAACGACGCCCTCGCCGGTTCAGCCTGCGCGATTTGTGTCTTCAGATCCTGGTAGGCGTCGGGCTCCAGCACCTTGAACGCCAGCTCCTCGAATTCACGCTTGATCTGTCCGATGCCCAGGCGCTCGGCGAGCGGTGCGTAAATATCCAGCGTCTCCTGCGACGTCCGCTTCTGCTTCCACTCCGGTAGGTATTCGATCGTGCGCATGTTGTGCAGACGGTCGGCGAGTTTGATCAAGACGATCCGAATCTCGCTGGCCATGGCGAGGAACATTTTGCGCAGCGACTCGGCCTGGCGTTCCTCACGGCTCATCCACTCAATCTTGCCGAGTTTGGTTACCCCATCAACAAGCGAGGCGATCTCGGCACCAAACTTTTCGCGGACATTGTCCAGCGTCGCCCCGGTATCCTCGGCGACGTCATGCAGGAGCGCGCCAGCCACGGTCACGGGGTCCAGGCGAAGATCGGTCAGCACCGTCGCCACCGCGACGGAATGATTGATATAGGGTTCACCCGAGACGCGTGTCTGGCCGTGGTGGGCCGCTTCCGCGAACAGATACGCGTCGCGGACCACGTCGAGATCCGCCTTGGGGTGGTACTCGCGCATCTTCGCGAGCAACCCCTGAAGCTCGGACGGCAGGTCCTGAAACGCACTCGGTTGTCGTGCCTGAAGCCACTTCATCTTACTGATCCCTGTTCCCCGATCCCCCGATCCCTGATCCCGGCCGCCGGCCCTGCCACCGCCTTCAGGATCTCCGACAGTGGCCCTAAGGCGAACCGCTCCAACTCCGTGAAGGCCTCGCGCTCGCGTTCACCTTCAGCATACCGCAGCGATGTAGACAGTTCGCGCCGCGCTCCATTACTGACTGTGATGCGCCAGTGGTCGCCTTCGTATTCACGTTGGATCACGCCGGCCTCAGCCAGGACATCGAGCCCAATGCCGATCACTCGAGGAGAGGCAACTGTCCCCAACGCCTCGGTCAGCCCCGGGTCCGGCCACGATGCGAACTTGTCTTTTACGACGTGTTCCCTCACCGCTCGGTAGATAGCCGTCAGCGTGTCTCGCGTTGGGTTTCGCTCGGCCAGCGACGCGCGCGCGACCTCAAGATCCGATTTCGCGTAGAGCAATGTCGCCTGAGATGCTCGGCCATCCATTCCCGCGGTACCGATCTGCTCGACCAGCTCTGCCGCCGTTTGCGGCAGGCCGAGAACGGCAACCTGCCGGACGTCTCCCGGAAGCGCGGTCTCATCGAGGCCGTCGGCCACGACCATGACACCGATCTTTCCGTCGGCGAACATCTGCTCCAACACCTCTCGCACCCGCATGGGCAGGCCGCCGTGGTAGTACGCGACGTCGCGGCCCGTCGACGCACTCAGGTTCTTGGCCACCTCGACCGACGTAGCGCGCGACAAAGTATAAACGAGCGTCTTCTCGCCCCGGGCAATGATGCCTGCCAGCACTGCTTCCCTGTCGTTATCGCCGCGGCGGTCGACCAGCCGGACGTTTGTCCGCAGGAACACATCGACGACACGCGGGCGCCCGCTTCCGTCCGTGTCCGCGCCAAAGACTCCCACCGTTCGCGCTTCCACCGCTGCGATGACCTGCTGCGGTGATATCGATGCGCCTCCCGGAGCCGCATCCACGAGGAGCAGCGTTGGACGAAGCGATCTCCCTTTCGAGATCAGATATTCGTAGGTCGCGATCACGACGTCGGCCGCGCCGGAGGCGAGACTTTGCGCGAGACGCTGGCGCTGTCTGAACAAAAGGGCCCCGTGCGCCCGTACGCAGTGCACACCGACCTGCCTGAGGGCGGGAGTGAAGCGCTCGTACCACCGCTCCACTTGACCCAGGACGGGGAGAGCGATGACAACGGGGCCTGCTTCCGGCGTTCGCCCAATCGGCCGTCTCGCTGTGGCCACCGCGGCCGCGCCGATACCCATCAAGCTCCTTCGCCCGCGACCCGGTCCAAACAGGCCCGACACCGACTCGCCGGACATGAGGCGCTGCAGCACCTCGAGCTGCGGCGGACGGAACGGACGGCCGCGATGCAGCTCGACCCGCAGGCGGTCGAGCAGTTCGCCACCGGAAAGTTCCTGCCACGCTGTGCGCAGCAACCGGCCGGGATCGACGTCATCGGCCGCAATCTCCTCACGTTGCAGGTAGACATTGACTCCAAAGGATCGGTCCTCACCGCCGCCGGTGATCTGGGACGCCGTGGCCGAGTAGCGCGCGCCACTGTCCATTGTGGGAGCGAGCCTCGCTGCCACGCGCGCGCTGAGGTAACCAATCTGCTGTCCGCCATCGGTCAACACTTTGACCGCATGCGGGTCGTGCGGGTTCGAGGGCTCGCGCTGCAGCAACAGCATTTGTCCAGGAGTAAGCGACTGAATGATGGCCTGGCGACCCTCGAAAGTCACGCCCGCGACCTTCGTGTGAAATGCTTCTGCTTCTTCGAGGCCCAGCGCGCCGTCACCAAGGTAATCTCCGGACCGGCTGAACAGACGGTCGAGCAGCAGCGTCGTATCGGCCAATACGGTATCCAAATCAACGCCGGGCGTGAGCAGATCACGAAGCACCAGCTGCACCCGTTCGCGCTGCTCCCAGATGTCGAGCTCAACAGTGAAGGCAAGATCAATCTGCGCGCGGGTGAACGCGAGCAGTTCGGACGCGTCGCCCAGGCGGAAGCCTACCGCCTCCGCGAAGCCCTCTCCGTCGGTGACCCCGAGCCGCAGGTGCAGCCCGTCGCTCATCACTCTCGTGGTTACCGCGCGCAGCCCGCGCGCGGCCAGCACCGGGACAGGATTGCCCGCTCCGAACGGTGCCAGCCGCTGTAGCTGGCGAGCGACCTCGCTCGTGAGGTCGGCCAGGTGAACCTCCGCATCAATGGTCAACGAGGGAAGAAGGTCTTCGGGTCTGAGGCGCCGGGCTGCCGCGCCGGCAAAGCGCTGGGTGAACTCCGGGACTCGCTCTTGAGCGATGGTGAGGCCCGCCGCCATCGCGTGCCCGCCATAACGATCGAGCACATCTCCGCACTCCGTCAGCGCATCGACGAGGTGGAGCGCCTCGACGCTTCGAGCCGAGCCCTTGCCCACCCCCTGCTCTACCGCGATCATCACCACCGGCCGGTAGTATCGCTCCACGAGCTGCGATGCCACGATGCCGATCACGCCCGCGTGCCAGCCTTCGCGCGAGAGCACGATGGCCGACCCGTCCGCCAGCCCTTCGCGCTCGACCTGCTCGACCGCCTCGGCCATGACCTGGTCACACAGCTCACGTCTCCGGCGGTTTTCCCCATCGAGCTGCTGCGCGATGGTCTCCGCCTCCGCGGAATCGTCGGTGGTCAGAAGACGCACCGCCACGGTCGCGTCACCCAGCCGGCCCGCCGCGTTGATCCTTGGACCGAGCGAGAATCCGACGTGCCGGGCCGTGACCGGCCCGCTCAGCCCGGCTGCGCGGATCAGCGAAGAGAGCCCGAGAATCTCGGTGGCCTCCATCTTCGCCAGTCCGTGCCTGGCAAGAATCCGATTGTCATCGACAAGGGGCACGACGTCGGCAATCGTGCCGAGTGCCGCCAATTCGAGCACGTCCAACGGCAGGTCCGCATGACCGAGCCGACGCCGGACCGCACGCAGCAGTTGAAACGCGAGCCCCGCAGCGGAATATTCGCGAAATGTTGACGCGCCGTGGCGCTTCGGGTCGACGACCGCGTGGGCGGCGGGCAGCACCGATCCCGGTTCGTGATGATCGACAACGATGATCTCCAGACCGCGGGCGCGCGCCTGCTCGATCTCCTCGACGGCGCTCACGCCACAATCAACGCTCACGACGACCCGGGTTCCAGCGTCGGCGATCCGATTCAGTGCGGCGCTATTGATCCCGTAGCCTTCGCTGAAGCGAGAGGGAATGTAGAACTCGGGTGTTGCGCCGAGCGCTCGAAACCCGCGGAGCAGGATGGCAGTCGACGTGACGCCGTCCGCGTCGTAGTCGCCGTAGATAGTGACGCGTTCGCGGGCCCGGATGGCCGACGCCAGCCGGTCTGCCGCGAGTGGGAGATCGATGATCGCGTCCGGATCGGTCAGCGCATCGAGCGGTGCATCCAGGAAGCGCGCCGCACTGCCGGAATCGACATAGCCTCGGTTGGCGAGGACCTGCGCGACGACGGGATGAATGCCGAGGGCTGGAGCTAGACGGTCGCGCTCAGCGGGATCTTGCCGAGCAAGTTTCCAGCGGAGCCGGCCGGGCGCCGTGCTCAGCGTGGGCATGCTGGGTCACTCACGTTCACCATACGTTATTTGAGGGATCTGTTGGGCCGCAACCTTGAGCTGCTGCTCCAGCTCCTTCACGCGAGCCTCCGAGCTCCGCAACTTACCGCGCAGCCTCGCCTGCGCCACTACTCCTGAAATGTAAATGATAAACGCCCCTGCCACTCCTGTCGCAAGCATCGCCCATCCTAGCAGCGTGTGGTACTGCCAGCCCAGAAAAGTAAGTGTCACCTCCGTACGGTTCTGAAACACGAAGATACCAATCACGGCGAGTAGAAGGATGCCCAGCACCAGCATGATGTCACTCCTTTTTGCTGTTGAAATTGTAACGCACAACGCGGTAGCGCGAAAGCGTGGTAGGAGATTAGCGACGTCGGCGGGTGCGGCGCGGCCCCGGCCCAGACGGCACCGGCGCCGGCTGTGCAGCAGCTACCGGCGTCGCAGTTTCAGGAACTCGTCCGGCCCGGCGCTCGCTCCAGTTGTGCCACTCCACGAGCAGCGGACTGGCAACCAGGATCGACGAGTACGTCCCGGTGAGGATACCCAGTCCGAGCCCGAATGCAAAATTGCGCAGCGTCACGCCGCCCAGAAAGTAGATCGCGCCAATCGCCATCATCGCGCCGAGTCCAGTGGTGAGCGAGCGGGGCAGCACCTCTAGGATGCTCCGGTTCACCAGCTGTGGAAACGGAGCGCGCACCCGCTCCGATATTGTCTCCCGGATCCGATCGAAGATCACGACTGTGTCGTTGACGGAATAGCCGATGACGGTAAGTAGCACAGCCACGAACGAGCTGTCCACCTGCGTGCCGGTCAGCGAGTAAATACCGAGCACAACGAGCAGGTCGTGTGCCAGCGCGATATCAGCCGTGACGGCAAACCGTACGGATCGAAACCGCCATGTGATGTAGACGATCTGGAGCAACAGGCCGACGACAACAGCGGTAATCGCACGGTTGCGTAGCTCGCGCCCTACCCGCGGCCCTACCCGTTCGGCGAGCAGGAGCTCGAGCCCGCCAAACCGGTCGCGCAGCGCGGCAGTAAGCCTGCTTGTTGTCGCTTCGTCGAGCGGCTCGGTGCGGATGAGGATCTGGCGCGGCTGTTCCTGTGATTGCTGAATGACTGCATCGGCGTGTCCGAACTCGGCCATGACGGCGCGAATCTCTTCGATCGACGCGATGCGGCCCAATCGCACGTCAAGCAGTGTCCCCCCTGTGAAGTCGATGCCGAAATTGATGCCCGTTGTGAAGAGCGCCACGATGCCGGGGATGATGACGAGGAGCGAAAACAGGTAACCCCACCGGCGTTTCCCGATGATGTCCCAGACGCGCACTTCACGTTCGATCATCTTATTAGACTCCAAATCCCACCTGCTTCGACCGGAGGGCGCCCGTCGAGCTATCGACGAAGACCCGGGTGACGATGATCGCCGTGAACATGCTGATGAGGACGCCGAGCGCGAGCGTCACCGCAAATCCCTTCACCGGCCCCGTGCCGAGCGCAAAGAGCACGAGCCCGCCGATCAGCGTCGTGACGTTGCTGTCGAGGATGGCGCTCCAGGCGCGCGCCCAGCCCGAGCCGATGGCGCTCCCGATCGATTTCCCGGCGCGCAACTCTTCTTTAATGCGCTCGAAGATCAGGATGTTTGCGTCGATCGCCATACCGACCGAGAGGATGAATCCGGCGATACCAGGGAGCGTCAGCGTGGCGCCGAGGACGACGAGCGCCGCCATCAAGAGGAGCGCGTAGATCACGAGTGCAAGGTCGGCGAGCAGTCCCGGCATCCGGTACAACAGAATCATGAAGACGAACACCATCGCCGCCGCCACGGCGCCCGCACGCAGGCTGCGATCCAATGAGTCGCGCCCGAGCGTGGGGCCAACGGAGCGGCGCTCGATCACTTCAACCGGAATGGGCAGCGCACCGCCGCGAAGGAGAACCGCGAGATCGCGGGCTTCGCTCAGGTCACGGAAGCCGCCACTGATCTGGCCACGACCGCCGGGAATGCGGTCGCGGATGACCGGTGACGAAATGACTTCATTATCGAGAGCAATCGTGAGGTGGCGTCCGACGTTCGCGGCCGTGAAATCCTCGAACGTCTTCGCGCCGCTTCCCTTGAACTGGAAGTTGACGATCGGCTCGCCGGTGTCTTGATCGAAAGAGGCCTGGGCGTCCTGAAGATCGGCTCCCGTCAGAATCACTTTCTTATCAAGTGTGACCGGTTGCGCGGGCGGCGGCAGCTCCACTCGCTTGCCGTCGGCCGTCCAGCGGGCACCTTTCGGAAGTGATGTAGCTCCCGTATCCACAAACTCCAGCAGGGCGGTCTTTCCGATGAGGGCGATGGCGCGCTCAGGATCCTGGATGCCGGGGAGCTCGACGATGATGCGGCGGCTCCCCTGTCGCTGGAGGTTCGGCTCGACCAGACCCAGCTGGTCGATGCGGTTCGCAATGACCCGCATCGCTGCGTCGACATCCTCGGGAGTGGCCCGGCGTTGCGGCGTGTCCTGCCCTTCCAGGACCAGATAGCTCCCACCCCGCAAATCCAGACCCAGGTTGATCTGAAGGTTGAAACCCCGCCACTCCGGTGTGAACCTGACGAGCCGGACAGGCGCAAAGGCGATCTGAATCGCCAGCAACCCGAGGACGACGACGACCAGGAGACGGAGCCAGACCCGGGACCTCAACGTTGTCCACTCCTACGCATGACTAGGAAGGTATAAGGTTTATGGTATAAGGTTTAAGGAAACCATGCGTTGCCAAAAGGACTGCAATCCTTAGACCTTATACCATAAACCTTATACCTTGCGCCATGGGATACCAGCTCGATCTTCAGCAGCCCGCTCAGCCCTTGCAGCTGGGACGATGCCAGGTGTATGTCGGCACCTGCTCGTGGGCTGATCCCAACTTCGTCAAGGAAGGAAAGTTCTATCCACGTGGGGTGCGCAGCGACCCACAGGCACGCCTGCAATTCTATGCGAGCGTCTTTCCTACGGTTGAAATCGACGCCACGTACCACGCGCTGCAGCCGGCCGACCGGGCCGCGAAGTGGGTGAGTTGGACGCCAGACCAATTCGTGTTCAACGTAAAGGCGTTTGCGCTCATGACCGGGCATGAGACAAACCCGAAGCGGCTCCCGCCCGAGATCCTGCCACTCGTCCCTGAGCATCTCCGTGATCCCGATGCCGTTTCCGCCAACATGTTGCCCGAGGAGATCGTGACCGCGTGCTGGGACTACTTCGCCGCCTTCATCGATGTATTCAAGCAAGCAGGCAAACTGGGACATGTCCTGTTTCAGTTCCCGAAGGGTCAGGCATTCACGCCGGAGGTCTTTGCGCACCTGGACCGCTGGCAACCCTACCTGCGTTCATGGCCGATCGGGGTCGAGATCCGTCACCGCAGCTGGCTGGAAGGAGAGGCACGCGACACATTCCTGGGATACTTGCGGGAGCATAGGTATGCATACGTCGTTCCCGACATGGCGCCAATGGCGTACCTGCCGCCTGCCGACGTCGAAATCACCGCGCCCTGGAGCGTGATTCGGTTCCACGGTCGCAATCCCGCGATGATGCAGCGCCGCGCGCCGACCAATCGCGTGTACGACTACCTCTACGGGGAGGAAGAGCTTCGTCCGTGGATGCAGAAGGTGCGCGAACTTTCGTCAGAGCTGGACCGGATGTATCTATTGTTCAACAATCACTACCGCGGCCAGTCGGCTCGTAACGCGCGAGAGATCGCGCTCATGCTGGACTAACAGAAGGGGCCACTCTACCCCAGACTTCTGTCCACAGCCGCTCTTCTGAGTACCCAAGTAATTCAAGCACCGTCGCCCCTGCCCGCACCAGCATCTGCGCATACGCGTCGGCGTCGTAGGACCAATCTGTGCCCAGCAATGTGTAGGGTCGAACCCTGTCCTCGGGGACTTTGGCTTTGCGATCGGTAATGACGAACTGCACCGCTTCCCCAGGATGGAGCTCGGCGCCGTGCCGGTCGAGCGCTCGCGCCGTAATCGCCTGCACCGTATTGTGGCGGTACCTGTCTACCTCTTGGGACAGGCGGTTGGTGACCACGAGCTCGGAGGCTGTGACCTCACCCGACCTGAGTCGCACCAGGGTTTCCTCCAAAATTGCCAGCACCTCAGGCAGCGCAGCGCGGAGTTCCGCGAGTGTCCTACAGCGGAACATCCGCTGAAGCATCTGCTCCTGCATCTCCTCGACGAGGATGGGGACATCGGAGCGCCGTACCTCGATGCCGCGGACCTTGGTGGTCTCATCGTCAAACACACCCAGATACCGATTGGGCACCCCTACCCCGCGGTGCGTCTTCGAAGGAAGGAATCCAATCCAGCGGTAGACCCCCTCCACAAAGATCGGTAGCTCGGTCTTCGCGGTGACTTCCTCGGCCAGTAACTCGTAGTCATGCCGCGTCGCTCCAGGACGCTTCAGCCACATTGAGTCAACGAGGGCATGGAGCATCCGAAATCCTCGTGCCTCGGCGAGTTCTTTCGCCTGGAGCAGCTTCTCGCGAGCGAATGCGGTAGTCGATTCGTGCGCTTCGATGCGACCGAAGCGCGCATTACGATAACCTAAGTACCCGAATGAATTATGAGTGAAAATGCCGCCAGCCGTAACGAAACCGCGAAGGTCTTGTTCAACTTCGAAACAATAAACAAAGGGCGAGCTTGAAGGAACCTCCGTGATAGATCTTATTGGCAGACACCTAAACGGCCCACAATCCTCTACCCGCTTAGAATAAGGTCGTAATGACGCTGCCAGCGTTAACCGCGCCTTCAACGTGAGGCTGTGTTTTCTCGACAACCACCCGCTGCGCTCAATAGCGAGAACTCCTTCATCGATGATCTCCAAATTGTACAATGAACCATGTGAGCGGTAACGATGGGGCATGCCTCGCAGGGCGAGCAATATTCCAAGCTTCTCCACGAAAGACTTAGACGCACTGCTTATTCTCAAAAACGTTTGCCATTTTCCTACGCATCCATCGCTCGCAATAAGGCCGCTTAAGAAACCATAGACAACGCGATGGTCTGCATTCCAGATGAGACGTGGAATGTCTAACTTTCCATTGCGCGTGCTTCCTGCGAGACCTAATACGACCTCAAAGATGCGCGCCAAAGCAACGCTGCCCACTACTAAGACGTACATATTGGCGTTGCGTTCTTTGCGAAGCCCAGCTCGGAGATGGAACTTCTTAGCCAGAATCTCACGAAGTTTCCGAGCGACATCGAGTTCATTTGAGTTTATCCAAAATGTTATGTACCACTTTTGGCCACTACCATCCCCGATAAAGAAACCCAAGAGAAATCCTAGATCTTCGTCCACCTCGAGCAAACCAGGAATTTGCTGAATAGGACCGCCTTCTCTTTTGCCTCTTCCTAGAAGCAATGTGGAGAAGTCTTCATCCCGAAGTTGCAAAAGCGGTAAGAACTGCAGAGGGATATATCCGTACTCTCGCCAGTTCCAGATAGTCTTATCAGCGTAATTCTTCCTCGCCTCATTGCGGAGATCCACATATCTTTCCGCGATACGCTTTTTGAGTACTCGCCCAAATACGCGCCATGAAGGTTTTTCCTCATCAGGAAGACGCTGGAGAAGTTCTTTGACTAGATTAATTACCGCTGTAGGCTGGTTTTCGAACGGCAAGTCAAAAGCAACGGGGATTAATTCACCTTCCTGCAGTTCTGCTGCACGTTTTACCGCCAACCGACCATTTTCCACGACGAAGCACCCATGCTCAGGGATCATCCGCAGCTCACGCCCTGATTGCAATTGAATCCGAAGCAACCGGGAGGGTGCAGGGGCTTTGATCAGGTTCTTCACCGGGTTTTTGATTGGTCTCAAGCGTTCATCGTAGCCGAATACATGTAACCCTCGGACCTGGTGCACTCCTGGACCGTTAGGTAGCATGGGATCGATGATGTCTTTGATCGGAGCGACACGTAGTCGTCCGGCGGTCTCGGTGGGTATGACAGTACCGCTATCCAAACACGTTACCAAGCACCACTTCAGCGCCGTCTGCCGCTGATCGTAGATGGAGCGCTCGACCCCCTCCGTCACCTGCTTCCGCCGCTTGTAGTACATCCTCCGTTCGAGAAGGTGGTCGAGCACGCTCGGGACTAGGCCGCGCCGCTTCCGGCAGACCGTATACCCGATCTCCGGCACCAAGGAATCTGGACAGCAGGTGCAGCCGATCGTCTCGGGCGAGATATTATGATGTGCCATCATCGTCGGGTACATGGAGGAAAAATCGAGCTCGCCGACTTCCTCAAACATCCCCACGATCGGCTGATAGGTCAGACCTCCTTTATCAGTAAGCAGCAGTTGGCTCGCGGTCTTGAACCCTTCCGGTTCGCTCTTCTGCCAGGGGATGAGTACGCCGTCCAGGATTGCCTGGTTCAGTTGCATCGAGCTGATCGCGGTC
>Ga0209889_1000284_pt1 | contig 13335 bp, 14 predicted proteins | sample GWRWN1_0_10_FD_187233 | JGI IMG/M metagenome (GOLD analysis project Ga0209889, IMG submission 187233) | Riverbed sediment microbial communities from areas with no vegetation in Columbia River, Washington, USA - GW-RW N1_0_10 (SPAdes)... | ecosystem: Environmental > Aquatic > Freshwater > River >... | reverse complement strand
CGGTGGCCCCGACTACCTACACCAGTTCCTGGATCCCCGGGTCATCACCGAGAACACACTGCGCCAAGGCTTCACACCCGAAACCGCGTGACGCGTTTTCTGCGCGGGATCGGCTGCTGGGGCGACCATTTCCGCGAACAGGACGCGGAGGGTCAGCCGGTGTCCCGCTGACTGTGGTCCTCGCTGTCGATCACCAGGTCGACGAGGGGCAGGACGCGGTGGCGAAGCTGCTCGGTGAGGGCGATCTGCGTGGTGCTGCGATCGATGCCCTGGACCTCGAGGATGCGACTGATCACGTACTGCAGGTGGTCGTTGGTGCGCGCCACGACGCGGCAATGGAGATCGCCCGGTCCCGTTACCGAGTGGATCTCCAAGACCTCGGGGATCTCGCGCAGGTGCTTGGTGACGTCCTCGAGCCGACCCTGGGCGATCTCCAGGCTCACGAAGGCCAGCACCTCGTAGCCCATGGCGCGCAGGTCGAGGTCCGGGTCGAACCCGGAGATGATGCCGCGCTGCTGCAGTTTGTCGAGCCGTGCCTGTACGGTCCCGCGGGCGACGCCGAGCTGGCGGGCCAGCTCCATGACGCCGGCGCGCGGCGTGTCGCACATGGCCCGGATCAGGCGGGCATCGAGGCCATCCATCCCGGTAGGCAACATGAGCAATGTGTCTAACACACTCGCTCGCTTACTGGCAGATTTGTCCAGCATGTGACCGCTGAGTTGACGTGTTGATCCCCCACGCGTTTGCTGGGTCGTGCAGTTCGACCACGTGGGGCAGCCTCGAGGTTGTCCCACCGAGGGGTAGATGATGACCACGACCGCGCTCCACCATGATCGTCAGGGAAAGCCCACAGCGCCACCGGTTATCGGCGGGATCGATCACGTCGAGTGGTGGGTCGGCAACGCCCGGGCCTTCGCCGGCCTGCTGACGTCGTCTTTCGGGTTCGAGGAGGTGGCGTACGCGGGGCCCGAGACCGGGCGTCGCGATCGGGTGTCCCACCTTCTGCAGCAGGGCCGCATCCGGTTCATCGTCACGGGCGCGCTCGGGCCGGAGTCCCCGATCGCCGAGCACGTCCGCACGCATGGTGACGGTGTCAAGGACATCTGCTTCCTGGTCGATGACGCCGAGGCTGCGTTCGCAGCGGCGGTCGCCCGGGGCGCGCTGCCGGAACGGGAGCCGAAGGTCGACACCGACGAGCTGGGCGGCATCCACCAGGCGGCCATCCGCACCTACGGCGAGACCGTCCACACGTTCCTCGATCGCTCGGCCTACACCGGTCCGTTCGCGCCACAGTTCGGACCCCCGGTGCTCCCCACGCCTGCCGGCGAGCCAGTGGGGCTCACCCGCTTCGACCACATCGTGGGCAACGTCGAGCTCGGTCACCTCGACGAGTGGGTCGACTACTACCGGGACGTCCTGGGCTTCGACCTGCTGGTGCACTTCGGTGACGACCAGATCTCGACCGAGTACTCGGCGCTCATGTCGACGGTGGTGTGGAACCACGACAAGGTCGTGTTGCCCATCAACGAGCCCGCCGAGGGCCGCCGCAAGAGCCAGATCGAGGAGTACCTCGACTACTACCGATCGCCGGGGGTCCAACACCTGGCGCTGCACACGCCCGACATCGTGCACGCCGTCCGCATGATGCGGGATCGCGGGGTGCGCTTCCTCGAGGTTCCGCCCGAGTACTACGACGACGCCCGCTCGCGGATGGCCGGGGTCGACCTGCCGTGGGCCGACCTGGCCGAGCTCGGGATCATGGTCGACCGCGACGCTGACGGCCACCTGCTGCAGATCTTCACCGAGACGATCTGCGACCGGCCCACGGTGTTCTTCGAGATCATCCAGCGCGAGGGTGCGACCGGGTTCGGCGCCGGCAACTTCAAGGCTCTGTTCGAGGCAATCGAGCGGGCCCAGGCCGCCCGCGGCAACCTCTGAGCCGGCCTTCGCCGCCCGGGCGCCGCCGGCCGTGAGCGTCAGGGTGCTTCAGTCGGGCTGGTCGGACCCGGTGAGCCGCTGGACCACCACGATCGACCCCTCAGCGTCGCCAAGTGCCAGCGGTTCAGCGGGGGATTCAGCGGCGGGGAAGCTGATACCCAGCTGAGATGCCTCGATGGCGGCACGCGCGACGGTCGCCTCGAGGTGCTCGACCGCGGCATCATGCTCGAGGCCGTCGGTCGCCTGCTTGAGTCGAGCGCGGGCCTGGGCCACGAAGGGCGCGAGCTCTGCGGGCAGCGGATCGGGAGGTGTCTCGGCCAGCGGGGAGCCTCCTGCTTCGACGGGTCCATAGAGGTTATCGGCCGGACGTGAAACCCGCCCACGGAGTTGCCATCCCGCCCCACGGCCCGTGGGGGCCGCGGCACCCGTGTGGTAGCTTGCTCGTTCCGCCGGGCCGTTAGCTCAGTTGGCTAGAGCACTTGCATGACGCGCAAGGGGTCGGGGGTTCGAGTCCCTCACGGCCCACTCGTAAGCCCTGTTCAGAGTGGGTCTCGGACAGCGTCGTCGACCTGGTCGTGCGTCCTGGATTGGCTCGCGGCTCTCTGTACCGCAGCGACGGCGTGGCCTACAGGATGCGCACGGGGATGGTGCGCGGGCCTCGCACCTGGCCTGCCGACCACGTGACCTTCGTTGGGTCGACGAGCTCGAAGTCGGGGTAGCGCTTCATCCATTCCTCGAGGGCGACACGTAGCTCCATGCGTGCCAGGTTGGAACCGATGCAGCGGTGGATGCCGAGGCCGAAAGCGGCATGACGGTTCTCTGCCCGGTCGATCTGGACCTTGTCCGCGTCGGCGAAGAACTCCGGGTCTCGGTTCGCGGCAGGGAACGGCAGGAGCAACCAGTCGCCCTCCTTCATGGGGCGACCGTGGAAGTCGAAGTCCTCCGCCACCAGCCGGGCCATCGTGACCGGTGCGTAAGCGCGTAGAAACTCCTCCACCGCGGTGGGCATCAGCTCAGGTTCCGCCGCCAGGCGCTGGCGGTCGGCGGGGTTCTGGGCCAGATGCCACAGCGACGCGCCGATGGCGGACCACGTCGTGTCGATGCCCGCGATCATCAGCAGCACCATCGTGCCTCGTACGTGGTCGGGATCGAGCTTGTTGCCGTCGAGCTCGGCGTTGAGCAAGAAGCTGGTGAGGTCGTCCTGCGGGTCGGCGAGGTGCTCGGCAATGCGGGCGTTCATGTAGACGTCGAGCTCTCCTTCGTCGACAATCGCCTGCCTCTCCTCGGCGGACTGGTCGACGTCCTCGAGCACCATCCGGATGAAGCGACGGAACACGTCGGCGTCGTCCTGGGGGAAGCCGAGCATCCTGACGATCACCCTCAGCGGGATGTGTTGTGCATAGTCAACGGCCGCATCAACCTGCGGCTTTCCGGCCGTGGCGTCCAGCAGCTCGACACACAGCTCGCGCGTGAACGGTTCCAACGCCTCGATCGGCTTGGGCGAGAACGCCGGCAGCAAGAGGCGCCGCGCCAGTGCGTGGAACGGTGGGTCGGAGGTGATGGGCGGAGCCAGGCCGATCGGCGCCGGGAGGTCGTCCGGACCGGGGCGCACCTCGCTGACGACCACCGATCGCGACGTGAAGTGCTCAGTGTCGTAGGCGACCGCAGCGACGTCTTCGTGGCGCACCGGCAACCAGGTACCGCCGTAGCGCTCGGAGTGGGCCACGGGACACCTGGCACGAAGCTCGTCCCAGATCGGGTAGGGATCAGCGACCCACTGTGGGTCGGTGTGATCAAAGTCGCTGGCCCAGTCGGACACGCGGGCACGTTGCGTCGTCATCAGTTCACTCCGATACCGAGATCGCGTACTCGGGGCAGTTGGCCGCCGCGCTGCGGGCCTTGTCCTCGAGCCCCGCGGGCACGACCCCGTCATTCAGCTCGAACGCGTTGCCGAGGTCGTCGATGTCGAAGAGCTCCGGCGCCAACGCATAACAGCGGTTGTGGCCCTGGCATTTTTCAGGATCGACATGCACCCGCACTCGGCAGCTCCCTGGGTCTGCATCCAAGCTAGGTCTGCAGGCGCCTGATGTACACGCGGTCCGGGTGGCGGCGTATTGCGGCGCGACGTCGTCACCGGGAGCCCGCGAGTGCTCGATGCTCGGATCGGTCTCGACGTGCCCCGTGACCTCCCTCAGCGGTCACGTCGGCGGCTGGTTCGCGAATACGCTCCGGAGGGCTGCTCGAGGAGGGCGGTGCGGTGGCGAAGCCGGCGATCCTGACGGTTGACGACGATCCCAGGAAGCGGGTGGCGTCCGCCGCCGGGGAGGGGGCGATGTCCGTGTATCTCGTGCACCGTTACTTGGCGACGATCTGATGGCCATCGACGAACTGCGATCGCTGTTCCTGTTTGCCGGGCTGAGCGACGAGCAGTTGCAACAGTTGGACGACGCGAGCACCGTCGTGTCCTTCCACGAAGGCGATGTGCTCTTCCGCGAGGGCGACCCCGCCGAGTTCTGGTGGGTATTGCTCGACGGCCGGATCGAGCTCCTTCGCCGGTCAGGACACGAGGAGTCGGTCATCGGGGTGATGGACCGTCCGGGGCTCTGGGCCGGCGGCTTTCGGGCATGGACAGCTTCGGTCGGCTACCTCGCCACATCCCACGCCACGGGCTCCGGTCGCGTGCTGCGCGTGCCGGCCCCGGCGCTCGGGGAGTTCGTCCGTACTTGGTTCCCCTTCAGCATCCATCTGATCGAGGGCTTCTTCCAGACGGTTCGCATGATCGACGCGTTGTCGCGCCAGCGTGACGCGCTCATCGCACTCGGCACGCTCGCCGCGGGTCTCGCCCACGAGCTCAACAACCCGGCGTCGGCGGCGACACGTGCGGTCGATGCCTTGCAGGCGACGTGCGACAGCCTGCTCGCATCGCTGGTTGACCTCGCCGAGGGGTCGATGTCGTCGGAACAGTTCGTAGCGCTCGATGCGCTGCGTCGTGAGCTCGACTCGTCATCGACGAGCGTCGGTCCCTTGGCGCTCGTTGACCGCGAGGAAGCCCTCATCGACTGGCTCGACGCGCACGACGTCGCCCGCTCGTGGCAGATCGCGCCACCCCTTGCGTCGGCCGGAGTCGAGGTCGCGTGGTGCGAGCAGGTCGCGCAACTGCTCGGTCCCGAATCGCTCGGGCCCGGCCTGGAGTGGGCGGCGAGCACGTTGTCGACGATGACGCTGCTGTCCGAGATCAAGGAGGCGACAGGGCGCGTGTCGAATCTCGTGACGGCGGTGAAGTCGTACTCCCAGCTCGACCGGGCCTCGCTCCAGGACATCGACGTCACCGAGGGGATCGAAAGCACCCTGGTGGTTCTCGGCGAGAAGCTCCACGACGGCGTCGCGGTCGTCCGCGACTATGCCGACGACATGCCACGCATCGAGGCGATTCCCGGCGAGCTCAACCAGGTCTGGACGAACCTGATCGACAACGCGATCGACGCCATGGAGGGTGAGGGCACGCTTCGAGTGTCGACGCGCACCGACGGCGATCACGTCATCGTCGAGGTTGCCGACACCGGATCCGGCATGCCGCCCGACGTGCAGGCCCGGGCGTTCGAGCCGTTTTTCACGACGAAGGACGTGGGCAAAGGCACCGGTCTCGGGCTGGACATCTCGCGCCGGATCGTCGTGGAACGCCACCACGGCGAGATCCTGATCGCGTCGCAGCCGGGCCAAACGGTCTTGACCGTCAGGCTCCCAACCCATCGCATGTAGAGCCTGTTTCACCCCTAGGGCTCGGCGGGCCCTGGTCGAGGGTGTGGCGGCACGGTCACCCGCCGGTCACGCGGTTGACCGCGCCGCCCCGTGCTGGTCGGTCCTAGCCCTCGGGGGGTGCTTGGAAGAGGCCGGTGACGTTGCCGTCGGCGTCCTTGACCGTCGCGATCAGCGTTCCGCCGCCGACGTCGTGGACCGGTTGTTCCGTTTCTGCGCCGGCGCCGATGAGGGCCTCGAGGCTCTTGTTGATGTCGTCGACGTGCCAGTAACCGACAGGGCCGGTCATGCCCTTGCCGTGGCCGTTGGGATCGAGACCGACGTCCTGACCGTCGACGTCGAACGCGACGTAGTACGCCTCGTCCATGTACGGCTCCACGCCGAAGACTGTGCTGTAGAGCTGCTTTGCCGCGGCAAGGTCCTTGACGGGGTAGGTGATCGTCTTCATGCCTGAGGTCATCGAGTGTTCCTTGGGGTCGTGCTGTGTTACGTCGATCGGGTCTGAATCGTCAGTGGCATGACGGATCGCGAGGGAAGAAGGTAACGGTGACCGAGCACGACTGGTTGGTGGGCCGATTCGAGGACAACCGTGCCCATCTGCGAGCGGTGGCGTACCGGATGCTGGGATCACGGGTCGAGGCGGACGATGCCGTCCAGGAGGCGTGGGTACGGCTCAGCCGGTCCGACACGAGCGAGATCGAGAACCTGGGCGGCTGGTTGACAACGGTCGTCGCCCGGGTGTCGCTGGACATGTTGCGGTCGCGGGCCTCCCGGCGCGAGGACTCCAGCAGTGCACACCTGGCCGACCACGTCGAGAGCGCGGCTAGCGACCCCGAGGACGAGGCTCTCCTGGTCGACACCGTGGGCTCGGCGCTGCTGGTGGTCCTGGACACGCTCACCCCCTCCGAGCGGCTCGCCTTCGTGCTGCACGACATCTTCGCCGTGCCATTCGACGAGATCGGTCCCATCGTCGGCCGTTCGTCGAATGCGGCCAAACAGCTCGCCAGCCGCGCTCGCCACAAGGTGCGGGGAACGGACCCGGCACCCGACGCCGACCCCGCCCGCCAGCGGGAAGTCGTCGACGCCTTCCTTGCGGCCTCGCGCGGCGGTGACTTCGACGCTCTCGTCGCGTTGCTCGACCCCGACATCGTGCTCCAGGCCGACTCCGCAGCGGTGCGGATGGGTTCGCCCGCAGAGGTCCGGGGCGCCGTGGCCGTTGCCGGCACGTTCTCGGGCCGAGCCCTCGCTGCACGACCTGCGCTCATTGACGGCGTCGTGGGCGTGGTGTGGGCCGTGAGCGGACGACCCAAGGTCGCATGGGATCTCACCATCAGCGACGGCAAGATCGTGCACATCGACATGCTCGCTGCCCCCGACAGCCTCGACGACCTCGACCTCACGATCCTCGATGACTGAGGAGTCATCGACGCCCGCGGAGCCTGGCCTTCCGCAGGGCCTCCCGGACGGCCCCCAACCCAGCCGTGTCGACGTGGGCGATGACGACCCGATGCGCGGCGTCCATCGCCTCGTCGGGTGTCTCGTAACCGCCCAGCCACAGCCCGTCGGGGTAGCCGCATGCCTCGACGGGGATGAATGCACCCCACCGGCCATCCCAGCCGGGGACGACGTGGGCGAACGAGTAGCCGGTGGCATCGCTGCCCTCCCAGCCGTCCCGGAACGTCTTCCGAGTCCACGTCAGGCCCATGTCACGAACGTACGTTCGTGGTACGCAAGGCTCAAGGGCCGATATCGTGCGCGCCCGTGTGCGGCCGGTTCACTTCGTCGTCCCCGCCCGACGTGGTTGCCGCTTACTTCGACGCCGCTATCCGAGAGACGCTGACCGAGCCGTCGTGGAACGTGGCCCCCACCGACGGCGTGCACGCCGTGCTCGAGGCCGAGAGCGAGCGGCGCCTCGACGTCCTGCGTTGGGGCCTGGTGCCATGGTGGTCGAAGGACACCCGGAGCGCGGCCCGGATGATCAATGCCCGGGCCGAGACCCTGACGTCCAAGCCCGCCTACCGGGAAGCGTTCGAGAAACGCCGCTGCATCATCCCGGCCGACGGCTTCTACGAGTGGCGCCTCCTCGACGACCGCAAGACCAAGCAGCCCTACTTCATCCGCCGCGCCGACGGTGACCCCATGGCGTTCGCCGGCGTGGGCGCGATCTGGCGGACCCCCGACGACGGGCGCCTACGGACCTGCTCAATCGTCACCACGAAGGCCAACGAGACCGTCGCACCGCTGCACGACCGGATGCCCGTCATCCTGCCGCCCTCGGCCTGGGACGCGTGGCTCGATCCCGCCAACTGGGACACGGTCACGCTCGCCCGCCTACTCGTGCCTGCGCCGTCCGAGCTGCTGACCGCTCATCCCGTGTCGGCGCTCGTGAACAGCGTGCGCAACAACGGGCCCGAGCTCGTCGCCGACGTCACTCCGTCGCGGCCAGGGTGAACGGCTCGTAGTAGCCGGTGCCGGCTTCTGCGCATGGCTGGCGCACCGGGCACGGGGCGCCGCACATGCCCAAGACACCGTCGGCAGCCCGGCCTGAAGCCGCAGGGATGATGCGGTCGGTTGGCGCCGGCCCCCAAGCGGGGGGAATTGCCCGGGGGCCGGCGACCTCACGGGCCCTCCTACCCGGCGCAAACGCGGGCGATACGCGGAACCGACGCGATGCCGGCCCCGGCCAGGGGCCGAGGGACTGGCGCGCAACAGTCCCCCGACGGGCGGGCCAAGGAGACTGTCGCTCAGTGTTGGTTACCTGAACACCCGCCGGGCCAGACGTCTCAGGGCAGCCCCGCGGCCAGGGGCTCGACGTCGAACTCGACCTCGGACCGGGCCACACCAGGATCGAAGCCGCAGGTCATCGCCGCCACCATGACCATGAACGATGGTCTGCGCTGTCGCCCTCCGCCTCGCGGCGTTGACGGAGCTGCTCGACGATGTACGCGCTGTGCCGGTCGAGCACTTCGACGAACTCGTCGGACGTGATGATGCCCTTCTCGATCAGCAGATCCCGCAAGGCCAGCACGGCAGCCGTCGACGCAACGATCCCCCCCTCAGCCGGGTCGAGCGAGTCGTCGGCGGTCATGCCGGATAGCTTGCCACTCCTGCCGCGGGACACAACCTCGTGAACTGGCACAAGTCGCCAGCGGTGGGCCCGCGTAGATCTCCCTACACTGGTGGTGGTCACCGGTCGCCAACCCAGGTCTCGTCGTCGCCGGTGGGCTCTGCCACGAGGTGGACCTCCAGCAGTTCGAGACCCAGTGCGTTGATTCTGGCGATCAAACCCTGGAGCCCCGCCTGGTCGGGCACCCCGCTGCGCACCGTCGTGACTCCGTGATCGGCTGCGACGTCACATCCCGCGAAGGCGGCAGCCAAGGTGTGACTGGCCGTGCCCTTGAACGAGAGTTCGTAAACCAGCGCGGCCATGTGGTGCTGCCCCCTGGATGGATGACCGGACGACATCGACGCTGACCGACCGCTGGGTGAGGCATCACCACCAAGTGGTGGGTGAAACCCCCTCGGGACCCGAGGAATCCGGGCCGGTCGGCTCACACGGGCACTCCAGGACGAGCCAGCCTCAGGCTGGCGCTCGGTGGCTACGCTGCGACGAAGCAGCGGAATCGCTGCCATGTCGGGCCGAAGGCGGGAGCTCGATGAGCGTTGAGGAGATGGTGGTGGCTCGGGCGAAGTTCGGGGTACCGCGCGTCCCCAGCGCCACGATCCGCCGCGACGCACTGGTCGACCAGCTCGACGCGGCCGCAGACTGTCCCCTCACACTCGTCGTCGCCGCCCCTGGGTCAGGCAAGACAGCGTTGCTCGCTCAGTGGGTCGGCGCGGCAGACCGCCCGGTCAGCTGGATGTCGTGCGATGCCACCGACGCCCACCCGCTGTGTTTCTGGCGCAGCGTTATCACCAGCATCGCCCAGACCTGGGACGACCTCGGGATCGCCGCCGCCGAGCTGGTCGAGGAGTCCAGCAGCGAACGGCTCGCGATCGGGCTGGCCAACGAGCTCACCGCCCTGTCCCAACCGTGTGTGATCGTCATCGACGACTTCCACCTGGCCCACCCGGAACCGGCGGTGATGGCCGCGTTCATTGCAGCCCTGCCACGCTCGGTGCGACTCGTGCTCGCGACTCGCTCAGACCCGCCATTCCCACTCGGACGCATGCGGGTGCAGGGCAGACTGCTGGAGCTTCGCCAAGCCGAGCTGGCGCTCACCGCGGACGAAGCGAACCGGCTGCTAGCCGAGTTGGGGGTCCTTCTCGACGAGCACCAGCTTCAGCAGCTCGTCTCACTTACCGAGGGTTGGCCCGCCGGTGTCCACCTCGCTGGCGTGTGGGCGCAAGCACACGACGACCCGAGCGCGCTCCTGCGCGGTATGGGGGCGACCGACCGCAGCCTCGTCGACTTCCTGATGACCGAGGTGATCGAGCTTCAGCCGCCAGACATCGTCGAGTTCCTCATGGTCAGCGCCGAGCTCGAGTCGTTCGACGCCGAACTGTGCGACCTGGTTCGCTCCCGCCACGACAGCGCCGAGATGTTGGCAAGGGTGCGGGCCTCAAACCTGTTCCTGGTCGAGCCCGTCCGCGATGGCGGGCAGTACCGCTACCACCACCTGTTCGGGCAGTTCCTCCGCGGTCACCTGCGTGCCGTAGCCCCCGAACGCCTCCCCGCCATCCATCGCGCCGCCGCTGCGGCAAGTCTTGCGCGCCGCGACCCCATGCGCGCGGTCGGTCACAGCCTGCGGGCCCGGGATCCCGGTGCGGCGATGGCGCAGCTCCAGGCCCATGTGACGAGTGCGTGGTCGATCCAAAACCCAGCGCTTGCCAGTGCCACCACCCGAGCCTGGCTCGCCGAACATGAGTCCCTGGATGCTGAGCGGACACCCGATGGTGTCCTCGTGTGCGCGGTTGTGTTCGGCATGGTTGGCGATCGCGACGAGGCCGCATCCTGGCTGCGCTGGGTGGAGGCCCGCGAGGCCGTCCTCGATCCGGCGGATCGGTTCCTGCTGCACGCGGTGTGGACCCACCACCTCGTCCAGGGCGGCGACCCTGGCGCCGCTCTGGAGCGAGCAGGTCGAGCGCGGGTGGTGCTGCGCGAGCACGACATCGAGACCATCTGGGGCGAGGCTCTGCCCTACCTGGCGGTTCAGGCGCAGCTCTGGCTCGGTGACCTCGAGGGGGCAAAAGCCGCGCTGGAGCCAGATCGCAGCCGCCCGGAACTCTCACCCGTGATCCGGCGGGTCAGGCGGCCGGGATGCGCTTCGCTCATCGCGCTTCAGCAGGGCGAACTGGTCGAGGCCGATGGTCTGGCAAACGCGGCGATGGTTGCCGCCGACGAGCTCGGCCTCGACGACGGCAATTACGGACGGGCCGACCCCGAGCTCACGCTCGCCCAGCTGGCGTTCGAGCACAACCGGCTCGATGACGCCGGTGCCCGCCTCGAGCAGGTCATGCGGATCGTCGAGGAGGGAAGGCGCCCACCGATCGAGCTGCTCGCCCACCTGCGGCGCGCGCAGGTCGCCTCGGCCCGTGGGGATCACGGCGCAGCAGCCGAGGGCATCCAACGAGCCCGAGCTGTCATCCCCCAAGCGACACCTCCCGTCATCGCCTGGATCGACCGCGCCGAGTTGCGTCTGGCCCTCGAGCGGCGTGACCGAGCCACCGCCGAGCGCGTCCACCCACGCCTTCCACCGTCTCCAGAAACCGCCCTGCTCACCGCCCGCCTGAGCTTGCTGGCCGACGACCCACGGGGCGCGCTCAGCGTCTTGGAAACCATGGTCGACGGGGTCTGCACCCGGCGCCTCCAGGTCGAGCACCGGCTCTTCACGGCCATCGCACTGGCCCAGTCGGACCCGCCCAGGGCGCACGAGGCCCTCGACAGCGCCCTCACGCTGGCCGAGCCCGTCGGCCTCCACCGGACCTTCCTGGCCGAGGGCCCTGTCCTATGGAAGCTCCTCGAAGCGCACCCGGTCCACGACCGCATCGCCGATTACGTCGCAGGCCTTCTCGAGAACACTCACCGAGTGGGGTCACCACCCCCAATTGCGAGCCAAGCGGGCCTCGTCGACCCGCTCAGCGATCGCGAGATCACCGTCCTCCGGTTCCTTGCCAGCCGGCTCACGTGCAGCGAGATCGCCCGCGAGCTCTACCTGTCGGTGAACACGGTGCGCTCACACGTGAAGGCCATCTACCGCAAGCTCGGCGTCAACGCACGTATCGACGCCGTCAAGCGGGGTCACGCTCTCGGCCTTGCCTGAGGGCCACACGACGCGACCAGCGAGACCATCGATGCCCCGCGTTGCAGCGGGCGAATCACCTGCCGGTGGGTGAGGCGTGTTCACCCGCGGCGGGCCTCCTATGGCTGAAGGGCATGGGGCGTTACCTCGGATCACAGCCCCTGACAACCCGATCTACCAGGAGCACCCGTGAATCTCCTCGCTTACGACCTCGTCGACGTGTTCTGGTCGATGCTGTGGTTCTTCTTGTTCCTCATGTGGATCTATCTGTTCGTCGTCTTGCTCACCGACATCTTCCGGAGCCATGACCTTTCGGGCTGGGGCAAGTCGCTCTGGGTGGTCTTCCTCATCGTCCTGCCGCTTGTCGGCGCGCTCGCCTATCTGATCGCCCGGGGAGGCGGGATCGCCGAACGACAGCGCGACGTGGACAGGCAGAAGGAGGCCGCATTCCGCAGCTACGTCAACGATGTTGCCGTCACGAGCGGCCACACCCGAGGCGTCGAGGTCGCCAAGTTGGCCGAGCTACACGAGCGGGGCCTCCTGACCGACGAGGAGTACGTGCGCCAGAGGAGGCGAGCGCTCGCCTGAGCCCGACGGGCGGCGGACAGCCCGACGGGTGGCAGGACGAGGTGGCGCCGACTCCGGGTCGGCGCCACCTCGGCACTCACAGCAGGACGCCGGCGGGCATACGGCGCGGCGGCTGGCGCTGAATTTCCACAACTTCGACTTCGAACTCGGTACCGTCCCGGTGCTCGTCCTCGCCGTAACTGATAAGGAAGAAGCCATGGTGAGCACCGAAACCGCGGACACCGCAGCCGCGTCGAGCCCCCGGCGTGGGCCGGCCTGGCGCCGCTGGCTGGCCTGGGTCGCGCTCGTGCTCGGGTGCCTGGTGTTGCTGATCGGGAACTTGGCGGTGTACGCCCGGACCTTCGTCTTCGACACCGACACGTTTGCCGACGTGGTGGCGCCGGAACACCCGGACGAGGCCGTGATCACCGGCGTGGCCGACACGCTGTCCGACAAGCTCGTGACGTCGACGCGTGTCCAGGACCGAATCCAGGAGTTGACCCCCCGCGACAACGCTCTCGTCGCCGCCGCGGTCACCAACGCCGCAAGGAACGTGATCGAGAACACCGTGCGCGCGGTGGCGCGGAGCGACGGGTTCCGGGATGTGTGGCGCCGTGTCGTGGTCGGGGCCCATGAACGATTCGTCGCTCTCGTCGAGGACGACAGCAGCGAACCGGTGTCGCTGAACCTCCGCCCGGTCGTCGAACAGGTGGACAAGCGGCTCGAGCAGCGCGGCATCGACCTGATCGACGACGCCACCCTGGACGACGTCAGCGACGTCGTCGATCTGCGAGCGGCGCAGGACGACGACGTCGCTGACGTCGTCGTCCTG